>PJUL01001283.1_pt1 | contig 10976 bp, 9 predicted proteins | sample 1512221 | NCBI WGS metagenome assembly PJUL01 (sample SAMN08177667, study PRJNA422409) | Feces metagenome, whole genome shotgun sequencing project.
GATGCGCTGGGAGAAGTCCTGGGCCAGGCGCACCAGGGCGTCGTAGATCGACTGGTCGCCGTGCGGGTGGAAGTTACCCATCACCTCGCCGACCACCTTGGCGCACTTGCGCGCGGCGGACTCGGGGTTCAGGCGCATGTTGCTCATGGCGTAGAGCACGCGACGGTGCACCGGCTTCATGCCGTCGCGGACGTCGGGCAGCGCCCGCGAGCCGATGGTCGACAGCGCATAGGCCAGATAGCGCTTGGACAGCGCTTCGGTCAGCGGCTCTTCGAGGATGCGGTCGCCGTCGCCGGGACCGCCGGGGGGAGGAAGGACGGGCTTGTTCATCAGTCAGATTCGTTTCGGCCCGCCAGCCTAGCAGATATGCGGTGCTCGATTCGAGGCGGCGGCAGGGTTTTTGCGGCTTATCCGGCCGCGGGCGCCCCCAGAACGGCCCCTGCCCGCTCCACGAGGTCGATCACCGCCTCGTCGCGCCACACCTCGATCGTCTCGGCGCTGGCGTGATCACGCAGCAGCGACAAGGCATGACGCCGGTAGGCGTTGTCGGCCAGGTCCTGGATATCGACTGCGGTGGCGACCTGGTTACCGGCCAAGCAGACGAACGTGTAGGTTTTCATCACAGCCCTCGCCGTGACCCTAGCACGCCGAGCGGCGCCGTTGGTCGCCTGCCCGACAGATCACGGCATTGGGAACGGCCGTGTTTGCTCAGGCTTCAGCCGCGCTGCGGGCCGGCAGGGCCAGGGTCACGCGCAGGCCGCCGATCGGGGCCCGCCCCAACGTCAGCGCGCCGTCGTGCAGTTCGGCCAGTTCCAGGGCGATCGGCAGGCCAAAGCCATGCCCCTGGCCGCGCTCGTCCAGGCGGCTGCCCGGCACCAGGGCCGCGGCGGCGGCCTCGTCGGTCAGGCCCGGGCCGTCGTCGTCGATGTCGAGCACCACCCGCGCGCCCTCGCGGCGGCCGGTGACCCGCACCGTGCGCTCGGCGAACTTCCAGGCGTTGTCGAGCAGGTTGCCGGTCATCTCGTCGAAGTCCTGCGGATCGCAGGCGACATAAAGATCCTCGGCCACGTCGAGTTCGGCCCGCACGCCGGCGGCGGCGTGGATGCGCGACAGGGCCGCCACCAGGTCGTCCAGGCGCGAGCGGACCGGCAGGGCCGGACGCCCCGGCGCCCCCGGCGAGGCGGCGCGGGCGCGGCCCAGGTGATGGCCGATGGCCCCGTCGATCTGGGCGATCAGGCTGGCCAGGCTGCCGTCAGGATCGCGCCCCGGCTCGGCCAGCCGCACGGCCAGCGTGGCCAGCGGCGTCTTCAGCCCATGGGCCAGGTTCGAGACATGGCTGCGCGCCTTGGCCAGCGCCTGCTCGTTGTGGTCCAGCAGGGCGTTGAGCTCGGCCACCACCGGGTCGAGTTCGCGAGGCTGCTTGCCCTCGATGCGGCGCTGCTCGCCCGCGCGCACGGCCGCCAGCGAGGCGCCGAGCTTGCGCAGCGGCCGCAGGCCCAGCTCCAGCTGGCCGATCATCGCCGCCAGCAGACCAACGCCCAGCACGCCCAGCGACAGCAGCAGCGGCCGCAGGCCCTCGTCGCGCATGCGGTCGCGGATGTATCGCGGCGCGCCGGCGGTGACGGTGACCGGCCCGCGGCTGGTGCTGATCGTCAGGGTCCGGAAATAGAAGCTTTCGTTCCAGCCGCTGCGCGAGCGCCAGCGGCGGGATTCCTTCAGCGGCGCGGTCGGCGGCTTGTCTGGACGCATCTCGCGCTGGGGCATGCGATCACGGTCTCGGTCGCGGTCAGGACGGGGCCAGGGCGGCGGCCCCTCCCCCTGCCGGGGTTCGACCGCGGCCACGGTCTGCGAGCGCAGTACGCCCGCCGGCCCCTTGACCACCCAGGCCCAGCCCGCGCCGCGCCGGATGAACGGGCCGACCGACTGGATGCGGTCCTGGTCGAGCGAGCCGTCGGACTTCACCGCCCGGGCCAGCACCGAGATCTGCGATTCCAGGCTGGCGTCGACGTTGCGGCGAACGAACTGGTCCAGCGTCGGGCGGATGCTCAGGGCCGCCAGCACCACGGCCACGATGGTGAACAGCACGCCGCTGATCAGCAGCCGCGCGCGGATGGAGTTCAGAGGGCCGCTCATGCCGCCCCCGCCGTCAGGCGATAGCCGCGGCCGCGCACGGTCTCGATCATCTCATGGCCGATCTTGCGCCGCAGCCGGCCGACGATGACCTCCAGCGAGTTGGAATCCCCGCCCGCATCGCCCTCATAGGCCTGCTCCAGGATGTCCATCCGCTCGACCACCACCTCCTTGCGCAGGATCAGGCACGACAGCACCCGCCACTCGAAGCTGGTCAGCTTCAGCGGCATGCCGTCGAACTCGAACCCGCCCATCTGGGCGTCGAAGGTCAGGCGGCCGCAGACGATGCGCGGACCATGATGCCCGGCGGAGCGGCGCACCAGCGCCCGCAGGCGCATGACCAGTTCCTCCACCCGGAAGGGCTTGGTCAGATAGTCGTCGGCGCCGGCCTTGAAGCCCTCGACCTTCTCGGTCCAGCCATATCGGGCGGTGAGGATCAGCACCGGCAGCGGCCGGTTCTGGGCTCGCCAGCCGCGCAGCACCGACAGGCCGTCCTGCTTGGGCAGGCCCAGGTCCAGCACGGCGGCGGCGTAGGTCTCGGTGGCGCCCAGGTGCGCGCCGGTCTCTCCGTCGGCGGCGATATCCACCGCGAACTGCTCTTCGCGCAGGGCCTGGGCGATGCTTTCGGCCAGCGGCGCGTCGTCTTCGACCAACAGGATGCGCATCCGCAATCCTTAGCCGACGAACCCAAACCGAACCTGAACCAGTTCGTTCAGGCTACGTCGAGGTTGGGTGCGTTAGAGAGGCTGCAATCGAGGGATTCGGTTCGAGCCGTGGGGATGAGGAAATGACGAGGAAGATGGCCCTGCTGGCGGGCCTGCTGGGCTGCATCACGCCGACGATGCTGTACGCCCAGGAAACGGCCCAACCGGCCCAGACCCCGCGCCCGTCCGCCCAGCAGGTCCCGTCCGACGCCGATATCGACACCGAGGTCGAGGGCATCGTCGTCACCGGCCAGCGCCAGTACGGCTCGGTCATCGGCGACATCCAGCCGGAAACCACCTTCAGCGCCGCCGACGTGCGCTCGCTCGGCGTCAGCTCGGTCACCGAACTGCTGTCGGAGCTCGCGGCGCAGACGACCAGCGCCAGCGGCGCCGCCCCCGTCACGCTGCTGAACGGCCGGCGCATCTCGGGCATGGGCGAGATCCGCGACATCCCCACCGAAGCCATCCAGCGCGTCGAGGTCCTGCCCGAGGAAGTGGCGCTGAAGTACGGCTATTCGGCCGACCAGAAGGTGGTCAACGTCGTGCTGCGCCAGCGCTTCCGCGCCCGCACCGGCGAGATCAGCCTGGCGGCGCCCACCGACGGCGGCCAGACCACCGAGCAATTCGATTCCAGCACCCTGCGCCTCAACCGCCAGGGCCGCCTGAACACCGCCTTCAAGTACGCCCACAGCGACAAGCTGCTCGAAAGCGACCGCGACATCACCTCGCGCTCGGCCAGCAGCGACTATGTCGGCGACGTCACGCCCTTCCGCACCCTGCGTCCGCGCACCGACAGCCTGTCGTTCAACACCGTCTACAACCGCGTGCTCGAGAACGGGATCTCGGCCACGGTCAACGGCAGCCTGTCCTACGACCAGAGCCAGTCGCTGTCGGGCCTGGCCCGCGCGCAGTTCGACGTGCCGGCCGCCAGCCCGTTCTCGCTGTCGGGCGACGACGAGGCCGTCTATCGCTACCTGACGGATCTGGGCGCGATGGAGCAGTGGAACCGGTCCTGGAACGCTCATGGCGGCTTCACGCTGGACGGCTCGATGAAGTCCTGGCGCTGGAACCTGACCGGCAACTACGACCACGACGAAAGCCGCACCAGCACCGACCGCGCCCCCCGGGTCGACGAGCTGCAGGACCGGCTGGACGACCTGGATCCGACCTTCGATCCGCGCGCCGGCCTGCCGACCGGCGACTTCCTGAAGGACCGCGCCAGCTCGACCAGCGACACGCTCAACACCCAGCTGGTGATGAACGGCGCCCTCAAGCGGCTGCCGGCGGGCGACATTTCCTCCACCGTCAAGCTGGGAGCCGAAGGCGCCTGGGTGGACTCCTGGTCCCGCCGCAACACCGCCACGGGCGCCACCGAGAGCAGCGTCGACCTGTCGCGCGGCACGGCCAACGCCCAGGTCAGCTTCGACGTGCCGATCACCAGCCGGAAGAACAACTTCCTGGCCCAGGCCGGCGACCTGTCGGCCAACCTGAACCTGTCGGTGAACCAGCTGTCGGACTTCGGGACGCTGACCTCGATCGGCTATGGCCTCAACTGGTCGCCGATCAAGCCGGTCAGCTTCATCGTCTCGATGAACAACCAGGAAAACGCGCCCAGCATGTCGCAGCTGGGCGGCGCGCAGGTCACCACGCCCGACGTGCAGGTGTTCGACTACGTGCGCGGCGAAAGCGTCCAGATCGTCCGGCTCAGCGGCGGCAACCCCGACCTGAAGGCCGAGGAGAAGAAGGTCCTGCGGGTCGGCGTCACGCTCAAGCCGCCGGTCGTCGAAGGCCTGTCGATCAATGCCAACTACACCCACTCGCGCACCGACAATCCGATCTCGTCGTTCCCCAGCGCCACGGCGGCCACCGAGGCGGCCTTCCCCGACCGCTTCTTCCGCGAGGACCCGACGGTCGATGACCCGATCGGCCGCCTGATCCGCATCGACGCGCGACCGGTGAACTTCGCCAAGCGCGAAAGCGACCAGATCCGCTGGGGCCTCAACTTCAACCGCCAGATCGGCAAGACGCCGCCGCGCCCGACCCCCACGCCCGAGGAAATGCAGCGTTGGCGTGATCGCCAGGGCCAGGGCGAAGGCCGGGGCGAAGGTCGTCGCGGCCAGGACGGCCAGGCGGCCGGCGGTCAGCAGCAGCCCCCCCAGGGCCAGGCGACCCAGGGCCAGCAAACCCAGACGGCCGAAGGCGCCCAGCCTCCGGGCATGGAGTTGCTGCAAGGCGCCATGCGCCAGGGCGGCGAACAGCGCAGCGGCGGCGACAACGCCCAGCCGCCGTCCGACGGACCGCGTCCGGGCGGCGACCAGGGCGGTCCCGGCGGCGGCTTTGGTGGTCCAGGCGGTCCTGGCGGCTTCGGCGGCCGCGGTCCCGGCGGCGGCTTTGGCGGTCCGCCTCCCGGCTTCGGCGCGGCGCGCCTGCAGCTGGGCCTCTTCCACACCGTTCGCCTGCGCGACCGGATCTACATCACCGAAGGCGGAACCCCGCTCGACCTGCTGGACGGCGACGCGCTGGGCAACAGCGGCGGCTCGCCCCGCCACGAGGTCGAGGCCCAGGCGGGCCTGACCAAGAACGGCATGGGCATGCGGCTGACGGCCAACTGGCGCAGCGCCACCGAGGTGACCGGCGGCACGACGGGCAGCACGACCGGCACGCTGAAGTTCTCGGACCTGACGACGGTGAACCTGCGCCTGTTCGCCAACCTGGGCGCCCGCCGCGAGCTGGTGGCCAAGTATCCGGTGCTGCGCGGCACGCGGGTGACCTTCGGCGTCACCAACCTGTTCGACGAGAAGCAGCAGGTGCGCAACGCCGCCGGCGGCACGCCGATCACCTACCAGGAGGACTACCTCGATCCGCTCGGCCGCAGCGTGAAGCTGAGCGTGCGCAAGGTGTTCTTCTAGGACTGGCCGGGGCGGCTGCTACAGCCGCCCCGCCTCGCCCAGCCGGTCCAGCAGCCACATGCGGGCCGGCGGCAGCGGGCGGTTCAGCGGGCCGAACACGAACTGCTCCAGGAAGTGGCCGGTGATGTCGAGCCCGGCCTTCACGTCGCCCTCGGACAACCCGCCTTGCGACGACAGCAGGAACGGCGGCAGCGGCAGCAGCTTGTCGTGATAGGGCGCGCCGGCCTTGCGGCTGACCGCCCGCCCGGTGCGCGGGCTGACATAGACCAGATCGTCGACATCCCCGGTGGCCGCGCACTTCGAGAGATCCAGGCCAAAGCCCAGGTCCTGCAGCAGCCCCGCCTCGTAGCGCACATAGACCGCCGGCCAGATGTCGGGGATCTCCAGCACCCGGATCAGGGTCTCCAGGGCCAGGAACGCGCCGGGATGCGGCTCGCGCTCGGGCAAGGCGCCGGCGGCGACGGCGGCGGCCGACTGCAGGCCAGCCAGCGCCAGGCGATCATCGAACAGCGACGAGGGCCCCTCGCCCATCGGCTCCAGCTGGGCCGAGCCCAGCTGGTCGGCGACCCTGGCGCGATAGCGGGCGATCACCCGTGCGCCCGCCTGCAGGAACGGCTTCATGCGCCGCGAGGCCGCGCCGGCCACGTGGGCGACGAACTTGCCGCGGTCCTGGGTCAGCAGTTCGACGATGGCGCCGGTCTCGCCGTGCGCCCGCGCCGACAGCACGAAGGCGTCGTCTTCCCATTCCATCACCGGGAGCGCTCCACTAGGCGGGGGTCCCCCAGGCCACGACCCTCTCCAGCACCGGCCGCCACTCGGGCTCGACCGGCAGGCCGATCACGTCGCGCAGGATCGCCTCCAGTTCGTCGACCGACAGGTCGCGCTGTTCGATCAGCGCGCCGGTGGCGTCGCGATGGGTCAGGCGGTTGTTCTTCAGCGCGAAACGGTCGGTCGGCGTCGTGCGCCCCACCGTCATGCTCCAGGTGAAGTGCGAACTGGAATGGGTGTAGGTGAAGAAGTTGGCCTGCTCGTAGTCGACCGCCGCCCAGGCGCCCTTGGCCACCTGGTAGAGCGGCGCCCAGCGGCCGGACAGGTCGGCCTGCACCTGCCGTTCGACAACCCCGTCATGCGAGGCGTCGACGATGCGGAAGGCGCCGTTGGGGCTCTGCTGCTCGCCGTCAACGAACAGCCGCAGCGGCGCAGTCAGCACGCAGCCGCCAAAGCCCGCGTCGGCCAGCCAGGTCTCGCCTTCCAGCGTCACCCCCAGCACCTGGTGCGAGCGCGGACGCGGCGGCGCGCCCTCAGGCGCCATCCACAGCACGCGGGCCATCAGCCCCTCGACCTCGAAGCCGAGCGCCGCCAGCACGCGCTTGAGCAGGCTGTTCTGCTCGTAGCAGTACCCGCCCCGACCGGCCCCGATCAGCTTGGCGTCGACCTCGGCGGGAACGATGCTGATCCCCCGCCCCAGCAGAACATCGAGGTTCTCGAACGGGATCGCGTCCGGATGCTTCTGGCAGATGGACCTCAGCACCGCGAGCGTCGGCTCGCGCGGGCCCTGGTAGCCGATGCGGGCCAGATAGGCGTCCAGATCGACCGCCGGAGCGGCGGGTGCGGGCGTGGTGGTCGTAGTCTCGAGGGGGCGCAAGAGCTGAGGCCTTCCATGACGTTCGGAGCCTCAAAGGCTGCCGGAGCCGGGCGAAGTCAACCCCGCGCCACTCGCCCGACAAGCGACCGATGGTTGAGTCGATTCACACAGCTTGCTAAGCGCGAGCATGCGCCATGCGTACGGCGCGGTGGGGGATTGCATGACCGACACTTTCGCCAGCCCGGCCCCGCGCCGCCGGCCCAAGCCGCCGATCACCTGGCCGGCCTTCGTGCTCGTCGCGATCGCCGCGGCGGCCGCCGCGATCGCCTATGGTCTCTATCGTGGCCCGCAGTTCTCGTCGGGCTTCACCTCGAACGCGCTGACGGCAGCCTTCAACGCCGCGCTGATCCCGACCCTTCTGGGCACGCTGGCGTTCTGGTGCCTGCTCTATTTCGGCTACGTGCGCTGGAAGCACGAGGCGCGCGGCCCGGCCTATTTCAACGCCCTGCTGGCGATCATCTTCGCCTGCCTCTTCCTCAGCCCCTTCGCGCGCCATCAGGTCGAGGTCTACAAGGCCGGCGACGTGAAGGGCATGGAAGCGGCGGTGGCCAAGGTCAACGCCCGCGCCGTCGCCGAGGAACAGGCCGCCCGCGCCGAGTTGACCAAGGCTCTGGACGCCTGCGCTCGCGATATCCGCCTTGATCCCGAAGTGCTGCTGACGGCGGGCGACCGCCGGGCGGCCCGCGAACGGATCGGCGTCGCCCGCGCCGCCGCCGAGGCCTATCACGCGGGCTATCCCGAACGCCTGGCCAAGGCCCGCGTCGCCTTCGTCGCCGCCGTCGGCCAGGCCAAGGTTTCGCAGGAGGTCGCCGCCCGCAAGATCGCCGACTTCGACGACTCGGCGAAACTGCAGGTGCACCGCAGCTCCAAGATCCAGGAATGGGAGCAGGCGCTGTTCGACGAGGCCGAGGCCGGCATCGCCGCCCTCAGCCGCTCGCCCTGGAGGCCCTACGGCGACACCCAGCTGCTGTTTTCCAGCCGCGCCGACGGCGAGGCCTTCATCCTGGCTCAGCGCGAGGCCGGCGATCTGCGACTGAAGCTCCAGTCGCTGACCGCCGGGACGGGCGACGTGGTCATCACCGACCAGCCGATGATCCCGCAGACGCGCCAGCGCAGGCCGATCGCCGACGTCTACGGCTAGACGTCGAAGTCCAGGCCCATGTCGCTGAACAGGCCGCGTTCCTCGGCCCAGTTCTCCTTGACCTTCACGTGAAGGAAAAGGTGGACCTTGCGGTCGAGGATGTCCTGCAGTTCCTCGCGCGAGGCCTGGCCGATCCACTTCAGCACCTGACCGCCCTTGCCCAGGACGATGGCGCGCTGGCCCTCGCGCTCGACATAGATGGTCTGCTCGATGCGGGCGCTGCCGTCGGCGCGCTCCTCGAACGAGGTGGTCTCCACCGAGGCCGCATAGGGCAGTTCCTCGTGGACGCGCAGATAGATCTTCTCGCGGGTGATCTCGGCGGCCAGCAGGCGGGCCGGCAGGTCGGCCGTCTGGTCTTCCGGATAGAGCCACGGGCTCTCCGGCATCATCGAGGCCAGCTTGGCGGTCAGGTCGTCGACGCCCGCACCGGTCTCGGCGCTGATCATGAACACATCGGTGTAGACGCCGGTGTCGAAGAAGTCCTTGGCGACGGCCAGCAGGGTGTCGCGCTTGATGCCGTCGATCTTGTTGAGGGCCAGGATCACCTTGCGGCCGCTCTCCTTGAGCGCCTCGATGATGGTCTGGACGTCCTGCACGGCGCGGTGCTCGGCCGGGGTGGCGTTGCGCGCGCGGTCGGCCAGTTCGGCCTGCACGTCGACCAGGTGGACGGTGACTTCGGCTTCTTCCGAACCGGCCCAGGCCGAGCGCACCATGGCGCGGTCGAGGCGGCGGCGCGGGCTGAAGATCCCGGGGGTGTCGACGAGAACGATCTGGGTGTCGCCGGCCAGGGCGACGCCGCGCACGGGGAAGCGCGTCGTCTGCACCTTCTGGGTGACGATCGAGACCTTGGCCCCGACCATGCGGTTGACCAGGGTGGACTTGCCGGCGTTCGGCGCGCCGATGATGGCGGCGAACCCGGCGCGGGTGTTGGAGGTGTTTTCAGTCATTGGGCGTGCGTGTAGCACAGCAGCACCGCAAAAGCCCTCCCCCATCAAGGGGGAGGGAGAGATCACTTTACCCGCCCACGCGCTCCAGCAGCGCCTTGGCCGCGGCCTTCTCGGCTTCCTGGCGGGACTTGCCCTTGGCGATGGCCGGATCGACGTCCTTGACGCTGACCTCGACCGTGAACTCCGGCGCGTGGTCGGGACCGGTGCGGTCGAGCACGCGATAGGACGGCAGCGGCCGGCCCTTGCTCTGGGCCCATTCCTGCAAGGCGGTCTTGGGATCGCGCGGACGCCCCTGCCCGGCCCGGTCGAACTCTTCCGACCACAGGTCGAGGAACACCTTGCGGGCCAGCTCCAGTCCGCCGTCCTGGTAGAGAGCGGCCATCAGCGCCTCGCAGGCCCCGGCCAGGATCGATTCCGTCTCGCGGCCGCCGATCTTGCTGGACGAAGCCGACAGCCGCAGCGCCGGGCCCAGTTCCGCGCCCTTGGCCACGCGGGCGCAGGTCTCACGGCTGACCAGGGCGTTGAGGCGGGGCGCCAGCTCGCCCTCCTTGGCCTTGGGGAAGCGCTCGGAAAGCGCCTCGGCGGCCAGGAGCCCGAGCACCCGGTCGCCGATGAACTCCAGCACCTCGTTGTCGCGAATCTTGGCCTTGGCCCCGTCGCCGACGCTGGCGTGGGTCAGCGCCCGCTCGAGCAGTTCGCGATCCTCGAACCGATGACCGATCCGGCGCTCCAGGTCGCCGACGGCGGCGACCCGTCTGTCCTTCACGGCCATGATCTTACTTCAGCACGCGGAAGAAGCGGCTCGGGCGCGCGTCCATGAACCAGGTCCACGGCTTGAACAGGTGCGCGTCCGCGTTCCACGACAGCAGGATGATCTGCGCCTTGCCGACCAGGTTCTCGGCCGGGACGAAGCCCACGCCGATGGCGTCGCCGGTGTACTGGTCGTTCTCGTAGTTCCACTTGCAGGTCCCCGAGTCCGTCTTGAACGGCGAGATGCCCGGGTTGAAGCGGCTGTCGGCCGAGTTGTCGCGGTTGTCGCCCATGAAGAAGTAGCAGCCTTCCGGAACCTCGTAGACGCCGGTGTTGTCGCCCTGCGTGTCCGGGCCCGCGTCGGCCTGGGTCAGGTAGGTGCGGCCCTCGGGCGTGGTTTCCTGGATGCGCTTCATCGGCTGGGTGAAGCCGTAGCCGCTGTCGACCAGCACGTCGGCCTGCTCCTGGCGCTTGACGGCCTGGCCGTTGATGTAGAGCGCGCCGCCGCGAACCTGGATCTTGTCGCCCGGCAGGCCGACGAGGCGCTTGATGTAGTCGACATGGCCGTCGCGCGGCAGCTTGAAGACGATGATGTCGCCCCGTTTGGGCGCCGAGCCCAGGATGCGACCCTTGAACAGCGGCGGGCTGAACGGGATCGAGTGCTTCGAATAGCCGTACGAGAACTTCGAGACGATGATGTAGTCGCCTTGATAGAGGTTGGGCTCCATCGAGGCCGACGGGATCGTGAAC
>PJUL01001285.1_pt1 | contig 10965 bp, 15 predicted proteins | sample 1512221 | NCBI WGS metagenome assembly PJUL01 (sample SAMN08177667, study PRJNA422409) | Feces metagenome, whole genome shotgun sequencing project.
GCAGCGAAGGCGAGATCGCGGCGCGCGTGCCTGCGCTGCTCGGGCGGCTGGCGGAGCGTTATGATCCGCGGCTGATCGTCATCGCCTGCAACACCGCCTCGACGATCGCGCTCCAGCATGTCCGCGCCGCGCTCGACGTGCCGATCGTCGGCACCGTGCCCGCGATCAAGCCTGCCGCCGAGATCAGCCGGACCCGGGTGATCGGCGTGCTCGGCACCGAAGCGACGGTCCGCCAGCCCTATGTCGACGATCTCGCCCGGCGCTTTGCCGGTGACTGCACCGTGCTGCGCCACGGCTCCGCCGAACTGGTCGAGATCGCGGAGGCGTCGCTGGAAGGCGCGGCGCCGCTGCCCGATCGGATGCGCGCGGTGCTCGCCGGATTGTTCGACCAGCCGGGCGGCGATCGCATTGACGTGATCGTCAACGCCTGCACCCATTTCCCGCTGGTCGAGGCGGAGCTGGCCGCCGCCGCGCCGCATCCCGTCCGCTTCGTCGATGGCGGTCCCGGCATCGCCCGGCGCGTCGCGTCGCTGACGGAAGGGCAGCAATGGCCGGCGGCGCCGGTGCCGGGCAGGGCGGTGTTCACCGCCCGCAGCGCACGCACCGATGCGCTCGCCCCCGCGCTCGCACGCTACGGGCTGATCGGTATCGAGTCGCTTTAGAAAACGGTCAGGCCTGGGCCACCGTCATCGTGGCGACCAGGTCGCGCAGCCGGGCCGAATAGCGATCGGCCATTTCCAGATGCACGCGGCGTGCTGTGGTGTCGTCGGCGCGTTCGGCATGCTCGCGCTCTTCGCGCTCGCGTCTCCGAAAATACTCCATATCTTTTGCGGTCATGGCATGATGCTCCGTTGCAAGTGCGCGCGCATCAGGTCTCTCGGCCGCGGACTTGCCTGGAAATGCCGAGTCGTCCGCGATGGGAGAACCATAACACGATTGCCGTACCGACCCGGAGCAATTTTGCACCGACATGACTTTGATTTCGCGCAAAGGCGCCGAAACCGGGCCTGACTAGTCACTATGTATAGCTGGAAATCACCGGATTTTGACGGTAGGAAACCTCTCATGCACAGCGCAGACAGCCCCGCGCCCGTCGATTATTCCCGGGTTTTCACGTCCGCGATCGACCGGCTGCACGCCGAGGGCCGCTACCGCGTCTTTATCGACATCCTGCGCAACAAGGGCATGTTCCCCAATGCGCGCTGCTTCGCCGGGCATAACGGGCCGAAGCCGATCACCGTCTGGTGCTCGAACGATTATCTGGCGATGGGCCAGCACCCCAAGGTGATCGCCGCGATGGAGGAAGCCCTCCACGATGTCGGCGCCGGTTCGGGCGGCACCCGCAACATCGGCGGCAATACGCATTACCATGTCGACCTGGAGCATGAGCTTGCCGATCTCCACGGCAAGGAGAACGCGCTGCTCTTCACCTCGGGCTATGTCTCGAACGAAGCGACGCTCTCCACGCTCGCCAAGGTGCTGCCGGGCTGCATCGTCTATTCGGACGAGCTCAACCACGCCTCGATGATCGCGGGCATCCGCAATTCGGGCTGCGAGAAGCGCGTCTTCCGCCACAATGATCTTGCCCATCTCGAGGAACTGCTGGCGGCCGACGATCCCTCGGTGCCCAAGCTGATCGCGTTCGAGAGCGTCTATTCGATGGACGCCGACATCGCGCCGATCGCCGAGATCTGCGACTTGGCCGACAAGTATAATGCGCTGACCTATCTGGACGAGGTCCATGCGGTGGGCATGTATGGTCCGCGCGGCGGCGGCATCTCGGACCGCGAAGGCCTGGCCGACCGGCTGACGATCATCGAGGGCACGCTCGGCAAGGCGTTCGGCGTGATGGGCGGCTATATCGCCGCCGACCAGATGATCATCGATGTGATCCGCAGCTATGCGCCGGGCTTCATCTTCACCACCTCGCTCTCGCCCGTGCTCGTCGCCGGCGCGCTGGCGAGCGTGCGCCATTTGAAGGGCTCGTCGGAAGAGCGCGACGGCCAGCAGGCCGCGGCCGCCACGCTCAAGGCGCTGATGGCCGAGGCCGGCTTGCCCGTCATGCCGTCGACCACGCATATCGTGCCGCTGATGGTCGGCGATCCGGTCAAGGCCAAGAAGATCAGCGACATCCTGCTCGCCGAGTATGGCGTCTACGTCCAGCCGATCAACTATCCGACCGTTCCCCGTGGCACCGAGCGGCTGCGCTTCACCCCCGGGCCCGCGCATGACGAGAGCATGATGCGCGAGCTGGTCGATGCGCTGGTCGAGATCTGGGGCCGGCTGGAACTGCGCCGCGCGGCCTGATGCGCTGGAGCAAGCTCCGCCAGCTGGTGATCGAACGGTTCGCCGAGCCGCTGCAGGGCCGGCTTGATATTCATAGCGCCGCTTATGGCAATTGCAGTTGTGGCCATGTCTGGCTGACGCTTGACGGCGATGTGATCGCCAATTTCTGCACCCGGGCCAGCGCCAACGCGGAATATGTCATCCCGAGACAGGGCGCCGACTTGCCTTTCAAGTTCGCAGCCAATGCGATGTATGACGAGCAACTGACCGCCTATGGCGAGCGCAGCCGTCAGGACGTGTACCGAACGCTGTTTGACTTCGTGCACAGCATCCCGGTTGAGGAGGCGCTGGCGAGCGACGACATGTTGTTCCAGGCGCTGGCGATCGTAGATACCCGGGTCGGCAAGCGTCGGCTCGCGCAGCTGGAACCCGAGACTCTCCATCCGCTCTGCGCTTATCTGCTGATGGTACGGCGAGGGGAGGCCGATGGCGTCACGCCCGCCGACTATGCGCTATTGCACCGGCAACTGAGCCCGGCCGCCGAAGCCGCCTGAGGCTCAGCGCCGCGTCAGCGTGGCGCTCCACACATAGCCGCGCAGCGTCGAGCGGAAATCGAGCTGCAGCCCTTCCTCCTCGGCGATGCGCTTGAGCACCGCGGGCAGCGTGTCGCGCGGGTAGACGTGGAAGTCGTTCAGCGACTTGAAGTGCAAGCGCTTGGCGAAGCCCGGCAGTCGCTCATATTGCCCGAAATCGACGATGTGCAGGCTGCCGCCCGGGGCCAGCGCCTTCGCGCCCAGCTCGATCGCCTCCACCCAGGGCGGGATCATCGAGAGCGTATAGCTCATGAACACCCGGTCGAGCTTCTCGACGCCGAACAGCGCGTTCACGTCGAACGCGCCGGCATCGCCCTGCGCCAGCGTGATCTTGCCCGAAAGCCCGTTCTTCTCGACTGAGGCGCGCGCCGTCTCCAGCATCGCCTCGCTGATGTCGAAGCCATAGAAGCGCGCCTCGGGGAAGCGCTTCGCCGCGACGATCAGGTTGCGCGCCGTGCCGCAGCCGACCTCGAGCACCGTCCCGCCCTTCGGCGGGTTCAGCCCGCGGATCAGCGCGTCGCGCCCCAGCAGGTAGAATTTGCGCGTGAAGTCGTAGAAGTGGCGATGGAGCGCATAGGTCGCGTCCATCAGCCCCTTCTGATCGGCGCCCCCGGTCGCAGCGCTCATGCGTGCGGCTTCAGCGTCCAGACGTGGGTCGCGCCATAGACCGACGAACGGTCGCGGCGCGTCCAGTCGTCGAGCTTGGCCTGGTCCTCATATTCCCACTGGCTCATCAGCTCGTCGGGGATATGGCCCTTCACCACATCGGGGATCGCCGCGGTGCGATAGAGCACGCGCGCGCCCGGCTTGGCGGTGCGGGTGATCTCGCTCCAGATGCGGGTGAGCTGCTCGTCGGTCATCCAGTCCTGCGCATCGAGCAGGATGTAGCGATCGAGCGACTGGGCCGGCATCGTCTCGAGATAGTCGGCATAGTTGGTGTGGCGGATCTCGACGCGGTTGGCGCGCTCGCGCACCACGTCCCAGTTCTTCGCCTCGAGATACGGCGGCAACGGCGCATCCGGACCCTCGCCATAGCCGCGGCCGAATGCCTGCCAGGCGTAGAAATTGTCCTTCAGGTCGAAGTCGCAGGCGAGCTTGCGCAGGCGGCTCTTGAGCGCGCCGGTAATGCCGGCCTGGTCGTCGATCTTGAGCAGGTCGTACTGCGCCGGCGGAATGCCGAAGCCGAACAGCGCGGCGGGCTGGTCGACCAGCCAGCGCAGGAACTTCTTCTCGAAGAACGGCTCGAAGCGCGTCTCGAAGATCTGGCGCTGCTCCTCGATATTCTTCGCGGCGAGGATCTCGCGCGGATCGATGCCGTAGCGGTTCGCCAGCCAGTGGACGAAGCCGATCAGCCGGCCGAGCAGGCCATATTTGTAGAAGCCGTGCTTGAACGCGTCGATGCGGCGCGTGCCATTGAGGCCGCGGCGCTCCCAGTAATCGCGATACGGCGCATCGAGATGCGGCGCGATGTGCTGGCGATAGGCCTCGACATTCTCGGCCTTGTTGGCTTGGCCGAAGAAGCGGTGGAAGGCCGCATAGTCGGGCAGGTTCAGCGCCGCCTGTTTCTTGAGGTTGTTGAGCGCGATGTGGGCGGGGTTCAGGTCGACCGCGGTGATCTTCGCGGGGTTCGCCGTCAGGTACGAGAAGACGTTGCACCCGCCCGAGGCGATCGTGACCATATGGTGGTCCGGCTGCAGCTGCAGCGCCTCCATGTCGATCACCGGATCTTCCCAGATCTGCGGATAGACGAGGCCACGGAACGCGAAGGTAAAGGCGCGCTCGAGCAGGCCTTCCTTGGTCATGTGCTCATGGCGGTGCACGGCGCCGCGGACGGCGACATTCTTCGGCGTCTTGGTAATCGAACCCATCAATAGCTCCTGGACGCCCCGGCGAACGAGCGGTTCGTCCGTCACGCCCTATTACCCCTTTGTGACGAACCGGCGTCACTTTAGGGGCTCACTGCGTCACCCGCAACGTTCGTCGCGGCTGCCGCCCCCGCGACGCCCCTAGAGTCAGGAGGCGTGCAAAATCAATCCCGTGCATGCCGGCCGCCTGCAGCGTGCCGGCTAGAGATCTTCGGTGTCGGCGATCTCGCCATCGTCGTGGCCGAGCGCCCAGTATCGATCGCGCTTGATCGCGCAGATGATCGCCCGCGCTACCCGCGGCCGGATGTTCGCGCGCGGATTGTCGGCGAACCAGCGTGCGATGCGCCGAAAGAACATGACGTAATCGGGGTCATAGCCGCCGCGGGCCATGAAGTTGATTATCAGGCGCGCATTGTTGCCGGAGCGCTTGATCTCGTTCAGCAGATAATGACCATCCGCGCCATCGACCAGATTCAGGGCGAGGGCCTTATAGTCGCGTTCCAATATGTTCATGCGCTGGAACAACACCGCCCTGACGTCAGGGTCATCGAAAAGGGCCGCATCCACCGCGCGCAGGTCATGCGTATGCAGTCTGCCGCCGGTGATCGCATCGACGGCTTCGAACGCTGCCTTGCTGGCCCCCAGCTTTTGCGAATTATAGGCGTTCCACGCGTCATTCTGGCTTCGATACCAGTCGAGGGTGCGGATGTTCCGGGCGATGAGATAGACCTGGATGGCGATCGCTGCGCCCACGAGCGAGGTGACGATCGAAATGATCAGGCTCAGCGTGGCCAGATCCCAGCCTCCGGCATCGCCGAAGCTCACGGAAACATGCATCCCGGTCCCCCGACCCCGATTGCCCCGTGCGACTATCCCTTATCCGATGATCGTCTCCAACCGATTTTGGAACCGGCGTGGCCCAAGCCTGGCGTGGGTGGCGATGCATCCGGCGGCCGGCAAGGCCTGCCGGATGCATCCATATTCTTGTCCGCGCGGACTATGCCGGATCAGTCCCGGCAATAGCCTTCGCCGGTCTTCACGGTCAGGCAGTCCTTCTTGCCTGCCAGCCATTTCAGGCCGGTGGCATCGCCATCGCTGGCCTTGAGCACCTGCTCGCCGTCCGGGCGCTTGAAGGCGATGCCTTCGCTGGTCCCCTTGCCGTCGAAGGTTCCCTTGTCGTCGAGCGTGTACTGCATCTCGAGCTTGTAGGTGCCGGCGTCCTTGCCCTTGCTCACGACCAGATAGGTGCCTTCCACACCCTTCCAGCGCCCGACCCAGCCGTCGCGGTCTTCCGGCTTGCCGGCCACTTCGTTCTTCAGACCGGCAGCGCCTTCCTCCACCGCGTTGGCGATCGATCCACCCACTGCCACCGCTGCATTGCCGGCGGTTTCGGTGGCGTTGGCGGTGGCATCCGCGGCCTTGTCGGTCGTGTTGCACGCGGCAAGTGCCAGGGCGGGAAGGAGGATGAAGGTCAGGCGCATGATAGTCTCCATTTGAAAATTCCGGGCGCGCGGCCCGCGGGATCGGGAAGGGCGGACGTCAGCGAGTCGCCTCGTCGATGGCGTTGCCGACATGCTCGGCGCGGTTGCCGATGTCTTTCGCGGTGTTGTCGAACGCGTCGCCCGCATCGTCCGCGGCGGCGTCCAGGCTGTTGCCCAGGTCGTTCGCGGCATTGCTCAGCGAGTCGCCAGTGCGGTCGAACGAATTGGACAAGTTATTCTCCGCGCCTTCCGAGCAGGCGGCGAGCCCCAGGGCCAGCGCCGGCAGCAGGATGAAAATCGTCTTGCGCATCTCTCTCTCCGAATAGTCGGTCTAGCCAGCCGGTTCCTTGCGGCGTAGGGGAGCGCGCATGTCGCACCGCATCGCCATCGCCTCGGACCATGCCGCCTACGCCATGAAGGCAGAACTCGCCGAATGGTTGCGTAACGAAGGGCATGAAGTGCTCGATCTCGGGACCAACGGACCCGATAGCGTCGATTATCCCGATTATGGCTATCGTCTCGCCAGGGCGATCGAGACCGGCGAGGCCGACAAGGGCGTTGCGCTCTGCGGCTCGGGCATTGGCATCTCGATCGCGGTCAACCGCAATCCGGCCGCCCGCTGCGCGCTCGTCTCCGAGCCGCTTTCGGCCAGCCTTGCGCGCCAGCACAACGATGCCAATGTCGTGGCGCTCGGCGCCCGTCTCGTCGGCATCGAGATGGCCAAGGCCTGCATCACCACTTTCCTCGCAACCGAGTTTCTCGGCGACCGCCACCAGCGTCGGGTCGACAAGCTCAGCCATCCTGAAGGGACCCTTGCATGAGCACCAATCCGATCAACGCCGGCGTCCAGCCCGATGGCTTCTTCACCCGTTCGCTCGCCGAGGCGGACCCCGCAGTCTTCGCCGGCGTCGAGCATGAGCTGAAGCGCGAGCAGTATCAGATCGAGCTGATCGCCTCTGAGAACATCGTCTCCAAGGCCGTGCTCGAGGCCCAGGGCTCGGTCTTCACCAACAAGTATGCCGAGGGCTATCCCGGCAAGCGCTATTACCAGGGCTGCCACCCGTCGGATGAAGTCGAGCAGCTGGCGATCGATCGCGCCAAGCAGATCTTTGGCTGCGAGTTCGCCAACGTCCAGCCGCACTCCGGCGCGCAGGCGAACGGCGCGGTGATGCTCGCGCTCGCCAAGCCGGGTGACACGATCATGGGCCTCAGCCTTGATTCGGGTGGCCACCTGACGCACGGCGCCAAGGCGGCGATGTCGGGCAAGTGGTTCAACGCGGTCCAGTATGGCGTCGATCCCGAGACGCACCTGATCGACTTCGACGAGGTCCTGGCCAAGGCCAAGGAGAGCCAGCCGCGGATCATCATCGCCGGCGGCTCGGCCTATCCGCGCCACATCGATTTCGCCCGCTTCCGCGCGATCGCCGATGAAGTCGGCGCGATCTTCATGGTCGACATGGCCCACTTCGCCGGCCTCGTCGCCGGCGGCGTCCACCCGACCCCGTTCGGCCACGCCCATGTTGTCACCACCACCACCCACAAGACGCTGCGCGGCCCGCGCGGTGGCGCCGTGTTCACCAATGACGAGGCGATCGCCAAGAAGATCAACTCGGCGGTGTTCCCGGGTCTGCAGGGTGGCCCGCTGATGCACGTCATCGCCGCCAAGGCCGTGGCGTTCGGCGAGGCGCTCCAGCCCGAGTTCAAGACCTATGCCGCTGCGATCGTCGAGAATGCCAAGATCCTCGCGGCGACGCTCAAGGAGCGTGGCGCAGCCGTGGTCTCGGGCGGTACCGACACGCATCTCGCGCTGATCGACCTCACGCCGCTGGGCGTCACCGGCAAGGACGCCGACGAGGCGCTCGAGCGCGCCGCGATCACCTGCAACAAGAACGGCATCCCCAACGATCCGCTGCCCCCGGTCAAGACCAGCGGCATCCGCGTCGGCTCGCCGGCAGGCACTACCCGCGGCTTCGGCGTCGCCGAGTTCCGCGAGATCGGCAACATGGTCGCCGACGTGCTCGACGGCCTGAAGAAGAATGGCGAGCAGGGCGACGCCCAGGTCGAGGCCAATGTCCGCGAGCGCGTCCGCGCGCTGTGCGAGCGTTTCCCCATCTATCCGGAGCTCTAAGGATTGCGCTGCCCCTTTTGCGGACATGAAGACAGCCAGGTAAAGGATAGCCGCCCCACCGAAGACGGGGCGGCGATCCGTCGCCGGCGCCAGTGCGAGGCCTGCGCCGCGCGCTTCACCACGTTCGAGCGCATCCAGCTGCGCGAGCTGACCGTCCTCAAGAGCGAGGACAAGCGCGAGCCGTTCGACCGCGACAAGCTGGTCCGCTCGATCTCGGTTGCCACCCGCAAGCGCCCGGTAAACGGCGTGCAGATCGAGAAGCTGGTCTCGGGCATCCAGCGCCAGCTGGAGACGATGGGCGACACCGAAATCCCCTCGCAGAAGATCGGCGAGCTGGTGATGCAGGGCCTGAAGGGCCTGGATTCGGTCGCCTATATCCGCTTCGCCTCGGTCTATAAGGACTTCCGCGAGGCCAAGGACTTCGAGGAATTCGCCGGCAATGTCAGCGAGGTCGGCAAGCAATGAGCCAGCCTCCCGTCATCGTTCTCGTCCGCCCGCAGCTCGGTGAGAATATCGGCAAGGCCGCGCGTGCCATGCTCAATTTCGGGCTGCTCGAGATGCGTCTCGTCGCCCCGCGCGACGGCTGGCCCAATCCCAGCGCCGGTCCGGCCGCTTCGGGTGCCGACATCGTCCTCGAAAAGGCGCAGGTCTATGAGACCGTCGCCGATGCCGTGGCCGACTGCGCCTATGTCTACGCCACCACGGTGCGCAAGCGCGGCATCACCAAGCCGGTGGTCACGCCCGAGGAAGCCGCCCGCGCCATCCATGGCGAGGAGGGGCGCTCGGCGATCCTGTTCGGTCCGGAGCGCTCGGGGCTGGAGACCGACGACGTCGCGCTCGCCCGCACCATCCTCACCGTGCCGATCAATCCCGAATTCGGCTCGCTCAACCTTGCCCAGGCGGTGATCCTCGTCGCCTATGAATGGTCGAAGCATGTCCCGAGCCAGGCCGAGGGCGGGGTGGCGCTCGTCCAGCCGACCGAGGAAGAGCTCGCGCCGCCCGCGCCGCAGGACGAGCTCGACGGGATGATCGGCCAGCTCGACGCGATGCTCGCTGATTCGGGCTATTATTTCCCGCCCGATCGCGTGCCCTCGACCAAGCGCACGCTGCGCACCGTGCTCACCAAGCCGGGCTGGTCGAGCCAGGAGCTGCGGACGCTCCGCGGCGTGCTTTCCGCGCTTGATGGCAGGAAGCGCCACCGCAACGGCTGATACATTACTGCAATACACTTCTGCTTTTCGCAGATGCGAAATCACGATACGCAAGGCGAATCTTGGGAGGGACCCGATGCGTTTTGTGATCGTGACCGTTTTGCTTGCTCTTTCCTCGCCGGCACTGGCCCAGCAGGCGGCGCCTGCGCCCGCCGCACCGGTGAAGGAAAAGAAGATCTGCCGCAGCCTGGCCGTGACCGGCTCGATCATGGGCAAGCGTGAATGCCATACGCCGGCCGAGTGGAGCCAGATCGACAACGCGAATAGCGACGACGCCAAGCGTGCGCTTGGTGCACGCCGTACCGGCATGGACGGCCTCGGCCGCAACTGAGCGGGGCTCGCGCCAGATCCTGTGCTAAGGCGGACATAAGCCAGCAACAGGACATCGCTTGTTTGTAACGATGCCGCGGGTCACGCTCCGGCAGGTGGTCCGATTTGGGGGGATGTCTGATGCGTTACTTGTCCGTACTTGCTTTGATTGCATTGTCCGCGCCGGCATTTGCGCAGGAAACGCCGCCGGCGCCCGGTGCAGCGACCGGCAAGGCCAAAAAGGGCAAGGACGATCCTGACAAGATGGTCTGCCGCAATGTCGGTTCGACGGGCAGCCTGCTCCTCAGCCGCAGCGAATGCCATACCCGCGCCGAATGGCGGCAGCTCAGCGAGGATACCCGCGATGCCATGCGCAGCCGCGGATCGACCGTACCGGCGCCGCCCGTGCGTCCCGGCGGCGGCGGCTGAGGATCGACGGCCCCGCCCGGGTTTGTACGGCGGGGTGGTCCGGTCCGGATGAAACCGGAAGTTCAGCGCGCGTCGAACGCCTCGAGCTCGTACGCGATCGAGGCTTCGACCAGCGTTTCCCACATGTCGCCGATGGCGGCGTCCGGGATGCCGGCGGTGCGGGCATGGGCGCGGGCATTGTCGATGACCTGCGCCTTGCGCGCCTCGTCGCGGACATGGCCGCGCTCGGGCTTGATGCGGGCGGCGGCGTCCATATAGCCGAAGCGGCGCTTGAGCAGCGTCACCAGTTCCGCGTCCACCGCATCGACGCCGGCACGGACTTCGATCATCGTCGTGCAGGCTTCGGGATCGAGTATCTCTTGCATGCCCGCTCCTTGGCCGGGCGGGGCGGCGCTGTCCAGCGGCCGCCGCAACTTGGCTGGCCAGCTTGACTCGGGCGCCCCCCGCCGCTAACGGCCCCCCTTCGCAATGGCCCCGCACCCCCGGTGAAGCGGTGGCCCTGCCTCTCTTCGAGAACCGCAGGCGGATACCGGGAAAAACGTTGTTAGCGATTGCAAGGATTATCAAATGTCGAAGCGTTCCAGCGCAAAGTACAAGCTCGACCGCCGCATGGGCGAGAACATCTGGGGCCGTCCCAAGTCCCCGGTGAACAAGCGCGAGTAC
>PJUL01001286.1_pt1 | contig 10959 bp, 12 predicted proteins | sample 1512221 | NCBI WGS metagenome assembly PJUL01 (sample SAMN08177667, study PRJNA422409) | Feces metagenome, whole genome shotgun sequencing project.
ACAGTCTTAAGGCGGGCGGTGTTTGCGCCGCTGTCCACAGGATAAAATCGGTGCTTGTCATGTCGTTCATCTCGACCTATGTTCCGCCCGCTTTCGGGTGCCGCCTGCGCCGCGCCCGATCCGGTTTTGCCGCCTTAGCTCAGTTGGTTAGAGCGCTAGATTGTGGATCTAGAGGTCCCCCGTTCAATCCGGGGAGGCGGTACCACCCTTTAATCTCCCACTTTATCTGGTCAGCCGCAGGGATGTCAGTTCATTGGCGATGTCCACGAACACCTGCTTGAGGCCGCCTGCGTTTTCAACCAGATGGGCGCGGTCCAGCGTAGTTGCACATTCCCGCAACATGTTCTGGTTGGCGGTTACGTTGAGCGCCGCCTGTGCAGATTGATCTGCCGGAACATGCGTTGATAGCCCGATCGTGTAGATTTCGATGCCTGGCATGGCTTCGTTATTCACGATCTTGGTTGCTTTGGCGCTGCTGCAGGTCTGCAGCGTACGCGCATTCATTTCCGTTTCCAGCGACACATTGGATGCGCCAACCGCACCATTATTGCTGGGGGCCTGAAGCTTGCCGAGCCGCTCGACCGTCCCGCCGCTGGTCGAGGCAGCCTTGTTGTTCATGGAATTGTAGGGGAAGCCATAAGCCGAATTGTAGGCGGAACCGTTGATGCTGGAATCGACGTAAGAGGTATTGGCCCCATCCGTCATCAAGATCATGACCTTCTTCACATCCGGATTATAGGCGGCGCCCTGATCGAACGGTTCGCCCGGCGACAGCACGCGGAAACCCCACGCGGCGCCTTCGTGGATATTGGTGCCCCCTTCCGCCGTCATCGCCTTGATGGCGTTGATAATGCTGGTGACATTGTCAGTCAGCGGCAGGATCGCTGTGCGGGTACACTGCGAGTTCGGGCCGGTGGCGAAGTCGGATTTGATGATCGGCGAATAATATTTGCAGATGCGCTCTTGCAGCTCTCGGTTTGAGAGGCCGTCGGGGATGAAGCTGCTGCAAGATCCCTTGCGTTCTTGAGAGGTGGTGGTACCTGACCAACTACCCATCGTTGGTGTAGTGCGGCAGGTGCAACGCGGAGGCAGGTTGCCGTAGAAAGCGTTTGGATAAAGCAGGTCGCTGACAAAATTGGTCGGCGAGTCCTTGAAGACCGTATAAGTGGTGGTGGTCGCACCCCAATTTGCATTCGAGTTGTTGCGCGTGCGTCGCTCGGTTACGTCGCAGCGTGTCGCACCGACAGCCGGGCGGTCGCAGACCGCAGGGCTGTCATTGACGAAATTATTGCCATTGCCGGTGATGCCGTTGACGGTGTCTGGCGAGAACATAGGCACGAACAATGTATTGCCGCCCGTTGCTGGCGTGTCGTCGGTGTCGAGATAGTCTGTCGACAGCGTGCCCGACTTGATATGGGGACGCGCCTCGACGCAGCCGCGCCAGTTTTCTTTGGTCGCTGCGAACAGGGTCTGGCGGGTCGGGAACGAATAATTGGGCGAGTTGAGCGACAGGACCAGCCGATCCTCGTCATCATCATTGTCGAAATTGTCGAAATGGATCGATGACGCGCCCGTCCTGTCAATCCAGCTTGCATTGGCATTGTTGGCGCCGACATTGACGAACATGGTGAAGGGCACGAGCGCGATCCGCACATTCTCCACCAATTGCGCGCCGGGCGCAGGGATGCAGGTATCGCTTTTGGTCGGGTCGCGGCTGTTGGGCACATCCACCACCGCGTCATACATCAGGATATAGGTGGCGCATTGGGCCGCATTGAGCAGCGCGGGCATGCGTCCTTCCTTGTCCATGGAGCCGGAATTATCCAGCACCATCACCACTTCCAGCGCGAGTTTCTTGCGCACGGCCTCAGATTCGACGCGCGCGCTGAGCGAGGGAACGCCAACCAGCGAGACGAACATGGTTGGCATTCTCACTTCGGCGCGGAAATAGAGCAGGCCGTCATCGACTGAAATTACCGTATCTTCGATACTAGCCGTGATGCGGTCATCGCCGATCCGCTCGATCAGAAACTTCTCGGCGTCGTCGGTGATTGTCTGCTTGTTATAGCTGGCCTTGAGAATTTCCGGCTGGAGCGCCAGCACCGCCGCATCGAGCGCGGTCTGGGCGCGGGAGCGGGTCTGCTCGAGCGTGACATAGTCGACCACTGCGCCGCCAAGGGCGACCAGGACGATGGCCATGACCCCGAACACCACGGCGAAGACGCCGCTTTCATCCCGGCCAAAGCGGCGCGCCAGCTTCAGAAATTCACTCATTGTCCTGCCTCCTCGTCGCCCAACCGGCTTTAGCGCACCACGACCCGTGTATTGATCTGCACGCGCCCATAAAGGTCGATGACGTCGGCATTGGTCATGCGGATGCAGCCCGAGGATACATTCTGCCCGATGGACCACGGCTCATTGGTGCCGTGAATGCGATAGAGCGTCGAGCCGAGGTAAAGCGCCCTTGCGCCGAGCGGATTGCCGGGGCCACCTTCCATGAAGGTGGGCAGGCCGGGCTGGCGTGCGCGCATTTCTGCGGGTGGTGTCCAGCTTGGCCATTCGGCTTTGCGCGTCACCTTATGGGTGCCGCGCCATTCAAAGCCGGAGCGGGCCACCCCGATACCATAACGCAGCGCGCGGCCGTCCCCGAGCACGAGATAGAGAAAATGCGCCTGCGTATCGACGACAAGCGTGCCGCTGCGTTCGCTGGTCGCATAGGGCACGACCTGGCGCAGATAGATCGGCGACACATAGCCATTGCCCTGCAAGGCCAGAGCATGCTGCGGCTTCTTGTCTGTGAGCGTGATGCCGGGGGGCGGTGCAAAGCGCCAGCCGGGCCGGAACGTGTCGGCCTGCGCTGGCATGGTCGCAAGCAGGACGCATATGGCGCTGATTGCGGCGACAATTCTGCGCGAGATGGAAACGAACATGACCTCTACCCCCGATAGCTGGGCGCATTGTGCCGCCCAAGCGCAAAGGAGAGGTCAAGCCGCGTAGTTAATTGTGGCTCTACGCCAAAGGTTAATGCTTGATGAAGCCGATCTGGCCCCTAGTTGCATGCATGCAACAGATGCCGCTTCTGTGTGACACGCTGCCACATGCGCGCTTGCGGCTCACGAGGTCGTGAGTTATCCAACAAGCGTTCGCAATGCCAACCGAGGGAGGCGTCACATGAAGACTGTATTGACCCGCCGCTCGGGGCCCACTCACCATCATTTCCGTCGCGCATAGCGCGCCCGCTTTGATCCAATTCCGGCCGCATTCCGGCTGGCGAACCTTCAACTCCAAACCGTGAATAGCTGAAGCCCGGCCCGCATTGCGTCCGGATTCCGCCCTTCGCACTCCGACTCAAACCTAGAGGCCGGTGGCGTTGTGCTGCCGGAAAATCAAATGACTTCGAATGCAATCGAAGAGCGCAGCGTCATTCTGCGTCTCGAATTTTCCATCGCCGACGCCGTGCGTCATCGCGGTATTTGGGCTGTTCTGCGCGAGGCGCTGCGCGCCTGGTGGGCACAGACGCCGCGCACCTATTCCGACGTTCCCGACTATCTGCGCGAGGATGTCGGCCTATCTGACGCAAACGACGATCGACAATACTTGCTGAACGCGGACTATCTGCGGCTCCATCCCGCGCTGTGGAGACCTTATTGAGAGTCAAAGGCGGCCGGGCACCCCCCGGCCGCCGTTCCGCCCCAAGCGTTCTTGTTTCATGCTGGCCAATCGTCTAGGAACGGCCCGACTTCCCGCAAGGTTTGACCATGTCCGAAAAGCCCAAGCTCATCACCCCGCGCCTGCCGCGCGGCTTTGAAGACCGTACGCCCGGCGAGATCGCTGCCGTCGGCGCCATGATCGACAAGATCAAGGCCGTATACGAGCGCTATGGCTTCGACCCGGTGGAGACACCGCTGTTTGAATATACCGAGACGCTCGGCAAATTCCTCCCCGATACCGACCGGCCCAATGCCGGCGTGTTTTCGTTGCAGGACGACGACGAGCAATGGATGAGCTTGCGCTATGACCTGACAGCGCCGCTCGCCCGCTTCTTTGCCGAGAATTTTGAAACCCTGCCCAAGCCCTACCGTTCCTATCGGCAGGGCTATGTTTTCCGCAACGAAAAGCCCGGCCCGGGCCGCTTCCGCCAATTCATGCAGTTCGATGCCGACACGGTGGGCGCTGCCGGACCTGAGTCCGATGCCGAAATGTGCATGATGATGGCCGATGTCATGGATGCGCTGGGGCTGGCAGGCCAATATGTGGTGCGCGTCAACAATCGCAAGGTGCTTGACGGCGTGCTTGCCGCCGCTGGCGTGACCGGCGACGAGCAGAAGCTGACCGCGCTGCGCGCCATCGACAAGCTCGACAAATTCGGTCCCGAAGGCGTGCGCCTCCTGCTCGGTGCTGGCCGCAAGGATGAAAGCGGCGACTTCACCAAGGGCGCTGGTCTGACCGATGCGCAGATCGAACCGATCCTCGCCTATGTCGATAGCGGTATTCCCGCCGAGGGCATTGAGCGCGGCAGCAATGAGCACATCGTTGCTACCATCAATACATTGGCAGGCCTGATCGGCGGTTCGGAGAGCGGTCTTGCCGGTGTGCAGGAACTGGCCTCGATCTTCGGCCTTGTGTCCGCAGCCGGTTTTGGCGGTCGCGTCATTCTCGATCCCTCGGTGGTGCGCGGCCTCGAATATTATACCGGCCCGGTCTTCGAGATCGAACTGACCTTCAAGGTGCAGAACGAAAAGGGCCAGGACGTGGTGTTTGGCTCGGTCGGTGGCGGTGGCCGTTATGATGGTCTGGTTTCCCGCTTCCGCCGCGAGCCCGTGCCCGCCACCGGTTTTTCCATCGGTGTCTCGCGTCTCGCCAATGCGCTGAAACTGACGGGCAATCTCGGCGCGTCCGAACCTGCTGGCCCGGTCGTCGTCCTCGTCATGGACAAGGACCAGACCGCCCGCTACCAGGCCATGGTGTCCGAACTGCGCAATGCCGGTATTCGGGCCGAAATGTTCCTCGGCAATACCAAGAATTTCGGCAAGCAGGTAGCCTATGCCGACAAGCGCAATTCGCCTGCGGTCATCATCGAAGGCAGTCAGGAGCGCGAGTCCGGCATTCTGCAGGTGAAGGACCTGATCGCCGGTAAACAGGCGGCACAGGCCATTTCCGACAATGCCGAATGGAAAGCCGCTCGCCCCGGCCAGTTCGAAATCAAGCGCGAAGAACTGGTCGCGGCAGTGCAGAAATTGCTGAGCGAGCAGGGTTGATGAGAACGCTCAGCTCTATCCCCAACTACGATGTCACCCCGGCGAAGGCCGGGGCCCATCCTGATATGCCTGTTCGGGGCGCGACCTCAGGATGGATCCCGGCCTTCGCCGGGATGACACCGAGTGAAGGGGTGGAACTGTTCAGATGACCAATCCCGCCTGGCGCCGTGCCCAGCTTGAATCCCTCGTTGAAGCGCAGGGCGGTTGCCGCGCCACTCCGCCGCTCTTGCTCAAGGCCGATCCCTATTTCGATCTGGCGGGCGAGGAATTTGGCCGTCGCCTGCTGCTGACCAGCGATGTGACGGGCGCCGAATATTGTCTGCGCCCCGATTTCACCCTGCCTATCGTCACCGACTATATTGCCCAGGGCGCGGGCGAACCTGCGGCCTTTTCCTATCTTGGCCCGATTTTCCGCCAGCGCGAAACCGGCCCTGCCGAATTCGATCAGGCGGGGATCGAATTGCTGGCCCAGCCCGATGGCGATATTGCGCTTGATCAGGTGCTGACCTTCGCCCGCGCGGCGCTCTCGCTCTATGGCATCGTTCCGCAGGTGCACCTTGGTGGTGTTGGGCTGTTTGAAGCCCTGCTGGCACAGGCCGATATGCCCGATGCCTGGCGCAGCCGCATTCGCCATCGCTTCGGCCATCAGGAAGCCATGGATCGCCTGCTGACCCGGCTTGAACGCGCGCCGGATAGCCTGCGCAGCGAACAGCCCGCGCGCGACGATCTGGTGGAAGATGTGACCGCCCGCATGGTCTCGGCGGGCCTTAGCCTGTCCGATGGCCGCAGCCCGACCGAAATCGCCGACCGTTTCCTTGAGCAGCAGGCGCTTGACGCCGCGCAGGTACCTGCCGCGACGCTGAAATTGCTGCGCGAATATCTGGCCATCAAGGGCGATGCGCTCGCAGCCTTGCGCCAGATCGAAACGCTGGGTGAAAAGCACCGCCTGTTTCTCGGCGCGCCCATCCGCACCATTCGCCGTCATCTCGACAATCTCGGCGATGCGCGGGTCAGCTTCGACGCCAGCTTCTCCCCGCGCCTTGATTACTACACCGGCATCGTCTTCGAAATGCGCGGGCAGGGCGGCACCATTCTTGTCTCGGGTGGGCAATATGACCGCCTGCTCGAACGTCTCGGCGCCAAGGCCCCCATCGCTGCTTCCGGCTGTGCGCTCTGGGTCGATCGTTTGGAAGCGGAGTGGCCGAAATGAGCCTCACCCTCGCCGTTCCGTCCAAGGGGCGTCTCGAAGAGCTGACCCGCGACTGGTTTGCCCAGCGCGGCCTGACCATTACCCGCCCCGGAGGCGCGCGCTCCTATCTCGGGGCCATCGAAGGCGTGCCTGAGATCACCGTGCGCTTCTATCCCGCCTCCGAGATCGCCCGCGAACTCATTCGCGGCAATATCGATCTGGGTGTGACCGGGCGCGACCTGATCCACGAAACCAGCGAGGCCGGTCCTGCCTCGGTGAATTTTGCGCGCAATCTCGGCTTCGGCGAGGCCGATGTCGTGGTTGCCGTGCCCGATGCTTGGATCGACGTCACCCACATGCATGATCTGGCCGATGTGGCGTCCGACTTCCGCTCGCGCCATGGCCGCTGGATGCGGATTGCCACCAAATATATCACCATTACCCGCCAGTATTTCGCCCGGGCGGGCATTGCCGAATATCGGATCGTTGAAAGCCTCGGCGCCACCGAAGCCGCACCGGCCTCCGGCGTGGCCGATATCGTGGTCGACATCACCTCCACCGGCTCCACCCTTGCCGCCAATGGCCTGCGCGTGCTGGACGATGGCGTGATGCTCAAGAGCGAGGCCAATCTCATCGTGTCGAAAACGGCGGATTGGTCGGGCGAGCGCAAAGCCATTCTCGAAACGCTGCTGGCGCGCCTCCATGACTGAACTCGAAATCGCCTTTGTCGGTCTGTTCATCCTGATCGGCGCCGGGGCCATCGTCTATGCAGGCACCCGCAGTGCCACGCCGAAAAAAGACCACGTTGCCGGGGATGGCGGCGCGACGACTGGAACCGTCCGCGATGATGCAGGTGATGTCGATGTGTCGGCTGATGGCGGTGGTGCCGACTGAAATCCTGCCGATCGACGGCAATAGAATAATGCGCAACAAGCTAATGGCGTGACGCTTTAAATGCTCGATCCCCTCATTCTGCTGGCCCTGATGGGTGTCGGCATGCTGGCCGGTTTTGTTGATGCCATTGCCGGGGGCGGAGGCATGATCACCGTGCCCGCCCTGCTATCCGCAGGCCTGCCGCCGGTCGCGGCTCTCGCCACCAACAAGATGCAATCTATGGTGGGCACCGGCATGGCGGTGTTCACCTATTGGCGGCGCGGCTTTGTGGCGCTGCGCGATCTCATCCCCGCCATTGCCCTCACCTTTGCAGGCTCGTCGCTGGGCGCCTTTATCGTCAGCCGTATCGATGTGTCCCTGCTCAACGTCGCCGTGCCCGTCGCGCTCATTGCCATCGCGCTCTATTTCCTGTTCGCTCCGAAACTCTCCGATGCCGACAAGACCGCGCGTCTGCCTTTTCGGTTCTTCGTGCCGCTCATGGGCTTTGCCATCGGCTTTTATGACGGCATTTTCGGCCCCGGCACCGGCTCGTTTTTTACAGTCGGCTTCGTGGTGCTGTTCGGTCTCGGCCTGACCCGCGCCACCGGCAGCACCAAAGCGCTGAACTTTACGTCCAATCTCGCGGCCCTGGCGATTTTCATTCCCGGCGGCCACGTCGTCTGGCCCGTCGCATTGGTCATGGCTATCGGCCAGCTTATCGGCGCCTATATTGGCGCACGAACGGGCATTCGCTACGGGGCAAAGGTCATTCGCCCGCTGGTGGTCGTGGTGTCGATTGCCATGGCGGTGAAACTGCTGTTTTTCCCCTAGAGCTGCGTCGGCACGAGCTAATCGGTATCCAGGCCGGCGGCCGTCCTCAGGGCGGCGTTGATCCGGTCCTGCCATCCCGGCCCATCGTCCTGAAAATGCTCCAGAACAGCACGGTCGAGCCGTAGCGACACCAGCTCCTTGCCTTCCGGCGGTGTATTGGATTTGACCGGTGCCGCTTCGGCCGGTTTTGTGGTCGCGCTCTTAAAGGCTGCTTCGGCCTGATCGAAGGCATTGCCGCGTCGTGGCGTGCGCATATTTCCCTCATGAATGGCGGACTGGCTGACCATGTCTGGAATAGCAAAAAGGCCCCGGTGTTGCCACCGGAGCCTTCCACAAAGATCGTGACTGGGAAGAAACGATCCTTGAAGCCTTAAAGTGCTGAGCGTGGATTAGAAATCCATGCCGCCCATGCCGCCCATGCCGCCGCCGCCCGGCATTGCCGGTGCTTCTGGCTTCGGAGCTTCCACGATGGTGGCTTCGGTGGTGATCAGCAGCGAAGCAACCGAAGCCGCGTCCTGCAGAGCGTGACGCACGACCTTGACCGGGTCGATGACGCCGAGCGAAACCAGATCGCCATATTCACCGGTCGCTGCATTGTAGCCGAAGGTGGGGGCGGTGTTTTCGAGGATCTTGTCGACAACGACGGAGCCTTCGGCGCCGGCATTGTTGGCAATGGTACGGACCGGAGCCTGCAGGGCGCGGCGCACGATGGCGATACCGGCTTCCTGATCGGCATTGATGCCCTTGGCCTTGATGGCGGCCGAAGCGCGGAGCAGGGCAACGCCACCACCGGGAACGATACCTTCTTCGACGGCAGCGCGGGTTGCGTTGAGCGCGTCATCGACGCGGTCCTTGCGTTCCTTGACTTCCACTTCGGTGGAGCCACCGACGCGGATCACGGCAACGCCACCGGCGAGCTTCGCCAGACGTTCCTGCAGCTTTTCACGGTCATAGTCCGAAGTGGTTTCTTCGATCTGTGCCTTGATCTGGCCAACGCGGGCCTGGATGTCGTCAGCTGTACCAGCGCCATCGACGATGGTGGTGTTTTCCTTGGTGATTTCAACGCGCTTGGCAGTGCCGAGCATGTCGAGGGTGACGTTTTCGAGCTTGATGCCGAGGTCTTCCGAGATCACCTGGCCGCCGGTGAGGACAGCGATGTCTTCGAGCATGGCCTTGCGGCGGTCACCGAAGCCCGGAGCCTTGACGGCAGCAACCTTGAGGCCGGCGCGCAGACGGTTGACGACCAGGGTCGGCAGGGCCTCGCCATCGACGTCTTCGGCGATGATCAGCAGCGGACGCTGGGACTGAACGACAGCTTCGAGGATCGGCAGGATGGCCTGCAGGTTCGACAGCTTCTTTTCGTGCAGCAGGATGTAGGGGTCTTCGAGCGTTGCCGTCATCTTTTCGGCATTGGTCACGAAGTAGGGCGACAGGTAACCGCGGTCGAACTGCATGCCTTCAACGACATCGAGTTCGGTTTCAGCGGTCTTGGCTTCTTCGACGGTGATGACACCCTCGTTGCCGACCTTCTGCATGGCTTCGGCAATCATGTCGCCGATCGATGCTTCGCCGTTTGCCGAAATGGTGCCGACCTGGGCAACTTCGGAGGACGAAGTGATCTTCTTGGACGAGGCCTTCAGCGATTCAACGACATCGGCAACAGCCAGGTCGATACCGCGCTTCAGATCCATCGGGTTGAAGCCGGCGGCAACAGCCTTGACGCCTTCGACAACGATGGCCTGACCGAGAACGGTCGCGGTGGTGGTGCCGTCACCGGCAACGTCGTTGGTCTTGGAAGCGACCGAACGCAGCAGCTGAGCGCCCAGGTTTTCGAACTTGTCTTCCAGTTCGATTTCCTTGGCAACCGACACGCCGTCCTTGGTGATGCGCGGAGCGCCGAAGGACTTTTCGATGACGACGTTACGACCCTTGGGGCCGAGGGTGACCTTCACCGCATTGGCGAGGATGTTGACGCCGCGCAGCATCTTTTCGCGGGCATCGGTAGAGAATTTGACTTCCTTGGCGGCCATTTATGGCTCCTTGAATTGTCTGGTGGTTGAGGGGACGACAAAAAAGACGTGAGAAGCGAATTACGCTTCGATCACGCCCATGATGTCGCTTTCCTTCATGATGATCAGGTCTTCGCCGTTCAGCTTGACCTCGGTGCCGCTCCACTTGCCGAACAGCACGCGATCGCCGGCCTTGACGTCCAGCGCATTGATCTTGCCGTTTTCGTCGCGGGCGCCGGGGCCCACGGAGACGATCACGCCCTCGGAGGGCTTTTCCTTGGCGGTGTCGGGGATGATGATCCCGCCTTTGGTCTTTTCTTCACTGTCGACGCGACGGACGACCACGCGGTCATGCAGGGGACGGAAGCCCATGGATTGCTCCTCTTGGCATCATTGCTAATGCATAAATCGGGACCTGCTAGCACTCCCGTTTTGAGAGTGCTAACGGCTGAGCGGGATATAGGTATGGGGGACAAACAGAGTCAAGGCGCGTGAACCGAAGTTTTTTCTCGCGCGTTGTGTCGGCAGGAATGCCGAACACAAGGAGCCGCCGATCATGGCCGAGACCGGATTTTCTTCTACTATTATCGCACCAGCAGCAGGGCGCGTGCATGTCATTTTCGACGATGCGGAAATCGCCAGCTCCATCCGGGCCATGCGTCTTGACCAGGCCGGCCGCCCCCCACAGTTTTTCCTGCCGCTCGATGATGTCCATCCCGGCATCCTCGAAGCCTCTGAAACCCAGCGCGAGGATGATGGGCCGGGCAGGGCGCATTTCTACACCATCAAGACGCTGACG
>PJUL01001288.1_pt1 | contig 10929 bp, 12 predicted proteins | sample 1512221 | NCBI WGS metagenome assembly PJUL01 (sample SAMN08177667, study PRJNA422409) | Feces metagenome, whole genome shotgun sequencing project.
AAGTCCTCGACGGCTGGCAGCTCCTGCATCATGCGCGAGAGGTCAGCGTCGCTCTCGACCTCGCTCACCACGGTGGCAGCGCTGGATTCGCTGTGCGAATAGGCCGCGCTGATGCGCTGTGCAAGGGCCGGGGCATCGAGCGGTAGCAGCTGCTGCACCGGGTGCTTGCGCAGCACTTCCGACAGCGCGCCCGCATCGGGGCTAGGGCCATGCCACAGCACCAGCTGGTGGCCGTCGTCCTCCAGCAGCAGCTGGGCGGTGCGGGCAAAGGCGTAGGGCAGGGGGTGGCGCATGGCGGGCACGGTCCTCAGCGTAGCAGGCTGGCAGCCTGCGGCGCCGACGCCTGCATCGTGGCCTCCAGGCCGCTCGCAGGCGCACTGCTCAGTGGCACCACGCCGGGCGGCGTGGTCTGTGGCTGCGGGGCAGGCAGGGGCTGCACGGGCGTTGTCACGGCGGGGGCCGCTGCGGGCAGCGCTCCGGGCTGTTGTTGCAGCAATGGCTGCTGCACCTGTGCGGGGTCGGTGCGCACTGGCAACGCAGGCAGCACCGGCGCGCCCGAGACGGAGTTCATCATCACGCTGGGCGATGGCTGCGTGACCTGCTGCAGCGCGCGGATGGCCTCGTAGCGGTCGAGCATGAGCGCTTCGCTGGTGGCGCTGTCGCGCACCACCACCGGGCGCAAGAACACCATGAGGTTGGTCTTGTTGCGCGTGCGGTTTTCGCTGCGGAACAGTGCGCCCACCACGGGGATGTCGCCCATCACAGGCACCTTGTCCTGGCCTTGCGAGTAGCTGTCCTCCAGCAGGCCGCCGATCACGATGATGCTGCCGTCGTCCACCACCACGTTCGACTCGATCGAGCGTTTGCTGGTGGTGGGGCCATTCGCGTTGCCGAGCGTGGCAGTGTTGATCTTGGAGATTTCCTGGTAGATCGACATCTTCACCGTGCCGTTTTCGCTGATCTGCGGGCGCACCTTGAGCATCAGGCCCACGTCCTTGCGTTCCACGGTGTTGAAGGGGTTGACGGTGCCGCTGCTGCCGGTGTTGGCATACGATCCGGTAACGAAGGGCACGTTGTCACCGATGAGGATCTTGGCTTCTTCGTTGTCCAGCGTCATCAGGTTGGGTGTGGAGAGCACGTTGGCATCACCGCTGTTCTGCAGAAAGTTGGCCAGCGCGCCCAGGTAATACTGCCCGTTGATGCGCGGGGCCAGCGCCAGGTTCATGCCATTGCCCAGGCCCGTCGTGCCCACGAGCGCAGACGGGTTCTTGGCCACCAATGCTGCCGTGGCGTTGAGGATGTTCATGCCCGCCTGGCCAGAGTTGGTGCCGATCACGCCGATGGTGCCGTCGCCCTGCTTGCCCAGCAGGCCCTGCCACTGGATGCCGAACTCAGCGAGTTTGGTGGCTGAGACCTCGACGATGAGGCTTTCCACCAGCACCTGCGCGCGGCGGCCGTCCAGCTTGTCGATCACGGTGCGCAACTGGCGGTACAGCGGCTCGGGCGCGGTGATGATGAGCGAGTTGGTGGTGGGGTCGGCCTGAATCTGTCCGCCCGTGGAGGGCTGGTTGCTGTTGGTGTTGCTGGCGCCCATGCTCATGCCGCTGCCCAGGCCCATGCTGTTGCTGCTGGTGCTGCTGCCCAAGCCATTGGAGGCCAGCGTGTTGCCGCCGCTCAGACTGGTGCTGGAGGGCGACGAGCCTGCGTTGCCAGCGCTGGCGCCCGCACCGCCCCCATTGCCGCTGCCCATGGCCGCCATGGCGGCGCGCAGGGTGGTGGCCAGCTTGGTCGCGTCGGCATTCTTGAGGTAGACCACGTGGATGTTGCCGTTGGCCGCGCTGCTGCCGGGGGCTGGCGGTTGGTCCAGCTGGTCCACCAGCGCCCGCACCTGGGCCACGCGCGCGCGGTTGGCGGCGCGCAGGATGAGCGAGTTGCTGCGGGGCTCGGCAATCAGGGTGGTCTTGAACGAGGTGTCGGCCTGCCCCGGCGTGGCCGCGGGCGCGCCGGGCGTCCCAGTGCTGCCGCCGTCGATCAGGCGTGCCACCAGCGGAGCCAGGTCGGTGGCGATGGCGTTGCGCAGCGGAATCACTTCCACATCGCTGGCGTTAGAGACATCCATGGCCGCCACGATGCGCGCCAGGCGCTGCAGGTTGTCAGCGTAGTCGGTGATCACCAGCGAGTTGTTGCCGGGGTTCACGTTGATGGTGTTGTTGGGGCTGATCAGCGGGCGCAGAACGGGCACGAGGTTGGCCGCGTTTTCGAAGTTCAGCTTGAAGATCTGCGTGACGATCTGACCGCCCGCAGGTGCGCTGCCCGCACTGCCTTGCACCACGCTCACGCTGCCGCCCTGCAGCTTGGCGTCGGCCTCGGGCACCACCTTGTACAGCCCGGCCGATTCCACCACCGTGAAGCCCTGCAACCGCAGCGCGGCCAGGAACTGCTGGAAGGCGGCGGCCGGTGTCACGGCGCGCTCGGTCACCAAGTTGAGCTGGCCTTTCACGCGCGGGTCCACCACCACGTTGCGGCCGGTGATGGTGGCCATGGTGCGGGCCACGGCTTCGATCTCGGCATTGGCGAAGTTCAGCGTGACGGGTTCGCTCTGGCGCACGCTGCCTGTGCGGGTGTCGATCGCAGTTTGGGCATGAATTTGGCCGCTAGCGCTTGCCAGTAAAGCGCTGGCAGCTATTGTTTTTAGAGTGAAGCGCAGGTGTGGCGAAAACAAGGAGGTCATAGATTCAACCCACGGTGATGATGGAGCGCGCGCCATTGCGCCGTCCGATGATGTTCAGAAGATTGGACAGAGCGCCCTCGCGTTCTGGACTGGCGCTGGCCTCGCCCGCAAAGCGCAGGCGCTGGCCCACCCATTGGCCGGTGCCGCTGAGCTGCAGGTGCCCGTCCAGGGTGCTGAGTGTGAGGGTCGGCACCTCGCCGCCCTGCAGCACCAACCGGTAGCTGCCCATAGGCCGCAGCGTGGACAGGCGCGACGACATGGCCCGCGCGTCCATCTGCACTTGGCCGGCCAGCACCAGCCGGCCTGCGGCCCAGCGCGCCTCCAGGCCCTGCGTCTGCAGCGCGAGTTGCCCCTGGGGCTGCAGGGTGTTCCACGGAGTGCCCAGCCCGGTCAGCAGCGCGGCTGGCCATTGGCTTTGGCCGTCGGCCACCGACACCTGCACACCGCCCAGGCCCACCGCGATGCGTGCGTTCAGCGGCTGTGGCGTGCAGCACTCGGCCTGGACCTGTGCGCGCACGCCCGTCAAGGTGGGGCGCAGCCGCCAGTCCACCCGCCCGGGCAAGGCCGCGCTGTCCTGGCTGGCCGCACCGCCGGTCAGCACCAGTTGGGCAGAACCGGTCCACACCGTGCCGCGCGCCTGTTGTAGCAACACCTGCCCGCCCGTGGCGCGCGCCACTGCATCGGCCAGCCAGTGGGCGGGCGCAAACACCACGATGGCGGGCAGCACCCCCACCATGGCGCCCAGCCACGCCCAGCCCCAGGCCGTGCGCGGCACGGGCGCGGCCGCGGAGGGCCGGGAGGCAGGGCGGTGACGGTGGTTGAGTGCCACGGGTGCGCAGACGAAACGACGGTGCCGGGCCGGGTCAGCGGGCGGCTGGCAGGGCCAGCACCACGGTGCCGTCCCAGCGGGGCATGGCCGCTGCGGGGTTGCCGAGCGTGACGGGGGCGGCGTTGCCGGTGGGCGCTGCAGCGGTGGCACTGCTGCGTGCCAGGCGCGCCTCCACCGGCGTTGCGCGGGCATTGCTGCGGGCCTGGGCCAGCCACTGTGCCAGCGCATCGGCGGGGGCGCCTTTGAGCGTGACGGTGGCGCGGTCGCCCACCACATTGAGCTGTGCCGTGGTGCCCAGGCGCTGGGTGAGTGCGGTGCGCAAGGCGCCAACCGAATCGCCGGGCGCGGTGCGGGGGGCTGCCTGCAACTGCTGCGCTTCGGCCTGCAGGCTGTGCATGCGCTGCAATTGGGTGTCGAGCGCAGCATGGCGTGCCGGTGCGGCGCGCATCGTGGCCAGAGCGGGGGCCAGGGCCACCCACCACAGCAGGGCCAAGGCCACCAGGCCGCCAGCGGCCAGCACCAGGTTCTGTTCGCGCGGTGCCAGGGCCTGCCAGCGGGCCTGCAAGGGGGCTGCGGTGTTGCGGAGGGGCGTGGTGCTCATGGGGTTCCTTCTGCGCGCAGCAGCAGGCTGCCATCGTCCATGCGCGCGCGGTAACCTGCCGCCTGCACGCGGCCCGAGAGTGCGGCTTCCTCGTCGGGCGACAGGGCCACGCCGCGCAGGCGCAGTTCGCCGGTGGTGTATTCCACGGCGGTGGGCTGTTGGCCTTCGGGCAAGGCGGCGCCCGCCGCTGCCAGCAGCGGCTCCAGGTCACGCGCCGAGACGCTGCCAGCAGCCTGCCGCAGCAGGGCCAGTTCGCGCTCCATCTGCACGGGGGCATCCACCACCACCTGCACCTGCGGAAAAGTCTGGGTGAGCGTGTTGCGCACGCCGGCCTGCTTGGCGGTCAAAGCCTTGCGCTCTTGCCATGCCCAGGCATTGAGACCCACCAGGTGCGCCACCACCAGCAGCCCGGCGCCCCAGCGCGCAGCGCGCCATTGCGGGGCATACAGGGCGGTGCTGAGGGCGCTGCCCGCCTTGCGCAGCGCGCGGGTGCGGCCGGTGCTGGCCAGGTCGAACTGGGCCAGGTCCCAGTCGCCGCGGGCGGCGTCGAGCGCGCGCTGGCTGCTGGTGTGCAAGGCGATGCGCTGGCCCAGTGTGCGTTCGGCCAGGGCGGCCACGGCAGGCTCGGCGCGCACCGGCAAGGTGTTGTCATCCGCTGTGTCTGGCGAGCCTGCCACGCCCGCGATACCCGGTGCGGGGGCGCCGGCGCGTGCCAGGGTGAGCGCCATGGGGCTGAGCGGCAGCACGGCCACGCCCAGCTCGGCGCCCTGGCCGGTGAGCACCACATAGGCTTCTTCGGGCGTACCCAGGGCGCACAGCTCCGGCCCGCCGCTGGCGGTGGGGCCGGGGGCGAATTCGGGCACCACGCGCGACACGCGGCGGCCAGCGGCCTCCAGTGCCTGCAGGTTGTCCCGCAGCCAGTTGCGGTCGCACACGGCCACCCATATTGGCGCGCCTGCCTGGGCGCTGGGCTGCAGCGCAAAGTGCAGTTTGGTGGCGTCGTCCAGCACGCGGTCTTCCAGCAGGCCTTCCAGCACCGAGCGCAGGCGCGGCGTCTGCTGGCCCGCGCCCAGCGGCAGGCCGGGCGGCAACTGCACCCGTTGCCATGACAGCAGCCGCGCGGGCACCACGGCCACCACCTCACCGCCGGGGCGGGTGGGTTCGGGCAGCAGGGCTGCGGGCGCGGTGGCGTGGCGAAGGGCCGTGTGGCCATCGGCAGTCAGCGTGTAGCTGTACTCGGTGGCGGGCCCGGGGCGGGCCGTCGGAAGGAAAAGAATCAGGGTGCTCATGGACGGGTTTTGCGGGCCATTTTAGGGGGCTGCCTTGACACTGGCGGGCATGGGCCGCGCTGTGGTCTTGCAATGGCTCTCCCAGGGCAGCCCGCCGGGCGCTGTGCGGTGTGTGTCATCGAAGAGGCTGGGCCGCAGCCAGGGGGCTTTCACGGTCAAAAGCGCCGCGTTCGCGCCACAGCGTGGTGACGTCGATGCCCTGCTTGCGCACCAGGGAGCGCTCGTCCACCATGGTGTCGCCCAGGCGCAGGCGGCCGCGAACTTCGAAGTACGAGGAAGCTATGGAAAACGCACTGCCGTTGATGGTGTCGGACGATGCGCCGATCAAGTCGCTGGCTTCGGTGAGCGTGCGGAAATGTTTGGCTTCACGGGCTTGCACCAGCTTCTGGGCGCTCGCCAGGTCCAGCCCGTCAATGGCCGCCATCAACACCTCGATGCTGGCTGTGTTGAGGTTGACCGGCGTGCGCACGGGCAGCACCGTTACGTGGGGCGCCAGCACGGCCAACGTAGCGGGCGTCAGGCCCAGCCAGCCAAGCTGCGTGACCGTGGGAGGCATCAGCGGTGCGCTGCTGTTGTTGTCGCTGCCTTTGGCCGACTGGGCCTGGCGCATGGCTTCCACCAGCACCCCCAGCTGCTGCGACGGTAAGCCCAGCTGCTCGAACAGGCGGGTGAACTGCCGCACAGCCACCGGCTGCGCCTGGCCGCCCTCCGCCAGATTGGTGATGTTGAGCCGCGCCTGCATGTCGGTGATCTGCCCCGAGAGGAAGGCCTCGGTGGTATCGGTGCTGGCATCGTCCACTTGCGACACATTGCCTTCGGCGGCCAGGAAGGTGGACAGGCGCGCTTCTTCCAGCGGCACGGCCCAGGGCTCGGCCAGATGGTCGGCGCCGCCCGAACGGCCGTCTTCCCGCAGGATCAGGCGCGACCAGTCGAGTGCGCCCACCAGAATCCACGCAGACTGCACCTGCCCGCGCTCGGCGGTCTCCACTTCCACCGCCCGCCACTGCTGCCACATCGCCGCCGCCGCGAAGGTGGCCACCAGGGTGACGGTGAGCATGGCGGCGAGCAGGGCGGCACCCCGCGCGCCGGGCTTTTGCGCCAGGCGCTGTAGCAGCGTGTGCCGCCGTGGGGCAGGCGCGTGGTGGCTCGCAAAAACGCTCATGACCTTCCTCCACCCAGCACGGGGTTCACCCAATCGCGTGTCAGTTGGCCAGCCAAGGCCTGCCCGGGCGGCAGCACGATCTGCAGGCGGACGCCATCTGGAATGGTGGCCTGGGCATCGGTGCCGCTGCTGGACAGCGGGTTGGACCACGCGCCGCCGCGGTAGTAGAAGATCTGCCAGCTGTCCAGCGGCATCAGCGTGACCTCGTAGCGGCGCTCGGCATCGCCCGGCGTGCGGGCCCATTGCGCCGCTTGGTCCCACGCTTGTTGCCATGCGCCCCGCGTGCGCACGGGCGGCGACTGCCAGCGCAGCCATTCGCCAGCGCCCTGCGCGTTGTTGCGCCGGGTCCAGGCCACCACCACGGGTCCCTCGTCGGGAACCGCGCTGCTGCGGCGTGTCAGGCGCAGCACCTGGCCGTCCCAGTCCAGCGGCGTGGTGTTGGCAATGGGCATCAACGCGTCCAGGTCGGTGCCCCATTGGCCCAGTGCCGCTTGCAGCACCAGCATGTCGTCGGCGCGCTGGCGCGTCTGTTCCTGCGCGCGCACCATGCCATCCAGGCCACGCCAGCTCAGGATCGCGATCAGCGCCATCACGCCAATGGCGACCAGCAACTCGATGAGCGTGAAGCCGCGCGAGCCCCTGGTCGCCGTCGCCGTCGCTGGCGCTGCGCCATGGCGAGGGCGGCCAGCCAGGGCCGCCCCACAGCAAAGCCCATGAGAAGGTGCAAAGCGACGCAAGAGGCGCATCACCCTCAATACCTTCCGATGATGGTGGACACGCGCAGGATGGAGTTGCTTCCGTCCAGCACCTGCGCATCCACGCGGCGAAAACTGGGGTTCGGCGTAGGTCGCACGATCAGTGCCACCGTGAGTTCACGCCCCGCCTGCTCGCAGGCAACCGTGCTGTCGCCCACGCTCGGCATCTGGCGCGACAGCCGCGCCTTCACCAGTTCGTTTTCAGCGCACAACTGGGCCAGCACGATGTCGCTTTGCCGCAGGGCATTTCGGGTGAGCGCCGTGGTGGCCTGCAGCCCCGCCATCAATGCAATCGCCACGATGGCCAGCGCCACCAACACCTCCACCAGCGTGAAGCCACGCTGTGGGAGCACTTGCACGTTACGCGGTGCAGGCCACGGCAGGCAAGTCACTGCACGGACTCCACGGAGAACGGGCGCACGCCGTCGGTCACTACGCGCAGGCTGCGGTCGGGGTAGTTCTGGTGGGTGATCAGCACCTGCTGCGGGCCGATCAGCGGCTCGGGGCCCAGCACCAGCACGGCCTGCCCGCGCACTGTGGTGCCGGCGTCCAGCCACTGGTTGGGCAAAGCCGCCTGCGCACTGGGTGGCAGGCCTTCAAAGCGGAACCCTTCCGGCACGGCACGCCAGCGCACGGGAATCCCACCCGCGCGCGACTGCGCACGCGCCGATTCCAGCAAGGCCGCCAGCCGGGCCGCCTCCCGCTCCAGCTGCGTCTGCCCGCCGTCGCGCAGCGCCAGGCCCACGCCCGCAGTGGCCAGGGCCATGATGCTGATGACAAGCAGCAGCTCAAGCAGAGTGAAGCCGCGCAGGCGGTTCATGGACTTGAGCGATTGGAATTTGCGACGGTCGCGGCGTATCCACTAGGCGTGCGGCCGCAGCGCCGGGCCGCCCCAAGCAAGGCCCGGCCCCCTTGGGGGGCAGGGAGCGACACGCAGTGCGCGACCGTGGGGGCCATATTCACTGCCAGCTGCCGATGTCAGCGTCCTTGCCTTCGCCGCCGGACTGCCCATCGGCGCCAAACGACATCACGTCGATCTCGCCCTTGATGCCCGGGTTCAGGTATTGGTAAGGGCGGCCCCAGGGGTCGTTGGGCAGCTTCTCCAGATAGAGCTTCCAGTTGTTGGGGACGGGGCCCGAAGTGGGTTTGGCGATCAGCGCCTGCAGGCCCTGCTCGGCTGTGGGGTAGCGCTGGTTGTCCAGGCGGTACAGCTTGAGCGCCTGCATGATGTTGGTGATGTCGGTGCGGGCGGCCGTGCTTCTGGCGTCGTCGGCGCGGTCCAGCACGTTGGGCACGATGAGCGCAGCCAGCACGCCGATGATGACCAGCACCACCATCAGCTCGATGAGGGTGAAACCCCGGGCAACGTGCTTTGCCAGGCGGCGGGGGGCGAATCGCGCGAGGAGGGGGAGGGTGGTGTTCACTGCAGGCGGTCTCTCGGGTGGTCGGATCGCGTGAATCATAATCCCCGCATGGTGACCAATTCACACAGCAAATGGGGCGTGCGCCTGGGGACTCTGGCCCTGTGGGCCGCAGCAGGCGCCAGCCTGGTGTACTGGGGCATGCGCCTGTCGGCGCCCTCTGGTGGCGTTGTGGCACCGGTTGCGCTGCCGCCCCCTGCCGCCCCCGACGCCCAGTCCCTCGCGCGTCTGCTGGGCGCCGTGCCCTCGGTGCCGGGCGCTGCGCCAGCCACCCCTGTGGCGTCGCTGTCGAGCCGGTTTCAGCTGATCGGGGTGCTGTCGGGCCGCCAGAGTGGCGGTGGTGCCGCCCTCATCGCGGTGGATGGCAAGCCTGCCAAGCCCTTCCGCCTGGGGGCCGAGGTGGATCAGGGCCTGGTGCTGCAGGCGCTGGGCCCGCGCCAGGTGCAACTGGGGGGCGCGCTGGGTGGCCCTTCCACGTTGACGCTGGATATGCCGCTCAAGAACTGACCTTGGCACCGTCCAGGCTGCGGATCTGCCACTCACCCCACGCGGGGGCCTGCACGGGCCAGGTGCCCGGCTGAGGGGTGGCACCCGAGCCGTGTGCCAACAGCCAGTCCACACACCGCGCCACGCCAGCGTGGGTGATCCAGACAAGGTCCTCCATGCGCCGCTCTGCATGCAGCTGCTGTGCAGCCCGCAGCGCCAAGCCCACGCGGGTCAGCATGGCCTGCAGGCTCTCTCCGCCGCCAGGGGCGTGGGTGGCAAATGCGGCCGTCCAGGCATCGATGGCGGCTTTGCCGATGGTGTCCCAGGGCTGGCCCTCCCACGTACCGAAGTCCATTTCGCGCAAGCGGGGATCTGGTTTGGGTGCCAAATCGGCCCGTAGCGCTTGCAGTGTCAGCGCTAGCAGCTCACATCTTTGTAGCGTTGAGTGAACCACCAGCGCCCCCCGTGGCAGTGCAGCCGCCAAGCGCGAGGCCGCGTCGCGCGTGGCGGCCGGGTCGGCCAGCACATCCTGCACGCCATAGCACACACCGGGGGCAATGACGGGCTGTGCATGGCGCACCAGCCACAGCCGGGGTGGTGGCGGCAGGCTGCCCACGGTGCCGGTCAAATCCACCGCAGGGCCAGTGCCGCGCCCAGGTAGAAGCCGATTTCGCTGACCTGCTGCGTGGCGCCCAGGCAGTCGCCGGTAAACCCCTGCAGGCGGCGCGCAAACCACCGGCCCATCCACGCTGCGGCAAGGGCGCTGGCTACAACGGAAGCTATTAAAAACGTAGCTGGCAGCGCATGCCATACAAGCGCTATCGGCAAAAAACACCACAAACCCGCTGCGCCCAGCGATGCGCCGGAGATCTGGTCTGCCAACGGCTTGCTCTTGGAGCGTGCGGTGTCCCCCACGTGCGGCAGGCTGCGCACGATCAGCAATGGCCAAAAGCGTGACATCACATGGGCCCCCACCAAAGCCGCCAGCGCCGCCGCCACGCTGTGGGCGCCCAGCAGCGCCAGCAGGCTGACCTTGGCCAGCAGCGCCAGCCCCAGCGCCATGGCCCCGAAGGCGCCGATGCGCGAGTCCTTCATGATGTCCAGCGCGCGTTCGCGGTTGGCGCTGCCGCCCAGCCCATCGGCCACGTCGGCCAGGCCATCTTCATGAAAGCCACCCGTCATCAGAACGGTGGCGATGGTGCAGAACACCGCCGCCACGGCTGAGGCCAACGGGTTGGGCGCCAGCGCCCAGTGCAGCGCGCCATACACGGCCGCGGACAGCAGCGCCGCCAGCCAGCCAATGCCCGGAAAGTGCGCCGCGCTGGCCCGCAGCATGGCCGGGCTGTAGCCCACCCAGTCCGCGAGCCGCCCGGTGACCGGGATGCGGGTGAAGAACTGCACGGCCAGCAGGTAGTGGCGCAGGGCTTGCATGGGTTGGCAGGGACAATGTCAGCTTTGATAGCTGCCAGCGCTTTCTGGATAAGCGCTACAGGCCAATTTGATCCATATTTTGGTTACTTGGAGCGCAGGAACAGTCGGTAGGCCGGGTTCAGCGTTTCTTCCACATACGGGTAGCCCAACGTGGCCAGAAAGGCGTCGAAGGCGGCCTTGTCCTCGGGCGGCACTTGCATGCCCACGAGGATGCGGCCATAGTC
>PJUL01001291.1_pt1 | contig 10904 bp, 10 predicted proteins | sample 1512221 | NCBI WGS metagenome assembly PJUL01 (sample SAMN08177667, study PRJNA422409) | Feces metagenome, whole genome shotgun sequencing project.
CACCGATAATTGCGGTGACGGTACCGGCGGGCACTTCGGTGGGGGCGAAGACCACTCGGATCAACAAGTCCGCGCCGATCAGAATGATCGCGCCCAGCAGGATCGAGGTGACGATCCCCGCCGCCCGCGCCCGTCCCACGAGAAGACGGGCAAGATGAGGCGCGATCAGGCCGATAAAGCTGACACCACCGGCAAAGGCCACCGCTCCGGCGGTGAGCAAGGCTGCAAGAAAGAAGATGAAAATCCTGTACACCGGCAGATTGAGCCCGATCGAGCGGGACGAAATATCGTCGAGATCGGCTGGGGGCAGGTGCCGTGCAGCAAAGCAGGCGACGATCCCTGTCGGCACGATGACGGCCAGCATCAGCCAGATTTCGGTAATATTGATCGTGTTGACCGCCCCGGCCAGCCAGCGTGCCGCCTGACTGGCCTGATAGATTGGCCCCACCAGCATGAATATGGTGGTCAGCGCCTTGCACACCGCAGCCACGGCAATGCCAAACAACAACAGGCGAATGGCGGAGGAGGCCTGCCGTCCCGATAGTATGAAAACCAGGCTGATCGCAGCAATGGCGCCGATTGCGGCGGCGAGCGGCTGCCAGGCGACAGAAACATTGATGGAATTGGCGCCGCCCGAGAACAGGGCCATGAAGATAATGACGCCCAGTGCTGCTCCGTCCACCACACCAAGCACGCCGGGCGAGGCCAGTTCATTGCGCGTAATCCGCTGCAAGAGATAACCCGCGAAGGCGATAGCGCCACCGGCAATCGCCGCTGCGGCAACGCGCGGCAGGCGCAATTGCAGCACCACCAGTTTCTCGGTCTTTTCGCCGCCGCCCAGCAGAACATTGGCGACGGTTTCCAGCGGAATCCAGGTAGAGCCGAAGCCGATCCCCGCGAGAAAGATCAGCGTAAAAATCGCGCCCACGACGACCATAGCGATCAATGCGGCGCGGTTGGCGCGGGGCAAGGAAGCAATCTGGCTCATGCAAGCCTCCGCTTGAGCAGGACCAGCAGGGCAATGGCGCCGACCACCGCGGTTATCGCGCCGACAGGGGCTTCCACCGGATAGATGACGAAGCGCGCGGCGACATCTGCGATAGTGGTGTAGATGGCGCCAGCCAATGCGGCGGCGGCCAATTGGTGGCGATGACGCAATCCGACCAGCTTGCGCGCCACATGCGGCACTACCAGCCCGACGAACGCCACCGGCCCGGCCATGGACACGGCGGCCCCGGTTAGCAGAGACACGGCCAGAAACGCCGCGCCCCGCACCGCAACCAGCGGAACGCCCAATCCGGCGGCGGTGGAATCGTCTGCCTGCAAGGCGTCGAGCGCTCCGGCGAGCAGGAAGCCGATGATCGTGCCGACCACGACCACCGGCAGGCCGTTGAAAAACAGGCTGATCGGCCGGTCGACAAAAGCGCCGGACAGCCAGAACAGCAATTGCTGCAACTGGGCTTCATTGCTGGTGAGCAGGATTTGCACCACGGCATGGGCGAGGCTGGCAAAGGTAACCCCGACCAGCACGATTTTAAGCGGTGACAATCCGCCCGATCCGGCGGCAATTCCGAAGACCAGCACGCTGGTCAGGAGCGCCCCCAGCGCCGCCGCCAGCGACAGGCCCACCAATGACTGTACGCCAAAGACGAGCGTGGCCAGCACCACGGCCATCGATGCGCCAGCATTAAGTCCCAGTGTGTCGGGCGAGGCGATGCGGTTGCGCGAGAGCGTCTGCACCATCACCCCGGCCATGCCCAGAGCTGCTCCTGCCAAAGGCGCGATCAGGGCGCGCGGCAGGCGCAGTCCGGCAATCACCACCGCTGTTTCCGAGCCGTCATGCGCCACGAGTGCGGCCCAGACCTGATCCAGCCCATAGATCCGGTAACCCAGCGTCATGCTGGCGAGCCAGCTGAGGGCCAGAACGAGGATCAAAACCCCATAAATGCCGCCCTTCGACAGGCGCAGCCCGCTTTCGCGCGGCGCGATGGCAGCGACATTCATCGGGGCATTCCTGAAATCATGATGTTGACAGTCAGCTAATTTTCAATGCATGAGGCCATGCGATTTCTGACAAATTCTGTCAAGAATAACCTGAGGCATATTCCATGTTCACACGCAGGCTTTTCACCACTCTTTTGCTGGCAGGCGTTCTTGCCAGCCCCGTCGCCGCCCGCGAAATCACCCATGCCATGGGCGTCACCGATGTGCCGGATAATCCGCAGCGCGTCGTGATTCTCACCAATGAAGGCACCGAAGCCCTGCTTTATCTCGGCGTCGTGCCCGTTGGTGCTGCCCAGAGCTGGAGCGGTGATCCATGGTATGATCACATTGCCGCCCCGCTGGCCGACACCGTTGCACTTGGCACCGAGCTGGCCGTCAATCTCGAAATCCTCGCCACGCTGGAGCCCGATCTGATCCTGGGCACCAAGGTGCGTCAGGAAGCCATCTACCCCCAGCTTTCCGCCATTGCGCCGACCGTCATGACCGAAACCATTGGCGGTGAATGGCAGGACAATCTCAAGTTTTACGCTGATGTCGTCGGCAAGAGCGCCGAGGGCGAGGCCGCTGTTGCCGGCTTTGCCGAGCGCACTGCCAAGATTCACGACGCGCTGGGCGATTCGGTCAACGAGGAAATCTCGATGATCCGCTTCTCTCCCAACCGCACGCGCATCTATTACAAGGACACGTTCAGCGGTCTGGCCCTCAGCCAGATCGGCTTTGCCCGTCCCGCCGCGCAGGACAAGGACGAGTTCGCCGAGGAAGTGACCAAGGAACGCATTCCCGAAATGGAAGGCGACCGCATTTTCTACTTCTCGGACGATCTCAATAGCGACGAAGCCACGACCAATCTCAATGATTGGCTGAACGATCCGCTCTGGCTCAATCTGGAAGGCGTCAAGGCCGGCAAGGCCCAGCGCGTCAGCGAGATCATCTGGAATACCGCTGGTGGCATCTATGCCGCTCACCTGATGCTCGACGATATCGAAGCCATCTACGGCATCGAATCCACCCGCTGAGACCAATGAGGACATTGCCATGAGCAGGCTCGAAACTCTTGGCCTCGCGGCCGGCTATGCTGATGTCACCATTCTCGAAAATGTCGACCTGGTCATCCCCGATGGCCAGGTCACAGTGCTGATCGGCCCCAATGGGTGTGGCAAGTCCACCCTGCTCAAGACCATGGCCCGGATTCTGAAGCCCTCACGCGGCAATGTGCTGCTCGACGGCAAGGATATTCACCAGCTCAATACCCGCGCCGTCGCCGCTTCGCTCGGGCTCCTGCCGCAGGGGCCGGTGGCGCCCGAAGGGCTGACCGTACGCGAATTGGTGGCGCAGGGGCGCTTCCCCCACCAATCGCTGCTGCGGCAATGGACCCGTGCCGATGAGGACGCGGTCAACAATGCCATGGCCATCGCCAATATCACCGATTTTGCAGACCGTGCCGTCGATACACTGTCGGGCGGCCAGCGCCAGCGCTGCTGGGTGGCCATGGTTCTGGCGCAGGAAACCGACCTGATCCTGCTCGATGAGCCAACCACCTTCCTTGATTTGAAGGTTCAGGTCGATCTCATGGACCTGTTTACCGGCCTCGCCCATGATCATGGCCGCACGCTGGTCATCGTGCTGCATGAACTGAGCCTTGCCGCCGCCTATGCCGATTATCTAGTGATGATGAAGGCCGGAGCACTCGTTGCGGCGGGCACGCCCGACGCCATCTTCACCGCCGAAAAGCTCAAACATGTCTTTGATCTCGATGCCAGCGTGCTGCGCGATCCGGCCAGTGGCAGGCCGGTCTGCGTGCCGTTCGGCGCGCGCCGTCGTGTGCCCGAGCTCGCACCATGAACCAGTCCAGCGCCGTCATCGTCGAAAAGCATCCGGTTCGCGCCTGGTCGGGCGTTCCGGTCCTGCTGCTCGTGCTGGCGGGCGCGTTCCTGCTGCATATCGCTGTCGGCGCCAAGCCGCTGGCCGCCTCGGCCATCATCGATGCGCTGCTCAGTTTCGATGAGAAGAATTTCGATCACGTCATCATCCGCAACCTGCGCCTGCCGCGCGCGGTGATCGGGCTGGTCGTCGGCGCCAGCCTGGCGCTGGCCGGGGCGCTGATGCAGGGGGTGACGCGCAATCCGCTGGCCGATCCGGCTCTGCTCGGCCTCACCTCCGGCGCGGCCTTTGCCGTCGTCGTCACCATGGCCCTGTTCGGGCTGTCCAGCATGGCCCTTATTCCCTGGATCGCCATGAGCGGAGCGCTGGGCGCGGCACTCATCGTCTATGTCATCGCCCGACTGGTGCCCGGCGGGGCAACGCCTTTGAGCCTCACTCTCTCCGGCGCGGCCATCAGCGCGTTTCTGGGCGCAGTCATTTCCATCGTTCATCTGCTCAATGACGATACATTCGATAATCTGCGCGTCTGGCTGACCGGCGGGCTGGCCGGGCGCGATATCGGCCTGTTGGTCCATGTTGGCCCCTGGATGGCGCTGGCGCTGATCGGCGGCATCTTGCTGGCTTCCCGCGTCACCATTCTCGCCATGGGCGATGACGTGGCGCAGGCCCTGGGTGTGCGCACCGGCCTGCTCAAGACCCAATTGCTGGCCGTCGTCGTGGTGCTTACCGCCTGTTCGGTGGCATTGGCCGGACCGCTCGGCTTTATCGGCCTCGTCATTCCCCATGTCGTGCGGCTCTATGTCGGCTCGGACTATCGCTGGATCGTGCCCTATGCGGCCCTGACCGGGGCTATCTATCTGATCTCGGTGGATATTGTCGCCCGCGTCGCCATTCCGCCGCGCGAAATCTCCACCGGCATCATCACCGCCATGATCGGTGCGCCGCTCTTCGTCCATCTCGTCCGGCAAAGGACGCGCTGATGTCGACCACTCATCCTCCCCGCCATCTGGTCTTGCGCAGTCCCGCCGAAAGAATAGCGCTGCGCCTGCCGCTGCGCGCCATGCTGGTGCTGGTCTTCACCTGCCTCGCGCTTCTGCTGGTAACCTGCCTCAGCCTTGCGACCGGCTCCTATGGCGTGGCTCTGGGCGATGTGTGGGAAACCCTGCGCGGGATGTCCATTTCGCGCGCCATCGATAATGTGGTCTGGGAATTCCGCTTTCCCCGCACGCTCGCCGCCGCCCTTGCCGGAGCCATGATGGCCCTGTCGGGCGCCTCCTTGCAAAACGCCACGCGCAACAGCCTTGCCGATCCGTCGCTGGTCGGCGTCAGTCAGGGGGCGGCCCTTGCCGTCGTCACCCTCACCATCGTCTTCCCCGATATTTCCGGCACGCTCCGCCCCTGGGCCGCCTTTGCCGGCTCGATCCTTGTGGCCCTTGCCATCAAAAGCCTGTCGCAAACCCGTCAGGGCGGCAGCGCCATTCGCTTTATCCTGATGGGCATCGGGCTCTCCGCCTTCATCTCCTCGATCACCTCGGCCATACTGACCTATGGCCAGCTTGATCGGGCCATGGCGGCTCTGGCCTGGCTTGCAGGCTCCATCAATGCCGCAAGCTGGGCGGATGTGTGGACGCTGGCGCTCTGGGGCGCCGTCCTTTTGCCGCTGCTGCTGGTCTTCAGCCGGTCGATGAGCGCCGCACGCTTCGGCGATGCTAGCGCTATCGGTCTTGGGGCGCCGCTGGCATTGACGCGCAATGTGCAATTGGTCGTCGCGGTCGGCTTTGCCGCCATCGCCACTTCCGTTGTCGGCCCGCTCGGTTTTGTCGGCCTTATCGCGCCGCACGCGGCGAGGCGCATCGCTCCGGCGGGCATGGGCCTGCATCTGCTGCTCACGGCTGCCATCGGCGCGCTGCTCGTGCTCTGTGCCGATCTCATCGGTCGCGCCGCCTTCGCCCCCATCCAGATTCCCGCCGGGCTGCTCACCGCGCTGATCGGCGTGCCCGTATTCGTCGTGCTGCTGATCCGCAGCCGACCTGCAAGTGCTCACTAGAAACTGGAGATACCCATGCGCTACCTGCTTCCCGTCCTGCTTGCCGCCACCGGCCTTGCAACGGCCTTTCCCGCGCTGGGGCAGGACTTTCCCGTCACCATTGAGCACAAATTCGGCACCACGATCATTCCGGCCAAGCCCGAACGTGTGGCCAGCGTTGACCATGGCGGTATCGGCAATCTGCTGGCTCTGGGCGTCAGCCCGCTGATCGTGCGCGAATTCCGCGACAATTTCCCCTTCACCACGCCGCCCTGGGGCCGACATCTGCTGACGACAGAGCCCGTGGTCTTTGCTGGCGAGATCGATCCCGAACTGGTCGCTACTACCCATCCGGACGTCATCATTGCGCTGGCCTCGGGCATTGATGAAGACCTCTATGCCAAGCTCAGCCTGATTGCTCCGGTCGTCGCCATTCCCGATGGCATTGGTGATTACGAACTGCCCTGGGATCAGCGCGCCCTGATCGCCGCCCGCGCCCTTGGGCTGGAAGACGAGGCGCAAAGCCAGATCGACGCTATAAATGCACGCTTCGCCGAAGTACGCGCGAGCCACCCGGAATGGGCAGGCAAGACCGCCGTGGTCGGGCGCATTACCGATGGCAAGTTCAGCGCCTATAACAAGACCGATATCCGCGCCAAATTCATGGCCGAACTCGGTTTCGTGACACCGGCGGCTCTGGACGAAATCACCGAGGGTTCCTTCTACAACGCCCTGTCTCCCGAAATCATCGAGCCGATGAATGCCGATGTCCTGGTCTGGTACGGTGGCTCGGCCCACCTTCAGACCTCGCTCGATTATCCGGCGCGTCCGTTCCTCAACGCCTATGCCAATGGCGGCGAAGTGTTTCTGACCGATGAGCATCTCTCCGCCATCGCCCGGCAGGAATTGCTGTCCATCCCCGTCTCTGTCGATTTCCTCGTGCCCCTGCTGGAAGCCGCCGCCGATGGCGATCCGGCGACGCCCGTAGAAGGCGATTTGCTGCAGTAACCCGATCTAGTCCGCGCCTGCATAGCAAGGCGCAATTCCGGAGCCTTTGATGTTGTTTCGTAAATCTCTCACCCTGCTCGCCCTCGCTTTGAGCTTTGCCGCCCCTGCTCTGGCGCAGGAGACGCGCTCATTCACCGCCGAAAATGGCACATTCGACATTCCCGTCGCGCCCCAGCGCATCGTGGCCCTCAATGACCAGATCGTTGCTCTGCCGCTTTACGAGCTGGGTGCGCCGATCGTCGGCAGTGCCGGGCGCACCGACGCCGATGGCAATCACTTCCTGCGCGGCGGCATGGATACGCTGGGCATCGACTATGCCAATACCGACATCGCCTATATCGGGGGCTTCAACGGGCTCGATGTTGAAGCCATTGCGGCGTTGCAGCCGGACCTGATCATCGGCGGTCTTTACACCGACGCGGCTGTTGCCGAACAATTGCAGAAGGTCGCCCCGACCCTGATCATTGATAATGGCGCACTTGGGCTGATCGAAACCATGCGCACCTTTGCCGATATCACCGGCAAGACCGGCAATTTCGACGCGCGCTTCAAAAACTATCAGGACAATGTCGCGCGTACCCGGGATTATCTCGGAAATCCCGAAGACATTTCGGTCAGCCTCACCTTCATGTTCCCGGGTGGCAATGAAATGTGGGTCTATAAGCATGGCGGCACGCTGGGCGCGATCAATCAGGTGGTGCAGGATCTTGGTTTCAAGGAGCCCGCAGCGGTCAGCGCCCTGCCGACCGACATGGTCAGCTTCAGCGCCGAACTCATTCAGGATCTGGACGCCGATTTCGTCTTCGGCTTCTACCGCCAGCAACCCGACGCTACGCCAGCCGCCCTTAAAGAGACTTACGAAGCCTTCGCTCCGGGTTGGTGTCAGGCGCTGACCGCTTGCCAGAACGGCCAGTTCATCCTGCTGCCCGGTCCCACTTTCGGCCCGACCATGACCGGCCTTGAGCTGGCGCTGGAGCTGATCGAAAGCAATATCGCCGCCCGGCCCTTCACCCCCTTCATCGAAGCCGAGTAATGGGCAAGCACGTCTTCTGCACCGATCTGTGTCACGAGCGGGCCGAGCCATTGGCTGGCACGGGGGACGCGCCACAGCGCGCCCTCCTGCTGGCCTGGCCACGGGCCAAATGGCGGGCCCCACGCTGGGAATCCACCGATATGTCAGCGGACCTCAGCGCGGCCATCCATGATGCGGCCATGGCGGGCCTCTATGTCGGGCTGATCGACAAGGTCGAGGCGGAAGACGCTTTGCCCACGCTGCACGCGCAGCCCGAAAATGTTTTCGCCAGCTTTACCGATGAAGCCGAACTGATCGCGGCCATCCGCAATTATGTCGATGGGCGCATGTTCGAGGGTACGCAGGACACGCGCACCACCATTATCTGCTGCACCGATAGCCGCCGCGATGCCTGCTGCGCCCGCTATGGCTTTTCCACCTATAAGGCGCTGGTCAAGTTTGCGGACCCGGCGCGGTTCAATGTCGTGCAATGCACCCATATTGGCGGCTGCCGTTTCGCCGCCTCACTCGTCGTCATGCCGCAGCGTCAGCGCTATGGGCGCATGACGGCAGAACACGCCCCGCATTTTCTGGCAGCGCTGGAGCGGGGCGCCATCTATCTGCCAGCCTATAAGGGACGGTCCGATCAGCCCGAACCCGCTCAAGTTGCCGAACTCGCGGCGCTCAATTGGGCCGCGGAACGCGGCCAGCATCTCGATGCCGTAGCGCTGCAGGGCGCCATTCCCGAACATGCCGAAGACGGCACCGGCCTGACCTTGCAGGCCGATCTGCCCGGCACCCAATTGGCGATCCACATGCATGCCCGCAATTTTCTCGTGCAGGGCAATTGCGAAACCGTCGCCGAGGGCGGCGGACAGACCATGCTGCGCTGGTGCCTGGATGGCATCACCGCCAGCCCACAAATTTCGCCATTTCAGGCCCCACCTGATTTCACCACCGGAGCTTGATATGCCCAATCTCAAATCCATGGCCTGTGCGCTGGTCATTGCCGCACTGAGCCTGCCCGCTACGGCGCAGGATACGCGCACTCTGGTCGACGACGCCGGGCGCAGCGTTGACATTCCCGCCAATCCACAGCGTATCGTCTCGCTGCACGATCTTTATTTCTCGGTGCCGCTGATCGAGCTGGGCGTGCTGCCAGTGGCCAGCCATGGCCGCATGGTGGTCGAAGGCCAGCCCTTCATGCGGTCCTCCAAGATGATGACCGGGGTGGATTTCGACAATGCCCCCATCACCTTCCTTGGTACTGGAACCGATATCGATCCTGAAATCATCGCTGCGGTCGAGCCTGACCTGATCATTCTCTCGACCAATCAGAAGCCCGAGACCTATTCGCAGATCGCGCCGACCGTCCTGCTCGACTTCAATGTCAGCGACAAGTTCGAGCTTTACGAAAGGCTGGCCGAAGTCACAGGGACCGAGGATCGTCTCGCCCTGCTCAAGGCGCGCTATGACCTGCAGATCAACCAGTTGCGCTCGCTTGTCGATACCGGCTCCATATCGGTCAATGTCATCGCTGCGGTGCAGGGGCAGATCCGCTCCTATCGGCATTTTGCTGCTTTGGGCCGCGTGCTCGATGAAGCCGGTTTTGCAATGCCAGCCATTCTTGAAGATGTAGGCACTGGCCAGTTCGCCGATTTCAGTCCGGAGAGCCTTGAGGATATGGATGCCGATCTGGTCCTCGTCTCTTACCGCGCGGAAGAAGGCGAGACGGCGCAGGACGCCTATGACCAGCTTGAAGCCGCCATTCCCGGCTACTGCAACTTCCTGACAGCCTGCCAGAACGGACGGCTGATCGCCATTCCGCGCGATGAGACTTTCGCCGCCTCATACAACGCGCTCGGCACCCTCACCTATACGCTTACAGCCCTGACCACCACGGCCGCACAAAAGGACTGATCCGATGAAATTCCGCTTTGCCTTTCTGGCACTGGCCCTTCTGGCCGGCCCCGCTTCTGCACAGGACACGACCAGCTTCACCGACGATACCGGCCGCGTGGTCGACATTCCCGTCGCCCCGCTGCGCATCGTCTCGCTGCATGATGTGTCGCTCACCCTGCCGCTGCTCGAACTCGGCGTCGTCCCGGTCGGCTCCCATGGCCGCACCACGGCGGAAGGCGAGCCGTTCATCCGCTCCAGTGCGGTGCTGACGGGGATCGACTTCACCAATTCAGATATTGAATTTGTCGGCAATCTGCCCGCCGATGTGGAAGCCGTTGCCGCGCTTGAGCCGGACCTGATCCTGACGACGCCCTGGCAGACCGCCCCAGTCGAACAGCTGGCGACCATCGCTCCGACCGTCGTGCTGGACAGTGGCTTGCGGCGCGGCTTCGCCATGCACGAAGTTCTTGCCGAGATTACCGGCACCGAGGGCAATCTTGCGGTTCTCGATGCGCGCTATCAGGAGCAGGTCGCCCAGATCAGGCGCCTGATCGATACCGGTTCGGTCTCGGTCAATGTCATCCAGGGCGTTAATGGCCAGCTTGCCGTCTGGCACACTTATGGCGCGCTGGGCAAATTGCTGCGCGATGCCGGTTTCACTTTCCCCGAGCGCGTCAACTCCATTCCTGAAGGCGATTTCGAGAATTTCAGCGCCGAAACCCTGCCCGAGATGGATGCCGATTTCGTCTTCGTGACCTATCGGACCGATACGCTGGAAACCCCGGCCGATGCGGACAAATATCTGGAAGAAGTCATGCCCGGCTTCTGCGAGTTCCTGCATGCCTGCCGGGAAAACCAGATGATCGTCATGCCGCGCGAGGAAGCGTCGGCGGCCTCCTATTACGGCCTTGGCGTTCTCGCCTATACCGTGCTGTCGCACATTTCGGGCCGCGACTTCACGCCCATGCCGCGCTGAGGCGATTGAGCACAAAGCCGCTCACCCACGCGGTTGTCGCCCCGGCGAAGGCCGGGGCCTATCCTGAGATTTGGAGATGGATCCCGGCCTTCGCC
>PJUL01001292.1_pt1 | contig 10903 bp, 9 predicted proteins | sample 1512221 | NCBI WGS metagenome assembly PJUL01 (sample SAMN08177667, study PRJNA422409) | Feces metagenome, whole genome shotgun sequencing project.
TAATCGCGCCTAAACACAAGAACGTGTTCCAGGTTGAGGACCAGGAAAACATCCTGTCCTGGATTTAGCGCAAAGTTGGATGGCTGGCGAATGCCGAGCGGGGTATCGAGCCCATCGACCGTGACCTCAAACAGATCGAGCCCGATGGCTTCGCGGCGAGACACGATCCGCCCCCGCGTTCCGGGCCCTTCGGTGCGAATTTCCGCGCCTCCGACCGGCCTGATGGCAACAGTGACGGGCGTGTTTTCGGAGAAACCGGGTGCGGGCACCGGGCCGAACGGGGTCGATGCCGCGCCTGCCACCACCTGAGTTTCGATTTCCCCCAGCGGCGAAATGAAGCGGGCCGCAGCGAGATCGACAGGATTGCGATAAATCTCGCTCGCTGTGCCGATCTGGGCAATGCGGCCCTGACGCAGCAGCGCCACCCGATCGCCCATGATCATCGCCTCTTCAGGATCGTGGGTGACGATAAGGCTGGTGGCATTGGTTTCGCGCAGGACGGCGAGCGTTTCGTCGCGTACGCTTTCGCGCAGGCGGGCGTCGAGACTGGAAAAGGGTTCATCGAGCAGCAGCAGCCCGGGGCGCGGCGCGACACTGCGCGCCAGGGCCAAGCGTTGCTGCTGGCCACCAGACAATTGATGCGGATAGTCGTTCTCTCGGCCCGCCAGCCCCACACGACGCAGCGCGGCGCGCGCCTGCTCAAGCGCGGCTGCTCGGCCCAAGCGGCGCAAACCGAACAATACGTTTTGCAGCACCGAGAGATGGGGGAAAAGCGCATAGTCCTGAAACATGAGGCCGATGCCGCGCCGATCCGGCGACATTGTGCGACCCGGCGCAGACATGATCTCGCCATTGATGCGCAAAGCGCCGGAACTCAGTGGCTGGATGCCCGCCGCAACCCGCAGCGCAGTAGACTTACCCGAGCCCGACTCCCCCAACAGGCAGACAATCTCGCCGGGGCGCAGCGACAATTGCAGATCGTTCAGAATTGGACGACCACCCAGCTCGACACAGGCATTGTCGAATTCCAGCGAGGCGGCGAAGGACACCCCCGCCGTTCCGCGCAAACCCCAGTTTTGTGGTTCAATCGCTTGTGCCGCGCTGGTCATCAATTCTCCTCATCGTCATTTTCGCCCGGATCGGCTGGATCGAGCGGATCTTCATCGTCGCGCAGCGCGCCGTCGAAAGGCAGCGGAATCTGCATATCGGGCGGCAGGCGACCGGAAAGCAGGCCTGCGCCCTTGAGCTCATCGAGACCCGGCAGATCGGAGAGAGCTTCCAGGCCAAAATGATCGAGAAAGGCATTGGTGGTGCCGTAAGTGACCGGACGGCCGGGGGTACGGCGACGCCCGCGCATCCGCACCCAGCCCGCCTCCATCAGCAGATCGAGCGTACCCTTGCCGGTGGTGACGCCACGCACATCTTCGATTTCCGCACGGGTGCAGGGCTGGTGATAGGCAATGATCGACAGCGTTTCGAGCGCAGCGCGGGACAGCGGGCGGGTTTCCTGCTCTTCGCGGCGCAACAGGAAGCCCAGATCTTCGGCCGTGCGAAAGGCCCAGCCATCGCCCCGACGCACCAGATTGACCCCCCTGCCCGCATATTGGGCCTGAAGCTCAATCAACAGCGCGTCGATCTTGACGCCCTCACCGAGATAAGGCGCGATGTCGCTGGCGCGAAGCGGATTTGCCGACGCGAAAAGCAGCGCCTCAATAATGCGCAGATGGCGACGAAGCACCTCGCCGCTTTCGTCTTCATCGATCAGATCGGTCACGGATTATCGCTCCGGCGGCGGCGTAGCAAAAGCGGGCCGAAGGTTTCGGTTTGGCGGATATCGATTTGTCCAAGCCGCACCAGTTCAAGCGTCGAGGCAAAGCTGGACGCCCGCACGCTGGCGCGCTCGTCGGGGCGGGTAAGGTAGTCAATGAGATAGGTATCGAGTGCGACCCATTCGCCGCTGTCACCGATCAGCCGTTCGAGCAGGTCGCGCGCGTCCTGCAAGGACCAGACATTGCGCGCCAGCGGCGTGTATTCAGCAACGATGCCGCGTTCGCGCTGGCTGGAATAGGCGCGCAGCACATCATAGAGATTGGCTTCCCACATCGATTTGCGGGCAATTTCCAATGGCTCGGGCGCGCCACGCGCATAGACCTGAAAACCAAGCCGGGGGCGGTTCATCAGCCTGCTCGCAGCGGCTCGCATGGCTTCGAGACGCTTGAGGCGGAATTGCAGCATAGCGGCAAGCATTTCGCCGCTGGGCTCATCATCGCCCGGCGCCTGCGGCACCATGAGGCGGCTTTTGAGATAGGCGAGCCAGGCGGCCATCACCAGATAATCAGCGGCCACTTCGATACGCTTTTCGCGCACGCGATCGATGAAGGCGAGATATTGCTCGGCTAAAGCAAGAACGGAAATGGTAGCGAGATCGACCTTCTGCCGCCGCGCCAGATCGAGCAGAAGATCAAGCGGACCTTCATAGCCATCGACATCGACATGCAGAATTTCATCCGCCGGAACGGGCGGCGGCGTATCGAACCAGTCGGTTTGCGCGCTCGTCATCGAAAAGCCAGGCAGATGGACATCATGCGCCATCCTTGGCCGCTGGCAAGGCGAGCGTCAAGCGCGCCGGTCATTGCCCACAGATGATCAGAGCAGCAGGCAGTCGCCGCCTGCCGCCTTGATATTGGTGCAGATATTGGCAGCAGCGTCACGCGAGGCAGCCGGAACCAGCACACGATAATAAATGCCGCGTTCGCCCAGATCGACGCGCTGGATTTCCGGGGCAGCGCCGCCGAACAAGACACCAAAGCGTGTGCTCATGGACTGGGCCGACTGGCGCGCCGCATCTTCGCTGCGCTGCGAGGCCAGCTGCACATAGGCCGACGCGCCGCCAGTGGTCGTGGTGACAGCAGGAACCACCGTTTGTGCGGGTGTCGCAACCGGGGCGACCGTATTATTGGTTGCCGGCACCGCAGAAGCGGCAAGGGCAGCAGCGGCGGCCTGCGCGAAATCGGCAGGACGGGTCGAGGGGATTGTCACCGAACGGCCCGCGATTGGCGCGCCAGCCAGATCGATCACCGGAACAACGGAACCGGCAGTGACCAATGCAGCGGCCGGAACTGCGGTTTCAACAGGCGCAGCGGGCGTCGCGGTAGCGGGATCAGTCGCGGCGACCAGATCGGGGGTCGAGAAATCAGCGCCCGGCACTTCCGGCACATTGGGCCGTTCAACCGGCAGAATGGATGAGCCCGCCATGCTTTCCGCGCCGCTGATGATCGTGCCATCGGGGCGCACGGTTACGGTGCGAACCTTGCGATTGACCAGCCCGTCCTGATTGGGGTCGATGCCGGTGCCATCATTGGTGGCCAGAACGCCGCTGCCGCTATTTGTAGCGACCGCCTCATCGACAGTGGCCTGATCGGCCTGGTCGCGCGGGACGATCTGCTCGTCGTCCGGATTGCTGGAGCCCGAAATCTCGTTGAAGACCACAGATTGCTGGTTTGATGGTTCAGCGGGCTCGGCAACTTCTTTGACCGGAGCCGTATCGGCAACCAGAAGCGGAGCGGGACCGGAAGGTCCGCCACCCTGCCCCAGCACCCAGTAAAGTCCGCCGCCGGCAACGCCCAACAGCGCTATGGCGACAAGTGGTCCGGCAACGGCGCGGGACATGGTGAAACGGCGGCGAGGCTCGCTTGCGGCCTCAAAATCGTCTTCAACATCGCTCTGGTTTTCATCGTGAGCGGCATTGACCCATTCGACGCGGGCGCCAGTGGCAGCGGCGGCGGCCAGAATGGCATCGTCCACCGAGCCCGGCTCCGCCCGAGGGGCGGGTGCTATAGGAGCGGGCTCCGGCTCAGCAACGGGCAGCGTGGGCGTGGCAAGGCTACGCAGGGCCGGGCTTGGGGAGCGCGCGGCGTCCTGTTGCGGCTTGAGCACAGCTGGCGCGACCAGACGCTCGATATCGGCAAGCGGGTCCAATGCGGGTTCAGGCTCAACATGCGCCTGTGGCTGCACAGGCTCGGCCAGGTGCGCAATCTCTTCAAAAACCGGCTCGGCAACGGGCTCTGGTTCGGGCGCAAGTGTGAAATCGGGCTCGACGCGCACCATGACAGGCTCGGGCGCCTGCGATGAGCCGAGGCCGAAGACTGGCGGGACGCCAAAATTATCGTCGCTACGCGCAGGGCCTTCAACGACCGGCAAAGGTTCGGGCGGGACAAGATCATTGGCCAGTTCGGCGGCGATCAGATCGGCCAGCGCGTCGTGGTCAAGCGGGTCGGCATCGCGCGGGGCGGCTGCAAAAACAGGTTCTTCTGCAATCTGGGGCACAGAAGCGGGAGCGGGCACGACCGGGCTGGTCTCGCCGCGCTTCAAATTGAGATCGAAATCAAAATCGTAAGGATTGGGTTCGGCGCGTGTCTGCTCGCCGGGGATGCGCACGGGAGGGAAGGCCGGGGCCTTGGCCTCAAGGCTTTCGCCACCCGGAATGCGGACAGGTGCAGGCTTTTGTGGTGTTTGCGGTGCAGGTTCGGGCGTGCGCGCGGTCTGGTCGGAGCGCGCATCGTCAGCCATCAGCCGGGCCAGCTCGGCAATGAGATCGTCCGGTGCTTCAGTCTGTGAGGCCATCGATTACGGCTTCGCTGACACTTATCCGTCAGCGCCCCTATAGTGCAGAGCGGCCCCGTGAGGAGCCGATCCGCGAGTGTTCACACCAATACGCCCGAATTATGAAAGCTCCTCAGGCGCAGTGACTCCCAGAATCCCCAAACCATTGCGGATCACTTGGCGTACAGCGTCCACGAGAGCGAGTCGAGCCAGCGTCAAATTCGCGTCGGAAGCGTTAACAAAACGTAAACTCGGATCATCCTTGCCCTTGGCCCAGAAGCCGTGGAAGGCGGCGGCGAGGTCGTGGACATAGAAGGCGATGCGGTGCGGCTCATGCGCCACGGCAGCCGCGGCAACCGTACGCGGCCATGCGCCGAGCAGGCGGATAAGCTCGATGTCAGCGGCGCTATCGAGGCGCTCGACCTCAGCTGCGGCCAGCGCCGCAGGGGAAATATCGAGGTTCGGCACGTCACGCTGCGCCGTCCGGAAAATCGAATGGGCGCGGGCATGGGCATATTGAACGTAGAAGACAGGATTGTCGCGGGTCTGTTCCTTGACCAGCGCGAAATCGAAATCCATCGACGCGTCATTGCGGCGGAACAGCAGCATGAAGCGGGTCGCATCGGAGCCGACTTCTTCGACCACATCGGCCAGCGTCACCAGATCGCCCGAGCGCTTGCTCATCTTGAATGGCTCGCCATTCTTGAGCAGGCGGACGAGCTGGCAGATCCGCACGTCCATATCGGCCTCGCCCTGCGATACGGCCTTTACAGCGGCCTGCAGGCGCTTGACATAGCCCGAATGGTCGGCGCCCAGCACATTGATCATATGCTTGAAGCCGCGCAGATATTTATTGCGGTGATAGGCGATGTCGGCGGCGAAATAGGTGTAGGAACCGTCGGACTTGATGAGCGCGCGGTCGGTATCATCGCCATAATCGGTAGCGCGGAACAGGGTCTGCTCGCGGTCTTCCCAATCCTCGGGCGTCTTGCCCTTTGGCGCTTCGAGACGGCCTTCATAGACCATGCCCTCTTCGCGCAGCCAGGCGAGCGTCTTTTCGATATCGCCACCGGGGCCATGGAGCTGACGCTCGGAAAAGAACACATCGTGGTGGATATTGAGCAGGGCCAGATCGGCCTTGATCAGCACCAGCATGGCGGCCAGCGCAGCCTCGCGGGCGATCAGCACCGCTTCTTCTTCCGGCTTGTCGAGCAGCGCACTGCCCCACTCGGCCTTGAGCGCTTCGCCAACAGTGATCAGATAATCGCCGGGATAAAAACCGGCGGGAATTTCGATGGTTTCGCCAAGGGCCTCGCGGTAACGCAGCAGCGCCGACCGACCCAGAATAATGGTCTGCCCGCCGGTGTCGTTGATGTAATATTCGCGGGTTACGTCATAGCCGGACCAGGACATGAGCGAGGCCAGAGCATCGCCGAACACAGCGCCGCGTGTGTGGCCGACATGCATGGGGCCGGTGGGGTTGGCCGAGACATATTCGACATTGACCCGCTCGCCCTTGCCGATATCGGAGCGGCCATAATTCTCGCACTGCGCGCCAACGGCTTTCAGCACCTGATGCCAGATGGCGCTGGAGAGGCGGAAATTGATGAAGCCGGGACCGGCCACTTCCACCGATTCAACATCTGGCGCATGGGCGAAACGACCGGCGAGCGACGTGGCCAGTTCGCGCGGGTTCTTGCCCAGTGGCTTGGCCACAACCATGGCGGCATTGGTCGACAGATCGCCATGGGCAGCATCTCGCGGCGGCTCCACCACGACGCGCGCGAGCAGGCTTTCGTCCAGCTCGGGATAGTCGGCACGCAGGGCTTCAATGACCCGGGTGGTGAAAAGGGCGAAAATGTCCATGGCAAACCTATGGGAACGAGAGGGGGCCGGGTTAACGGAAATCCGGTCGAGCGTCAAACAGGCGCTGGTGTTCATCGAGGGCATAGGGATCGGTCATGCCGGCGATGAAATCGGCGACGATGCGGGCGCGCTCGGGCCCATCCACCGCCCTGCCCGCCTCGCCCCATCGCCCCGGCATATCGGCACCGGCCATGTAATGGGCAAAGAGGCGCTCCACCACGGCTTCGCTTTCCAGCACCGGCGCCATGACGGAATCGTGCCGATAGACGCGAGCGAACAGAAACTGCTTCAGGCCTTTTTCCGCCTCGGCGGTGGCGGCTGAAAACGTAACCAGCGTTTTACCGGCAAGGCGCACGTCTTCGGCGCTGGACACGCCGGACATGGCGATATTGCCAGCGCTGGTGCGAATGACATCTTCCACCGTGCGGGTGATCATCCGGCGCTGAACTTCATGAGTCTGCCGATTGACTGCGATATGCGGATAAAGCTCGAGCACTTCTGCAACGATCGGACCCGCCATGGGTACGTCGCGGAAATCTTCGAGCGTGATCAGCTCGGCGCGCAGGGCGTCGTCGATGTCATGGGCATTATAGGCGATGTCATCGGCAATGGCCGCGACCTGTGCTTCGAGGCTTGCATGGGTGGAGAGGCGCAGATCGGCGGGCGTGGCAATCGCTGCCAGTCCGGCAGGCAACCCCTCTTCCGCATAGCGCCCATAGGGCGAGCCATCGGCATGAATGAGCGGGCCATTATGCTTGAGAATGCCTTCCAGGCTCTCCCAGGTCAGGTTCAGGCCATCATGGGTAGCATAGCGGTTTTCGAGCAGGGTGACGACGCGCAGCGCCTGCACATTATGATCAAAGCCGCCAAAATCGTGCATGGCGCGATGCAATGCGCGTTCGCCGGCATGGCCGAAAGGCGTGTGGCCGAGATCGTGGCTAAGTGCGAGGGCTTCGGCCAGATCTTCATTGAGGCGCAGGGCGCGGGCAATGGAACGCGCGATCTGGCTGACTTCGAGCGTATGGGTCAGCCGATTGCGGAAATGGCGACCTTCATGGGCCAGAAAAACCTGCGTCTTGTGTTGCAGACGGCGGAAGGCGGTCGAATGAATGATCCGGTCGCGGTCGCGCTGAAATTCATTGCGCGTGGGGCTGGGGCCGGTGCCGAAAAGCCGCCCGACGGAAAGCTCGGGCTTGCTGGCATAGGGGGCGGTCTCGCTCATGTGTAATCGCAGGCCTTTGCAACGGCGTCTGGAGCGCCTATCTTAGCTTCGTTGTTATGACATTACGACCGTCCCGGACATTTCCATGACAGACGCTGCCCTTGCTGATCGCCCCGCCGTAACCCTTTCGGACCGTGCCGCCAAGCGCGTTGCGCGTATCGTGGCGAAAGAAGCGCCCGGAACCGTGTTGCGCGTTTCCGTCGCGGGCGGCGGCTGCTCCGGTTTCCAATACGAATATAATCTCGTGCAGGAAACGCCGGGGGCCGATGATCTCGTCCTGCAAAAGGGCGACGCCACGGTGTTGATCGATTCTCTCAGCCTGGAATTCATGGGCGGCGCGGAGATTGATTTCGTGGACGACCTGATCGGCCAGTCCTTCCAGATCAAGAACCCCAACGCCGTCGCGTCCTGCGGTTGCGGCACGAGTTTCGCCGTCTAGCTTTATCTGACCTCCGGGCGGTAAAATCCCGCCACTACGGAGGAATCAGCATGCCAAACCATATCGACGCCGTCATGAACGCCGCTATCGACAGGCAGTCGATTGTTGGTGGGGAACTCGTTGTGGCGCGCCATGGCGATATTGTGTGTCGCAAGACGGCAGGCTGGTTCGACCGCGAATCCGGCGTGCCGATGATCGACAATGCGATCTACCGACTGGCTTCCGTAACCAAGCCGATTGTGGCCGCAACCGCCCTGGCGATGGTCGATAAGGGGCTAATCCATTTCAATGATCCCGTGGCGCAATACCTGCCCTGGTTCACGCCCCCTGCCCCCGATGGCTCCAAGGCGGAAATCACCATTCATCACCTGCTGACCCACACAGCCGGGCTCGACTATGCCTATCCGGACGATCCGGACATCACGACGGGGCTGGGCGCGACCGAGATGAGTCTTGAGGAGAATTTCTCCCGCGTCGCCAGGCTGCCGCTGCAATATGTGCCGGGCACGCAATGGCTCTATTCCGTTGCCATCGACGTTTTGGGCGCGGTGCTAGCTCAGGTGCATAGCGGCAGCGTCGAGGATGCGGTGCGCTTCCATATCACAGGCCCGCTGGGCATGGCCGATACCGGATTTTTCGTGGCGGACAGAAGCCGTTTGGCCAAACCCTATGCAGATGGCGTCGCTGGCGGGCCAGCAATTGTGATGGGCGATCCGCAGATGGTGCCCAATGAAACCGGCCAAGGCCCGACATTCTCCCCCTCGCGCATTTTCAACGAAAAGGCGTTCCAGTCAGGGGGCGCAGGCATGGCGGGCACGCCGGGTGATCTGTTGCGCTTCTTTGAGGCCATGCGAAACGGCGGGGGCGGCGCCGTCAGGCCGGACACCATAGCCCTCGCCTTTTCCAATCGGATCGGCGATCTCAAGCGCGACGATGCCGGGCAACGTTTCGGCTATCTCGGGGCCATTATCGACGATCCCGTTGCGGCCAATTCACTCTCGGCCAAAGGCACGGTCAATTGGGGCGGCGTTTATGGCCATTCGTGGCTTGTCGATCCCGCCAATGGGCTTACCATAGTGTCGATGACCAATACGGCACTGGAAGGCTGTACGGGCCAATATCCCAAAGACCTGATCCGCGCCGTTTACGCCGACCTGACCTGAGGAGCCGAACATGGCCCTGCGCATTGCAACCTGGAACATCAACGGCATCAAGGCGCGCATCGAATTGCTGCTGCGCTGGCTGGAGGAAGAAAAGCCGGACATTGTCGGCCTGCAGGAAATCAAGACCGCCGATGAAGGCTTTCCGCGCGCCGAGATCGAGGCGCTGGGTTACAATATCGAAACCCACGGCCAAAAGAGCTGGAATGGCGTAGCGCTGCTGTCCAAGCTGCCATTCGACGAGGTACATCGCGGCCTGCCCGGCGAAGATGAAGACGAGCAATCCCGGCTGATCGAGGGCGTATTCTCGGTGGAAGGCGGGGTGGTGCGGGTGTGCAATATCTACCTGCCGAATGGTAACCCGGTGGATACGGAAAAATTCCCCTACAAGCTGCGCTGGATGGATCGGCTCAACCGTTTTGTCGAAGCCCGGCTGGAGCTGGAAGAGCCCTTCGTGCTGATGGGCGATTTCAACCTCATCCCTGCCCCCATCGATGCACACGATCCCGATGCGTGGTGGGGCGACGCGCTCTACCGCCCGGAAAGCCTCGAAAAATTCCGCATTCTGCGCAATATGGGCATGACCGATGCCCTGCGCGCGGTGACGGCAGAAGAAGCTTTCACCTTCTGGGATTTTCAGGCCGGTGCGTGGCGGCGCAATGCCGGCATTCGCATCGACCATCTGATGCTGTCGCCGCTGGCGGCGGACCGGCTGGACGATGTAACGGTGCACAAGGACGTGCGTGGATGGGAAAAGCCCAGCGATCACGTGCCGGTCGAAGGCGTTTTCAGCTTCTGAAATCGGCATCTCGTTGCGCCGAAAATGCAGGTTAACCCCGCGCTAACCCTGTTGCTTAGCGTGGGGTTAGCGAAAAATATCTAATTTTAGCGACCGAACCCAAACGCCCATTGCCTGTTGCTGACTTGCGACAGCGGGCTCGGCGAGGTCGCTCATGCCCCATCCGTTTCGCTCCATTGCCGCTATCGTGCTGACTGCCATCATATTGGCAGGCTGCCTGCCCATGGCCATGTTCGCCAATGGCAGCGGCAATGGCTATTCCGGCCTGCGGCAGGACTGGGGCACCTATGTCAGCTCCAAGGATGTGAACGCGCTCTGTATCTCGCCCAAGCTGCGATTCGTCATCTGGGAGTTCGAGGGGCATTTCGGCAAACGAATTGTGATGAATTCGGGCTATCGCAATGCCTTCCACAATGCCTCGGCGGGCGGCGCGGAGAATTCCTATCATACCAAGTGCATGGCGGCCGATTTCTACATCCCCGGCGTGCCCAAGGAGCAGTTGATCGCCTTTGCCCGGCAGACCGACAGCGTTGGGGGGCTTGGCTGCTATCCCGGCCGAAACTTCATCCATGTGGATGTGCGCGACAAACCACGGGGCCGTCGCGGGCCGGTTACCTTCTCTGGCTGTTGAAAACTTCGCCTTCTAAAAATTTCTACACAGGATCAAGGTGAAAGGGGTTGCGCAATCAAACGCACCCCACTATACGACGGCCATCGCGCTGATGCGCCCTTCGTCTATCGGTTAGGACGGCACCCTTTCACGGTGCAGAGAGGGGTTCGATTCCCCTAGGGCGTACCATTCCTTCCTTGTTCAA
>PJUL01001294.1_pt1 | contig 10872 bp, 9 predicted proteins | sample 1512221 | NCBI WGS metagenome assembly PJUL01 (sample SAMN08177667, study PRJNA422409) | Feces metagenome, whole genome shotgun sequencing project.
CAACCGCCGGTACGATCTGGCCCGCATGCCTGCGCGGCTGCTGCGAGCTGCCGTGCTGACTTCCCCTTGCACTATCCCCAAACTCAGATGCCCTTCTGAGACTCCTTGCTAATCAAGCAAATTAGAAGCTCTATATCTCGGGAGGGCGCCATTGCGGACCAGCACCCCTCTCCGAGAACGCTTTACATCACCGCGTCGGCTGGCAGGCGTTGCAGCATGGCCAGACTGCTGGCCACCGTGTTGCGCAACTCGCGGCGGTCACAGATGAAGTCGACCGCGCCCTTGGTCTGCAGAAATTCAGCACGCTGGAAGCCTTCGGGCAACGTCACACGCACGGTGGATTCGATCACGCGCGGACCGGCAAAACCGATCAGGGCTTTCGGCTCGGCGATCACGATGTCGCCCACGAAGGCGAAGCCGGCGCTCACGCCGCCCATGGTGGGGTCGGTCAGCACGCTGATGTAGGGCAGGCCCTTCTTGGCCAAGCGGGTGAGGGCTGCGTTGGTCTTGGCCATTTGCATCAGGCTCAGGAGGCCTTCTTGCATGCGGGCGCCACCGGTGGCGGTGAAGCAGATGAAGGGCACCTTCTGCTCGATGGCGGTTTCCACGCCGCGCACAAAGCGCTCTCCCACCACAGAGCCCATGGAGCCGCCCATGAAATCGAATTCGAAGCAGGCGACCACCACGTTGACGCTCTTGACCGCACCGCCCATCACCACCAGGGCGTCGGTCTCGCCTGTGCTTTCCAGGGCTTCCTTCAGGCGCTCGGGGTATTTGCGGCTGTCCTTGAACTTGAGGGCGTCCACGGGAAGCACTTCCTGGCCGATCTCGTAGCGGCCTTCAGCGTCCAGAAACGCATTCAGGCGCGCGCGGGCGCCAATGCGGTGGTGGTGGCTGCAGTGGGGGCAGACGTTCTGGTTTTGCTCCAGGTCGGTCTTGTAGAGCACCGTTTCGCAGCTCGGGCACTTGGTCCACAGGCCTTCGGGCACCTGGCGGCGCTCGGTGGGGTCGGTCTGCTGGATCTTGGAGGGCAGAAGTTTTTCAAGCCAGGACACGGGTTTCTCCTCTTCAGTGGCTCGGCGCGCCGGGCGCGTTGAGCGCTGGGGCAGGCCGGATGAAATCTTTGGCGCGCCGCCCCTGGAAGGAGGCGCGCGCCGGGCTGCATTATGCGTCTAGGCGTCCAGGGCCTTTCGGATGCCGCGCAGGAAGTCGATGGTCAGGGGCACGACCTTGGCGTGCTCTTGGTCTTCGATCAACTGGATGATGCGGCTGCCGATGACCACGGCGTCCGCCACCCTGCCGATCGCCTGGGCCGTGGCCGCGTCGCGGATGCCGAAGCCCACCCCCACGGGGACGTGCACGTGCTCGCGGATGCGCGGCAGCATCTGCTCCACCGCCGAGGTGTCGAGTGCGCCCGAACCGGTCACGCCCTTGAGCGACACGTAGTACACGTAGCCGCTGGCCACGCGTGCCACCTGGGCCATGCGCTCCTGGGTGCTGGTGGGGGCCAGCAGGAAGATCAGGTCCATGCCGTGGGCGCGCAGGTCGGCCGCGAAAGCTTCGCATTCCTCGGGCGGGTAGTCGACGATGAGCACGCCGTCCACACCGGCCTCGGCGGCATCGCGCACGAAGGCGCTTTGGCCGCCGGCTTGGCCGTGCACATTGCCGTGCACGCCGCCGTGGACTTGGTCATAGCGCTCCACGGGATTCGCGTAGCCCATCAGTACCACGGGGGTGGTGCTGTTGCGCTTGCGGAATTCGCGCACGTGGTCGAGCACCTGCACCATGCCGACTCCCAGGCCCAGTGCTTTTTCGCCTGCTTTCTGGATCACGGGGCCGTCGGCCATGGGGTCGGAAAAAGGCACGCCCAGCTCGATCACGTCGGCGCCTGCCTCGACCATGCCGTGCATGAGGGCTGGAGTGATGTCGGCAAACGGGAAGCCCGCGGTGACGTACGGAATCAGCGCCTTGCGGCCCTGGGCTTTCAGCTGTTCGAAAGTGGTCTGGATACGGCTCATGGCTTGGCGTCTCCTGGGGCGCCCTTGACGGTCAGGCCGCGCATGGAAGGGCGGTCGTAGAAATCTTCGCCCGACAGGTCGGCCACGGTGCCGATGTCCTTGTCGCCCCGTCCCGAGAGGTTGACCAGGATGGCCTGGTCGGGCCGCATGGTCGGTGCGAGCTTGAGCGCATGGGCGAAGGCGTGGCTCGATTCGAGCGCCGGGATGATGCCTTCGGTGCGGCACAGGTGGTGGAAGGCCGAAAGCGCTTCCTGGTCGGTGATGCCCACGTACTCGGCCCGGCCGATCTCCTGCAGCCAGGCGTGCTCCGGCCCCACGCCCGGGTAGTCCAGGCCCGCACTGATGCTGTGGGTTTCGGTGATCTGGCCGTTGGCGTCCTGCAGGATGAAGGTGCGGTTGCCGTGCAGCACGCCGGAGCTGCCGCGCTGCAACGACGCGGAGTGCTTGCCGCTATCGAGCCCCTCGCCGGCCGCCTCCACGCCGATCAGGCGCGTCTTCTCGAACGGTATGTAGGGGTGAAAGATGCCCATGGCGTTGCTGCCGCCGCCCACGCAGGCGATCACGGCGTCGGGCTGCTCGGCGGCGATCTTCTGCTCGGCCAGCATGGCGGGCATCTGCCCGATGGCTTCCTTGCCGATCACGCTCTGGAAGTCGCGCACCATCATCGGATAGGGGTGCGGGCCCGCCACGGTGCCGATAATGTAGAAGGTGTTGTCCACATTGGCCACCCAGTCGCGCATGGCTTCGTTCAGCGCGTCCTTGAGCGTCTTGCTGCCCGACTCGACCGGCACCACGGTGGCGCCCAGCAGCTTCATGCGGAACACGTTGGGGCTCTGGCGCTTGACGTCCTCGCTGCCCATGTAGACCACGCACTCCAGGCCATAGCGCGCGCAGATGGTGGCGGTGGCGACGCCGTGCTGGCCTGCGCCGGTCTCGGCGATCACGCGCGGCTTGCCCATGCGGCGCGCCAGCATGGCCTGCCCGATCACGTTGTTGATCTTGTGGGCGCCTGTGTGGTTGAGGTCTTCGCGCTTGAGGTAGATCTGCGCACCGCCCAGCTCGCGGCTGGTGCGGGCGGCGTGGTAGACCGGGGAAGGGCGGCCCACGAAGTGCTTGAGCTCGTACTCGAACTCGGCCAGGAACTCGGGGTCGTTCTGATAGCGGGCGTAAGCGTCGCGCAGCTCCTGGATGGCGTGGGTGAGTGTTTCGCTGACGAAGCTGCCGCCGTAGGAGCCGAAATGGCCTGAGGGATCAGGTTGCTGATAGGAATTCATGAGGTTTCTTTGCAAGTTGGGCATCTGCCGCGCGCACGGCGGCGATGAAGCGCTCGATCTTCCCGGCGTCCTTGATGCCCCTCAAGGGTTTGCCATCGGGGCCATCGGCCTCGACGCCGGAGCTGACATCAACCGCCAGCGTGGTGCAACGCGGGCGGACTTGCAAAATGCCATCGGTCACGTTTGCAGGCGTGAGTCCACCAGACAAAACGAGGTGAGAGCCGACGCTTGGTGGAAGGAGTGACCAATTGAATGCCTTGCCGCCGCCGCCGTACCCCTCGACGTGGGCGTCGAGCAGGATGGCCTGGGCTTGGGAGTAATTGAGCGCGTATTTTACGAGGTCAAACTGGGCCGCACCGTCGCCAAGGGGAATCCGCGCCGCACGCAGGTAAGGGCGTGCGCCATGGTGGGTTGCATCCAGGCAGTCCTGGGGCGATTCCTCACCATGAAATTGGATGGTAGCGCTTGGTACCAAAGCGCTGGCAGCTATCACATTGGTAGCGGATTCATTCACCACCAGCAAAACCGGCGTCACGAAAGGGGGGAGGCGTCGGGCGAGCTGCGCTGCCCGTTGGGGTGTCACGGCGCGCGGGCTGGGAGCGTACAGAACAAACCCCACCGCGTCGGCACCGGCTGCCACCGCGGCATCCACGTCTTCCTCACGGGTGAGCCCGCAGATCTTGATGCGGGTGCGGGATGGTGCAGGCGGGAGGTCGGAGGCAGCAGCTTTCATGGCAACCAATCATACGCAGCCGTGCGCTCAGGCAACCCCCATTCAGAGCCGTAGACGGGACCTTGAAAATACAAGCCGTCAGGCGAGAACGTGGGGGCCGCCACCTTGCGGGAACGGGCGTGCAGCACCTGCTGCATCCAATGCGGTGGCTGGTCGCCCTGGCCGACCGTGATCAGGCAGCCCATGATGTTGCGGATCATGTGGTGCAGAAACGCATTGGCTTCGAATTCAAAGCGCCAATAACACGGGCTCCAGCCCAGTTCGGGGTGAGGATGGCTCAGGCCACGCTGCGAGATATCGATGCGCTGAAGGGTCTTGACGGGGGTCTTGGCCTGGCATGCCGATGCGCGGAATGACGTGAAATCGTGCTCGCCGAGCAAGAAGTCTGCGGCCTCGCGCATCGCTGCGAGTTGGAGCGGGCGGTACACCCAACCTACGCGCCCGGCGTCCACGCTGGGGCGCACGGGCGACTGCAGCAGCACATAGGCGTAGCGCCGCGCTACCGCGCTTGCCCGCGAATGAAAGCTGTCTGGCACGGCCTGCGCCCACTGAACCGCGATGTCGGCGGGCAAAAAGGTGTTGGTGCCGCGCACCCAGGAGGCGGGCGGGCGCTGCAACGGCGTGTCAAAGTGCACTACCTGCATCAGTCCGTGCACACCGGCGTCCGTACGGCCCGCGCACAAGGTGCTGACGGGGTGCGTAGCAAAGCGGCCCAGGGCCGCTTCGAGTTTGTCTTGGATGGTGTTGCCAGACAGCTGGCTTTGCCAGCCGCTGTAGGCGCTACCGTTGTAGCTGACACCCAGCGCCACCCTCATCGGATGGCCTGGGGCAGGGTGGGGAGGCTGGCTGCCAAAAGCTCCTGAAAGGCTTGCATCAGCCCAGTTCGGCCAGCATGCGCTGGGCGCGCGTCTTCAGGGCGCCACTGGATTCCGCCACCACCTCTTCGATCAGCGTGCGAGCACCGTCGGTGTCGCCAATGGCGTTGAACTCTTCGGCCAGCGCCAGCTTGGTGGCCAGCGGGTCATCCTGCGCGGCGGCGGAACCATCGTCCGCATAGATCGGCGCGGGAGCAGGTTCGACCGCCTTGGGTGCGGGCGCGGCCATCGGCGTGGAGGGCGCGTTCAGGTCCAACGACAACTCGCCCAAATCAAACTCCATGGGGGCGGAGTCTTTGGGGTGCATCGACAGTGGCATCGGCCCCGAGGGTGCCATGCTCAGGTCGTCCGCAGGAAATTCCAGGTCTGCCACGGGCGGGGGAGCCATCATCGGGCTGGGCGATGTGTTCTGCGCGCTCCAAGAAGGCTCCGAGGATTGCGGCACGTCGGGAAGGTCCAGGCCAGGGCGCAGGGTGGGAGGCTCTTCCTCATCCAGTGCAGGGCTGCGAGAGTTTGCAGCAGCAGCGGCGGCCGCAGCTGCAAAGCCGCCAGGGGCTGCGGGTGGGGCATCCGTCAGCGCGTCGTCGGGCAGGTCCAGATCGAGGTCCAGATCGAGGTCAGGGGGCAACGCGGCAACTGCAGCGCTGCCAGCGGCCGCACCTGTGAAGGTGCTGGGGAAGCCACCGGGCGGCTGGGATGGGTAATCGTCGTCGCCCATGCCAGGGCGGCCGCCGGGCTGGTACAGGCGGTTGTCTGGGTCCAGGTCACTGCCCAGCTCTGCAATGCGTGCCCAATCAGGGCCTTCGCCCTGGGTGAGCTTGAACACATCGCCGGCAACGGCTTCAAACGCCTTGCGGTCCTGGCGCTTGGCGTAGATTTCTCCGAGCTTGACGTGTACGGAGACACGGGCGGGGTTATGGCGAACCGCTTCCTTGAGGATTTCTTCTGCCTGCAGGTCGCGCCCATATGCCAGGTACACGTCGGCTTCGGCCACGGGGTCCACGTCACCGCCTGCGTCCAGTTGACTGGGCGAATAGGCCATGGACGAACCGGTGGTCATTTCGCTGTTGGCGGTGTCCACACGCTGGCCACCGCTGGCGCCAAAGAACGAATCGGGCTGGATGCGGCTTTCGAGGAAGGAGCTGTCCACGCCGCTGTTTTGCCGACGGCGTTGCACAGCGCGGTAGGCGCCATAGCCCAGCAGCAGAGCCAGCAGGCCGCCACCGGCCAGGGGCAGCACGGGGTCGTCCATCAGGCCAGACAAGAAGCCGGGTTCTTCGGCCGGTGCAGGGGCGGGAACGGCCGGTGCGGGCGCTGGCGCTGGCGCTGCGACCGGTGCCGATGCGGGTTCGGATGCTGCTTCAGCGGGTGCTGCCGCCTCCGTGGGGGCACTGGCTGTAGCTTCTGGCGCCGATGCTGGCGCTTCGGGCGCTGCAGGTGCAGTGGGCGTGGCAGGCACGGCGGGTGTCTGCACCGCCACGCCGCCCGGGGCGCTGGCGGCGCCCGTAGCCGCAGCAGCTGGCGCTGCGCTGCCTGTAGGGGCAGAGGCAGCGCCCAGCTTGTTCAGGTCGGTAATGTTCTTGGACAGCTCGGCCATGCGTGTAGCTGCCTCGCTGGCTTGCTTGTCACGAGCCACCTGGTCTTCGGCCGCTTTTTGGCCGTTGACGGACCCCTTGGACAGGGTGAGTTTATCTGGCGCTGCGGTGGCGGGCTTGCGGTCTTCAACGCGGGTTTGCACCGTGCCGGTGGCAGAACGTTGCGCTGCTGCCACTTCGGTGGACGGTGCGGCGCCTGCGAGCTTGCGGCGGAATTCGTTGAAGTCGCGGGCTTGGGCCGACAAAATCTGACGGGCTTCGGGGGCAGGCGTCGCTTGTGCGGCAGCCTGGTCAGGCATCTGCAGCACGGCGCCGGCCTTCAGGCGGTTGACATTGCCCTGGATGAACGCGTCAGGGTTGGCGCGCATCATCGCCACCAGCATCTGGTCCAGCGACACACCTGCGGGGCGATAGGCATTGGCGATTCGGCCAGCGGTATCGCCGGCCTGTACCGTGACGCCGTCTGCGGGCGCTGGGCGGGGAGCTGCAGCTGGGGCCGGGCGCGGCGCGGCCGGGGCTGCGGCAGCTTCGCTGCGGGCAGGAGCCACGGACCTTGTTGATGGAGCGGGCTGTGCGGCGGGTGGGGTGATTTGCGGCGATGCCGTGACCGCTGGCGCTGGGCGGCGCATCGTCGGCGGGTCGAACAGCATGGTGTAGCTGCGCACAATGCGGCCCGTGCCCCAGTTCGCGTCCAGCACCAAGTCAAGGAAGGGTTCATTGACGGGCCGGTCACTGGACAGGCGCAACACGGCTGTGCCGTCGGCGCGGCGCTGCAATTGGATTTGCAGGCCGTTCATGGTTTGGGTGTATTCCATGCCTTGCGCACGGAAAACGTCGGGCGAAGCGGCTGTAGCGCGCAGGGTGTCGGCTTCTGCCGGCGTAATCTGAGGAAGGTCGATCTCGGCACGCAGGGGCTCGCCCAAGGCAGACTGCACAGTGATGCGACCCAGTGCCAAAGCCGCTGCGTCTCCAGCGTAAAAGCCAGCCGACACAACGGCCGCGGCCGCCAGGGCAGAAATTTTCCAACGATGCATGTTTGCCAACAACTGATTAGGTTTTTGTGCGGCTCGGACGAGCGGTGCTGTTTTTCTCATGGTCTGATCCCCGCCCCGGCGCGTGAAAATATGTAAAAAGCACCATAGCATCAATGTTTTGCACTGACAAGCTGAGGTGGCGCCGAAGCTTTGCGCGGTGGCTTGGCGCCCCAACTTGGGGCATTGGGTTGTTGTCAATTGCCAACGACCCGTAACTGGGTGTGTCCAGACGTAGTTCGAAAAAAAGCGCGCACAACCGAAGATTGCGCGCGCTTTTAGTCGGGCTGCAGTGGGCTGTCAGGCGTCGAGCAGGATGCGCAGCATGCGGCGCAGGGGCTCTGCGGCACCCCACAGCAATTGGTCGCCAATGGTGAATGCGCCCACATATTCGGGGCCCATGGCCAGCTTGCGGACGCGGCCCACGGGGATGGTCATGGTGCCGGTGACGGCCACGGGCGTCAGATCCTGGATGGTGGCTTCGCGCGTGTTGGGAACGACCTTCACCCATTCGTTGTCGGTAGCGATCATGGCTTCGATGTCCGCCACGGGCACGTCCTTCTTGAGCTTGAAGGTCAACGCCTGGCTGTGGCAGCGCATGGCGCCCACGCGCACGCAGAAGCCGTCCACAGGGATGGCGGCGGAGTCAAAGCCTTCGCCTTGGCCGAGTATCTTGTTGGTCTCGGCCATGCCCTTCCATTCTTCCTTGGACATGCCGTTGCCCAGGTCCTTGTCGATCCAGGGAATCAGGGAGCCGCCCAGGGGCACGCCGAAGTTGGCGGTCTCGGCGCTGGTCAGCGCGCGCTGCTTGGCGATGACTTTGCGGTCGATTTCCAGGATGGCGCTCTTGGGGTCGTCCAGCAGTGCGCGCACTTCAGCGTTCAGCGTGCCGTACTGCGTGAGCAGCTCGCGCATGTGCTGGGCGCCGCCGCCGGAGGCTGCCTGGTAGGTCTGGGTGCTCATCCATTCGACGAGGCCAGCCTTGTACAGCGCGCCCACGCCCATCAGCATGCAGCTCACGGTGCAGTTGCCGCCGATCCAGTCCTTGCCGCCATTGGCCAGGGCGTTCTTGATGACGGGCATGTTGACCGGGTCGAGCACGATGACGGCGTTCTTCTCCATGCGCAGGGAGGAGGCGGCGTCGATCCAGTGGCCGTTCCAACCGGCGGCGCGAAGCTTGGGGTAGACCTCGTTGGTGTAGTCGCCGCCCTGGGCGGTGATGATGATCTCGCAGCGCTTCAAGGCCTCGATGTTGAACGCGTCCTGCAGTGCAGTTTCGTTTCTGGCCTGGGCAGGGGCCTTGCCGCCTGCGTTCGAGGTGGAGAAGAACATGGGTTCGATCAGATCGAAGTCCTTCTCTTGTTCCATGCGGTCCATCAGGACCGAGCCGACCATGCCGCGCCAGCCGACCAACCCTACCAACTTGCTCATTTCAACGCCCCTTTTCAGTGTAAGAAACAGTGCCCGACCGGGACTGACTTCTGCCCCGGCTCGTCTGGGCCAGGGAGGGCGCACGACGATACCGGAGCTGGGTCAGCCCTTAATGGTCGTGGTTTTGGTGGTGATTGCGCGCACGGCCACGCCTGCCAGGGCGGCAGTAGCGGTGTTCTGGGCGAACGGGCGGGCGGCAAACATGGGCGCGATTGTAGCGGATTGATCCTTGAAGCTGCATTTTCAGGCCACAAACACCGCATTTCGCAGCTCGACCGATGCATTCAGGAGACAGGCGGCCACCGGGGGCGCAAAAAAAAAGCGCCGCAGTGCGGCGCTTGGGAGGAGGAAGGAGAGCGTCGCCTTACTGTGCGGACAGCGCCTTCACTACCGCGTCGCCCATCTGCGAGGTGCCCACCTTGGTCGTGCCTTCGCTGTAGATGTCCGGGGTGCGCAAGCCTTGCTCCAGCACCTTCTGCACGGCGGCCTCGATGCGCTTGGCGGCTTCGTCCTGGTTCAGCGAGAAGCGCAGCATCATCGCGGCCGAGAGGATGGTGGCCAGGGGATTGGCCACGCCCTTGCCGGCGATGTCGGGCGCGCTGCCGTGGCTGGGTTCGTACAGGCCCTGGTTGCTGCTGTTCAGGCTGGCCGAAGGCAGCATGCCGATGGAGCCGGTCAGCATCGAGGCTTCATCGGACAGGATGTCGCCGAACATGTTGCCGGTCACGATCACATCGAAAGCCTTGGGCTTCTTCACCAGCTGCATGGCGGCATTGTCCACGTACATGTGCTCCAGTTCCACGTCCTGGTAGTCCTTGTGCACGTCGATGACCACGTCTTTCCAGAACTGGAAGGTTTCCAGCACGTTGGCCTTGTCCACGCTCGTGACCTTCTTGTTGCGCTTGCGGGCGGCCTCGAAGGCCACGCGGGCGATGCGCTCGATCTCGGGGCGCGAGTAGCGCATGGTGTCAAAGGCTTCCTCGGCGCCGGGGAAGTGCCCGTCGGTGGCCACGCGGCGGCCGCGCGGCTGGCCGAAGTAGATGTCGCCCGTGAGCTCGCGGATGATCAGGATGTCCAGGCCCGCGATCAGCTCGGGCTTGAGGCTCGAAGCGCCGACCAGTTGTTCGTAGCAGATGGCGGGGCGGAAGTTGGCGAACAGGCCCAGGTTCTTGCGCAGACCCAGGATGGCCTGTTCGGGGCGCAGTGGGCGGTCGAGCTTGTCGTACTTCCAGTCGCCCACGGCGCCGAACAGGATGGCGTCGGATTCCTTGGCGAGCTTGAGGGTGGACTCGGGCAGCGGGTGGCCGTGGGCCTCGTAGGCGGCGCCGCCGACCAGGGCGGATTCCATCTCGAAGTTCAGGTCCAGCACTTCCAGGACCTTGACGGCCTCGGCGACGATTTCGGTACCAATGCCGTCACCCGGCAACACTGCGATTTTCATAACTTCAATTCACTAAAAATGATAGCTACCAGCGCTTATGGGTAAAGCGCTAGAGGCCAATTTGACCTGAAATCTTGGTTCAGGACACCATGGTGTGCGCCAGCCACGGCTTGGTGGCCAAGCGCTGCGCTTCGAACGCCTTGATCTTGTCGGACTGGCGCAGGGTCAGGCCAATGTCGTCAAACCCGTTGAGCAGGCAGTATTTGCGGAAAGGCACGACGTCGAATGGAATCTCCTCGCCCTGTGGCCGCACGATGACCTGGCGCTCCAGGTCGATGGTGAGCTGGTAGCCGGGGAAGGCCGCCACTTCGTCGAACAACTGGGCCACCGTGGCCTCGGGCAGCACGATGGGCAAGAGGCCGTTCTTGAAGCAGTTGTTGAAGAAGATGTCGGCAAAGCTGGGCGCGATCACGGCGCGAAAGCCGAACTGGTCCAGCGCCCAAGGCGCGTGTTCGCGGCTGGAGCCGCAGCCAA
>PJUL01001295.1_pt1 | contig 10862 bp, 14 predicted proteins | sample 1512221 | NCBI WGS metagenome assembly PJUL01 (sample SAMN08177667, study PRJNA422409) | Feces metagenome, whole genome shotgun sequencing project.
CTGGGGCGCGGCCCAAAGCGTGCTGGTCGGCGACTTCCTGTTCGCCCGCGCCTTCGAGCTGATGGTCGAGACCGACTCGATGCGCGCCCTGCAGATCCTGGCCCAGGCCAGCCGCGTCATCGCCGAGGGCGAGGTGATGCAGCTGATGCGCAGCCACGACCTGAACCTGTCGCAGGCGCTCTATCTCGAAATCATCGCGGCCAAGACCGCCGAGCTGTTCGCCGCCGCAGCCGAGGCCGGCGCGGTGTCGGCCGGCGTCGACGCCGAAAAGTCCAAGGCCCTGCGCGACTACGGCATGAGCCTGGGTCTCGCCTTCCAGCTGGCCGACGACGCCCTCGACTACGGCGGCGCCACCGAGACCCTGGGCAAGAACGCCGGCGACGACTTCCGCGAAGGCAAGGCCACCCTGCCGCTGCTGCTGGCCATCGCCCGCTCGGGTCCGCGCGAGGCCGAGTTCTGGGAGCGGGCCATCGGCCGTCGCGAGCAGACCGAGGCCGACTTCCGCCGCGCCCGCGAGCTGATCATCGGCACCGGCGCCCTGGACGCCACCCTCGACCTGGCCGCCGAGCACGCCGACAAGGCCAAGGCGGCCCTGGCGGTGTTCCCGCAGAACGACTGGCGCGAGAGCCTCGAAAGCCTCGCCGACTTCGCGGTCAGCCGCCGGGCCTGATGGCGCAGGGCTACAACCCCTCCGGCGACCCCCACGGTCACGACCGTCACCACGGCGCCCACGCGGCCGGCGAGGCGGCGGGCAAGGTGATCGGCGGCGGCGTCGGGGTGCTGGTCGGCTTCGCCCTGATCCTGCTGTTCTTCGGCCCGCTGCTGTGGGCCCCGGTCTTCGCCGGCCTCGGCGCGGCGCGCTTCACGTCCGGCGCCTGGCAGCCCTGGCTGGCCGGTCTCGCGGCCGCCGGCGCGGCGCTGTTCGTCCAGTTCCTGCTGCTCGTCCAGAAGAGCCCCGTGCTGCGCTATCCCGTGGTGGCCCTGTTCTCGGTCGCCTGGGTCGGCGGCCTGTGGCTGGAGCTGACCGCTCCGCCGCACGACTGGCTGACGACCGCTCCGACCTGGCATGCGCCCGGCCCCTGGAGCTGGGCCCTGATCGGCCTGGGCGTGGTCGTCTATGCCGGCCTCTACCTCCTGGCCCTGTCGCGCTTCGGCAAGGGGCGCTGGGCCAGGCGCTGGCAACTGCTGCGGTGAATTCGCCGTAAGGTCGCGTCCGCAAACTCGACAACGACGCGGCGACGTCCCAAATTTCGGACGGAGACGAAAGGACCGCGATGATCCGCTTCATCCTCAACCTGCTCTGGTTCTTCCTCGGCGGCTGGCTGTCGGGCTTGCTGTGGCTGCTGGGCGGCCTCTTGCTGGCTGTCACCATCGTCGGCCTGCCCTATGCGGGGGCGGCCTGGCGCATCGCCGGCTTCGCCTTCTGGCCGTTCGGCAAGGAGATCGTCAGCCGCGACCTCGTCACCGGGCGCGGCGACCTGGGCACCGGCCCGCTGGGCTTCGTGCTGAACGTGATCTGGTTCGTGCTGGGCGGCTGGTACATCGCGCTCAGCCACCTGCTGATCGCGGTCGCCGAGGCCATCAGCATCATCGGCATCCCGTTCGCCATCAAGGACCTGCAACTGGCCTGGATCGCCCTGGCCCCGATCGGCCGCACGGTGGTCAAGCGCTAGAGCATTTTCCGACCAAGTGGATACCGCTTCGTCGTGAGAAAATGCGCCAAGACAGAAGATCTGAGCCTCCGGCCTGACGCAGTCAGGACGGAGGCTCAGAAGCCGGTGAACAACCGGTCCAGCGCGCGCCGGATGGCGTCTTCGTGGTGCGCGGCCGAACCGATGCGGCGGCGCAGATCAACCTGACGGAGCGCTGTCATACTGGTCATGCTGATCAACAGGACCTCGTCATCGCGCTCAAAGGCGATTTCAAACGCGCTGATAGGAGTCTTCCGTCCTCTCAAGACGGGAGCGACGATGGTTTCTGTAAGTCCCAGGGCGTGATGTGACGAAAGGATCACAACAAAAGGCACCGCCTTTCGCATGGCTGAGATCGGGTTCTCGTAAAGGTCGAACTGTCGCAATCACCAGGTCCGGAAATGATCCGAGATCAAACCATGCTCCTCGATGAAGCGATTGTGTTCGGCGATTGCTTCGGCGTTCTCTTCGGCCCAACGGCGGGCGCGTTCCTCACCGCCGGCCGGGTCCACCTTCTGCAAGTGCAGCCGAAGCTGCGTCTCGCTCATGCCGGCGACCGTAATCCCCAGCCGCTGCGCCTGCGCCAGCAGTTCCGGATCGACGCCCCCGGGCGTGATGTCGAGTTCGGGTTTGCCCATGGCCCGAAGGCTATCACGCCTCGTCGTCGCTCGACAGCAGCACGTCCAGGAAGGTCTGGCGGCGGTTGAGGAAGTTGCGAGTCACCTGGAAGTGCTCGGTGTCCTCGTACTCCACCCTCTCAAGCCCGCGTTCGGAGGCCTGGTAGATCCAGGCGTCCGGATAGCCCAGCAGGATCGGCGAGTGGGTGGCGATGATGAACTGCGAGCGCGCCAGCACCAGTTCATGCAGCCGCGCCAGGAACGACAGCTGCCGGGTGGGCGACAAGGCCGCTTCCGGTTCGTCGAGGATGTAGAGGCCGTCGCCGCGGAAGCGGTTGTCGAAGAGCGAGAAGAAGGCTTCGCCGTGCGACTGCTCGTGCAGCGGAACCTTGCCGTAGCCCGACACGCCGACTTGCTCGATGTAGCTGGCGACGTTGAAGAAGCTTTCGGCGCGCAGGAAATAGCCGTCGATCGGCCGCAGATGTCCCCGGACGCGGCGAATGTGCTGGCTGAGCGGGGAGTGCGAGGCGCGGGTGGAGAAGTTGACGTTCGCAGAGCCGCCCTCGGCGTTGAAGCCCCAGGCCACGGCCAGGGCCTCGATCAGGGTCGACTTGCCCGAGCCGTTCTCGCCGACCAGGAAGGTCACACGCGGGTGGAAGGCCAGGGTGTCGAGACCGCGCACGACCGGCAGGTTGAACGGATAGGCGGACGGGTTCCAGCCCTCGCGCCGTTCGAAACGGGCTTCGATCCAGTAGGGGCGGTCGAGAGCGGTCATGCGACTTTCCGCATAGCATCGCCGTGGCGCAACCGGGAGGCGCTATCGCGCCTCGGGCGCGGCCCAGGTCAGGCCGCCGGGCAGGTCGAAGTCGGCGTAGTCGATCTGCAGCACGCGCCGACGACGGGGCGGCTCGGCGCGGTCGGAGGCGTGCAGGATAGGCGTCGAATAGACCCAGACGTCGCCGGCCTGGGCTTCGCAGGTGATGATCTGGTGATCGGCGGCGACCGTCGTGGCGGCGTCAGCGGGCACGCGGCCCAGGCGATGGCTGCCTAGCGCCGCCTTCAGCGGTGCGTTGCCGGTATCGACGGGGTCGAGGTGGACGCGCAGGGTGACCATGCGGGCCAGGATCTCGAAGGGCGGGGCCACGTGCAGGACGCCGTCCTTGACCGACCAGGGGCCGAAGCCCTCGACCTCGATCCGCTCGGCCACGGGCAGCACGCGGTCCTGGTGCCAGGCCACGGACCAGTTGGCGTCGGGGGTCTTGTCGAACATCGTCGCCCGCACCGGGCGCGCCGCGGCCGAGGTCAGGCGGGCCGCAAGGTTCCCGATCGGACCTTGGGAAGAGAGCAGGGCGGAAAGGCCCTGGTCGCCGGCGTCGAGGCGGGCGCCCGGCTTGCGGGCGGTGCGCTCGTCCGCCAGCGCCCGGAGGCGATCGAGCGCCTCCGGAGACAGGACGGCGGGAAAATACGCCGCCCCATCGCGCTGGAAGTCGAGGATCAAGCTCAGCCCGGCGAGACCATGTTTTCCGGGCGGACGTACTGGTCGAACTCTTCGTTCGTCAGGTAGCCGCCGCCAACGGCTTCGTCGCGCAGGGTGGTGCCGTTCTTGTGCGCGGTCTTGGCGATCTTGGCGCAGATGTCGTAGCCCAGGCGGCCGTTCAGGGCCGTGACCAGCATCAGCGAGTTCTCGACGCCCTTCTGGATGTTGTCGATGCGCGGCTCGATGCCGACGACGCAGTTGTCGGTGAAGCTGATCGCCGCGTCGGCCAGCAGGCGCACCGACTGCAGGAAGTTGTAGGCCATCACCGGGTTGAAGACGTTCAGCTCGAAGTGGCCTTGCGATCCGGCGAAGGTCAGGGCGGCGTGGTTGCCGAACACCTGCACGCAGACCTGGGTCAGGGCTTCACACTGGGTCGGGTTGACCTTCCCCGGCATGATCGACGAGCCCGGCTCGTTTTCCGGCAGGGCCAGTTCGCCGAGACCCGCGCGCGGGCCCGAGCCCAGGAAGCGGATGTCGTTGGCGATCTTGAACAGGCTGGCGGCGACCGTGTTGATGGCGCCATGGCTGAACACCATGGCGTCATGGGCGGCCAGGGCCTCGAACTTGTTCGGAGCGGTGGTGAAGGGCAGGCCGGTGATGGCGGCGATGGCCTCGGCAACGCCTTCGGCGAAGCCGATCGGGGCGTTCAGGCCGGTGCCGACGGCGGTGCCGCCTTGGGCCAGCTGCATCAGCTTGGGCAGGGTCTGCTCGATACGCTCGATGCCGTTCTCGACCTGCTGGGTGTAGCCGCCGAACTCCTGGCCCAGCGTCAGCGGGGTGGCGTCCTGGGTGTGGGTGCGGCCGATCTTGATGATCTGGGCCCAGGCTTCCGACTTGGCCTTCAGGGCCTCGTGCAGGTGCTTGAGGGCGGGCAGCAGGTCCGAGACGATCTGCTCGGCGCAGGCCACGTGCATCGCCGTCGGATAGGTGTCGTTCGACGACTGGCTCATGTTGACGTGGTCGTTCGGATGGACGGGCTTTTTGGTGCCCATCTCGCCGCCCAGGATCTCGATCGCGCGGTTCGAGATCACCTCGTTGGCGTTCATGTTCGACTGGGTGCCCGAACCGGTCTGCCAGACGACCAGCGGGAAGTGGTCGTTCAGTTTGCCTTCGATGACCTCGTTGGCCGCCTGGACGATGGCGTCCTTGACGCCGGCGTCGAGCTTGCCGAGCTTGTGGTTGGTCTCGGCGGCGGCGCGCTTGACGATACCCAGGGCCCGGACGACCGGAAGCGGCTGCTTCTCCCAGCCGATCTTGAAGTTGCCCAGGCTGCGCTGGGCTTGCGCGCCCCAGTAGCGGTCGGCGGCGACTTCGATGGGACCGAAGGTGTCGGTCTCGGTGCGCGTGGCGGTCATGCGGCGGATCCTCAAGCGATGATGCGGGCGGTCTACCCCCCGAGGGCCGCCTTCGCAACGCCATGGTGCGCCGCAACGACGTTAGTTATACCGGCGGACCTCAGGAGGATCCCATGCTCGTCGCCACCACCAACGATCTGCCCGGCTATCGCGTCGTCGAACATCTCGGCTTGGTGCGGGGCGTGACCGCCCGTTCGCGCAGCGTGATCGGCAATATCGGCGGCTCGATCCAGCAGATCTTCGGCGGCAACCTGTCGATCTACACCAAGCTGGCCGAGACGGCCCGGCAGGAGGCCTACGAGCTTCTGGTGCAGCACGCCCGCGAACTGGGGGCCGACGCCGTGATCGCCATGCGTTACGACGCCAACGAGATCATGGAAGGGGTCACCGAGGTCCTGGCCTACGGCACCGCCGTGAAGGTCGAAAAGCTCTGAGCGTGGCCGATCTCGACCGGGACGACTGGGTCCATCACGGCAAGGTCAGGGCGCGCGAGGCTGGCGGCGAGCTGACCATCGTCGTCGACGGCCTTACCACCCAGGCCAAGTACTACAAGCCGCTGATCTACGAGTTCTTCCGCAAGACCTGGCGCGGCTCGCGGCCGGCCTGGGGCGAATTCTCGGTCGAGATCGGCATGGAGTTCGTCGGCGAGCCGCCGTGGCTGGATCTCGACAACCTGGCCAAGGCGCTGCTCGACGCCATCAAGGGCTACGCCTTCCACGACGACGCCCAGGTCGCCCGGCTGCTGGTCGAGCGGCGTCCGGGCGAGCGCGAGCGGATCGTGATCGTGGTGCGGAAGCTAGAGTCGCGCTTTCTGCGAGGCACGCTCGAGGGCTGACGCGCCGATCGAGATGTAGAGCACGATCAGGAAGGCCAGGTATCGGCCCAGGCTGGACGGCTCCGCGCCCGGCGCCAGCGGCACAAAGCCCAGCAGGATCAGATTGGCCGCCGCCGCGCCCGGCAGGGCGAAGGCCATGGCCGGATAGAGCCGCCGGCTGCGGGGAATGCGCAGCAGCCGCGCGGTGGCCTGGAAGGCGAAGGTGACCAGCGCCGCCGCCAGGAAGGCGTTGGCCGCGTAGAACCAGAAGGCGCGCTCGATCAGCTCGGCCCCGAAGGCGCCGTAGAACAGCGTGACCGCCAGCCAGGCGCCGAGGCCCGTTCCGGCCAGGATGCAGACGTTCCGTTTCGACACGCGCGAACTCCCCCAGTATCGCTACTGGGGGAGAGCCTGCACGGGCCGTGCCGGATCAGGTGTTCCAGAATTCCAGGAAGCCCCAGGCCGCCAGCACGATCGAGAAGCTGGTGAAGATCAGGGCGGTGACGGTGAAGGCCAGCTTGCGCAGGTCGCTCCAGCTGTCGACGCGACGACCGCCGCGCCAGATCACCGGCGCCATGATCAGGGTGAAGAGGCTCAGCACCGTAGCGATGAAGGCGCAGGCCGAGGCCGTCAGCAGCCAGCCGCTGGGCCAGCCGAAGACCACGGCGGCCACGTCTCCCGAGCCTGCCGCAAACGCGGCCACGCAGGCGATGGCCACCAGCCACAGCACGGCTTGGGTGGTCTGCAGCAGGCTCGCTCGGGCTTGACTGGTGGTTTGGCGGGTATCGCGACGGCTGCGGACGAAGACGCCGGCCAGGGTGGCGATCGAGGCCAGGGCCGCCAGGAGGGTCGCGCCAGCCAGTACGCTGGTGCGGAGAAGCGGACCGACCCGCTCGTAGGCGGCTGCGCCCGACGGCGCGAAGAAGCGCGCGGGCGCGCCATCCTGGCGCTGGAACACCAGCAGGTCGGCGCCGTCGGCGGCCTTGAAGACGTCCTGGCGGTCGGTCGGTATCCAGAGGCGGGTGCGGCCGTCGCTGGTGATCGCCAGACCGCCCTGGGCGCTGGCGCGGACCTTGGCGACGCCGATCAGGCGATCGACAAAGCCTTCCAGCCCGCCATAGGCGCGGCGGTCGGTCAGGTAGTCGCCTTCATAGGCTAGAGCCGCCTCCGGGCTCAGGGGCGTGAATGCGGGCACGGCGCGGGCCGGTGCATAGAAGCGCTCGACGATAGAGGCGGGCAGGGTGGCGGGCAGGTCCTGGCCGGTGTCGGTGTTGACCGAGATGAAGACGCCGAGGCCAAGGTCGGGGACCAGCACCATGTTGGAATGGAACCACAGGGTCGCGCCGGCGTGGCCGAAGCCGCGGCGGCCGCCAGGCAAGGGGATGTCCTGGAAGCCGGCGTTCCAGCCGGCGGCGCCGGCGGCCGGGCGATAGCCGGCCGTGCGGAAGGCCTGGGCGGCGCGCTGGGAGAAGACGGTGCGGCCGTCGATCGTCCCGCCGTTCAGCAGCAGGGTCATGTAGCGGGCCATGTCGGCCGCGGTGCTCGAGGCCGAGCCGGCCGGCGTGATCTGACCGACGAACTCCACCGGCTGGGCCTCGAGGCCCAGCGGCGTCCAGCGGTAACCTTCGGCGAGGTCGGCGGCCAGGGCCGGAGCCATCGGCGCAGGCAGGTCGTCGCGCCAGGTGCGCGGCTCGCGGAAGGTGGTGCGTTGCAGGCCGGCCGGCACGATCACCCGCTCGGCGATCAGGTCCTCGAACGGCTTGGCGCCGGTGTTGGCCAGGGCCGCGCCGACCAGAGCGACGCCGTAGTTGGAATAGGCCGGCAGCACGCCAGGCTCGCGCACCCGGTTGGGACGCTCCTGGCGCAGATAGACGTCGAGCGGGCGCACGCGGCGCTCCTCGCGCTCGAACAGCTGGCCCAGGACCCGGTCCTCGAACCCGGCGGTGTGGGTGTAGAGGTCGCGCACCCGGATCGGCGTCTTCTTGCCCTGGTCGCGCACCTGCAGCTTCTCGGGCAGGTAGACGTTGATCGGCGCGTCGGGACGGATGCGGCCGGCGTCGATCTCGTTCTGCAGGGCGATCCAGGTGAAGGTCTTGGAGATCGAGCCGATGCGGAACAGCGTGCGATCCGGATCGACCGGCCGACCGCGCGCCAGGCTGGCCGCGCCATAGCCCTTCTTCAGCACCACCTGGCCGTTCTGGACGACCGAGATGGTGACCCCGGCGATGTGATCCTCGGCCATGGCCCGGCGCACCGCGCCATCGACGAAGGCTTCGAGCTCGGGGGCGGGCAGGGGCGTGACGCCTGGAACGGTGGCGGCCGGAGGCGGCGTGATCGGGGCGACAGGCGTCGCCGGGGCACGGCGGAAGGTCGGCCTGGGCGGCGTGGCGGCGGGAACCGAGGGGGCCGTGGGCGCGGGTGTCGCGGTCGCCGTCGGCGCGGCGTCCTGACTGGTGGCGGCGTTCGCCCCCATGAGCCAGAGGCCGACGATCGCCGCGCACCGCACGGCCTTGGACGACATACGCAACGTCACGAACCCCACCTCTTCGGCTAACGCGTCAGAAGGGCCTTCTTAGGCCAATTCGTCAGGCGAGGGACACCGGCGTCGGGAAGAAAATCACGCCAAGCGCTGCGTAGTTGTTCAATTTTCCGCCGATGGCGGCGCGGCGTTCGGCCCGGGCGCCGGTTTGCGGGCCTTGGCGAAGGTGTAGAGGGGCAGCAGCGGCCGCAGTTCAGGGCCGATCCACAGCTGCGGCTCCGAGGGCGGGCTGGCGCCGGTGTCGATCTCCTTGCGGGCCACGCAGGCCTGAACCGCTCGTCCCAGGACGGCGAAGTCGCGCGCTTTGCCGATCTCGCCCAGGAAGCAGTCGTCGAAATAGGGGTAGCGGTCGCTCTCGCCGCAGCCGAACGAGGTGCGATCGGGCCGGGCGGCGGTCAGGATCATCCGATCGTCGCGTTCGAGCGAGGGCACGAAGACACCGGAGAAGCAGGCCGAGATCACCACGATCGACGGCCGGCCGGGGCAGGCGTCGTCGACCATCGCCGCCAGTTCCTGCGGGCGCAGCAGCTTCTTGCCCATGACCACGCCCTGAGGCGCGCCGTGCGAGGTGATGTAGACCAGGCAGCCGCCGGTCGAGGTCTTGGCCGCCGATCTCAGGCCGTCCTCGATCGCCTTGGCGTTCGAGACGTTCAGCGCCTGGTTCCGATAGCGCTTGGGGCGGACCGAAAACTGCGTCGGCGCCGGGAAGCCCAGGCCGACCAGGTTTTCGGCGACGTCGCGGCGGGCGTTGTCGAAGGCCTCGGTCGAGCCGCCTCCGTGGGCGCGCCAGTCACCGGCGATCACCACCGAGGCCCAGTGGTCGAACGGGCTTTCGGCCCGAGCCGGCGCGATCGCCAGACAGGCCAGGACCAGTCCGACCAGAAAGCCCGCCGCTCGCCCCATTCCGCGTGATCCCTATTTCTTGAACTTGGCGAAGGGCGTCGGCAGGGCCGTGCCCGTGGAGGTCGCCAGCAGGCGGCCCTCGGCGTCATGGAGTTCGCCTTCCATGAAGCAGACCGTACGGCCCCACTTCACCACCCGGCCGACGCCGAGCAACGGGCCGGGCAGGGCCGGCCGCAGGAAGCTGGTCTTCATCTCGAGGGTGGGCACGACATGGGTCATGCCCGAAGTGATTAGGCCGGCCACCGACATGCATTCGTCGAGCATCGCGCAGACGAAGCCGCCCTGGATCTGGCCCATCGGATTGGCCAGCAGGTCGGCGCGGGCGTCGAAAGCGATCTCGACCCGGCGCTCGGCCTGGCTGACGGCGATGAGCCTGAAGCCCAGCGTCAGGGCGCTGGGCGGTGCGTTCTTCGAGGCGTTGAAGCGCGCGAGGATCGCCTCGTCGGTGAGAGTGGACCGCTCCTCCGAGACGACGTCGTTCAAGGCCTACTTCTTCCGGAACTGGTCGAGGGAGATGATCTTCGGCGCTTCGTCGCCATCGGCCGGAGGCGGGGTCGGCTCGGGTTCCGGCTCGACCGGGGCCGGCTCGATCTCCGGGGCCTCGAACTGCAGGGCGAACTGCACCGACGGATCGTAGAAGCGGGTCACGGCCGAATAGGGGATCGACAAGCGCTTGGGCTGGCCGCCGAACTTCAGCGTCACCGAGAAGAAGGTCTCGCCGGGGGCGAGGTCCCAGTACTGGTGTTGCAGGATGATCGTCATCTCGTCGGGATACTTGCCGAGCAGGTCCTGCGGGGCCGAGACGCCGGCGGCCTGGGTCTTGAAGGTGATGTAGAGGTGGTGCGGCTCGGGCAGGCCGCCGGGCGCGGCGGCTTTCTTGAGCGCAGCCTTCACGACGCCACGCAGGGCGTCCTGGGCCATGGCCTCGTACTGCATCAGGTCTTCGGTCGGAGGAGTGCGGGCCATGGATCTTCGATTAAGCAAAAACGAAATTCGAAGGGCCAGCGTAACCCGTCGCGGGCCTCCGGCAAAGGCGCCCGCATGCGGTAGGCGCATACTATTTTAGAGAGTGTCGCATCTGGCCCGGCCGTCGAAGGTCGCGGCCGTCGGGAGCCTGGCCGCAATGCTCCTGCCTCGCGTGAGTTGCGCACGACGCAAGATACGCCGAAGGGGCAGCGTTCGCCTGATCCCCTCGCGGGCAATCAAGGGTGGTGGGTTGACCGACTTTCAGGATGAGTGAGTGGAGGGATTCTGTTGCCAGGCTCCCTCCGGGCCCCGCCTAAGGATCTGAACCCCTAGGACTTAAGAGGCGAATTCACCTGCACCGCATTACGCAGCGACGGCGAACTCTTCAGCGAAGTTATCGTTCGCATTTAGTTTAATGGCCCGAAACGGTGGGCCAAGCC
>PJUL01001300.1_pt1 | contig 10840 bp, 7 predicted proteins | sample 1512221 | NCBI WGS metagenome assembly PJUL01 (sample SAMN08177667, study PRJNA422409) | Feces metagenome, whole genome shotgun sequencing project.
AATCCCTGATTGCCCTGGCTGTGCTGGCTGCTTCCGGCGCTGCAATGGCTCAATCTTCCGTGACCCTGTTCGGCGTGGTTGATGCAACCTACGCTTACGGTTCCGGTAGCGTCGCAAAGAAGACTCAACTGACGAACTCTGGCTACAACAGCAGCCGTCTGGGTTTCCGCGGCGTTGAAGATCTGGGTGGCGGTCTGTCCGCTTCGTTCTGGCTGGAAGCTGGCGTGAACAACGACAACGGTTCTGGCGCTAACACCAGCACCAACAACCAAGGTGCCAGCGGCGCTACCGGCGGTGGCGGCCTGACTTTCAACCGTCGTTCGACGGTCAGCCTGAACGGCGGCTTCGGTGAAGTGCGTCTGGGCCGTGACTACACGCCCCAATTCTGGAACCTGACTGTGTTCGATCCGTTCGGCACGAACGGCGTGGGCACGACCCAAACCCTGAACTCCAGCGTGGGTGGCCCTACCAACGTTCGCGCTTCGAACGCTATCGGCTACTTCCTGCCTGGCAACCTGGGCGGCTTCTACGGTCAAGCTCAGTACTACCTGGGTGAAAACCTGAGCAACCTGGCCAACAAGAAGGACGGCAACGGCCTGGCCCTGCGCGCTGGTTACGCTAACGGCCCCATCAATGTGGCTCTGGCTTTCTCTGAAACCAAGTTCCTGTCGGGCAACATCAAGTCCTGGAACCTGGGTGGCCAATATGATCTGGGCGTTGCCAAGATCATGGCTCACTACAACAACGACGATGTCAAGAACGGCGTTGAAGGCACTGGTTTCCTGATCGGTGGTCTGGTTCCCGTGGGCGCTGGCGAAGTTCGCCTGTCGTACTCCACGTACAAGATCGACACCGTTGGTGCTGACCCACGTTCGAACAAGCTGGCTATCGGCTACGTGCACAACCTGTCGAAGCGCACCGCTCTGTACACCACGTTCGCTCGCGTGAGCAACAAGAACGGCGCTGCTCAAGCTCTGAACGGTTCCGTGACTGCTGCCGACCGTAACTCCACCGGTTACGACTTCGGTATCCGTCACAGCTTCTAATTGGATGCTGGCTAGTCCAGCAGTCTGATAAAGCTTAAAAGCCGCCTTCGGGCGGCTTTTTTTATTGTTTATCGCGCTTGTGTTTGTGTGATGGAGCCGAGTTTGGGGTGTTTGATCTCACGGAGGCGTGGGACGGGTAAATGCTTTTCAATCTTGGGTTGGTCGCTTAGAGCGAGGGTTGATCTGCGAAATTGTTGGACTCATCGGGTCCACGCTTGAGCCAGAGCTTATGCAATCCGGTGGAAGTTTCGTTCATTTATTTGAAAAAGCTTTCTGAGTGGTTGGTAAAGCAACCGAGTGGTAGCGGTTAAAGCTGCACATTCCTCTTTGGTTCCAATAAAGATTGGTAACTCAGGGCACATCACCAGGGGGATATCGCACTGCTGTACCGTGTCAGAAGCCCTCGAAGCGTCGAGCGTGGTTGGGGGCGCCTCTTGGTGCGTGGTGCTGGCACCATCCTTGCATGGTCAAAACCTCCGAAATAGCCTTCAGAGGCCCTTCATGGTGCCTGGGATTCAGGGATTTCCCGTTGGCTATAGAGCAACCTTTACTGCATAGTAAAACTTTTATTAAAGAGGGTTCCATGAAACTCAAATACAGTCTTTTGTCGGTGGCCGCCGCCGCTGCGTTGTTGGTGTCCCCGGCGATTCAAGCCAAGTCCTTCAAGTGGGCCAGCCAGGGTGAAATCGCCACGTGGGACATTCATTCTCAAAACAATGCACTGCAAAACGGCATTCATGCCAATGTGTATGAAAGCTTGGTTTACTACAACAGCAAGACGTTTGAGGTGGAGCCCGTGCTGGCAACTTCCTGGAAGGAAGTGAGCCCCACGCAGGTGCGTTTCACACTGCGCCAAGGCGTCAAGTTCCATGATGGTTCGGCATTCACCGCGGACGACGCGGTCTATTCGCTGCAGCGCGCGATGGCCAAAACGTCGAATTTCACACCTTATGTCCAGGGCATCAGCAAAGTGACCAAGGTGGATGCGCAGACGGTGGACGTGATCTTGTCTGCACCCAACCCTGTTTTGCTGCGCCAGATGACAGAGTTGCGCATGATGAGCAAGGCCTGGGCTGAAAAGAACAAGTCGGTTGAGCCTAAAGACATCAAGGGCTCCGACGAGAACTTTGCCCACCGCAATGCCATGGGCACGGGCCCCTACACGCTGGACGCGTGGCAGCCTGATGTGAAGATGGTGTTCAAACGCAACCCCAATTGGTGGGGCAAGATGGACGGCAACGTCACTGAAATCACCTACACACCGATCAAGTCCAACGCGACGCGCATTGCGGCGCTGATTTCGGGTGAAGTTGATATGGTGCTCGACCCCACGCCGCAGGATTTGGGTCGCCTGCGCGCCAGTCCCGACCTCAAGGTGATCGACGGGGTCGAGAACCGCACCATCTTCCTGGGCATGGACCAGTTCCGCGAAGAACTGCCGGGCTCCAACATCAAGGGCAAGAACCCGCTCAAGGACGTTCGCGTGCGCAAGGCCTTGTACCAGGCCATCGACGCCGAAACCATTTCGCGCAACATCATGCGCGGCCTGGGCAAGCCCACGGGCACCATCGTGGCACCCCAAGTGGCGGGTTACACCGAAGCTGTGGGCAAGCGCTTCCCGTACAGCGTCGAGGCTTCGAAGAAGCTGCTGGCCGAAGCTGGCTATCCCGATGGTTTCGAAGTGGATTTCGCCTGCCCCAACAACCGCTACATCAACGACGAAGCCATTTGCCAAGCCGTGACGGCGATGTGGTCGCGTGTGGGCGTGAAGGCCAAGCTGCGTACGCTGCCGCTGGTCAATTACTTCCCTATGATCCAGCGCTACGAAGCCAGCATTTACATGCTGGGTTGGGGCGTGCCGACATTTGACGCGCTGTACAGCCTGCAATCGCTGGTGCGCACGGTGGGGCAGGGCGGCGACGGCAACTACAACGTAGGCCGCTACAGCAACCAACGCATGGACTACCTGGTTGACCGCATCAAGGCCGAGACAGACGCCCCTGTGCGCGCGCGCATGTTGGCGGAAGCGCTGCAACTGTCCAACGACACGGTGTCCCACCTGCCTTTGCATGACCAAGTGATCCCATGGGCCATGAAGAAGAACATCGAACTGGTGCACCGTGCGGACAACCGCGTGGATATGCGTACAGTCAAGGTCAACTGATTTATCCTCGGTAACCTTCTGTGGAGAGCAAGGGCCATTGGGTCCTTGCTCTCTTTGGTTTAGTTTGACGGCGTATTGCCAACCAGCACCCCCGCCACCAAAAGTGGCCGCGGTGCTCCCATCGAACACTCACTCGACTTTCTGATGCTTGCCTTTATTTTGCGCCGCCTGATTCAGGCTGTGATTGTTATGGTCACGGTGGCCTTCATCTCCTTCATGCTGTTCCAGTATGTGGGGGATCCTGTGGTGTTCCTGCTGGGTCAGGATGCCACCCCCGAGCAAATCCGCGAGCTGCGCGCTTCGCTGGGCCTCGACAAACCCTTTTTCGTGCAGTTTGGCCACTTTCTAGTAAACGCGGCCCAAGGCGAATTCGGTCTGAGTCTGCGTCAGGGCGCCAAGGTTTCACGCCTGATTGCCGAGCGTTTTCCGGCAACGCTGGAGCTGGCCCTGGTGGCAGCTGTGCTGGCACTCGTGATCGGCGTGCCCATGGGCGTGTATGCAGCGCTCAAGCGCGGCACCTTCACCAGCCAGCTGTTCATGACGCTGTCGCTGCTGGGCGTGTCACTGCCTACGTTCTTGATCGGCATCTTGCTGATTCTGGTGTTTGCCGTCACCCTGGGCTGGTTCCCCAGCTTTGGGCGTGGCGAGGTGGTGCAACTGGGTTGGTGGAGCACCGGCCTGCTCAAGGCCAAGGGCTGGCACCACATCACGCTGCCGGCCATCACGCTGGCCATCTTCCAGCTCACGCTGATCATGCGCTTAGTGCGTGCGGAAATGCTGGAGGTGCTGCGCACTGATTACATCAAGTTCGCTCGCGCCCGCGGCCTGTCCAACCGTGCGATCCATTTCGGCCATGCACTCAAGAACACGCTGGTGCCTGTGATGACCATTACCGGCCTGCAGTTGGGCGGCCTGATTGCGTTTGCCATCATCACTGAAACCGTGTTCCAGTGGCCCGGCATGGGGTTGCTGTTCATCCAGGCCGTGACCTTTGCAGACATCCCCGTGATGGCCGCTTACCTGTGCCTGATCGCGCTGATTTTTGTGGTCATCAACCTGGTGGTCGACCTGCTGTACTTTGCTGTGGACCCGCGCCTGCGCGTGGGCAAGGCTGGGGGCCACTGAGTGATGACGAGCCACATGGGTCGCCAGAGGCGCCTCGGTGCCGTCGTTACTCTGGTCTTCTTGCCAGTGCCAACCCAGTTGCTGGATGCGTGTTGCTCCGGCTACCAGGCGCGTCCCGCAATGGAGTCTTGAGATGCAGCCCCTTCGATACAAAGCTGGTGGCCGGACTTTTGCGCACATTGCGCAATTCCACCCCGAGCTGACTGCACTGCGCCGCGACCTGCACGCCCATCCAGAATTGGGCTTTGAAGAGGTTTACACGGGCAACCGTGTAAAGGAAGCCCTCAAGGTTTGCGGCGTGGATGAAATCCACGACGGCATCGGCAAAACGGGCATCGTTGCCATCGTGCGCGGCCGTAGCACCGCCAGCGGCAGCATGGTTGGCTTGCGTGCCGACATGGATGCGCTGCCGTTGACCGAGTACAACGACTTCACCTGGAAGTCCTGCAAACCGGGCCTGATGCACGGTTGCGGGCACGACGGACATACCGCCATGTTGGTCGGTGCTGCGCGCTACCTGGCCGAAACGCGCAACTTCGACGGCACGGCCGTGCTCATCTTCCAACCGGGCGAAGAGGGTTTTGCCGGTGCGCGCGTGATGATGGAAGATGGCTTGTTCGACCGCTTTCCGGTGCAGTCCGTGTATGCCATGCACAACTGGCCCGCCATGAAGCCGGGCACCGTGGGGCTGAACCCCGGTCCCATGATGGCCGCGGCCGACCGTGTGACGATTGAGATCACCGGGCGTGGCGGCCACGGCGCCCATGCCTACCAGACCGTGGATGTGGTGCTGGTGGCTGCGCACATCATCACGGCGGCGCAAAGCATCGTGGCGCGCAACGTGCGGCCCATCGAGAGCGCCGTCGTCAGTCTCTGTGCGATACAGGCAGGCGACTTGGGCGCCTTCAGTGTGTTGCCTGGCTCCGCCACGCTTGTGGGCACCGTGCGCACGTTCGATCCACAGGTGCAGGAAATGGTGGAGCGCCGCCTCAAGGAGATGTGCAATGCCATCGCCCTGGGCTTTGGTGCCACAGCCACGGTGCACTATGAGCGCATCTACCCTGCCACCATCAACAGCGAAAGCGAAGCCCAGTTTGCGGGCGACGTGGCGGAAGCCCTGGTGGGGGCCGACCACGTGGTGCGCGACCTGGAGCCCAGCATGGGTGCGGAAGACTTCGCCTTCATGCTGCAGACCAAGCCTGGGGCCTACTTGCGCATCGGCCAGGGCATGGGGGCCAGTGGCAGTGCGCTGCACAACAGCCGCTACGACTTCAACGACGACATCCTGCCTTTGGGCTCGGCACTTCACGCCAGCCTGATCGAGCAGTCCATGCCGCTGCCGGCGGCCTGAGCCCTTAGGCCATAGCCGCGAGCGCGATCCATTCAATTTTTCCTGTGCTCCGTCACAACGCTTTTGCCACCCTTTTCACTACCAGGAGGTTTCCGATGACATTCCACAAAAAAGTTGCCCGTTCAGCAATCTTTGCCGCGCTGGCCGCTGCGAGCCTGGTGGCCAGTGCCCAGACCATCCGCATCGCGAACCAGGGCGATTCGCTCTCCATGGACCCACACTCGCTCAACGAATCGCTGCAGTTGAGCATCACTGGCAACGTTTACGAGCCTCTCGTCAGCCGCAACAAGGATTTGAGTTTGGCGCCCGCTCTGGCCACCAGCTGGAAGCAGACATCCCCTACGGTGTGGCGTTTCGAGCTGCGCAAGGGCGTGCAATTTCATGACGGCACACCGTTCACCGCCGATGACGTCATCTTCAGCTTTGGTCGCATGAAGGGCGAAGGCTCCGACATGAAGGCAACCAACAGCGACGTCAAGCAGGTGCGCAAGATCGACGACCACACCGTCGAAATTGAAACCAACGCGCCCCAGCCCATCCTGCCCGACGTGATCACCACCTCTTACATGATGAGCAAGAAGTGGTGCGAGACCAATCAGGCCGTGGTGCCAGTGGACCGTCGCAAGGGCATTGAGAACGCCGCCTCGTTCCGCGCCAACGGCACAGGCCCTTTCCGTCTTCGTGAGCGCCAGCCGAACGTGCGCTCGGTGTTCGTTCGCAACGGCTCGTATTGGGGCAAGATCGAAGGCAACGCCACCGAAATCGTCTTCACGCCCATTGCCAACGACGCCACCCGCGTGGCGGCCCTGTTGTCGGGCGAAGTGGACGTGATGGAACCCGTGCCGGTGCAGGACATCGAGCGCGTCAACAGCGGCGCCAATACCCGCGCCGTGACGGGTCCCGAGTTGCGCACCATCTTCCTCGGCATGGACCAGAAGCGCGACGAACTGCTGTATTCCAACGTGAAGGGCAAGAACCCCTTCAAGGACAAGCGCGTTCGCCAAGCCTTCTACCAGGCCATCGACATTGAAGGCATCAAGCGCACCGTGATGCGCGGCGCCTCTAATCCATCCGCGCTGATGGTGGGCCCCGGCATCAACGGTTTCCAGCCTGATGCGAAACGTCTGCCCTACGACGTGGAAGCGGCCAAGAAATTGCTGGCCGAGGCGGGCTATCCCAACGGCTTCGAAGTGTCCATGAACTGCCCGAACGACCGCTACGTCAACGACGGCCGCATCTGCCAGACCGTGGCTGCCAACCTCTCTCGCATCAATGTCAAGATCAACCTGCAAGCTGAAACCAAGGGCACCTACTTCCCCAAGGTGCTGCGCCGCGACACCAGCTTCTATATGCTGGGCTGGACGCCCACCACGTACGACGCGCACAACGCACTGAACGCGCTCATGGTCTGCCCTGACGACAAGGGAGGTGCCGGCCAGTTCAACCTGGGCGCCTATTGCAACCCCAAGCTGGATGAGCTGACCAAGGGCATCCTGGTCGAGACCGACAAGGCCAAGCGCAGCGCGATGATCAAGGAAGCCTTTGACCTGCACAGTGCCGACATTGGCCACCTGCCGCTGCACCAGCAGGCCCTGGCCTGGGGCGTGAGCAAGAAGGTGAAGCTGGTCCAGATGGCGGACAACTTCATGCCCTTCAAGTGGATGAGCATCGAGAAGTAATTTATCCCTGGGGCCTGACGCAGCCAACGTTGCAGACGGCCCATGGCAACCCACGGTGGCTATCCGCCCCGCGGGCTGCCACCTGTTAACTGGTTTCCCCACAATGAAAACTACCCTTGCCCGCTGGTTCGACAGCGACGTTGGCTACAGCTTCCGCACATCGCCCATGGCGATGGTCGCTGCCGCCATTGCCCTGATCTGTGTGTTCTGCTCGCTGTTTGCCGGATGGGTTGCACCGCACAACCCGTTTGACCTGGCGACGCTGGAACTCAGCGACGCGCGGCTGCCGCCCGCCTGGAGCGCTGAAGGCTCCATGAAATACCCCCTGGGCACTGATGACCAGGGCCGTGACATTCTTTCCGCGCTGATCTACGGCGCGCGCATCTCACTCGTGGTGGGCTTGGCTTCGGTGGTGCTCTCCGTGGTGGTGGGCGTCGCTTTTGGTCTGCTGGCAGGCTTTCGAGGCGGCTGGATCGACGGCGTTCTGATGCGCCTGTGCGACGTGATGCTGTCTTTCCCCGCCATCCTGGTCGCGCTGCTGATTGCTGGCGTAGGCCGTGCGCTGTTCCCCAATGCGCATGAGTCGCTGGCGTTTGGCGTGCTCATCATCTCCATCTCGCTCACCGGATGGGTGCAGTACGCGCGCACCGTGCGCGGCTCCACGCTGGTGGAGCGCAACAAGGAATACGTACAGGCGGCCCGTGTGACGGGCGTTTCCTCGCTGCGCATCATGCGCAAGCACGTGTTGCCCAACGTGATGGGCCCGGTCATGGTGCTGGCCACCATCCAGGTGGCCACGGCCATCATCACCGAAGCCACGCTGTCGTTTCTGGGCGTCGGCGCGCCTCCCACGTCGCCCTCGCTGGGCACGCTGATCCGCATCGGCAACGACTATCTGTTCTCGGGCGAATGGTGGATCACCGTGTTCCCTGGCGCCATGCTGGTGCTGATTGCCTTGTCGGTGAATCTGCTGGGCGACTGGCTGCGTGACGCCCTGAACCCCCGCCTGCGTTGAAGACATGCACAGCACTGTGAATCACTGATATGTCCCTTTTAGAAGTCAAAAACCTCGTTGTCGAATTCCCGGGCCGGCGTGGCACCCTGCGCGCCCTGGACGACATTTCCTTCTCCATCGCGCCCGGCGAGATCCTGGGTGTGGTGGGGGAGTCAGGCGCGGGCAAGTCGCTCACCGGCGCCGCCATCATTGGCCTGCTGGAGCCGCCAGGCCGCGTGGCCTCGGGCCAGATCGTGCTGGAGGGCAAGCGCATCGACAACCTCGGCCACGAGGAGATGCGACACATCCGCGGCCGCCATATCGGCGCGATCTTCCAAGACCCGCTCACCTCGTTGAATCCGCTGTACACCGTGGGCCGCCAGCTCACCGAAACCATTCTCGCCCACCTGCCCGTGAGCGCAGCCGAAGCGCGCCAGCGTGCCATCGCTCTGTTGCAGGACACCGGCATTCCTGCGGCTGCTGAGCGCATCGACCACTACCCGCACCAGTTCTCCGGCGGCATGCGCCAGCGGGTGGTGATTGCCCTGGCCCTGGCGGCCGAGCCCAAGCTCATCGTGGCCGACGAGCCCACCACGGCGCTCGACGTGTCCATCCAGGCACAGATCATCACGCTGCTGAAAAACATCTGCAAATCGCGCGGCGCGGCCGTGATGCTCATCACGCACGACATGGGCGTGATCGCCGAGACCTGCGACCGCGTGGCCGTGCTGTATGCCGGCCGTGTGGCCGAGATCGGCCCTGTGCACGATGTGATCAACAACCCGTCGCACCCCTACACGAGTGGGCTGATGGCCTCCATCCCCGACATGGAGCAGGACCGCGAGCGGCTCAACCAGATCGATGGTGCGATGCCGCGCCTGAACGCCATTCCCAAGGGCTGTGCCTACAACCCACGCTGCCCCAAGACCTTTGACCGCTGCATGACCGAACGCCCCGAACTCATGGCCGCAGGCACGACCCGTGCCGCTTGCTGGCTGCATGCTGGTGCCACCACCCAAGTCGAGGTGACCGCATGAGCGCTACCGCTGCAACCACCCCAACCTCCGCGCCGGTGAAGAGCAAGGCGCTCGTGCAGGCACACGACCTGGCCAAGACGTTTGACGTGTCCGCCCCGTGGCTCAACCGCGTGATCGAGCGCAAGCCGCGCACGCTGCTGCACGCCGTGGACGGCGTGAGTTTCGAAATCGAAAAGGGCAAGACCCTGGCCCTGGTGGGCGAATCCGGCTGCGGCAAGAGCACCGTGGCCCGCCTGCTGGTGGGCTTGTACGAACCCACGCGCGGCGGCCTCACGTTCGACAACCAGGATGCGCACGCCGCCTTCAAGGGCAACGATGCCCGCGCCATGCGCCGCCGTATCCAGATGATCTTCCAGGACCCGTACGCCAGCTTGAACCCGCGCTGGCTCGTGGAAGACATCATTGGCGAGCCGCTCAAGGAGCACGGTCTCATCACCGACAAGGCCGAGCTGAAGCAACGCGTGGGCGAGCTGCTGAAATCCGTGGGCCTGTCGCCGCTCGACATGGTCAAGTACCCGCACCAGTTCTCCGGCGGCCAGCGCCAGCGCATCTCCATCGCACGCGCCCTGGCCACTGAGCCCGAGTTCCTGGTCTGCGACGAGCCCACCAGTGCACTCGACGTGTCGGTGCAAGCGCAGGTGCTGAACATCATGAAGGATCTGCAGCGCGAGCGGCAGCTCACCTACTTGTTCATCAGCCACAACCTGGCCGTGGTGCGCCACGTGAGCGACCAGGTCGGCGTGATGTACCTGGGCCGTCTGGTGGAGCTGGCGGACAAGCATCAGCTCTTCGACAGCCCGCGCCACCCCTATACCCGCATGCTGCTCGATGCCATCCCCAAGATGCACGACACCGGCAAGGCCCGCACCCCCGTGCAGGGCGAGGTGCCCAACCCGCTGAACCCACCGCCCGGCTGCGCCTTCAACCCGCGCTGCCCCCACGCCAACGACCGCTGCCGCAACGAGCGGCCCAAGCTGCTCAGCATCAGCGGTATCCGCATCGCATGCCATGCGGTGGAAGAGGGCCGCATTTAAAAGGTGTTTGCTACTAAAAATATAGCTATTGGCGCTTGCTGGATAAGCGCTAAAGACTGTTTTTATTGAAATTCAGAGCCGCTTGCAGCTCCGCGCGCCATGGACTCTGCGCAAGAGTCCGTGGCGTTTTTCTTTGGGCAACGCGGATCTGCCTGACGCAGGGGATTGGAATCCAATGGTCCCTTGCACCTTTCTGGCTCACGCAGGCAGCCATGGTTTTAGAGCATCTGTGCCATGCCCCATGCTGGGCGTGCGACCCCTTGCCCACGCCGTCACGCGTACCGCTTGGCCCGCAGGTTCTCCTTCATCTGCTGCAGGATGGGTTGCAGCGAGCTGCCAATGCGCAGCGCCACGCAGGTCGCCAGCACGTCGATGATGAGCAGGTGCATGAGGCGCGACACCATGGGGCT
>PJUL01001301.1_pt1 | contig 10830 bp, 9 predicted proteins | sample 1512221 | NCBI WGS metagenome assembly PJUL01 (sample SAMN08177667, study PRJNA422409) | Feces metagenome, whole genome shotgun sequencing project.
CGCGCCTTCCGCGACGACGGCCATGTTGAGGTCGTGCGCCAGTGCGATGATGGATTTCAACAGCACCGGCCGCGCGCCGCGGCTGGAGGTGCGCACGAACGACTGGTCGATCTTGATGGTGTCGAACGGAAACCGCTGCAGATAGGCCAGCGACGAGTGTCCGGTGCCGAAATCGTCCAGCGACAGGCCGACGCCAAGCTCCTTGATCCGGTGCAGCATCTGCGCCGCGTGTTCCGGATTTTCCATCACGAGGGACTCGGTGAGTTCGAGCTTGAGTGAACCGCGCGACACCGCCGAACGTGACAGCACGCCGCGCACGTCGTGGATCAGGTCATGACGGAGCAGCTGGCGCGACGAGACATTGACGCTGGCGAAGATCGGTTCGCGCGAGCGGACGGTGCGCTGCCAGATCGCCAGTTGCTTGGCGGTTGTGTCCATCACGAACAGGCCGAGCTCGACGATCAGGCCGATCTCTTCGGCAATGGAGATGAATTCCGACGGCGACATCCGGCCGAGCTTGGGATGATCCCAGCGCGCCAGGGCTTCGAAACCTGCAATGGAACGATCTTCCAGCCGCACGATGGGCTGGTACAGGATCGTGATCTCCTCGCGCTCGATGGCGCGGCGCAGTTCGGATTCGAGCGCGAGACGATCGGTCTTTCGCGCGCGCATTGCGGGCTTGTAGACGTCGATACGGTCGCCGCCGATGCGCTTGGAGTGATACATCGCCAGTTCCGCGTCCTTGATGATCTCTTCGGACAGCGGTGTTTGCGGATCGCTGAGCGCAAGGCCGATCGACGCGGTCAGGAAGATTTCGCGGCCGTCGAAGGCGATCGGCGCGCGGATGGTCTTGCGGATGGTTTCGGCAAACGCGGTGATGCGCGCGGGCTCATGCTCGGAGGTGAGGATCAGGCCGAACTGGTCGCCTGCGAGGCGCGCCAGCGTGTCCTGCGGCTTGAGGATGCGCGCGAGACGGCGCGCAAGCGTCAGCAGAATCGAGTCGCCGACCGCGATGCCGACGGAATCGTTGACCTGCTTGAAGCGGTCGAGATCGATCACCATCACGGTAGGGCGCAGGTTCGGCGTGGTCTTGGCGAACATCGCAACCGAATTGAGCCGGTCGATAAAGAGCTGGCGGTTGGGCAGGCCAGTGAGATTGTCATGCACCGAATCGTGGAGCAGCCGCTCCTCGGAGTTTTTGCTCTCCGTCACGTCGGTCAGCGTTCCGACCACGCGCGAGACCTCACCGTCGGAGCCGACCACGGGACGCGCCTTCAGCGCGAACCACATGAAGTGGCCGTCCGGCGTTCGCAACCGGAAATCCTGCACCAGGCGGCCGCGGCGCTGGTCGAGTACGCTGTCCAGCGCGGCGCGGAAGCGGTCCTGGTCCAAGGGGTGAAGCACCTCAAGCCACTTCGCGGCGGGGCCTTCGAGCGTGCCGCGCTTGAGGCCGAGCAGGCCTTCGGTCTCCGGGCTGGTGAACACCTTGTCGGCGGAAACATCCCAGTCCCAGATCAGATCGCCGGAGCCGGTGAGAGCAAGCGCGCGGCGCTCGACATCGGAGACCACGCCATTGGTTGCGCCGCCGCCTGCGAAAGCATGTTGCATCACCGTGAAGCCGATCAGCATCACGATCAGCACAAGGCCGCCGAGCAGCGCCGGGCCGACAATGTCGTTGGTCACGGCGCCCGCGATCGTCATGCCCGCCGCGATCACCCAGACCACCAGCAGGAACCATGTCGGGATCAGCAGCACCGCGCGGTCGAAGCCGTGCGTGGACAGATAGACAATCAGCGCGAAGCCGAACACTGCGATCAGCGCCAGCGAGATGCGCGCGATGCCGGATGCGACGGCAGGATCGAATAGCGCCAGCGCAACCAGCGAGCCGAGGAAGACCAGCCAGCCCATGGTGATGTGCGAGTAGCGCACATGCCATCTCGATAGATTGAGATAGGCGAACAGGAATACGAGCAGCGTTGCCGCCAGCATTGCTTCACCGGCGGCGCGCCAGACGCGCTCCGCGCCGGCCGACATATCGAACACCTTGCCCCAGAATCCGAAGTCGACGCCGATGTAGACCAGCACGGCCCAGGCCAGCGCCGCGGCGGCGGGGAACATGATCGAGCCCTTGACCACGAACAGGATGGTCAGCACCAGCGCGAGCAATCCGGAAATGCCGATGACGATGCCCTGATAGAGCGTGAACGAGTTGACCTTGTCCTTGTAGGCTTCCGGCTCCCACAGATAGAGCTGCGGAATCTTGTCGGTGCGCAGTTCGGCGACGAAAGTGATCACGGCGCCCGGATCGAGGGTGATGCGGAAGACGTCGGCGGTGGCGTTGTCCTGCCGCTCGGGACGGTCGCCGGTCGAGGGCGTGATCGAGGCGATGCGCGAGAGCCCGAGATCGGGCCACAACAGGCCCGACGACACGATGCGGTAATGCGGCACGACGATCAGGCGGTCGAGCTGGTCGTCGGTGTTGTTGGTCAGCGCGAATACGATCCAGTTCTGGCCGCCTTCACGCGCACGCACCTCGATGCGGCGGACGATGCCGTCGGTGCCGGGCGCGGTGGAAACCTGGATGCGGTCGGTATCGCTGCGCTGGAACTCGAGCACGCCGGTGAGGTCGATCGCAGGCGCGTCGCTGCGCACGCTGATCGCATCAAGCGCGTATGCCGGCTGAGCAGCGGCAAACAGGATCAAGCTCAACAGACAAGAGAGCGCTGCGGCACGAAGCGAACTTCGCATGTGGAACACGTGCAGCGCGAAGCCTCTGATCGAGCGCAAAGTCAGCTCTCCGCGTGGAACATGACAGGCCGCGCACGGCCCGTCGCAGGAGTGCGATAAATGCCACGAATATGAAGCAAATCAAAGGGTTTCGATGGGTTCCCCAGACTTAAACCACGAGCACAATTTTGCCAATATGTTGGCTGGATTCCATCCGCGCATGGGCTTTTGAGGCGTCTTTGAGCGGGAACGTGCTGTCCATCAGCGGTTTGACGCGGCCATCGTTGAGCCAGGGCATGACCTTGGCCTCGATGGCGGCAACCATGGCGGCCTTGTCGGCGACGGAGCGGGGGCGCAGGGTCGAGCCGGTGTGATGCAGGCGCTTCATCATCAGCTTGGCGAAATTCGGCGTTGCCTTCGAGCCGCCGAGGAACGCGATCTGCACAATGCGGCCTTCAATGGCGGCAGCTTCATAGTTGCGGTCGATATAGTCGCCGCCGACCATGTCGAGAATGACATCGACGCCTTTGCCGCCGGTCAGGTCCTTGGTGCGGGCCACGAAGTCTTCAGTCTTGTAGTTGATCGCCGCGTCCGCGCCGAGCTTGAGGCAGGCGTCGACCTTGTCCTGGCCGCCGACAGTGACGAACACCTTCGCGCCATGGGCTTTCGCCATCTGGATCGCCATGGTGCCGATGCCGGACGAGCCGCCGTGAATCAGCAGTGTTTCGCCTGGCTTCAATCCGCCGCGCTCGAACACATTGTGCCAGACGGTCATCAGTGTTTCGGCAATCGCGCCTGCATCGGTCATCGAAAGACCTTTCGGCACCGACATCGCATGGGTCTCATGGGTGATGCAGTATTCGGCATAGCCGCCGCCCGCGACCAGCGACATCACCTTGTCGCCGATCTTGCGCTTGGTGACGCCTTCCCCAAGTGCGACCACTTCACCGGAGATTTCGAGGCCGGGAAGATCGCTTGCACCAGGAGGCACCGGATAGAGGCCGAGCCGCTGCAGTACGTCGGGACGATTGACGCCGGCTGCGGCGACCTTGACCAGGACTTCGTTCGGTCCCGGCTTGGGCACCGGCCGCTGTTCAGGCACAAGCACCTCCGGGCCGCCCGGCTTCGAAATTGCGATCGCGGTCATGTGTTCGGGCAGCTTGTCCATGATGTGTCCTTGCGGCGGGAGGGCTGGCGATAAAAGATGCAGATGGAACAGAGCTATAATCGGGTCAGCGACAGGAGGAAAGCATGGCCGGCGACGACGATGACAAGCCGAGGAAGAAAATCACCCACGAACTGGGGCAGGATCTGTCGCTGCTGTCGTTCGACGACATCGAGGACCGCATTGCAGCACTGACGGCGGAAATCGAGCGGCTGAAAACGGACGCGGCAAAGAAGCGGGCCAGCCGCGATGTTGCGAACGCCTTCTTCAAATCGTGAAACGCAATGTGATGGTGAATGCGGGTTCCGGCCAAATGCAAAGGAACCGTAAAAGAAATCCTTCATTTACGGCGTATTAAGCTTTCGCGTTTATGACTGGGATTGTCCTTGTTTGGACACCGAGTGGCTCCTGTCACTCTGTTTGACGCCTCCCTGTTATCAACTTTCAAAAGCCGCCGGTTTCCGGCGGCTCTTTTTTTGCCCGCCTATACTTTTGCCGGGTGTGTTTCGCCGCGCCTGGCAGACGGCTGGAAACCATATCTCCTCATTGTTCCGTGACGTGGCTGGACTCTCCAGGCGGGGCGCGCAATGATTTGTTCATCATAAAAAAATCAGCGTAACCGCGTGAGGCGTTAACCATGTCCGACCAGGGCGCAGCCGATCTCGTTCTTCTCAGCGAGAGGATCACCAATTCACCCGCCTTCGGAACCCTGTTCAGGGAAGGCATGGATCTCGTCGAAGAGACCGCGGCCTATCTGGACGGGCCGGGCCGGACAGAGGCCAAGGCGCTCGAGCGTTCCGTCAGTCTCAGCTATGCGACCGAAAGCATGAGGTTGACGACGCGGCTCATGCAGCTGGCGTCATGGCTGTTGCTGCATCGCGCGGTCAAGGAGGGTGAGATGACCCTGCATCAGGCCAATCGCGAAAAGACCAAGGTCAAGCTCACCGCAGCCGATCCGGGCCCGGATGACATCATCACGAAACTGCCGGAGCGTTTGCAGGATCTCGTCGCGCGCTCGATGGCGCTGCAATCCAAGGTGCGCAGGCTGGATGCAACGATCCACACGCCCGCGTCCGAGCATCTGGCGATCGGCAATCCGCTGGTGCCGCAGATGAACATGCTCAAGGCCGCGTTCGAGCGGTAAGCAGTCTTGCTGCGCCGTCCCCGCCTTCGCCGGGACGACGTTGAGGCATAGCTGGCTCAAACAAAAAACGCCCCTGCGAAAGCAGGGGCGTTTTGGTATCCGGCGGGTCTGGAAGAAGGATTAGTCCTTCTTGAGGAAGCCCGAGAACTTCTTCTGGAAGCGCGAAACGCGGCCGCCACGGTCAAGCAACTGCTGGGTGCCGCCGGTCCAGGCCGGGTGCGACTTTGAGTCAATGTCGAGGTTCAGCGTGTCGCCTTCCTTGCCGTAGGTCGAGCGGGTCAGGTACTCGGTCCCGTCGGTCATGACGACCTTAATTGTATGATAATCCGGGTGAATTTCGGCTTTCATGGCAAATCCTCTGGCGCCGCGCGCCCACAGATCAATGATGTTCGGGACGAATTTGGGCGCTCTATATCGCAGGAATGGCCGCAAAACAAGCAGCGACGTCATTTGCCAGCCCCCGAATGGGGGCCTATTGGAAGGCCGGAAAGCAAGAGGCAGCCGACAGAAATGAGTGCAGTGGAACGCGTTGAAGACAGGGGGGTGCCATCCGCGCCGGTACGCGAGGCTGGACCTGTCAAAGAGGCTTCCACGCCTGCTGCCGGACCGTCGCCCGATGGCTCTTCAAAGAAATCCCGCGGCGTAAAACTGCGGCCGCTGCTGGCGCTGGCGCCGTATGTGGCGCGTTATCGCGGCCAGGCCTTTGCCGCGCTGGTGGCCTTGATCGTTGCGTCCGCCGCGACGCTGGTGGTGCCGCTTGCCGTGCGCCGCATGATCGATTTCGGCTTCAGTCCCGAAGGCATCGCGCTGATCAACAGCTACTTTGCGGTCATGATCGCGGTGGTCGCCGTGCTCGCCTGTGCCAGTGCCGCGCGCTATTACCTCGTCATCACACTGGGCGAGCGTATCGTCGCCGATCTGCGCCGCGATGTGTTCAATCATCTGACCTCGCTGTCGCCGTCATTCTTCGACACAGCGCACAGCGGCGAACTGGTGTCGCGCCTGACCGCCGATACCACGCAGATCAAGTCTGCGGTCGGTGCATCGGTGTCGATCGCGCTGCGCAACCTTGTGCTGTTTGTCGGCGCCTCCGCGATGATGGTCGTCACCAGCCCGAAACTGTCGGGCATCGTGCTCGCGGTGATTCCGTTGATCGTGTTGCCGCTGGTGGCATTCGGCCGCCGGGTGCAGAAGCTGTCGCGCGGCGCACAGGACACGCTGGCGGAAGCCTCGTCCTATGCGTCCGAACTGATCGGCGCGATCCGCACGCTGCAGGCTTTCACCAACGAGCGTCTTGCCGAAACGCGGTTCGGCGGTGAAGTCGAGCGTGCCTATATCGCGGCGCGCAGTTCGACCCGCGCGCGGGCGTACCTCACCGCCACCGTCATCTTCCTGATTTTCGCCAGCGTGGTCGCGATCCTCTGGATCGGCTCGCATGACGTGCTCACAAACCAGATCAGCGCGGGCCGCCTTGGCCAGTTCATTCTCTATGCCGCGTTCGCGGCGGGCGCGCTCGGCGAACTTAGTCAGGTCTGGGGCGAAATCTCGCAAGCCTCCGGCGCATCCGAGCGGCTGTTCGAGATCCTGCGCATCAAGCCTGACATTGCGGCGCCGGCTCATCCGCGCGCGCTGCCGTTGCCGCCGCGTGGTGACGTCGCGTTCGACAATGTGCGCTTCTCTTATCCAACCCGGCCCGATCATCTGGCTGTGGATGGTGTTTCGTTCGCGGTGAAGGCGGGCGAGAAGGTGGCGGTGGTCGGCCCGTCCGGTGCAGGCAAGAGCACACTGTTTCACTTGCTGCTGCGGTTCTACGATCCGGCTTCGGGCGCAATCTCGGTCGATGGCGTTCCGGTTCGCGAAGCCGATCCATCCGCCGTGCGCTCGCGCATTGCGCTGGTGCCGCAGGATTCCGCGGTGTTCGCTACCAGCGCCCGCGAAAACATCCGGTTCGGCCGTCCCGATGCCAGCGACGCCGAGGTGGCGCGTGCCGCTGATCTCGCCCACGCTACCGAGTTCATCACGCGTTTGCCGCTCGGATTTGATACGCAACTCGGCGAACGCGGCGTGACCCTCTCCGGTGGTCAGCGCCAGCGCATTGCGATTGCGCGCGCGATCCTGCGCGACGCGCCGCTGCTATTGCTCGACGAAGCCACATCCGCGCTCGACGCCGAGAGCGAAACGCTGGTGCAGACCGCGCTGGAAGAACTGATGAAGCAGCGCACCACGCTGGTGATCGCTCACCGCCTTGCAACCGTTCTCTCCTGCGACCGCATTCTGGTGATGGAGAACGGCCGGATTGTCGAGCAGGGCACCCACGCCTCGCTGGTTGCGGCCAACGGGCTTTATGCGCGCCTCGCCCGGCTTCAGTTCGAAGGCGTTTAGTTTCTCGCAAAAACCGGCTTGCGCTTCTCCACAAAGGCCTTCACGGCTTCCTTGTGATCGAGGGTGCCTGCGGATCGTACCATTCGCTCGGCTTCGTGGTCGAGCGATGTGAGGAAGTCGTTCATCAGTGCTTCGTCGAGATTGTCCTTGAGGAAGCGCAGCGCTGTGGTCGGCCCTTCAGCGAGCTTCTTCGCCCAGGCGAAAGCGTCCTCGCGCAGTTTATCATCCGGCACCACGCGATTGACGATGCCGAGCGCCTCGCAGCGCTTCGCGTCGATCTTCTCGCCGAAGAACATCAGTTCGCGCGCGCGCGATGTTCCGACAAGCCGCGTCAGCAGCCATGCCATGCCGTAATCGCCGCTGAGGCCGATCTTCACATAGGCGGTGGTGACGAAGGCCGACTCCGCCGCGATGCGCAGGTCGCAGGCCAGCGCCAGCGAGAGTCCGGCACCGGCCGCGGGGCCGGGCAGCGCGGCGATGGTCGGTTTGCGGACATTGACCAGCACGCCGGTGAGGGTGCGCTGCCGCTCCTGTAGCCGGGCGACCTTTTCATCGAAAGTCAGTTCGGGCGCATTGCTGCTGCCGGGTTTGCCGCCCATGCCCTTGACGTCGCCGCCCGCGCAAAAAGCGTCGCCCGCGCCGGTGATGAGCAATGCGCCGACATTCGGGTCCTCGCCGCACTGTTTGATCATGCGGCGCAGCGCCGGGGTCAGGTTGTCGGAGAGCGAGTTGCGCGCGTGAGGGCGATTCAGCGTGATCACCGCAACGCGTTCACGCACCTCGCAAAGCAGTTCCTCGGTGCCGGTATCGATTACGGTGTTCGGTGCAGTTGCGCTGGCCGTCATGATCGCTGTCCCGATAATTGGTTTCGAAACAGAACTTACTCTCTCAGGTTGGTTTTTCCAGCAAAACCTCGCGCAACGCTGTCATGTTGCTTGAAGAATGCCGCAAACCACCCTGCGCGGCTTCCAGCCGTATTCATCGATCATTCAAAAACAAAGTAGCTAAAAAGAGCGTGGCCGGAACGATGACCGCGCCGCACCCAGCGTGTATGCTGATCGTCACGCTGCCGCCTTATGGTGCGTGCTGGTTCATTCCCGGAGATTATTCATGCGCAAGATTTTGACTGTCCTCGCGGCGCTCGCCTCGCTCAGCCTCACCAACTGCGGCTACAACGCGATCCAGCAGAACGACGAGTCGGTGAAGTCGGCATGGTCGGAGGTGGTGAACCAGTATCAGCGCCGCGCGGACCTTGTGCCGAACATCGTCAATTCGGTGAAGGGTTTCGCGCAGCAGGAAAAGGACGTGCTGCTCGGCGTGACCAATGCCCGCGCCAAGGTCGGCAGCATCAACGTGACACCGGAAGTGCTCAACGATCCGGCGGCGTTCCAGAAGTTCCAGCAAGCGCAGGGCGAACTCTCCGGTGCGCTGTCGCGCCTGCTCGTGACGACCGAAGCCTATCCCACGCTGAAATCCGATCAGCTGTTCCGCGATCTGGTGGCGCAACTTGAAGGTACCGAGAACCGCATCACCGTGGCGCGCAACCGCTACATCAAGGCGGTGCAGGACTATAACGTCGGCATCCGCACCTTCCCGAACAACCTGACCGCAATGGCGTTCGGCTACAAGGAAAAGGCCAACTTCACCGTGGAGAACGAGAAGTCGATTTCCACAGCGCCGAAGGTCGATTTCAACGCGCCGCCGGCGGCAGCCCCGGCAACGCCTGCGCCCGCGAAGTAAGGGAATAGCGGGTTAACCGCAATGAAAGCGGTCAAGGCGGTCATTCTCGCATTCATGCTGTGCTGGGCATTTGCCGGCGCGACATTTGTTGCGCACGCAGACGTCGCGGTGCCGCCTTTGACCGGGCGTGTTGTCGATCTGACGGGAACATTGTCGTCCGATCAGGTTGCGGCGCTGGAGCAGAAGCTGAAGGCGTTCGAGGACCGCAAGGGCAGTCAGCTTGCTGTTCTGATCGTTCCGACGACGCAGCCGGAAACCATCGAGCAGTATTCGCTGCGGGTGGTCGAGCAATGGAAGCTCGGGCGCAAGAAGGTCGACGACGGCGTACTTCTGATCGTCGCCAAGAACGACCGCAAGCTGCGCATCGAGGTCGGCTACGGCCTCGAAGGCGCGCTCAACGACGCAACGTCGAAGCGAATTATCGACGAGATCATCACACCGAAATTCAGGAGCGGCGATTTTGCCGGGGGCATTTCCGACGGTGCCGACCGCATTTTGAAAGTTGTCGATGGCGAGCCGTTGCCCGCGCCGAAACCGGAAGGGGAGGTGCCGGATCTCGGCTTTATCGGCGAGTATTTTCCATTTCTCTTTATCGTCGTTCTGGTCGGCGGAGGGATTTTCAGGGCGATTTTCGGACGGCTGCTGGGTTCGCTCGTTGCGGGCGGCGGCGTGGCGCTTTTCATCTGGTTTTTCCTCGGCGTGCTGTCGATTGCCGCCATCGGAGGGCTGATTGCCTTTGTGATTACGCTGATCGGTGACAGCATCGCGTCATCCGGCGGCGGAGGCAGCGGCCGTTCGGGCGGCGGATTTAGCTCCGGCAGTTCAGGTGGCGGGTTCAGCGGAGGCGGCGGCAGCTTCGGCGGCGGCGGCGCATCGGGCAGTTGGTAGCCGAGAGAACGCATATGAGCATCAAGCGCATCGGCAAACATCTTCTTCTCAACCGCTGGCGGGTCCGGCGCGCGTTTCCGCGTCAGGCACTCGCCAACATCGAGAAAGCGATCAAGGCCAGCGAGGCGGCACATAGCGGCCAGATCAGGTTTGCCGTAGAGGGCGCACTCGACGGGGCGCCGCTGTTCCGGAATCAGCCGGCGCGCGGGCGCGCCATCGACGTGTTTGCGAATCTGCGTGTCTGGGACACGCAGCAGAGCAATGGCGTTCTGATCTATCTGCTGCTCGCGGACCGCGATGTAGAGATCGTGGCCGATCGCGGCTTCAACGATAAAGTGACGCCGGTGGAATGGGAGAAAATCTGCCGGGTGATGGAAGCGGAATTCCGCGCGGGTAATTTCGAGGGCGGCGTGCTCAAGGGCGTCGCCGCTGTGACAGAAGTGCTGGCGAAACATTTCCCGCCCGGCAGTGCGCGTCGCAACGAACTGCCGGACAAGCCGGTGGTGCTGTAATTCGCGTTACTCTTCGGTCATCAGCCCGACATTGCCGCCTGCCGCCGCCGTGTTGATCGTCACGGTCTGCTCGGTGGCGAGACGCGGCAGATAATGTGGTCCGCCGGCCTTCGGCCCGGTGCCGGACAGGCCGTGTCCGCCGAACGGCTGCACACCGACCACGGCGCCGATCATGTTGCGATTGACATAGATGTTGCCGACCGCGAGCCGCTCCACAATCGTCTCGACCGTATCGTCGATCCGCGAATGAACCCCGAGCGTGAGGCCGCAAC
>PJUL01001302.1_pt1 | contig 10814 bp, 9 predicted proteins | sample 1512221 | NCBI WGS metagenome assembly PJUL01 (sample SAMN08177667, study PRJNA422409) | Feces metagenome, whole genome shotgun sequencing project.
CGGGACGGCGCTGCCGTCGCCTTTTTGGCCCTGCGGCTTTGGGTTTTTATCGCTCATTATTGGTCTCCGGAATGGGACATGGTCGGAGGCAGCCCTGGATTGCGCCAGGGAACCGGCAATCGGACCGGCCTGCCCGGACACTTCCGTCCGCATCATTGCAGCGGTCCCTTTAGCCGATCCGCCAAGCCGTGTCTCGCACCCTGTCCGCACTGCGTCTTGCGCCGCGAAATCCGCTGATTTACCCGGTATTGACAATGCCGCGCCAAGTGTTGAGCGCGCGGGAGCCTTGGAAAGCCACAATTGTTCAACATTTTGGACCAGACTGGCCGCTTTCAGCAGCAGTGAACACCCACAGAGAAACCTGAGTGGCGATCCGGACGACATACATTGTGTTGCTGAGCGGCGCGGGCATCCTCGCCGCCGCTGGCGGATGGATGGTCGGCGAGCAGTTTTTTCAAAGCGCTTCGGCGTCGCTCACCAAGGATGAGCGGACACTGAATGAACGCTATCCGATTTCCAACACGATGATGAAACAGGATCGCGTCATCGCAACTCCCGTTCCGGCACAGACCGAACAGCCTGCCGTTCCGAACGACATGCTCGAGACCGCGCGCGCCTGGCTCAATGCGCCGGTGACGCTGCCGCGCCGTCAGGCCTCCAGGTCCGAAAAGCCGTCGCGGCTGTTCCTCAACGAGAGCCAGATCGCCGGCATCAAGAAGCGGCTGAACCTCACCGCAAGCCAGCAGAAATACTGGCAGCCGGTGGAGAACGCGATGCGCGAGGTCACGCTGCAGATCGAGGACTATCAGAAGCGGCTGAAGAAAGACCGCGACGATTCGTTCGACACCGAGAGCGACGCCATCGCGAGATTGAAGACCGCAACGCGCGCGCTCTACTCCCAGCTCAACGGGACCCAGAAAAACGACATGACCCTGCTGGTGCGGATGACGGGCCTCGGCCCCGCCTTTGCCGAACTCACCGGCACCAAGGTGTCCAGGAACGAGCCGGAGAATTCGCGGTAAGGCTAGTTCCGGAATTCGTTGGTCAACTCGCCAATGCCATCGATGGCGACAATGATCTGGTTGACCGGCTCCTTCATCACGCCGACACCAAGCGATGTGCCGCAGGCAATGATGTCGCCCGGCAGCAGGGTCATGTCATGCGAAATCTTGCTGACCAGTTCCTGCGCCGAGAAGATCATGTCCGATATCTTGTAGGATTGCCGCTCCGCGCCGTTGAGAATGGTGCGCACGGTCAGCTTGGACGGATCGATATCCGTGACGATCACAGGGCCGAACGGACAGAAATCGTCAAACCCCTTGGCGCGCGCCCACTGCGGAAAGGTCGGGTCCTTGTTGAGAATGTCGGCGGCTGTGATGTCGTTGACGCAGGTGTAACCAAGGATGAAATCATCGGCTTCCGCGACCGACACGGCGCGGCAGGTCTTGCCGATGACGATGGCCAGTTCGCCTTCATAGACCACCTTGCCGTCATACCAGGCTGGCTTCTGCACGACCGCGTTCGGCGACGTCACCGTGGTCGGCGCTTTCAACAGATACAAGGGCTCCGGCGGTTCGGGCTTGTCGAGTTTCGCCGCCAGCGCGTGAAAATTATTCCACAGCGCCACGATCTTGCTCGGCTCGCACGGGGCCAGCAGTTCAACCTCGGACAAGCGCAGCGTCTTTCCGTTGGCCTTGGGCGCCTCGAACATGTCGCCGTGATGAACGACAATCTCCTGCCCCGACAATGCGCCGAAGCCGGTCTGATCCTGATGGCGAAAACGAACCCAGTTCGGCACGGACAACTCCTCACAGACTTCACACGTCGTCCCGGAAAATGACTCAGTAGAGTCCCGCGACATTGGCGCGCTGCACCACCAGCGCCAGCACCGTATCGATGCTCGGCGTCGGCATTTTCGTCAGCTTGCCCATTTCCTGAACCACCGTGACCAGCGGATCGATTTCCATCGGACGGCCGCGCTCGAGATCCTGCAGCATCGAGGTCTTGTGCGCGCCGACCTTGCGCCCGCCCTCGATGCGGCGATCGACATCGACGCGGAATTTCACACCAAAAGTCTCGGCGATCTGCTGCGCCTCGACCATCATCGAGCGCGTCACCGCGCGGGTGCCGGGATCGCTGCACAAGACATCGAGCGTCGCATGGGTTAGCGCACTGATCGGATTGAACGAGACGTTGCCCCACAGCTTGAGCCAGATTTCATCGCGGATGTTCTCGAGCACCGGCGCTTTGAGACCGGCCTTCTCGAACAGCGCCGCCAGCGCCTGGACGTCCTCGGTGATTTCACCCGATGGCTCACCCAATGGAAAACGGTCGCCGTAAATATGCCGGATCACGCCCGGCGCCTCGATTTCGGTGGCCGGATAAACCACGCAGCCGATGGCGCGTTCAGGTCCAAGCTCACTCCACTGCCGGCCGCCGGGGTCGATGCTTTCCAGTGTCGCGCCTTCGCAGGCGTTACCGTGCTTGTAGAAATACCAATAGGGAATGCCGTTGACTGCCGTGACGATGCGCGTGTTCGCCCCCAGCAGCGGCTGCATCGCATCGATCACACCGGTGATCGAATGAGCCTTGAGGCAAATGATGACGACATCCTGCACACCGAGGTCGGCGGGATTGTCAGTGCAGCGCGGATGAGCCACGCGCTCTTCGCCGTCGATCAGGAGCCTGAGGCCGTTGGCCTTCATCGCCGCCAGATGCGCGCCCCGCGCCACCAGGCTCACATCGGCGCCGGCCAGCGCGAGCTGAACGCCAAGATAGCCGCCGATCGCACCGGCGCCGTAAATGCAGATTTTCATCGCTGGTCCCCGAATGATAGCCCGGCGTTAGAAAAAAAGGCAGGGCGCGTTCACACGACTGGGGAGTACATGTGATCGCGCCCTGCAGGGAGAACCGTCAGGCAAACGCGATTTCGGCAGGCCGTTGTCCGGGGCGGGCCATCAAGCCGAACCCGGCAGAAGAATTGATATCTCGCATGCTGATCACACCGATCAGCGTGTAGTCGTCGATCACCGGCAGATGCCGGATGTGATTGTCGTTCATCAGCTCGCGTACATAGTCGATAGAGTCGGTTGAGCGGCACGACACCAGCCTCTGCACGGAGATCAGCGCCGAAACCTTCAGGTTCAGCCCCGCCTGGCCGTGCTCGGCAACAGCGCGCACCACGTCGCGCTCCGTGAACATGCCAACCGCGACGTTGCCCTCGGTGCGGCACACGTCTTTCACAACGAGCGCGCTGATGTTCTCGTCGCGAAGCAGTCGCGCCGCAGTGGCAACCGTTTCGTTCATGCGGACGGTGGCGATACGGGTGCTCTTCCTGTTCAGGATGTCTCCGACTCTCATCACAACCTCCCTCGTTCGTGGCGGGGGATGGCCTCCCCGAAGGCACCAGTCTCCGAGGCGGATGTCCTCGTTGGTGGCTGGATATTGGTATACATTATGCCACGAGTCAATTGGAACGAATTCCTATTTTCCGGTTTTCCCGCCTCCTCTTCCAGGCCTGTTTTTCACTGAAGGCGCTGCCACACCGGCGCCCCTGTTCAGCCTTTTGCAGCGAAGTTCATCACCATTCCGCCCTATGCCCCGGCGGCGGCGCAAACCGCCCGCGGGACGTCAACTGCCGGAATTATCTCATCGATGATCCGGCAAGGGCCGCGACGTGTGGCCACATCGCTCGCGGCAAAAAATCGCAGCACCATGGACCACGATGGTTGTCGCAGCACGCAGCTGCCGACCGTTCCCGGCCTGCCATGCCCGAGACGCGAAGGCGTGCGCTTGGGCACACCATATTTTCGCGACGCGCCCATAAACGCACATGCCCGGCGCAAGGCCGGGCATGACGACAGTTCATTTCAGATATCCGTCAGAAAAAATTCTCCAACAGGGAAATGCGGAAGAGCATTCGTCAGCTCCTGAGAACTTCCACCAATGTCTTGCCAAGACGCGCTGGAGACGGCGAGACGCGGATGCCCGCGGATTCCATCGCGGCGATCTTCGACTCGGCATCGCCCTTGCCACCCGAAATAATAGCACCGGCATGACCCATGCGGCGGCCCGGAGGTGCGGTGCGGCCGGCGATGAATCCGACCATCGGCTTCTTGCGTCCACGCCTCGCTTCGTCCTTGATGAACTGCGCGGCGTCTTCTTCAGACGAGCCGCCGATCTCACCGATCATCACGATCGATTTGGTGGCGGGGTCGGCGAGGAACAGTTCGAGCATCGAGATGAAGTCGGTGCCTTTTACAGGATCGCCGCCGATACCAACCGCTGTTGTCTGACCAAGGCCTTCGGCGGACGTCTGATACACCGCCTCGTAGGTCAGCGTACCGGAGCGCGACACGATGCCGACATTGCCTTTTTTGAAAATGTTTCCGGGCATGATCCCGATCTTGCACTCACCGGCCGTCATTACGCCGGGACAATTGGGGCCGATCAGACGCGACTTCGAACCTTCGAGCGCGCGCTTGACCCGCACCATATCGGCCACCGGAATGCCTTCCGTGATGCAAACGATCAGCGGCACTTCCGCATCGATCGCTTCGCAGATCGCGTCCGCCGCACCCGGCGGCGGAACGTAGATCACGCTCGCATCCGCGCCGGTTGCCTCGCGCGCTTCCGCAACGGTATCGAACACCGGCATCCCGAGATGAGTCGTTCCGCCTTTTCCGGGCGACGTGCCGCCGACCATTCTGGTGCCGTAGAGCGCCGCCTGCTCGGAGTGAAAAGTACCATTTTTCCCGGTAAAACCCTGGCAAATGACCTTCGTATTGCTGTCGATCAGAATGGACATTATGCGGCTTCCTTGCGTGTGGCGCGAACGATCTTCTGCGCGGCGTCGTCCAGATCATCAGCGGCGACGACATTCAAACCGGACTCGGCGATAACCTTCTTGCCGAGCTCGACATTGGTCCCTTCAAGCCGCACCACCAGCGGCACGCCAAGGCCGACCTCGCGGACTGCAGCGACCACGCCTTCGGCCACGACATCGCAGCGCATGATGCCGCCGAAAATGTTGACCAGGATTCCCTTCACATTCGGATCGGACGTGATGATCTTGAACGCCGCCGCGACCTTCTCCTTGGTTGCGCCGCCGCCGACGTCGAGGAAGTTGGCCGGCGTCGCACCATAGAGCTTGATGATGTCCATGGTCGCCATCGCAAGACCGGCGCCGTTGACCATGCAGCCGATGGTGCCTTCGAGCGCGATGTAATTGAGGTCATACTTCGACGCCTCGATTTCCTTTTCGTCCTCTTCGGTGAGGTCGCGCAGCTTCACGAGATCCGGATGACGATAGAGCGCGTTGGAATCGAAATTGATCTTGGCGTCGAGACAACGCAGATCACCCTGCTTCGTCACGACCAGCGGGTTGATTTCCAGCATCGCCATGTCGGTGGTGACGAACGCATTGTAAAGTTGAGTGGTCAGTTTTTCGGCCTGCTTGGCGAGGTCGCCGCTCAGACCCAGCGCCTGGGCAATATGGCGGCCATGATGCGCCATCACTCCCGTTGCAGGATCGACCGAGAAGGTCACGATCTTATCCGGCGTATCGTGCGCCACTTTTTCGATGTCCATGCCGCCTTCCGTGGAGACGACATAGGCAATGCGCGAGGTTTCGCGATCGACCAGCATCGACAGATAGAATTCCTTTTCGATGTCGGAGCCGTCTTCGATGTACAGCCGGTTGACCTGCTTGCCCGCGGGCCCTGTCTGCACGGTCACCAGCGTGCGCCCGAGCATTTCCCTGGCGAAAGCCGCGACTTCATCCACCGATTTCGCGAGACGCACCCCGCCCTTCGCGTCCGCCGGCAATTCCTTGAACTTGCCCTTGCCGCGCCCGCCGGCATGGATCTGCGACTTCACGACATAGACCGGACCCGGCAGCGACTTCGCCGCCGCAATTGCTTCCTCAACGGTGAAGGCCGGCGCGCCCGCCGACACCATCACTCCGAAATTCTTCAGGACAGCCTTGCCCTGATACTCGTGGATATTCATTGCAATCCTCCCGTCATGACCGAAGTCAAGAAACGTCCTGTTTTCAGGCTCGTAAGCGTGAAACACTTCTTTGTATTTTGTATACCAGAGATTGCCTACTCGCTTCGTCCCTGTCAATCGGCCCTGAAAAGAAAAAGCGCGCCCATCCAGGGATGAGCGCGCTGCTTGGCCGGCATCCGACGATAGGGTCAGGCCGTCTGTTGAGACTTCGCCACCACGATCTTGCGCCACGGCTTCAACACGATGATCGCAAGCAACGATGCGAGAATGTTCGCGCCCGCCGCCACAATGAAAACCATGTCCCACGTGCCAGAACTCTGCTGCATGTAATTCGCCACGGGAACGAGCAGCGCCGCCGTTCCTTTCGCGGTGTACAGCAGGCCGGCGTTGGTCGTCGCGAACTTCGAGCCGAACGTGTCGGTGCAGGTCGAGGGGAAGAGCGAATAGATCTCACCCCAGGCGAAGAACACGAATCCCGAGAGCAGCACGAACCAAACCGGATCATGGCCCCACAGGTAGAGCATGTAGATACCAACACCTTCCATACCGAATGCGATGAACATCGTGTTCTCGCGGCCGATCATGTCCGAGATCCACCCGAAGAAGGGGCGCGTCAAGCCATTCAGCACGCGATCGATGGTTGCCGCGAACGTCACAGCGGTCATCGTCACCGCCATCAGCGTCACCGGTACGCTGTCGACTTTCCAGTCAACGGCAATCGGCTTCAGGTTGGCGGTCACCATCAATCCGCCTGCGCCGACGATGACAAACATGAAGTACATCAGCCAGAAGATCGGCTGACGCAGCACTTCCGTAGGCGCATAGTTGCGGCGGGTCTGAATGATGTTCGCGTTCTGAACCACAGCTGGGACCTGGCCCGCCTTCGGTGCGAACATGATGAACGACAGCAGCACAATGACGATGCCCTGCCCCAGACCGAAGTAGAGAAACGTATTCTGGAAACCATCGTTCTTGATCATCGCCTGAATCGGCGCAACCGTCAGTGCGGAACCTGCACCGAAACCTGCCGCAGTGATACCCGCTGCAAGACCGCGCTTGTCAGGAAACCACTTCAGCGCATTGCCGACGCACGTACCATAAACAGCGCCCGCGCCGATGCCCGCAATGATCATGCCGAGATAAAAGCCGTTCAGCGATGTTGCCTGAGCGTTGATCGCCCAGCCAACGGCGCAAAGAATGCCGCCAACCAGAACGACAATGCGCGGACCGTATTTGTCGACAAACCAGCCCTCCACCGGCACCAGCCATGTTTCGAACAGAACGAACAGCGTGAATGCCCACTGGATCGACGCGCGATCCCATCCGAATTTTTTCTGAATGTCCGGGACAAAGAACGTCCAGCCGTATTGGTAATTCGCGATCATCACCATGGCGCCGACGCCGATCGCCAATTGGAGCCAGCGATAGGTGTCGCTGACGCGTGCAGCCGCTGGGGCTGCTGTGTGCACCGTATCCGTCATCGTTCCTCCGAATGCGCCTTTGCTCTGTTAGGTTCGGCAGGCGCTACGGCGCGGAGGCTGGTATATGATATGCCAGATTGCAAGAGGTATTCGAGGGAACCTGCGACATTTTTGCTATGCGTCTTTGGCATAAGCTTACCAGCAAAAAGGCTCCGGCAGATGCCGGAGCCTTTTCATAGGACCATATTCACTGGAGATCGGGCGCTACAAGGACAGATCGAACTTACGCAAGGTAGATCCCGTTCACGCCAACCTTCCTGGTCATGTTGCCGCTTTCGGTGTGCGCGACGACAGTCGCGCCCAGCCGTTCGAGATCAGAGGCCAGAACAGCGCAATTAACCCCAGCGTCATGATCGAACCAACCAAGCCGTTGGAGAAGAAGACACCCAGGCTGCCCTGAGATCCCAGCAAGGCTTGCCGGAACGCTTCTTCCGCCTTGTCGCCGAGCACGATGGCCAGAACCATCGGCGCCATCGGATAATTGCACTTCTTCATCACATACCCGACCACACCGAACACCATCATCATCACGACGTCGAAGGTGTTGTTATGCACCGTGTAAGCACCGATGGCACACAGCACGAGAATAACGGGCGCAATGATGCTGAACGGAATGCGAAGGATCGCCGCGAACAACGGCACGCAGGTCAACACCACAAGCAACCCGACGAAATTGCCGAGATACATGCTGGCGATGAGGCCCCACACGAATTCCTTTTGTTCGACAAACAGCAGCGGCCCGGGCTGCAGCCCCCAGATCAGCAGGCCGCCGAGCAGCACCGCAGCCGTTGGCGATCCGGGAACACCAAGCGAGAGCATAGGAAGGAGGGCCGCAGTGCCCGCTGCATGCGCGGCGGTCTCGGGCGCAACGACACCTTCGATTTCGCCCTTGCCGAAGTTCTTGCCGCTCTTCGACATTCGCTTGGCGATGCCGTAGCTCATGAACGAGGCTGGTGTCGCGCCTGCGGGCGAAACTCCCATCCACACCCCGATCAGACACGACCGCAATGATGTCATCCAATAGCGCGGAAGCTCTTTCCATGTATCCCACACCACCCTTGCATTGATCTTGGCTGGCTTTCCGCGGAAATTCAGTCCCTCTTCCATCGTGAGAAGAATCTCGCCGATTCCGAAAAGACCTATCACCGCGATCAGAAAATCGAATCCGCTGAGCAGCTCGGAGAAGCCGAACGTGAGGCGTAGCTGCCCCGTAATACTGTCGAGCCCGACCGCGGCCAGCGCAAAGCCGATCATCATCGCAACAATTGTCTTGAAGGGCGGCTCCTTGCCCATGCCGATAAAGCTGCAGAATGCAATGAAGAACACCGCGAATTTTTCTGCCGGACCAAACTGAAGCGCGAACTTCGCGACCAACGGCGCGACCAGCGTAATCATGATCACGGCAAACAACGCGCCGACGAATGACGAGGTGAACGCCGCTGTCAACGCCTCGCCGGCCTTGCCATTCTGAGCCATCGGATGGCCGTCGAATGTCGTCGCGACCGACCACGGTTCGCCGGGGATATTGAACAACACAGATGTGATGGCGCCGCCGAACAGAGCGCCCCAATAGATGCAAGACAGCATGATGATGGCGGACGTCGGGGGCATGCTGAATGTCAGCGGCAGCAAAATCGCCACGCCGTTCGCGCCGCCAAGACCCGGCAAAACCCCGATGACAACACCGAGCACAATTCCGATCACCATGACCAGAATGTTGAACGGCTGCAGCACCGTCGCAAAGCCGTGAAATAGATTTACAATTTCTTCCATAGTCGTTTCCTCAGCCGCAGCGGATTTCTAGAGACCAAGCAACTCTTCCAGCGGCCCCTTCGGCAGCGGAATGAGGAACCATTTTTCAAAGAACAGATACACCGCGAACGGCGTGCCCAAGGCGACGGCCGCTGTCGTAGTCCACGGATACTGGCCAAGCCACTTCATGAACAAGGCAATGAGAATGATCGAGGCGACGTAGATGCCGAGATAGGGAATGCTCAGGCAATAGATCGTGGTCGGTATGAAAACCGAGAGGACCTGGCGAAGCTGCCCCCAGTCCGCAAACAACTGGCCGTCGTCCCGCTCCATCAACAGCTGGATGCAGTTCACGCAACTCGCCAGCACAATGATGAGGCCTACATAGAAGGGAAAGAACCCGGATTTGGGGCCTTCCGGTCCCCATCCCGCCCCAGCCTTCATGCTGCCGATAATCGTAATCACGCCAAACAGAATGCAGAAGACGCCAACGCCAAATTCCGTCCATCGATGCGACGGGCCGCGCTGACCAACCTCGGAAGAGTGCTCGCTCATTGTTTTCCCCACACTGAAACCTTTCCGGCGGCACTTAGGCCGCCGGCAGGATCTTGTCGTTGAAGTTATTGTGGCGCTGCCAGGAACCCGGCGTCCTTCATCAAGGCCTGGTGCCGCTTCTGTTCGTTATCAACCCAGGCCGAGTACTCGGGACCGACCATCATGGTCTGATTGAAGGCACCATCCTTCATCAGGGTTTGCCATTCGGGGGTTTCACGCACCTTCTTGAACACATCGACGTAATAATCGACCTGCTCCTTGGTGGCTTTCGGCGACGTGAAGAACCCGCGCAGCATTACGTATTCGACATCGAGACCCTGCGATTTGCATGTCGGGATATCGCCCCACGACTTTCCGTCCGCGACAGCATCCTTGTACGGCAGCGGCTTGCCATCAAATACGCAGAGCGGGCGGACAGCTCCACCGCGCCACTGCGCGACAGCTTCGATCGGATTGTTGACGGTGGAATCGATGTGCTTGCCGACAAGCTGAACCGCGACTTCGCCACCGCCCCGATAGGGAATATAGGTGAACTTGGTGTTGGAGGCCTTCTCGATCGCAACCGTGATGATCTGGTCTTCTTGCTTCGATCCGGTGCCGCCCATCTTGAATTCACCGGGCTTCGCCTTCACGGCCTCGATGTAATCCTTCACGGACTTGTACGGGCTCTCCGCATTCACCCAGAGGACGAACTCGTCGAGGGCCATCATTGCAACCGGGGTCAGATCCTTGTGGCTGAACGGAATGCCGGTTCCGAGCGGGGTTGTGAACAGATTGGAGAGAGTAATAACCAGCTTGTGCGGATTGCCGGCCGATCCCTTGACGTCGAGAAAGCCTTCACCTCCGGCTCCGCCGGCCTTGTTCACCACCACCAGCGGCTGCTTCATCAAGCTGTGCTTGGTAATGATGCCCTGAATGGTACGGGCCATCTGATCCGCGCCACCGCCCGTGCCTGCGGGCACAACGATCTCCACCGGCCTGGTCGGCTCCCATGCCGCCGAAGCGGGACCAGAAACC
>PJUL01001305.1_pt1 | contig 10753 bp, 8 predicted proteins | sample 1512221 | NCBI WGS metagenome assembly PJUL01 (sample SAMN08177667, study PRJNA422409) | Feces metagenome, whole genome shotgun sequencing project.
TAAGCAGCGAGTGCGAAACGTTCGTCGTTTGCAGTTAGTTTTTTAAATCGAGATTTACGAGCGTGACTCAAGCTCGACATGCACCACACCGATTCCGAACCCACGTCGAAACCAGGACAGCCCCAGACCCTCTATTTTAGGTGCGTACAAGCAATTGCAAGAGCTCGACCGGAGATTTAATTGCAGCATGGGCGCCCCACTCCGCCGGATTGGTCTTGGCCCCCAGGTATCCGTAGGTTGCTGCGACAGTTCCCATGCCCGCAGCGAGGCCTGCAAGAATGTCGCGCTCATCGTCCCCCACATAGATGCACTGCCCCGGCTCCAGTTTCAAGCGCGACGCCGCTTCGAGCAAAGGGGCTGGATGGGGTTTTGCATGGGGAGTGGTATCTCCGCTGATCACCGCTCCTGCGGTCGCAAACAGTGGAATGGCGCGGGTCAGAGGGTCCGTAAAGCGGGTCGCCTTGTTGGTCACCACGCCCCATGCCAGATTGCGGCGGAGGATCTGGGATACCAGCTCCGGCACCCCCTCAAAAATGCTGGTGCGTTCTGTCATGCACGACTCATAGTTCACGAAGAACTCCTCGCGCATGGTCAGAAAGTCGGGGTGGTCGGGCGCCATACCAAATGCCTCGCCCAACATGCCACGGGCGCCAGCACCGGCCATCGGACGATAGCGCTCCAGCGGCAGGGAGGGCAAACCACGGTCCGTGCGCATCTTGTCGGCAGCAGCACCTAAATCAGGGGCACTGTCAATTAGTGTTCCATCCAGGTCAAACAGCACCGCGCGGATATTTTGAAACATAGGCTCGGCCTCAGGCTGCGCGCCGCGTGGCAAACAGGTAGTTCACACTGGTGTCGCTGCTCAACCAGTAACGTTGCGTAAGGGGGTTGTACTCCAGGCCTCGGGTGGTCTGCACGTCAAGGCCCGCACTACGGCAGCTGGCGGCCAGTTCGCTGGGTCGAATCATCTTGGCGTATTCATGCGTTCCACGGGGCAGCATGTTCAATACATATTCAGCGCCCACAATGGCCAGCATGAAAGCCTTGGCACTTCGGTGTATGGTCGAGAAGAACACCCATCCGCCCGGCTTCACGAGCTCAGAGCAGGCTCGCACAACCGATGCAGGATCAGGCACATGCTCGAGCATTTCCATGCAGGTCACCACGTCAAAGCTGGCGGGTTGCTCTTTGGCGAGCGCCTCCACACTGACTTCCCGGTACTGGATATTGGTGGTCTGGGCCTCCAGCGCGTGCAACTGGGCCACTCGCAGTGCCTTGGAAGCCAGGTCAATACCCAACACGTCCGCGCCTTTGCGGGCCATGGAGTCGGCCAAAATACCGCCGCCACAGCCAACATCCAGTACGCGCTTGCCTGACAGGCTGCACTGCGTATTGATCCAGTCGAGCCGCAAAGGATTAATCTGGTGCAAGGGGCGAAATTCACTTTCAGGATCCCACCAGCGATGGGCTAATTCCGAAAACTTGGCCAGTTCGGCCGGATCTGCATTGACGATTTCACTCATGCGCTGATTCTCCACGACGAAATGCAATGGACAAAAAACCCCAGACGCAAAAAAGCCCCGATAACGGGGCTTTTTTGGGAAGCAATCCGAGGATTACTTGGAAGCGCGTGTACCGACCACTTCGATTTCCACGCGACGGTTCTTCGCACGGCCTTCGGCAGTCTTGTTGTCAGCCACGGGTTGCTTTTCGCCCTTGCCTTCGGTGTAGACGCGGTTCTTTTCGATGCCCTTGGACACCAAGTAAGCCTTCACGGCTTCGGAACGACGCACAGACAGCTTCTGGTTGTAAGCATCGGAGCCCACGGAGTCGGTATGACCCACGGCAATGATCACTTCCAGGTTGATGCCCTTGACCTTGGAGACCAAGTCATCCAGCTTGGCCTTGCCTTCTGGCTTCAGCACCGACTTGTCGAAGTCGAAGAATGCGTCAGCAGCGTAGGTCACCTTGGTGGCCACAGCAGGAGCTGGAGCGGCAGGAGCTGGAGCGGCGGCAGCAGGAGCTGGGGCAGCAGCAGGAGCGGCAGCAGCAGGAGCTGGAGCGGCGATAGCGCCATCGCAGCCAGGAGCAGCCGTTGCAGGCGTCCAGTTGGCATTGCGCCAGCAGTATTCGTTGGTGCCGTTCTTCCAGACGATGCCAGAAGCGTTTCTCCAGTTGTCAACGGTTTGTGCGCCAGCGGCGGTTGCGAGCGCTGCAGAGGCAAACAACATCGCCACTTTGTTCAGTTTCTTCATGGTTCTCCTCTTGGGGAAAAAGCCGCAGCCGCGCTGCGAATCAGGACGCTTGGAGTGACCATCACCCAAAGCGTTCAAACGATTGTGCCATACGTAACAGGGCAAAAGCGGGGGCACCCGCCTGGGGGCCGTAGGACAAAACCGGAATTGCTTCGATATGTTGCGTGGTCGCTACACGGTCTTACCTCTAAAATGGTTCTCCTTCGCCGCCACCGCAGTCCCCAATGACCCAGTTTGCCAAAGAAACCCTGCCGATCAGCCTCGAAGAAGAGATGCGGCGCAGTTACCTTGATTACGCGATGAGCGTGATCGTGGGCCGGGCCCTGCCCGACGCGCGCGACGGCTTGAAGCCGGTGCACCGCCGCGTGCTTTTTGCGATGCACGAGCTCAACAACGATTGGAACCGACCTTATAAAAAGTCGGCCCGTATCGTAGGCGACGTGATTGGTAAATACCACCCGCACGGTGATTCCGCCGTATACGACACCATCGTGCGGATGGCACAGGATTTTTCGCTGCGCCATATGCTGGTGGACGGCCAAGGAAATTTCGGATCGGTGGATGGCGATAACGCCGCAGCGATGCGGTATACCGAAATCCGCCTGGCCAAAATCGCGCATGAAATGCTGGGCGATATCGACAAGGAAACCGTCGATTTCGGGCCCAACTACGACGGCAGCGAAAAGGAACCGCTGGTATTGCCCAGCAAGCTCCCGAATCTGCTGGTCAACGGTTCGGCCGGTATTGCCGTGGGCATGGCCACCAATATCCCGCCCCACAACCTCAATGAAGTGGTCGATGGCTGCCTGCACATGCTGCGCAACCCCGATGCCACGGTTGATGAGCTGATGGAGATCATTCCCGCGCCCGACTTCCCCACGGCCGGCATCATCTATGGCATCAACGGCGTCAAAGACGGTTACCGCACGGGGCGCGGGCGTGTGATCATGCGCGCCAAATGCCATTTTGAGGACATCGACCGGGGCCAGCGCCAGGCCATCATCGTCGATGAGCTGCCCTACCAGGTCAACAAAAAGACTCTGCAGGAGCGCATGGCCGAGTTGGTGCACGAGAAGAAGATCGAAGGCATCAGCCACATCCAGGACGAGTCTGACAAGTCGGGCATGCGCTTGGTGATCGAGCTCAAGCGCGGCGAAGTGCCCGAGGTAGTGCTCAACAACCTGTACAAGCAGACGCAGCTGCAGGACACGTTCGGCATGAACATGGTGGCGTTGATCGACGGCCAGCCCCGCCTGTGCAACCTGCGCGACCTGATCAGCGTCTTTTTGCAGCACCGCCGTGAAGTGGTCACCCGCCGCACAGTGTTCGAGCTGCGCAAGGCGCGCGACCGTGGCCACGTGCTCGAAGGCTTGGCCGTGGCGCTGGCCAACATCGACGACTTCATCGCCATCATCCGCAACGCCCCCACCCCGCCGGTGGCCAAGGCCGAGCTGATGGCCCGCCCCTGGGACAGCAAGCTGGTGCGCGAGATGCTCACCCGCACGCGTGCCGACGGTGGCGTGATCAATGCTGACGACTATCGCCCCGACGGCCTCGAAAAAGAATTCGGCATGGGCCAGGACGGCCTGTACCGCCTGTCGGAAACGCAGGCCCAGGAAATCCTGCAGATGCGACTGCAGCGCCTGACTGGCCTGGAGCAGGACAAGATCGTCGCCGAGTACAAGGAGGTCATGGCGGTCATCGAAGACCTGCTGGACATCCTGGCCAAGCCCGAGCGCGTCTCCACCATCATTGGCGAAGAACTCACCTCCATCAAGACCGAGTTCGGCCAGCACAAGCTGGGAGCTCGCCGCAGCATCGTCGAGTACAGCGCGCAGGACCTCTCCACCGAGGACCTGATCACCCCCACCGACATGGTGGTGACGCTCAGCCACACCGGCTACATCAAGAGCCAGCCCCTGTCCGAGTACCGCGCCCAAAAGCGCGGCGGGCGCGGCAAGCAGGCCACAGCGACCAAGGAAGACGACTGGATCGACCAGCTCTTCATCGCCAACACTCACGACTACATCCTGTGCTTCTCCAACCGAGGCCGCCTGTACTGGCTCAAGGTCTGGGAAGTGCCCGCCGGCTCGCGCGGATCGCGTGGCCGCCCCATCGTGAACATGTTCCCGCTGCAAGACGGCGAAAAAATCAACGTCGTGCTGCCACTGACCGGCGACATGCGCACTTTCCCGGCCGACCGCTATGTGTTCATGGGCACCAGCATGGGTACCGTGAAGAAAACGGCGCTGGATGAATTCAGCAACCCGCGCAAGGGCGGCATCATCGCCGTCAACCTGGATGATGGCGACTACCTGATCGGCGCCGCCCTCACCGATGGCAAACACGACGTGATGCTGTTCAGTGATGGCGGCAAGGCCGTGCGTTTCGACGAAAACGACGTGCGCCCACTGGGCCGTGCGGCACGTGGCGTACGCGGCATGATGCTGGAAGACGGCCAGAGCGTGATCGCCATGCTGGTCGCCGAGGACGAAACCCAGAGCGTGCTCACCGCCACCGAAAACGGCTATGGCAAGCGCACCAGCATCACCGAATACACCCGCCACGGCCGGGGCACCAAGGGCATGATCGCCATCCAGCAAAGCGAGCGCAATGGCAAGGTGGTGGCCGCCACGCTGGTGCATGCTGACGACGAGATCATGCTGATCACCGACAAGGGCGTGCTGGTGCGCACCCGCGTCTCCGAGATCCGCGAATTGGGCCGCGCCACGCAGGGTGTCACACTGATCGCATTGGACGAAGGCTCCAAGCTCAGCGGGCTGCAACGTATTGTTGAAAACGATGCCAATGTGGCTGAGGGCGAAACCGAAGGCAACGCCAACGACGGAAACCCGCCAGCCGCCGAAACCCCGGAGCCACCAGACGCTTGAGTCAGACCAGCGGGTGCTGCCCCGACGGCGCCGCACCCATTGCGCTATTAAAACTGAAGCTGCTAGCGCTTACCTGATAAGCGCTAGCAGCCTTTTTGACCAAAAAATGAAACGCCCATATAACTTCTCGGCCGGCCCAGCCGCCATACCCACCGAAGTCCTGGAGCAGGCCGCCGCCGAGATGCTGGACTGGCATGGCAGCGGCATGGGCGTGATGGAAATGAGCCATCGGGGCAAAGAGTTCCTGTCGATCTACGAACAGGCGGAAGCCGATCTTCGCGAGCTTCTTGCCGTGCCAGCCAACTTCAAGATCCTGTTCATGCAAGGCGGTGGCCTGGCCGAGAACGCGATCGTCCCGCTGAATCTCTCAAGGGCCGGTGTGGTTGATTTTGTGGTGACTGGCAGCTGGAGCCAAAAGTCGCAGAAGGAAGCGCGCAAATACGCATCCGAAGTGAACATCGTGGCCTCCTCCGAAGACACCGGCTTCACCACCGTGCCCGACCCGGCCTCCTGGACGGTGAGCCGGGGTGCGAGCTATTTGCACATCTGCAGCAACGAAACCATCAATGGCACCGAGTTCCACGAGTTGCCCGACCTGAAGGCGCTGGGCAGCGATGCACCGCTGATCATTGACTTCTCTTCCCATGTCGCATCGCGGCCGGTGGACTGGTCACGTGTCGGACTGGCCTTTGGCGGTGCGCAGAAGAACCTCGGGCCTGCAGGCCTCACGCTGGTGATCGTGCGCGAGGACCTGCTGGGCCACGCCCTGCCCGCCTGCCCCAGCGCGTTTGACTACCGCGTGGTGGCAGAAAACCAATCCATGTTCAACACCCCCCCCACCTGGGGCATCTACGTTGCAGGCCTGACCTTCCAGTGGCTCAAGCGCCAGACCGAAGGGGCCTTGAGCGGTGTGGCAGCCATGGAGCAGCGCAACATGGCCAAGGCGGATCTTCTCTACAAAGCCATCGACAGTTCGCAGTTGTATGTGAACAAGGTGGCTGCCAACTGCCGCTCGCGCATGAACATCCCGTTCTTCCTGCGCGACGAAAGCCGCAACGAAGCCTTCCTGGTCGGCGCCAAGGAGCGCGGCCTGCTGCAGCTCAAGGGCCACAAGTCCGTGGGCGGCATGCGCGCGAGCATCTACAACGCCATGCCCCTGGCGGGCGTGCAGGCGCTGGTGGACTACATGCGAGAATTTGAACAAAAACACGCCTGAGCGGACTACGGCCCACCCACGTTTTCGCGACAGCGCACCGAAATTTCCCCATCCATGAACACTCCGCAAGCCTCACCCGACCTCGCCAGCCTGCGCGTGCAGATCGACAGCATCGACCAGCAACTGCTCACGCTGCTGAACCAACGGGCGCTCGTGGCCGAACAGGTGGGTGAAGTCAAGAAGCGCGAAGGCACGCCCTTTTTCCGACCCGACCGTGTAGCCCAGGTCATCGACAAGATCACCCATGCCAACCCTGGGCCGCTCAAGGGTGCGCACGTCGCTGCCATCTGGCGCGAGATCATGTCCGCCTGCCTTGCGCTCGAATCGCCCCAGCGTGTGGCCGTGCTCGGCCCCGAGGGCACGTTCTGCGAGCAGGCAGCGATCGAGTTCTTTGGCGGCGCGGCCGACCTGATGTACTGCGCCAACTTCGACGAAGTGTTCCACGCCACAGCCGCTGGCAGCGCGCAGTACGGCGTGGTGGGCGTCGAGAACTCCACCGAAGGCGTGGTCACCCGCTCGCTCGACCTCTTCCTGCACACCCCCACCCATGTGGTGGGCGAAGTGAGCCTGCTGGTGCGCCACAACCTGCTGCGCACCACCAATTCGCTCGACGGCATCGAGGCCGTGCTGGCCCACCCGCAGGCGCTGGCCCAATGCCAGGCCTGGCTGTCCAAGCACCTGCCGCACGCCGAGCGCCGCCCGGTGTCGAGCAATGCCGAGGGCGCCCGCCTGGCCACCACCAACCCCGCCTGGGCGGCCCTCTCCAGCGAACGCGCAGCCACTCAGTTCGGCTTGCACATCGTCTCCCACGCCATTCAGGACGACGCCTACAACCGCACCCGCTTCGCCATCATCTGCCTGCCGCACACGCTGCAGACGCCACCGCCCTCGGGCAAGGACTGCACCAGCCTTGTGGTGTCGGTACCCAACCGCCCTGGCGCCGTGCACGACCTGCTGGTGCCACTCAAGACGCACGGTGTGTCCATGACGCGCTTCGAATCGCGCCCCGCCCGCACCGGCCAGTGGGAGTATTACTTCTACATCGATCTCGACGGCCATCCTGCCCAGCCCCATGTGGCCAGGGCGCTGGAAGAACTGCGCAGCCTGTGCGCGTTCTACAAGGTCCTGGGCACCTACCCTGTCTCGTCATAAGGAGCCGTCGCCATGTTCGAACAACTGGGACTGATCGGCTGCGGGCTCATGGGAGGCTCATTCGCCCTGGCCATGAAGAAGGCCGGCCTGGTCAAACGCGTGGTGGGTTACAGCAAATCACCCTCCACCACCGACCGCGCCCGTCAGCTGGGTGTGATCGATGTCGAGGCGCCGTCCGCGTTGCTGGCCGTTGCTGGCGCTGACATTGTGCTGGTGGCCGTGCCCGTGGCCGCCACCGAAGCCACGCTCAAGGCCATCAAGCACCTGGTCACCCCCCAGATGCTGATCATGGACGTGGGCTCCACCAAGGCCGATGTGGTGCAGGCCGCACGCCGCGCCCTGCGCGATCAGGTGGGCTCGTTTGTGCCCGCACATCCCATCACCGGGCGCGAAGTGTCGGGCGTGGAACACGCCGAGGCCGATCTCTACAGCGGGCGCCAGGTGATCCTGACGCCCACCGAACGCACCTTCACCGCGCAGCTGCAAAAAGCCCAGGACATCTGGACGGCCCTGGGCAGCCGTGTGACCAGCATGTCGCCCGAGTCGCACGATGCGGCGTTTGCAGCTGTCAGTCACCTGCCCCATGTACTCGCCTTTGCGATGATGAACAGCATCACGGGCCAGGACACCGGAGACGACTTCCTGTCGCTGGCGGGCCCGGGGTTCCGGGACTTCACGCGCATCGCGGCCAGCGACCCCAAAGTGTGGCGCGACATCCTGCTGTCCAACCGCGACGAGCTGATCGCCCAGTCCAAGCTGTTCCAGCAGGCACTGCACACCATCGAGCAGGCCATGCAAAAGGGCGATGCCCAGGCGCTGGAAGACATGCTGACGCTGGCCAGCGAGACCCGGGCGCATTGGCGCATGGGTGCGAAGAGAAAATAACCCCCTGAGTCGCCTGCGGCGCCTTCCCCCAAGGGGGATGCACCCAGTGGCCTGGCAAAGCCAGTTCCACGGGTGCACTGGGATGGGCCTGCGCCAGTAATGACGGGCGCTTGGACCAATGGACGAAAGATACCGATGTACAGCACCGCATTTATTGACCTGCCCCCCTTGCAAGCCGCTGCAGGTGAAGTCCACCTGCCGGGCTCCAAGAGCATCTCCAACCGGGTGCTGCTGCTGGCGGCGCTGAGCAATGGCACCACCACCGTGCACGACCTGCTGGCGTCCGACGACACCCGCGTCATGCTCGATGGGCTGCGCCAGATTGGCTGCACCGTGGACGAGGCGGGCAGCACCGTGCACATCACGGGCCTGGGCGGCCGCGCACCGCAGTCGCCGGCCAAGCTCTTCATGGGCAATGCTGGCACTGCCATGCGCCCGCTGACGGCCGCACTGGCCTTGCTGGGCGGTGAATTCGAGCTGTCGGGCGTCCCGCGCATGCACGAGCGCCCTATTGGCGACCTGGTGGATGCACTGCGCCAGCTGGGCTGCCAGATCGACTACCTGGGGAACGACGGCTACCCGCCGCTGCGCATCGCCCACGCCAATGGCGTCCCTGCGCTGGCACTGGCTGCGCCCATCCGCGTGCGCGGCGATGTGTCCAGCCAGTTCCTGACCGCTCTGCTCATGGCATTGCCACTGGCGGCTGGCACCCAGAACATCGTGATTGATGTGGTGGGGGAATTGATCTCCAAGCCCTACATCGCCATCACCCTCCAGCTTCTGGCGCGCTTCGGCATCGTGGTCGAGCACCAGAACTGGCAGCGGTTCACGATTGCGGCGGGCAGCCGCTACCAGTCGCCCGGCACCATCCACGTCGAGGCCGACGCATCATCTGCTAGCTATTTCATAGCACTTGGCGCAATCACATCAAGCGCTAGCGGCCAAAATGGCATCAAAATTCAAGGCGTGGGCCTCGATTCGATCCAGGGTGACATCCGCTTTGTCGATGCCGCCCGCGCCATGGGGGCCGTGGTCACCGGTGGCCCCAACTGGCTGCACATCCAGCGGGGGGAACCGGGCCAGGGCTGGCCGCTCAAGGCCATTGACCTGGACTGCAACCACATCCCCGATGCCGCCATGACGCTGGCCGTGATGGCGCTGTATGCCGAGGGCACCACCACGCTGCGCAACATCGCCAGCTGGCGCGTGAAGGAAACCGACCGCATCGCCGCCATGGCCAACGAACTGCGCAAGCTCGGCGCCACGGTGGAAGAAGGGGCGGACTTCATCCGCGTCACGCCACCTGCCCAAGTCCAAGACTGGAAAGCGGCCAGCATCCACACCTACGACGACCACCGCGTGGCGATGTGCTTCTCGCTGGCGGCGTTCAACCCAGCGGGCCTGCCCGTGCGCATTGAAGACCCCAAATGCGTGGCGAAGACCTTCCCGGATTACTTTGAAGCCCTGTTCTCGGTGGCAAGCACTGCCACTGGCCACATCCCGGTGATCTGCATCGACGGCCCCACCGCCTCGGGCAAGGGCACCGTGGCGGCTGCGGTCGCGCAGCGCCTGGGCTACCGGTTCCTGGACTCTGGGGCGATGTACCGCATCACGGCCCTCGCCGCCCTGCGCGCTGGCCTGGCCATCAGCCCCGAGCACGAGGCCCGCATTGCCGCCTTGGCGCAGACGCTGCCCGTGCGTTTCGAAGGGGGCCGGGTGTGGCTGGGCAGCGACGATGTAACGGAAGCCATCCGCACCGAAGAGGCCGGCATGAACGCATCCCGCGTCTCTGCCCTGCCCGCCGTGCGGGGGTCGCTCGTGGATCTGCAACACAGCTTCCAGCGTCTGCCGGGGCTGGTGGCCGACGGCCGGGACATGGGCACGGTGATCTTCCCCGAGGCCCCTTTGAAGGTCTATTTGACGGCCAGCTCTGCCTGCCGCGCCGAGCGCCGTTATAAACAGTTGATTTCAAAGGGTTTTTCGGCTAGTATCGCAGACCTCCGCGCAGATCTGGAAGCGCGCGACGCCCGGGACAGCACCCGCAGCGTTGCACCTCTCAAGCCCGCGCAGGACGCTCTGGTCCTGGACAACTCCGATTTGACGATTGAACAAGCCGTTGAAAAGGTGCTGGCCTGGTGGCAAGAGCGTCAACCTTTCGCAGGGTCTGCGCAGGGTTGAAACGTGTGGAGCCTTTTTTAGAACGGCTCCACAGGCAATGCTGAAAGGCCTTGCCACAGGCCCACGCAGCTCCTCTCGCGCGCCAGCGCACAGGTTGTGTGGATCGATAACCTAACCCGCGGTTCTACCGCAAAAAACCACCGCAAGCAGCTATAAAAACAGTAGCAATGGTGCTA
>PJUL01001310.1_pt1 | contig 10693 bp, 9 predicted proteins | sample 1512221 | NCBI WGS metagenome assembly PJUL01 (sample SAMN08177667, study PRJNA422409) | Feces metagenome, whole genome shotgun sequencing project.
AGACGGCCGTGGTGTCGACCATCAACGGCGACTCCAACGTGCCCTTCTACAAGGAACTCGGCAACGCCGGCCTGAAGGCCAAGGACGTGCCCGTGGTCGCCTTCTCGGTGGGTGAGGAAGAACTGCGCGGCGTGGACACCAAGCCGATGGTGGGCCACCTGGCCGCCTGGAACTACTTCCAGTCCATCAAGAGCCCGGCCAACACCGAGTTCATCAAGAAGTGGAGCGACTACGCCAAGGCCAAGGGCATTGCCGGCCACAAAGACAAGCCGCTCACCAACGACCCGATGGAAGCCACCTACATCGGTATCAACATGTGGGCCCAGGCCGTGACCAAGGCCAAGAGCACCGACACCGACAAGGTGATTGCCGCCATGGCCGGCCAGACCTTCAAGGCACCGTCGGGCATCGTCAGCAAGATGGACGAGAAGAACCACCACTTGCACAAGAGCGTGTTCATCGGCGAGATCAAGGCCGATGGCCAGTTCAACGTGGTGTGGAAGACGCCTGGTCCTGTGAAGGCCAAGCCATGGAGCCCGTACATCGAAGGCAACGACAAGAAGAAGGACGAGCCGGACGGCAAATCGAAACTCTGAGCACCCCCCTGAGGCGCTTGCGCGCCTTCACCCCCTCTCTCACGCTTGCGCGTGGGAGGGGGGACGCCGCCAGCGCGGCGGGGCGGCCCTTGCGCGGCGGCCCTCGCTCTTAGATCGCGCCTGCTCTGCGGCCCACTGCTTTTTCACACAGCCCTCGTCATGCTTGCTTCCATTTTTTCCCGCCTGATCGCCTGCCTGCTGCTGTGTGCAGCCGTGCAGGCGCACGCACTCACGGCCGAGGCGGCGCGGGCCATGGCCAGCGGCGATACCGACGAGCGCATCGCTGCGCTGCAGCAGGCCATTGCCACCCCCGACGACGCCACGCTGGCCTTTATCCGCGCGATGGGCGAAGACGCCGTCAAGATCGCAGGCGACAAGGCCATCGTCATGAAGGACGACAAGGGCTACGACCCGGTGAGTGGCGCCGAGGTGCCTGTGCCCGACGATGCCGAAGACATCGTCAACAACAACCGCATGCGGGGCGAGTTCGACGCAGCGCTGGCTTCGCTGCAACTGCTGTCGCCCGATGTGGCCCAGCGCCGCACCGCCATCGACGCGCTGCGCGAAGAGACCGACGAGGCGCGTCTGCCCCTCATCGAGAAGGCCCTTGCCGCCGAGAAGGACGTTGCCCTGCAAGCCCGGCTCGAAGCCATCCGCGCGCGCATCCTGCTGGCGAGTAGCGATGCGTCGCAACGCCTGAAGGCCGCGCAGTATCTGGCCACCAGCGGCAACCCCGGCACGCGCACCGTGCTGCTGGAGCAGCTGCGCAATGAACAGGATCCTCGGGTCAAAGCCGCCATCCAGGCCGCGCTGACAGCGGTGGAAGGCCGTCTGCAGTGGGGCGAGAAGCTGGCCGCGCTGTTCACCGGCATCAGCCTGGGCTCCATCCTGCTGTTGGTGGCGCTGGGCCTGGCCATCACCTACGGGCTGATGGGCGTGATCAACATGGCCCACGGTGAGCTGATGATGATCGGCGCCTATGCCACCTATGTGATGCAGGGTGTGTTCCAGCGGTATTTTCCGGGTGCGTTCGACTGGTACCTGGTCGCGGCCGTGCCGGTAGCATTCATGGCGTCGGCCCTGATGGGCGCGGTGCTGGAGCGCAGCGTGATCCGCTTCTTGTATGGCCGCCCGCTGGAGACGCTGCTGGCCACCTGGGGCATCAGCCTGATGCTGCAGCAGCTGGTGCGCACCGTGTTCGGTGCGCAAAACGTGGGCGTGGAAAACCCTGCGTGGATGAGCGGCGGCGTGCAGCTCATGGACAACCTGCAGCTGCCCTGGAACCGCGTGATCATCGTCGCCTTTGCGCTGGCGGTGCTGGCCGGCGTGGCCTTCCTCATCAGCAAGACACGGCTGGGCCTGTTCGTGCGCGGTGTTACGCAGAACCGGCCCATTGCCTCGTGCATGGGCGTGAATACGGCTCGGGTGGATACCTATGCCTTTGCACTGGGCTCGGGCATCGCGGGCCTGGCGGGCTGCGCGCTGAGCCAGGTGGGCAACGTGGGGCCCGACCTGGGGCAGAGCTACATCGTGGACTCGTTCATGGTGGTGGTGCTGGGCGGTGTGGGCCAGCTGGCCGGCACCGTGTATGCCGCGCTGGGCCTTGGTGTGCTCAACAAGTTCCTCGAAGGCTGGACGGGCGCCGTGCTGGCCAAGATCGCCGTGCTGGTCTTCATCATCATCTTCATCCAGAAGCGGCCGCAGGGCATCTTTGCGGTCAAGGGGCGTACGGCCGATTGAGGCCGATAGAGACAGACTGATATGACTACGCCATCTCCTATCCAACTTCCTGCTCCGGCACCGCTGCTTACCCGCAGCGGCTGGTCAGCCTTTATCGTGGCGCTCATCGTGGTGTGCGCCGTGGCGCCCGTACTCAATCTGTGGGTGCCCGCAGGCAGCGCATTCCACCTCAGCGACTACGCCGTGGCGCTGCTCGGCAAGATCATGTGCTACGCCATCTGCGCACTCGCCATGGACTTGATCTGGGGCTACACCGGCATCCTGAGCCTGGGCCACGGCCTGTTCTTCGCTTTGGGTGGCTATGTGATGGGCATGTATCTCATGCGCCAGATCGGCCGCGACGGCAACTACAAGAGCGACCTGCCCGACTTCATGGTGTTCCTCGACTGGAAGGAGCTGCCCTGGCACTGGGCGCTGTCCGACAGCTTTGTGGCCACCTTAATCCTCATCGTGGCGGTGCCCGGCGTGATCGCGTTTGTGTTCGGCTACTTCGCCTTCCGCTCGCGCATCAAGGGTGTGTATTTCTCCATCATCACCCAGGCCATGACCTATGCGGCCATGCTGCTGTTCTTTCGCAACGAGACGGGCTTTGGCGGGAACAACGGCTTTACCGACTTCAAGCGCATTCTGGGCATGCCCCTGGCCACGCAGAACATGCGCATGACGCTGTTCGTGCTCACCGGCGTGACGTTGCTGGTGTTCTTTTTGCTGGCCCGCTGGCTGGTGCGCAGCAAGTTCGGCCGCGTGCTGCAGGCGGTGCGCGATGCCGAAACGCGCGTCATGTTCTCGGGCTACTCGCCGCTGCCCTACAAGCTCACCATCTGGACCATCAGCGCCATGATGTGCGGCGTGGCGGGTGCGCTGTATGTGCCCCAGGTCGGCATCATCAACCCCGGCGAGATGAGCGCCGCCAATTCCATCGAGATCGCGGTGTGGGCTGCAGTGGGTGGCCGCGCCACGCTGATCGGGCCCATCGTGGGGGCGTTCATCGTCAATGGTGCCAAGAGCTGGCTCACCGTGACGGCGCCAGAGTTCTGGCTGTACTTTCTGGGCGCGCTGTTCATCGCCGTCACGCTGTTCCTGCCCGATGGTGTGGTGGGCCTGGTCAAGAAATTGAAGAAGAACAACAACAAGAAGACCGAAGGAGCCGCGCCATGACGCCTGATCTGATGGACGAAGGCGCGCGGCGCATTCAGGCCAAGCTGGCACCTGCTGCCCTGGGCCAGACCGAATCCGGTGGCCGCAGTGCAGGCTTCTCGCGCATCGCCACGCCCGGTGAAGTGGATGTGACCCACGGCCGCATTCTGTACCTGGAAGATGTGAACGTGAGCTTTGACGGCTTCAAGGCCATCAACAACCTGAGCCTCGATATCGCACCCGGCGAGCTGCGCTGCATCATCGGCCCCAATGGTGCGGGCAAGACGACGATGATGGACATCATCACCGGCAAGACGCGGCCGGACAGCGGCACGGTGTATTTCGGCTCGACCATCGACCTGCTGCGCCACAACGAGCCGGAGATCGCTAGCCTGGGGATCGGCCGCAAGTTTCAGAAGCCCACGGTGTTTGAGCAGCTCAGCGTGTTCGAGAACCTGGAACTGGCCTTGAAGACGCACAAGGGCGTGACGTCGAGCATGTTCTTCCGTCTCGATTCAATGCAGTCGGACCGGCTGGCCGAGATCCTGCACACGATTCATCTGGCGGACAGCGTGGCGCGCATGGCGGGGAATCTGAGCCATGGGCAAAAGCAGTGGCTCGAGATTGGCATGCTGCTGATGCAGGACCCCAAGTTGTTGTTGCTGGATGAGCCGGTGGCGGGGATGACGGATGAAGAGACGGCGCGCACGGCAGAGCTGTTCTTGACGCTTAAGGGCAAGCATTCGCTGATGGTGGTAGAGCATGACATGGGGTTCATTCGCACCATTTCGGAGATCGTGACGGTGTTGTGCGATGGGGCTGTGTTGGCGCAGGGGACGCTCGATCAAGTGCAGGCGGATGAGCGGGTGATTGAGGTTTATCTGGGGCGGTGATGGTGGCTGCTCGCTCTTTGCTCTGTGGCCGTGCAGCGGAACCTCGACGGTTCGGGCTGAGCTTGTTGAAGCCTGGGCTTGCGTGCTGGTTTGGGCGGCGTGCTTGTGTTGAGGGCGGAGGCCGGGAGTCGCCCGGCGTGCGAGTAACTTTCTTTTGCTTCGCCAAAAGAAAGTCACCAAAGAAAAGGCGACCCCCAGTCTGCGACCCCTGCGCTTCGCTACGGGGCAACCTGCGTCGGCGCGGTTGCGGGGTGCGCCGTGGAACTCACTTTGCGCCTGCGGCGCGCCGCTCGGACAACCACGGCGAGTCAGTTCACGAAGCATGCGCGCTCCGACGCGCATGCTCACCCCGCTACCACCCCGCCGCAGGCGCAGCCAGCAGGGGGTGGACAGCCGAACAGCCAAACAGCCATACGGGCCTTTGCTTCGCTCGGCCTCACCTCGCGGGCGCAAGCGCCACGCGCTGCGCAAACTGGGCCGAGCGAAGCAATGGCCCGTATGGATGTCCGAACCCCGGGTTCCCTTCAGGATGCGCCGAGGAGCGCAGCGGCCAGCGGATCAGGGCTCGCGATTGTTTGAGCGCAGTGAAACGAAGCGAGTTCGAGCGAGACCCCGCTGGACGCGAGCACCGCAGGTTTCCCCACACGCCCGCAAGGGCGTGTGGGGACGCAGCGTGTAGGGTCGCTTTCTCTTTGGTGACTTTCTCTTGGCGACGCAAGAGAAAGTTACTGCGCCGCCGGGCGCACACCCCGGCTCCCGCCCTTGGCAAAGGCATGGGGATCGATCAGCGCACGGCTTCGACAAGCTCAGCCCGAACGGTTGGGGGATGCGTCCCGGCTTCGACAAGCTCAGCCCGAATGGGCAGGGGATGCCAAATACTATAAAAAAAATAGCTGCTTGCGCTTGAAGGACAAGCGCTAGAGCAAAAACACTCAAAACCACCATGCTCACCGTCCAAAACATCAACCAGTACTACGGCGGCTCCCACATCCTGCGCGACGTGAGCCTCACCGCCCAACCCGGCAAAGTCACCGTCCTGCTAGGCCGCAACGGCGTCGGCAAAACCACGCTGCTCAAAAGCCTCATGGGCCTCGTGCCCATCAAAAGCGGGGGCATCACATTCGATGGCAAACCCATCGACAAAACCACTCCCTACGACCGGGCGAGAGCAGGCATCGGCTTCGTCCCCCAAGGCCGCGAGATCTTCGGCCGCCTCACGGTCGAAGAAAACCTGCGCATGGGCCTGGCGTACAAAAGCGGTTCCACCCCCGTGCCCCCGCACCTGTACGAGCTGTTCCCCGTGCTCAAGCAGATGCTCAAGCGCCGGGGTGGTGACCTATCCGGCGGGCAACAGCAGCAGCTGGCCATCGCCCGTGCCCTGGCCCCCGGCCCGCGTTTGCTGATCCTCGACGAGCCCACCGAAGGCATCCAGCCCAGCATCATCAAAGACATCGGCCGCGTCATTCGCATGCTGGCAGACAAGGGTGAAATGGCCATCCTGCTGTGCGAGCAGTACTACGACTTCGCGCAGGAGCTGGCCGATGACTACCTGGTGATGGAGCGCGGCGAAGTGATCGCGCGCGGCCCGGGCAGCGAGATGGAAGCCAAGGGGATTCGCAGTCTGGTCGCCATCTGAATGAAGGCGACAGACGTTCAGGCCTGCACCAGGCGGATTTGTGAACCACGCCAGCGCGACACACTCTCCATGATCAGCACCGTGCACAGCACCCAGGTGCCTGCCAGCAGCCAGCCCGCCAGCACATCGCTGGCGTAGTGCACCTGCAGCACCACGCGGCTCCAGCCAGTGGTGAAGGTGAGCGCGCCCGCTGCCAGCACCGCAGGCAAGTGCCAGGGTCTTGGCAGCAGGCGGGTAGCCAGGTAGGCCAGCATGGCGAAGGCCGCCATCGACGCGCTGCTGTGCCCGCTTGGAAAGCTGAAACCGTGGGCCTGTGCAATGCCATGTTCGTGTTCCGGCCGCACGCGTTCGAACAGTTTTTTCAGGATCTTGGTCAGTGCACCATTGCCCGCCAGGGCCACCAGCCAGCCGGTGGCCAGTAGGCGCTGCTGGCACGCCCACAGCAGCGCCGCCACCACCACGGTGCACCCAGTCAGCACCCACGAATCGCCCAGGTGCGTTAGCACCGCAAACCACTGCAGCACGGCCGTGTCGGCGTGCGTGCGCAGTCCTTGCGCAATGGCATCGTCCAGCGTTCCCCAACGGCCGCCCTCGCTCCAGCTTTCGGCCAGTTCGGCCATCGTGGCGCCTGCCAGCACCAGTGCAAATGCGCTGGCGCCCATGGCGGCCAGCACCACCCCATACGCCTGCGCGGGCAAAAACCTGCGCAGCGGCGGGCTGTGGTGCTGCGCGGTGCGCAAGCCGACCAAGGCCAGCGCGCCCACCAAGGCCGAGGCCACCATGCCTGCCACCCACCATTCCATGGGGTAGCGCGCCAGCAGCGCCCCCAGCGCGGCAAGGTCCATCGGGGTCGTGAGTGTCGCTATCGTCATCGGGTGCTGGTGGCTTTCTGCGTTTTGTTTTGGAAATCAATATGAGGGAGCCGGGCGTTGGAACCGAGTTCCCTACACCCCGCCACAGCGAAGGTGTATGCCCCCTTGCCATGCGGCGTCTGTCGGCAAACTCTGACAGGGCAAGGGCGCAGCTGCTGGCTGCGGCAGGGGCGCGGCGGGGCGATCATTCAGGTCACCGCATTACACAATTCAGGATGGCTGCAGGGGGCTCCCGGGCACAATCCGTGCCCAACGCTCCAGGCGTTGCCTCCTGACGCAGCCGTCGAACCATGACCCCTTCCGAGCATCCCCATCCTGTCCGTCCCCACGGGCCCATCCACCTGGTGGTGCCCAAGCGCCCCGGGGCCGACCTGGACCTGCTGCGCGCCAAGCTGGAGGGCGTGCCCGCCTTGCAGGAGCACGACGTGGTCTGGCATGTGCCCGACCAGCGCGGCGACATCGTGCAGCTGGCGCGCGATGCCGCGCAGGCTGCGCTGGCCGATGGCGGGCTGGTGGTGGCGGCAGGGGGTGACGGCACCATCAACGCCGTGGCCTCGGCGGCGCTGCTGGCGGGGGTGCCACTGGGGGTGGTGCCCATGGGCACGTTCAACTACTTCAGTCGCGAACACGGCCTGGCGCTGGACCCCGAAGCCGCCGTGCAAGACATGCTGCAGGCGCTGCGCAACGGCGACCTGCGCCCGGTCCAGGTTGGTTTTGTCAACCGGCGCATGTTTGTCGTCAACGCCAGTGTGGGCCTGTACCCCAAGATGTTGGCCGACCGCGAAATGGCCTCGCGCCGCTTTGGTCGAAAGCGCTGGGTGGCCGTGGCGGCTGCGGTTTGGAGCATGTTCCGCCCCTCGGCGGGCCGCCGCTGGCGCGTAGTGATGAAGACCGACCGTGGTGCCCAGGCGCAGCAGGAGGAGCACCTGGTCACCACGCTGTTTGTGGGCAACAACCCTTTGCAGCTCGACCGCATGGGCCTGCCGCAGGCGCAAACCGTGGCCGACGGCGGCAAGCTGGCCGTGGTCATGCTCAAGCCCCAAGGCCGCTGGGCCATAGCGCGCACCGTGTGGAACGCGGCCACGGGGCAGCTGCACAAAGACAATGCCGTGGTCAGCATGGCCTGTACCGAGCTGACCGTCACCCCCGCCAGTTGGCGCCCACCGCAAGTCAAGCTGGCGTTTGATGGCGAGCGCGAATGGATGGTGCCGCCCCTCCATTTCCGCCTGAGCGAGCGCCCGCTGTGGCTGGTGGCGCCCACCACCTTGATGCGCGATGATGAGCAGGAGGGCGAGACCCAGGGTGCACCAGTTGCAGCGCCAGAGCCCGCGTCGGTGCCCGGTCTCATGCCTGCATGACATTGGCCTGAAAGCACCGATGACTGTTTTGATGCACCTCTCGGATCTGCACTTTGGTGCACACGATCCTGCGGTGTGTGCGGCGGCCCAACGGCTGGCGCAGCGGCTGGGCGTGGCGATGGTGGTGGTGTCCGGCGACCTGACGCAGCGCGCCACCGCCGTGCAGTTTGAGCAGGCCGCGCGTTTTGTCAAAGGCCTGCATGCCCGCTCTACCCTGGTGCTGGCGGGCAACCACGACCTGCCGCTGTTTGCCTGGTGGATGCGCTGGGGCCGCGCCTACGAGCGCTATGCCCACCAGTTCGGCATCGACCAGGAGCCCGTGCGGCAGATGGGCGCCTTTTATGTGGTGGGCGTGAACACCACCCGCGCCTGGCGGCACGAGCGGGGCAGCCTGTCGTCGGCGCAGATCGATCATGTGGCCATGCTGCTGGCGCGCGCCCCGCCAGATGCCTGGCGCATCGTGGCCAGCCACCACCCCCTGGTGTCCCGCGACGCCGCCGACCGCGCGCACCGGCCCCACCGGGCGGACGAAGCGTTGCAACGCTGGCGCGCGGCGGGCGCCCATATGCTGCTGTCAGGCCACGTGCATGAACCCAGCGTGTTGCAGCCCCTGCCGGGCCTGTGGGCCTGCCGCGCGGGCACGGCGGTGTCGCACCGCCTGCGCCACGGCAGCCCCAACAGCCTGGTGGTGCTGACGGTAGAAGCCTCAGGCGCAGCCGTGGGGGGCTGGGCCCGCTATGCCGCGCGCTGGGACTACGACGAAGCGGCGGGGGAGTTTGTGTGTGTGCTGCGGCAGGCGGTGGGGGCGGAGTGAGCCACACGCTGTATAAGCAGTGTTGCCCATCAAGATACTCCTATTTTGGTAGCTACAAGCGATTTCTGGATAAGCGCTAGATGCCAAAAAAACACTAAATATTCAGAGCGCAGGTTCTGAGCAGGCGCATCGCTCCTCCCTCTTGTGCGAAAGGTGCAGGGGACGGGGCTGTACCGGCGTGGCGCTTGGCCCGCCCCTCTCCCAAATCCTCCACCGCGGGGGAAGGGAGCCCGGCCGCGCTCGCTGTTGCGGTTTTGCCCGGAGTGTTTTCACTGGTTGACCGTCGGGGTCTGCCCCGCCTATTCTGGCTGGCGGGGGTCGGTGATGCCCCCTATACCAACGAACTCCCCCACCTCCCCCGCGCCATGCACAAAGAATTCCACCACGATGCGGTGCGCCGCCTGCAGACGCTGATCGAGCGCGAGACCGGCACGCCGCTGCGCGAAGAAGCCCTCGCCGAGATGGCTGCCATCCTGCGCCAGGGCGACGGCCCGGAAGGTGCCGCCACCACCGATGACCGGTCTGTGGCCCCACGTGAGGTCACCATCCTGCTGGCCGACCTGCGCGGGTTCACCGCACTGTCGGGCTCGCAACCGGCGTCGGTGGTGATTGCGGCGCTCAACCGCTGCCTGGCGCGGTTGTCCGAAGTGGTGTTCAAGTACCAGGGCAGCATCGACAAGTTCATGGGCGACTCGATCATGGTGCTGTTCGGTGCGCCTGTGGCGCGCGACGACGATGTGGATCGCGCGCTGCTCTGCGCCGTGGAGATGCAGATGGCCATGCGCGAGCTGAACCTCGCCCACCTGCGCGAGCGGCTGCCCGAGGTTTTTCTGGGCATTGGCGTGAACACGGGCACGGTGATGGCGGGGCGTTTTGGCTCGGACGTGTATTCCGAATACACCGTGATCGGCGAGGCCGTCAACCTGGCCTCGCGCATCGAGGCGCTGAGCCTGCGCGGCCAGGTGCTCATCAGCGACACGACGTACCAGCGCTGCTGGGGTCTGGTGTCGGCGTCTGCCCCCATGCAGGTCTACGTCAAGGGCCGCACGCAGCCCGTGAGCCTGCGCGAGCTGATCGCCATCCCTTCGCAAAAGCTCAAGGTGCCGCGCCAGGAGTTCCGCCGCAGCCACCGGGTGGATGCGCGCCTGCCCTGCCTGTGCCAGCGCATGCAGGACAAGATCGTGGTACCCCACATCGTGCACGGCGCCATTCGCGACATCGGCTACCACGGCCTGCTGGTGGAGCTGATTGAGCCGCTGGAGCCGCACAGCGAGATCAAGCTGGAGTTTGAGCTGCCTTTGGTGGACTACCGCGTGGCCGACGTGTACGCGCGCGTCATCACCTTGAAGCAGGAAGGCGACGAGTGGGTGGCGGGGTTGGAGTTCACCTCCATCAGCGCCGAATGCCATGCCAAGGTGCAGATGTTTGTGCAGCTGCTGGTGGCGCACTGAAAGCCCCGGCGCTGGCGTCTGGTGCGCTCATGGCTTGGGCTGTTTGGCGGGCCTCGCCCAGTTGGCAATGCTGACCTGCTTGCCCCGCGCCACACTCAGCGCCCCCGGCGCCGTGCTCTTGGTGATGGTGCTGCCACCACCCACCGTGCCGCCCGCACCAATCGTGACCGGTGCCACCAGCACGCAGTTGCTGCCC
>PJUL01001319.1_pt1 | contig 10614 bp, 9 predicted proteins | sample 1512221 | NCBI WGS metagenome assembly PJUL01 (sample SAMN08177667, study PRJNA422409) | Feces metagenome, whole genome shotgun sequencing project.
TGCACAAAGTCGGCCTCGCGCACACCGTCGTGCACATGGATGTTGCTGCGGCGCTGATCCGCCACCGTGCACTCCCAGGCCGGCTCCCGACCTGCAGGCGGGTAGTCATGGCACATGAACAAGCGCGTATCGCCAGGTAAAGCCAGCAACTGGTGGATGGAGCGGTACAGCTGAGCCGCATCGCCGCCAGGAAAGTCGGCCCTTGCAGTGCCCACGTCCGGCATGAACAATGTGTCCCCCACAAATACGGCGCCGGCCTCTCCCGGACCATCCTGTACCTGGTAAGCCATGTCTGCCGGCGTATGGCCGGGCACCCACAGCGCTGTCACAGACAGTTGCCCCACTTGAAAGACCTCGTCGGCCGCAAACAAGCGGTCGAACTGGCGGCCATCGGGCACAAAGCCTGGCTCGAAGTGGAACACGCTGCGGAACACCCGTTGCACATCGCGTATCCGTTCACCCATGGCCACCCGGCCTCCCAGTTGGTGGCGCAGGTACTGCGCAGCCGAGAGGTGGTCAGCATGGGCATGAGTTTCCAGAATCCACTGCAACTGCCAACCTTGGGCATGCAGGTAAGCGGCAATGCGATCGGCCGAAGTGGTGGAGAGCTGGCCAGACTTGGGATCCAGGTCCAGCACGGCATCAATCACCGCGGCCTGGCGGGCCTGGGGATCGGCCAGTACATAGCTGATGGTCCCTGTGGCAGGGTCATAGAAGCCTTGGATATGCATGCGTTCAGTGGTCATGGGCAGCTCTGGGTTTGGCTGGGGAGCGGTGCTCTGCGCGCACTGCATGCCAGCATGGTAGTGGGCGGCAGCGCCGAGATCAGCGATCGCTTGATTAATTTATATTTTTATATAATATACAAAAACATATTGTTTGGCGATGCCGCTGGGACCTCCGTGCTGTCAAGGCCATGGCCTGCGTCCACCCCTTTTTGTAGCCCACCCTTGAAAGGAAAAGACCATGAAGTTCAATGTAGGCGGCCTGGACCGCATTCTGCGCATCGCCATCGGCCTGGTACTGATTGCCCTGGCTGCCACTGGCACGGTGGGATGGTGGGGCTGGCTGGGCATACTGCCATTGTTGACCGGAATCTTTCGCTTCTGCCCGGCGTACCCGCTGCTAGGCATCAGCAGTTGCAAGCGTTGAGCGCGGGCGCAACGTAGCCATATACAGGGCCCTCGCACAAAGTGGTGTCATGCACGACGGTGTATGACTGATTGCCTCCATTGCGGCGCGCTTCAAAAGGCTGTGAACTGATGGAAGCGATGGACCGCGTTCCCTGCCAATCCGGAGGCAGTCCGTGGTCGATGCAGGGGGTTGGGGGTCATCCCGGCCATGCATCCATAAGGGCGCAGCGCGCCAGTCCAAATCATTGTCTGGGGCTGGTGCGGATGCGATCCAACGGCGGGTTCCCATGGACACCGCCTTCGGACACGCGGCGTTGCCAGGCGGCTATCGCCTGGCGGGCCATGACAATTTACTTTTTTATATAGTATTGATCCATCGCATGTTGCCCTGCTGCCGACCATGTCCTTGAACGAAGCCTCACCCCCTCCTGCTGTATCTGAGCTGTCTGTCACTGCCACGCTGGATCAGGATGCTTTGCGCGCCCATGCCGATGAAGCAGTGGCAATGCTCAAGGTACTGGGCAACGTAGACCGGCTGATGCTGCTGTGCCAGTTGTCACAGCAGGAGCGCACGGTGGGCGAGCTGGAGCAGTTGACCGGCATCAGCCAGCCCACGCTGTCCCAGCAGCTTGGAGTGCTCCGCCGCGAAGGCCTGGTCAGCACGCGGCGCGAAGGCAAATTCATCTGCTACCAACTGGCCGACAAACGGGCTCTGCAGCTGATGCAGGCCATTCACCAACTTTTCTGCGCCCCTGGAGAGCAGGCATGACAATTCTGTGGAACGCATTCACGCCCGGATCCTCGCTGGCCGGAGGCGTGCTTATCGGTGTGGCCGCCGCGTTGATGGTGGTGTTGCTGGGCCGTATTGCCGGTATCAGCGGCATTGTGGGCGGCTTGTTGCAATGGACTACCTGGCGGCAAACCAGCAACTGGGGCTGGCGCCTGGCTTTTGTGCTGGGTCTGATCGGCTCACCGCTGGTGTGGCAGTGGTTTGCCCCCCTGCCCGCCATGGAACTGCCACGCAACCCGTTGCTGATCGTGCTGGCCGGCCTGTTGGTGGGTTTTGGCACGCGCCTGGGGTCAGGCTGCACCAGCGGCCACGGCGTGTGCGGGCTGTCTCGCCTGTCGCAACGTTCACTGGCCGCCACGCTGACCTTCATGGTCACCGGTGCGCTGACGGTGTTTGTGCTGCGCCATGTACTCCACATCGCCTAAAAGACTGCTATGCCATCACAGCAATTCCAACCTGCCATGCGAAACATCACCAGTTCTTTGGTAGCCCTGGCCGCAGGCCTGGTGTTCGGCCTGGGACTGATCCTGTCAGGCATGGGCAATCCAGCCAAGGTTCAGAACTTTCTGGACTTTTTCGGCACCTGGGATCCATCGCTGGCCCTGGTCATGGGCGGCGCCATTGCCGTGGGCCTGGTTGCATTCACCTGGGCCAAGCACCGCAAGACCAGCCTGCTGGGCGAGCCCATGCAGCTGCCCACAGCCTCGGCCGTAGACCGTCGCCTGCTGACTGGCGCGGCGCTGTTTGGCACCGGCTGGGGGTTGGCAGGTTTTTGCCCCGGACCCGCCGTGATGAACCTGGCTACGCTGCAGTCTGAAGTCTGGCTTTTTGTGGCCGCCATGCTGGCCGGCATGCTGCTGCAACACTGGTGGGCAACACGGCGCTGAACGCCCGCAAGGGCGTGCAGGCGATGGCAGACCTATCTCTGGGTAAGCTGAGCTGCCCAAGGTGGCACTTGCGTTCAGAAATTTCCGTGAAATCGGGCTCCAGCTTATGCATACTTTGAATTACGCGCTCCTAAAATAGAGGAATGCAGCCCCGCAAGCTCCTTCCAGCCTTTGACGCGCCGACTGGCGATGCGCTGTTTCAGCACTGGCTGTCAGCCTGCAGCGCCGACCCCTGGGCACCGTTGAGCGAGGCGGCGGCTGCGCCCTACCGCTTTATCTGGGGCGCGTGGCTCAAACTGCTGGCAGCATCGGCCGATGCCACACGGCCAGCCGAAGGCAAGGCACTCCAACCCTGGCAGCAGGCCCAGGCGGTACAGGTACTGCAGTTTCTGAACCAGTCCACGCGCAGCCAAAAGCAACTGGACCTGCCCAGCGACATCACCCGCCGCCGCTACTGGCGTGTTCTGGAGCGCATTTACGACCATGCGCTGCTGCACGGTTGGATCGCACACAATCCGTTGGATGCGGTGTCCGAATTGGACCAACCTCCCAGCGAAGACCCGCAGGGTGCGATCCTGAGCCCGCGGACATGGCATGCTTTGCTGCGCCAGATTCCTGCCGCCACCGATTTGATTTCCGCCCGTGACCGTGCGGTGTTGCTGGTGCTGGTGCATTTGGGGCTTTCCTCGGAAGAGGTGCGCGCCCTGGTGCTGGAGGATGTGCTGTGGGGGGATGCCTCTGCCAAAGCAGGCGCTACGTTGGCTCAGCCTGCCAACCATGCGGACAAAGGAGCCGCCAAGGCGTCTTCCGCCCGCATTCACGGTCTGCGCATCACCGGGCTGCGCGCCATGCAATCCCGCACGCTCGAGGTTCCATCACAGCTGGACGAGGCCTTGCGGGTCTGGCTGGGCTACCGGGCAGGCTATTCACCGATGGCACAGCAACCCGCCCTGTTTTGTACGCGCAAGGCGCCCGCGCTCTCCACCCACACCGTGCTGCATCTGGTCAGCAAGACCTTGAAGGCTGCCAGCGCCTGCTCTTCTCAGGAACGGCCGCCTCGCATGGGGCCTCAGGTGATCCGCAACACCGTCATCGTGCAGTGGCTGCAATCCGGCCTGCCCCAGGCGGAGGTGCTGCAACGTGCCGGCTTGAAGACCCCTCATGCTCTAGGCCACCTGCAGCAGTTTGTAGACTTGGAATGAGGTTCGGTGGGTTTTGAGTGCTTTGATACATTTCATGTAAGCTGTATTCAATATAAAAAGAAAGAACCCAAGGATGAAGAGCCCGCAGCATGCGGGCCTCAGCGCAAGCCATGGAAGATGCAAGCTGTGCGGCTCCACCCGGTTGCCAACAGCCCCCACCACTTCGCATTTCAGGCCTGGCCTGGTGCACGTGCGCATGCAAAGCCCTGCGTGCGCCGCACGGTTGGCAAGATCTCTCGCAATGATCTGACGCGGAGCCCCTCTTCACTGCTACGGTCATTTCCATGCCGTGGGCAGTACGACTGGATTCGGCTGCCCTGCTTCCTATGGACCGTGCGGCATCGCTCCCAGGTGCTCAACGGCGTGCCAAAGCGCTTTTGGCTGGGCCATAGCCCTGGTCTGCGGCGCGCTGCAGCCAGCGCCGCGCCTGCTTGGCATTCTTCTTGACCCCCAGGCCGTCGCGGTACATGGTCCCCAGGGCATATTGGGCCGGGGCATCTTCCTGCTCAGCGGCCAAGCGGTACCACTTCAGGGCCTGGGCCAGACTCTTGGTCACGCCTTCACCGTTTTCGTGCATGGTGCCCAGGTTGTACTGGGCCTTGGCATATCCCTGGTTGGCTGCCAAAGTGAACCATTTCACCGCCTCGGCGTAATTGGGCTGTTCAAAGCCCTTGCCCAGATACTGGAAGACACCAATGTTGTACTGCGCCAGCTTGTTGCCCCGCACAGCGGAGTTCAGGTTCTCCACGTATTCCATGGACTGGACCATCTCTCCGGAGCTGGGTGATTCGGCAGAAATTTCGGCCAGCCGTTTCGCGGCCGCGGTGTGCTTGTACTTGACCGCCTGGGTGTAATAGGCCACCGCTTCTTTTTCGTTACGGTACTCGCCTTCTCCTTGCTCAAACAGGCGGCCCAGTTCAAAGAAGGCCTGGCCCGATCCGCGGATGGCCACATCGTGCAGCAACAGCACGGCGCGCTTGTAATCCGGGGGCACGCCCTGCCCTTCAAAGTAGATCTTGCCCAGAATCAGCTTGGCGTTCTGCGCCCCTTTGTCGGCCAGCGGTGTCAGCCACTTCGCGGCTTCGGCATGGTTTTGTTCCACGCCTTCGCCCAGGTAGTACATCTCTCCCACCACAAACTGGGCCAGCATGTCGGATTGCTGGGCTGCGGCCATGTTCCACTGGAAAGACTTCTTTAGGTCCTGCGGGATCAGTTCCCCCTTGCGGTACACAAAACCCAGGTTTTTCTGCGCCGTCAACGATCCTTGCTGTGCTGCGCGCTCCAGCCAGGCCACTCCAGCAGCGGGATCGCGCGGCACATCCTTGGCCTGCAGATACAGGCTGGCCAGCATGTTCTGTGCATCCACATTGTCGTTGGCAGCGGATTTCTGAATCCAGGCCATGCCCTCCTTCAGGTTTTTCTCCACCCCTCCCACGCCCAGCAGTTTCACCAGGCCCAGCATGTACTGGGCTTGGGCATGGTTTTGCTCGGCCGCCAGACGGAACCAGCGCAATGCCTCCTTGGGGTTGCGCTCTGCGCCTTTGCCATTGAAGTAGATGGAACCCAGCTCAAACTGGGCCACGGGCTGTCCGGCTTCTGCGGCGCTGACCGTCTCGCTGGGCTGGGCCTGTGCCCCCAAGGCCGCCGCCAGACAGGCAGACAGCACCCCCACATGGAACCATCGCACACGCATTTCTCTTCCTCACTCCCTCACAAAACAATTCATTATATGAACCGAAAAGCTTATTCAGACTGCATTTTTAGCTATCAAAATTGATACATAAAGGACACAATCCAGCAACATCTGCCGAACGTCCACAGGCCAGGCTTTCACCGGGCCACAGCTGCTTCCACAAAGACCTGGACGCAAAAAGCTGGACGGCAATGGCACGGTTTCGCCCTGCATAGGAAGAACAGCGCTCCCGCTCCTTGGTCAATGTGTGCCCACGGCCGCACATGGGTGCTTTGGGCTGCGGGGAAGTCGTCAGCCTCTCTGCTTCGGCCCGCGCTTGTACTGAAGCGTTCCCCCCTCCCTGCGCCCGGGAGGTGCGAGTCCCTGCCGAGTCAACCCTTGTTGCCGCCCCGCATGGCAAAGCCCAATGCCAGCCACCGCACGGCCTATGCCGATGGCTGGGCGCAATGCAATGGGCCGGGCAGTGGACGCTGGGCCCTACCCTTTTGGCACTGGGCATTGTTCTGATGACCTCTGCAGCATTTCGCAAGCGCAGGGCTCACAAAGGCTGACCGGCTTCACCGCGTCATCACAGGCAATGCCTGCGATGACGCGCGAAAGCGCGGCCCACAGACGGCAGCCTGCCCCCCGAAGCTGAATGACAGCGCGTGATGTGGTGGTAGGACGGCCGCAAGATAGTTGCCTAGATCGCAGTCCATATATCAAGCACAAGCGCTAGAGCTGGAACCAGAACTACCTCTGCGTTTATCCACCAGCCCGCCCGGCCCACGCCGCGCGGGCATTGTTTTTGCTGCACTGCGAATACCAACCCACACCCGCCAGTCACAGCCATGTAACAAGCCCGCGCCACCGTGGCAACAAGCAACCCCGCCACTGCGGCATTCAACGCGCCATTGCCGCCGCACAAGCCAAAGGAGATCCATGCGCAGTCCCAAGAAAGGCCAGCCCCCCATGCGGCTTCAAGACCTAGCCCACACCATTGACTGCATCCAATGCAGCCAAAAGAAACCGGCTTCTGGTGCCCGCCTTTTTCATGCATGCCATGTGTGTGGTGACTGCTCTCAGAAGCTGGCCCGGCTGCCCACTGCTCCGCCACGCATGGGCCAGTCCGCGCACTGAGACCGTGTCCTCTATCTCTCCAGCCCCGCCACCCGTGCGGGGTTTCTTTTTGGGGCATGGCAAAGGCTTGCACTGCTTATCCACGTTAGCGAATACGGGGGCGGCGATATCCTGCCTGGAGCTTGCTGTGAAAAGTTGGGGAGATGACCCCACATATCTCGGATGCAGCCCCTTCTCGCACAGTGATCTTGGCGCAGCATTCATATTGCACGGGCATGCCACAACTCCGCCCCCTGCGCTTTGGCCACTCCCGGCCCAAAGCCTTGCGCATGAAAATCTGCCTCCCGGTGTGCACAATAACGCCCTTCTCCTTGAGACGGATCTGCGCTGCATACGCAGTTGCGCGGTTCCCCTTTTTCAGGCGGTGATGGCACCCACTGCCCCGGTGCTGCCCATCGTTTTTGCAGCACGGCATGCCAGACATCGGGACTTGGGTGGTTTCCGGGGCGCTACTTCGGTGCTGCCCGGCATCCGAAATTCACAATGAACACAAACAATACAGATAAAAATCAACAGGTTACATCGCCATGGCGCATGAGTGTTGCTCCTATGCTGGACTGGACAGACCGGCATTGCCGCTACCTGCACCGACTGCTCAGCCGCAATGCCCTGCTCTACACCGAGATGGTCACCACGGGGGCGCTGCTGCACGGCGATGTGCCGCGCCATCTGCGCTTTCATGAGCAGGAGCATCCGCTCGCCCTGCAGCTGGGTGGCAGCGAACCAGCCGACCTGGCCCAGGCGGCCAGGCTGGGTGCTCAATGGGGCTATGACGAGATCAACCTGAACTGTGGCTGCCCCAGCGAACGTGTGCAGCGCGGGGCCTTCGGCGCCTGTCTGATGCATGAGCCCACGCTGGTGCGCGACTGCGTCAAGGCCATGGTGGATGTCGTGGATGTGCCTGTCACCGTCAAGCACCGCATCGGCATCGACAAGGACGAGAGCTATGGCTTCGTGCGCGACTTCATCGGGACCGTGGCCGAAGGCGGTTGCAATGTCTTCATCGTCCACGCGCGCAATGCCTGGCTCAAAGGCCTGTCGCCCAAGGAAAACCGCGAGATCCCGCCGCTGCGCTATGACGTGGTGGCCCAGCTCAAGCGCGACTTCCCGCAGCTCACCATTGCCATCAACGGAGGCATTGCCACCGATGCCGTCGTGCAAGAGCAGCTGCAGCATGTCGACGGCGTGATGGTGGGGCGCGAGGCCTACCACAACCCCTGGTGGCTCAGCCGCTGGGACGAGTTGTACTTTGGCGCCGCACCCAGCACCCTCTCCCACGTGGAAGTGGAGGAGGCCATGGTGCGCTATATGGAGCAGGAAGCGGCCAAGCACGGCACGGGGTGGTATTCCATCGCCCGCCACATGTTGGGATTGCGCCACGGCATGCCCGGCGCCCGCCGTTGGCGCCAGGTGTGGAGCGACCACCGCCTCAAACAACTCTCCGCCCGCGAAGTGTTTGCTATCGCAAACACCAAGCCCTGACAAGGAAGCTGCTCTAGACCCCAGGCAGTTTTCTGGCAATCCTTTTGTCTCTACCGCGACGGCGAAACGGGGTAATTACGGCCTGACGCCGTTTGAAAGTACTGATATATTGCAGTGCAACATCCATAAAGCGACTGCCCCATGCTCTACCAGCTCTACGAAACCCAGCGGGCCCTTGTCGAACCGTTTGCCGACTTCGCCCAGGCAACGGCCAAGCTTTACAGCAACCCCATGCTGCCTTACAGCAAGCTGCCGTACTCGCAGCGCATGGTGGCGGCCTTCGATCTGTTCTACCGCCTTGGCAAAGACTACGAGAAACCGGAATTCGACATCCGCTCCGTCAAGGTCAACAGCGTTGATGTGACCATCCGCGAACACGTGGAAATCGACAAGCCGTTCTGCGAGCTGCGCCGCTTCAAACGCTTCTCCGATGACCCCACCACGCTGGATACGCTGCTGGAGCAGCCCGCCGTGCTGATCGTGGCCCCACTCTCGGGCCACTACGCCACCCTGCTGCGCGACACCGTCAACAGCATGCTGGGTGACCACAAGGTCTTCATCACCGACTGGAAGAATGCCCGTCTGGTGCCGTTGTCCGAAGGGGAATTCCACCTGGACGACTACGTCAACTATGTGCAGGAATTCATCCGCCACCTGCAGGGCAAGTACGGGCACTGCCATGTGGTCAGCGTCTGCCAGCCCACCGTGCCGGTACTGGCGGCCGTGTCACTGATGGCCAGCCGCGGCGAAACCACGCCGCTGACCATGACCATGATGGGCGGACCCATCGATGCGCGCCGCTCACCGACGTCGGTGAACAACCTGGCCACGCAGCGCAGCTTCGAGTGGTTCGAGAACAATGTGATCTACCGCGTGCCCGACAACTACCCGGGCGCAGGCCGCCGCGTCTACCCCGGCTTCCTGCAGTACGCCGGTTTTGTGGCGATGAACCCCGACCGCCACGCCACCAGCCACTATGACTACTTCAAGGACCTGATCAAGGGCGACGACGCCAGCGTGGAACACCACCGCAAGTTCTATGACGAGTACAACGCCGTGCTCGACATGGATGCGGACTACTACCTGGAAACCATTGCCACCGTGTTCCAGGACTTCAAGCTGGTCAATGGCACCTGGGATGTGGTCAACCCTGCCGGGGAAACCGAGCGCGTGCGCCCGCAGGACATCCGCGGCACCGCCCTGCTGACGGTGGAAGGCGAGCTGGACGACATCTCCGGCTCCGGCCAGACCCGTGCCGCACACGACCTGTGCACGCAAATTCCTGCCGACCAGCGCAAGCACCTGGAAGTGCCTGGCGCCGGCCACTACGGTATCTTCAGCGGCCGCCGCTGGCGCGAAAACGTCTACCCGGCACTGCGCGATTTCGTGCTGCAGCACCAGGCCGGCACACCCACCACCAAGATCGCGCTGGCTGCAGGTCCAGCCCGCACCAAGGCCGAATCCCCGGAAACCCCCGCAGCGCTGAACGTCACCGCCACGCCTGTACACAGCAAGCGCCGCAGCCGCCGATAATACCGGCCCATGGCCGAGCCCTCTCCTCCACAGCCAGCCCTGCAGGGACTGGCTTTTTTCATTGACCAGGCGCTTCCGCAAACGCAGTGCACCCGCTGCGGCTACCCGGACTGCGCCAGCTATGCGCAGGCCATCGCCACAGACGGCGCTCCCATCAACCAATGCGCGCCTGGCGGCATGGAAGGGGTGCAGCGCCTGGCCGCCCTCACCGGCCAGGCCGTCCAGCCCCTGAACCGCAGCTTTGGGGTGGAGGGGCCGCTGACCGTGGCCCGCATCGACGAAGCCTGGTGCATCGGCTGCACGCTGTGCATCAAGGCCTGCCCGACCGACGCCATCCTGGGGGCCAACAAGCATATGCACACCGTCATCAGTGCCCACTGCACCGGTTGCGAGTTGTGCCTGCCGGTGTGCCCGGTGGACTGCATCGAGCTGGATGTGGTCAGCGGGGAGGCCACGGGATGGCAAGCCTGGTCCACCGCACAGGCCGACCATGCCCGCTCACGCTATGCCGTGCACCGCGCGCGGCTGGCCGCCAAACGCGCCACCACGGCAGTGCGCACACGCCCGGAGCCTCCCGTAACCACCGCGCAACCCGACACGCCGGAGGAAAGTTCAGGATCCATCAGCGGCGCAGTCAATGCGGTAGGTAGTCCAGACACGGCGACCAGCTCTGCCCATGTGGTCGATCCGAAGAAAGCCGCCATCGCCGCGGCACTGGCCAAGGCACGGGCACTGCGTGCACCTGCTGCTACAGCTGTGTCAGGGAAACCATCCA
>PJUL01001323.1_pt1 | contig 10566 bp, 7 predicted proteins | sample 1512221 | NCBI WGS metagenome assembly PJUL01 (sample SAMN08177667, study PRJNA422409) | Feces metagenome, whole genome shotgun sequencing project.
AGGAGGCCGAGATCGAGTTCAAGCCCGTGCTGGCCGAGCGCTTTGTGGCCGCCTGCCGGCGCGACCATGTGCTGGCGCGGCGCAAGAAAGTGAGCTGGGCCGAGCTCGGCCAGCACGACTTCATGTCGGTGGGAAAAACCTCGGGCAACCGCCTGCTGATGGACCTGGCGCTGGCCAACGTGCCCGACCGCCCCCAGTGCCTGTACGAGGCCAAGCACGTGACTACGCTGCTCGGCCTTGTGGAGGCCGGCCTGGGCGTGGCCGCCGTGCCCAGCCTGGCCATGCCGGGCAAGGACCATCCCACGCTGGTCAGCATTCCGCTGGTGGAGCCGGTGGTCACCCGGCAGATGGGGCTCATCAAACGCCGGGGCAAATCGCTGTCGCCCGCTGCGCAGCAGCTGTATGACCTCTTGGTCGCTACGCGTTCTGTGCGCCCGCGCAAGGCGGCTTCGACCTGAAAAATACAATGGAGGCAATGACTGCACCCACCAAACACCGCGTCGTCGTCGGCCTCTCCGGCGGCGTGGACTCTGCCGTGACCGCCCACCTGCTCAAAAAACAGGGCCATGAGGTCGTTGGCATCTTCATGAAAAACTGGGAAGACGACGACGACAGCGAATACTGCTCGTCCAACATCGACTTCGTGGACGCCGCCGCGGTAGCCGACGTGATTGGCATCGAGATCGAGCACGTGAACTTCGCGGCCGACTACAAGGACCGCGTGTTTGCCGAGTTCCTGCGCGAATACCAGGCCGGCCGTACGCCCAACCCCGATGTGCTGTGCAACGCCGAGATCAAGTTCAAGGCTTTCCTCGACCACGCCATGCGCCTGGGTGCCGAGAAGATCGCCACGGGACACTATGCCCGGGTGCGCCAGAACCCGGCGTCGGGCTTGTTCGAACTGCTCAAGGGCCTGGACCCGAGCAAGGACCAGAGCTACTTTCTGCACCGCGTGAACCAGTCACAGCTGTCCAAGACGCTCTTCCCTGTGGGCGAGCTGCACAAGACCGAAGTGCGTCGCATCGCCGAGGAAATCGGCCTGCCCAACGCCAAGAAGAAGGATTCGACCGGCATCTGCTTCATCGGCGAGCGGCCGTTCCGCGAGTTTTTGAACCGCTACATCAGCCATGCGCCCGGCCCCATCCTGGACGACCGTGGGCGCAAGTTGGGCCAGCATGTGGGCCTTTCGTTCTACACCCTGGGCCAGCGCCAGGGCCTGGGCATTGGCGGCGTGAAGGAAAAAGGTGCGCAGCGCGGTGGCGGCGCGCACGAGCCCTGGTTTGTGGCCCGCAAGGACCTGGAAAAGAACACGCTGCGCGTGGTGCAGGGGCACGACCACCCCTGGCTGCTGTCGCGCCGATTGGTGGCGCAGGACGTGAGCTGGTGTGCTGGCCATGCGCCTGCGCCCGGCGCCTATGCCGCCAAGACGCGCTACCGGCAGCAGGACGCTGCCTGCACGCTGGATGCCGCCCCCGATGGCTTTGCACTGCAGTTCCCCGACGCCCAGTGGGCCGTGACGCCCGGGCAGAGTGCCGTGCTGTATGACGGTGAGGTGTGCCTGGGGGGCGGTGTGATTGCGGGTGTCGAGGGGCTGCAGGCTTGAAGCAGCCGCTTATGCCCTTGGCAGATTGAGTGCTCCTTATTTGTGAGCTGCTGGCGCTTATGGAATAAGCGCTGGAGCCCATTTTCATTCAAATTCTCGCCTCCGGCTGGCCACGCTCGCAGCGCGGTCTGTCTGACAAGGAGATGGGTGCGAGTCCGGCGGTGCCGAAGCGGGCGACCTGTCCATGATTGCCTCAGCGTCTGCCACACGGCAGCCGATGCATACCGACCGACATGAACACAGCCACCGCAGCCACCCGCACCGCACCACGCCCCCGCCGTTCCTCCTCCGCAGCCACCGGCCCTGCGCGCATCCAGAAAACCCTCAAGACCGTGTTCGGCTTTCAGCGCCTGCGGCCGGGCCAGCTCGATGTGGTTGAGCGTGTCCTGCAGGGCGCCAGCACCCTGGCCGTGATGCCCACGGGTGCTGGCAAATCGCTGTGCTACCAATTGCCTGCCTTGCTGCTGCCGGGTACCACGGTGGTGGTCTCGCCACTGGTGTCGTTGATGAAAGACCAGTGCGACGCGCTGCGGGACCTGGGCGTGGCGGCGGTGCAGGTCAACAGTGCCATTGGCAGCGATGAGCTGGCTGCGGCGCGGGCGGCCATTGAAGACGGCAGCGCACGCATTGTGCTGACCACGCCCGAGCAGATCGCCGACCCCGCGCTGACCGCCGCACTGGCCCGTCACACCGTGAGCCTGCTGGTGGTGGACGAGGCGCACTGCCTGTCGCAATGGGGGCATGACTTTCGGCCTGCTTTTTTGGAAATTGCGCCCGCGGTGCGCGCGTTGGGGCGGCCTACGGTGTTGGCGCTGACCGCCACCGCCAAGCCTGCCGTGATGAAGGAAATCGTGACCCAGTTCGGCATCGCCGCCAAGAATGTGGTGCAGACCGCTGCCTTTCGGCCCAACCTTCATCTGGCGGTGGAGCCGCTTGCCCGAACGGCGGACCGTTTGCCCCGCGCGCTGAGCGTGGTCACCGCGAGCGAGGGCACGGGCATCGTCTACACCTCCACCGTGAAGTGTGCGCAAGAGCTGCACGACAAGCTCGCCGCTGCGGGAGAGCGCGTGGGCCTGTACCACGGCCGCCTGCCTGCAGCCGAGCGTGCCGAGGTGCAGGACGCGTTCATGGAGGGGCGCGTGCGCGTGATGGTGGCCACCAACGCGTTCGGCCTGGGCATCGACAAGCCCGACATCCGCTTCGTGCTGCACTACCAAATGCCTGCCAGCATCGACGCCTACTACCAAGAGGCAGGCCGCGCGGGCCGTGACGGCAACGACGCGCGCTGCACGCTGCTGTATGTGCGGCAAGACCGCGCGCTGCAACAGTTTTTCATGTCCGGCCGGTACCCGACGCTGGACCAGCTGCAGGCGGTGTACGCCACGCTGCTGACCCCGGCGCCTGATGGGGGCTGGACCTCTGCCGCCGTGATCGAGGCCGTCGAAGGCCCGCGCGGCAAGACGCAGGTGGCGCTGAGTCTGCTGCGCAGCCACAAAGTGGTGCGCCGTGATCGTTCTGGCCGCTTCAGCCTGGCCCGTGATGTGGACGGCCCCGTGCTGGAACAGTTGCTGGCAGGCTATTGCAGCCGTCGCGAGCAGGATAGCGACACACTCGAAGCCATGGTGGCCTATGCCCAGGGCGGCCGCTGCCGCTGGCATGGGGTGCTTTCAGCGCTGGGCGAAAAGCCCGGCTTCGATGCCTGCGGCTGCTGCGACAACTGCGCGCGCATGTCCGCGCTGCTGCCGTTTGCCAGCGCTGCGGCCACGCCAGAGCAACCGATTGAGGTGCCCCTGGAGGCACCACGCCCCACGCCCCCACGTTTTGCAGGCGGCCAGACGGTGCGCGCTCGGCGTTATGGCGCAGGCCAGGTGGTTGAGTCCAGCCCGCATGCCGTGACGGTGGAGTTTCCCAACGGCACACGGCGCACGTTCCTGCCGGAGTTTGTGCGGGCTGCGCGGGTGCGTGCGGCAGCGCCTGCATCCAGGTCCGCATCGGCAATGGCGGCACAACCGGCCTGACCGCGCGGGAGCGGGGCGAAGGCAGCTGTGCATTGCGAGGCCTCGGGCCTCCCTTTGATATCTGTTCTTTCCGCTCCTCAACGCGCCAATCTTTGGCAGAGCGGGCCCCATCCATGCAAAAAGCCGGAGGTGTGCTCCGGCTTTTTCGTGGCCCAGTGCGGACCCTGGTTTCAGGCTGCGGCGTGTGCCCAGGGCCTTCTCAATCGTCGCTGCTGGCCAGGCTGATGAGGATGCGCAGCACGTACCAGAGCATCAGCGCAATCGAGGCGAACAGGTGCAGCGCGGCGCCGGCAGGGCGGTCGGCCGGGTAGTCGCGAATGATGCGCGAGGTGTCATACAGCACGCAGGCGCCCGCGAACAACACCATGATCCCGGAGAACCAGATGCCCAGCTTGAAGCCGAAGATGGCGCCCGCGATGATGGTGCCCAGGGCCACCAGGCCGCCCACCTTCAGGATGCCGCCCAGGAAGGAAAAGTCTGTCTTGGTGGTGAACGCTGTCCAGGTGAGCGCGCCCACCAGCAGCAACGTGATGAACGCTGCGGCACCAATGGCGCCGGGCGCCACGAGCTGGGCGATGCCAAACATCGGCGCAAAGATCAGGCCTTCTGCCAGCACATAGAGGCCCAGGCCCATGAGCTGCGTCTGTGGGTTTTCGGCGTTGTCGGCCAGGTGCGAAGCCAGCCAGCCCACCAGCATGAACGCGCCCATGACACCCAGCCACAAAAACTTGTTGCCGCTGGCCAGCAGCATCTTGGCCGCCGTGCCCGAGAAGCCGGTCACCATCAGCACGGTCGACAGGACCACAAACGCGATCATGGCCGCGCCCAGGTGTTTGTAGGTAGAAACAATGAAGTCGCGCCGTTCGAACGGTGCGCCTTCAGGGGTGGTGGGGGTCAAGGCATTGGGATGCATGGCGGTTTCCTCTGTTGGATTTGGTGGTGCAAATACAGGAGGAGCACCCCAGGGGCGCCCCTCCCTCCCTCTCTCTTTTTTGAAAGTGGCCGTCAGGCGACGGCCAGCTGTGCCTCTTGCGCAGCACGCAGCTTGCGGTTGGACCAGACGCCTGCCGCGCCCACCAGCGTCAGCAAGATCGCAAAGATCCAGGTGCCCGCACCGCTGAAGGACTTGGCGGATGACGTGGCTTCTGCCTGCAGGCGCTGTTTGGTGGTTTCGTAGCTGATGACGGACACACCGTCCGCCGACACGTCGTAGACCAGGTCGTGGTCACTGCTGTCCACCAGAGCGGTGACCTTCTCATCGATCAGGTTGCCCACCAGCTGCTGCGGCGTGCTGTAGTCGATGCGCAGCTTGCGCACTTCGGCACCCGGGGTATCGGGCTGCACGCTGATCTCGTAGTACTTCTTGGTGGCGCGGCGTTTGCGCTTGACGGTCACTTCGGCCGCTTGCGTCACGGTGCCCGACACGGTTTGCAGGCTTTCGCGCGCAGCGTAGGCATGGTCGCCATCTGCCTTCCAGCCGCTGTAAATCGACAGTCCGATCAGGCCGGGCCCGGCCAGCAGCAAAAGCCACGCATAGCCGGTGATGAAAATCAAAATCTTGCGGACGAATCCAGGCATCGCAACCCTCTCTCTCTCTTCAGTTTGAAATAATGATTTTTGGTACTGCATGCCGCCGGGCGTTGCACCTCTTTGGCGACAAGGCCGCGATGATCTTCGAAATTGCGGTATCGGATGTAAAAAGTTGTTGGTTCGTGGCGGGGATGCCGAACTGGACAAAATGGTGAAGAGGCGTGAGCGCTCCCCGCTGTATGGCAAGTGGAAGAAGGCCGAAAAAACTACTGTTTGGCGTTTGTTTCGGCGCAGCGGCCTGTTGCGAGTTGCTACGTTTTGAAGTGCCGATGTGGTGTTGGCAACGCCGCCGCCATGGACCGTGCAGCACACAAGAAAAAAAGGCCTGCACCGAAAACGGTGCAGGCCTTTGATTCAGCGCAAAACGGAAGACTTTAGAACGGGATGTCGTCGTCCATGTCGTCAAAGCCCGAGGCGGCGCGGGGCGGCTGGGCCACGGGGGCCGGGGCAGGGCGCTGGGCCGGTGCCGCCATGGGGCGTGGGGGCGGCGCGGCGCGGCGCGGGGCTTGGTCGTAGCCACCCTGGTCACCACCACCATAGCCGTCGTCATACCCGCCGCCTTGCTGGCCGCCGCCCATGCCCTGGCGGCTGCCAAGCATCTGCATCTGGTCTGCGCGGATTTCGGTGCTGTACTTTTCGACGCCGCTTTGGTCGGTCCACTTGCGGGTGCGCAGGCTGCCTTCCACATACACCTGCGAGCCTTTGCGCAGGTATTGGCCCACGATCTCGGCAAGGCGGCCATTGAAGACCACGCGGTGCCACTCGGTGGCTTCCTTCATTTCGCCCGACTGTTTGTCTTTCCACTTGTCGGTGGTGGCGATCGTCACATTGGCCACCTGGTCGCCGCTGGGAAACGTGCGCATTTCGGGGTCGCGGCCCAGGTTGCCGACGATGATGACTTTGTTGATGGATGCCATGGTGCTGTTCGTGCCTTTTCGGGTAACTGGGAAGCGCCGGATTTGGAGGAAGTTTCCGTGCGCCAAACGCGCCATTGTGCCGCAAAGGCACTCGTGTGGCATCCGCTTGGCGCCTGCCTAGCGGCCCAGGCGGCAGGACCTCAGTGCCCGCCGCGCCCCACGGGCTGCAGGGGCCAAGTCAGCACCAACCACAGGGCCGTCAGCAGGGCCGTGGTTGCGAACAGGCCGGGCGCCCCGGCCCATTTCACCAATGCGCCGCCCAGTGCGCCCCCGGCAAACAGGCCCAGCGACTGCAAGGTGTTGTAGCTGCCCAGGGCTGCGCCACGCAGCGCGGCGGGTGCCATGCGCGACACCAGGCTGGGCTGGCTGGCCTCCAGCGCGTTGAACCCGCAGAAAAACACGAACATCAGCGGCCCCAGCACCCAGAGCGTGGGCGCCACGCCGCTGGCCGCAAGGCCGCCCAGCCCCACCTGGACAAACAGAATCAGCCCGATGGCGCCTAGCAGCGCTGCACGCAAGCGCCCGGCGCGTTCCAGCGCAAACAGGCCGCCCATGGCACCAAATGACAGCACCACCGCGGGAAGGTAAACCTGCCAATGGCGGTCTTTGGCAAGCCCGGCCTGTACCAGCATGGCGGGCACCGCCACCCACATGGACAACTGCACGGTGTGTAGCACAAAAACGCCCAGGTTCAGGCGCAGCAGGTCGGGATGGGCCCACACATCGGCCAGACGGCCGCGGGGCGCATTCTTGTGTTGGGGCGGCTCGGGTGGGACCCACCACACCACGACTGCAATGCCAGCCAGCGCCAGCGCGCAGGTCAGGCCAAACAGGCCTGCGAGGCCGATGTGTGCCGTCAGAACCGGCGCCGCGACGAGCGCCACTGCAAACATCAGCCCGATGCTGCCGCCCACCAGCGCCATCGCCTTGGTGCGCACCCCGTCCCGTGTCTGGTCTGCCAGCAGCGCCGTGACGGCGGCCGATACGGCGCCCGCGCCCTGCAGCGCACGGCCCACCAGCAGCCCGGTCAATGAATCCGCCAACGCGGCCAGCAAGCTGCCCCCGGCGAACACCAGCAGGCCCAGCACGATCACGCGCTTGCGGCCAAACCGGTCAGAGGCGAGGCCCAGAGGCAGTTGCAGAACCGCCTGCGTCAGGCCGTAGATCCCCATCGCCAAGCCCACCAGCGCCGGGTCGTCCCCGCCGGGGTATTTGCGCGCCTCCAGGGCAAACACGGGCAGCACCAGGAACAGGCCGAGCATGCGCAGCGCGAAGATGAGCGCCAGGCTGATGCTGGAGCGGCGCTCCAGAGCGGTCATGTGGGTGCTGGGGGTAGGGCGCCGCGATGCAGCGGCGGCTGACAGGGAAGAAGAATCCGGCACGGTGTGCGCTATGGCCCGAAGAAGCAAAACCGGGATTTTCGCCCATTGGCCGCCCAACTGCCGCAGCGGCGGTTGAGCAGGCGGCTGGGCTTTCAGTGCGGGGCGCGCCGCTGGCGCCAGTCCATCCACCCGATGCGGGCCAGTAAAACCGCCAGCAGGCCCAGCGCCCAGGGGTGGTCGATGGGGGTGGGAATGCTCGATCCGTCACGCGGTTTGGCGGGGCCGTTGAGTGTGCTGGCGTTGCGAACGCTCTCACCGTCACCTGCATCCCGGCCCCATGTGCCGTCCCCGGCGGCCAGTGCCACAACCGCTCCATCCGCCGGTGCGTCGGGCTGGTACATCGCCAGGGTGACCACGGCAGTTTCACCGGCCTTGGGCCCCACCGAGCCGGTGTTCACGGGCGCAGCAGGGGCGCGCACCTCCGCGCAGGCGGCAACTGCCGCGCTCAGCAGGCACAGGGCGGCACACATGGACAGCGCCGTCGCCCCGCCCTTTGGAGCGGGCCCGTGGGCTGACAGGGGCTGCGGCAAAGCGTGTGTGCAGGGCATGGTCAGCAGCGGAGCGGGCGGCCAGGGGCCAGGGCGGGAGGGCAGTTCGGAGTCAGGTGATCGGAGCGTAGCGGCCGGTGCCATCTTTCGCTTGACTGTGCGTTTGCGGGTTTCTTGATTCTGTGTGGCAAGGCGCCCTTGCTGCTGCAGGCAAGGTGTTGCCCGGTGTGCTGGGGCGATCCAAGGCAATGATTCATGGAAATTAGAGTCAAAAATGCCTCTGGCGCTCTTCTGTAAAGCGCTTATTGCTCTTGATTTCATAGCATTCTGTGCGGCCGCCCCACGGCGCCTTGGTTTCCGTGCTGCCAGCGTATGACACTGCCCTCGCCTATCATGGTGGGTTTTCCCGCACCGAGCCCGCCCGTGACCCCTCCCCCCGTTGCCGACGACCGATCTGCCCGACCTGACGAGGGGGCCTACCTCGCCCGCGCCCTGCGCGAGCAGCGCATCAGCATCCGCGGGGCACGCACGCACAACCTCAAGAACATCGACCTCGACATCCCGCGCAACCAGCTGGTGGTGATCACGGGGCTGTCGGGCTCGGGCAAGTCCAGCCTCGCGTTCGACACGCTGTATGCGGAGGGCCAGCGGCGCTATGTGGAGAGCCTGTCGGCTTACGCGCGGCAGTTTTTGGGGCGGCTCGACAAACCCGATGTGGACCTGATCGAGGGCCTGTCGCCCGCCATCAGCATCGAGCAGAAGGCCACCAGCCACAATCCGCGCTCCACCGTGGGCACGGTGACCGAGATTCACGACTACCTGCGGCTGCTGTACGCTCGCGCCGGCACGCCTTATTGCCCCGACCACCACCTGCCACTGGCCGCGCAGACGGTGAGCCAGATGGTGGACGCTGTGCTGGCCCTGCCGGAAGACACCAAGCTCATGCTGCTGGCGCCAGTCGCGCGCGAGAAAAAAGGCGAGTTCACCGAGCTTTTCGCGCAGATGCAGGCGCTGGGTTACGTCCGCTTCCGGGTGGACGGGCAGATCTACGAACACGAGAACCTGCCTGCACTCAAGAAAACCGAGAAGCACAACATCGACGTGGTGATCGACCGCATCAAGGTGCGCGGTGATCTGCAGCAGCGCCTGGCCGAGAGCATCGAGGCAGTGCTGCGCGTCGGCGGGCACGAGGGCAATGGCCGCGTGCTGGCGCTGGAGATGGACACGGGCCAGGAGCACCTGTTCAGCAGCAAATTCGCCTGCCCGGTGTGCAGCTATTCGCTGGCCGAACTGGAGCCGCGCCTGTTCTCTTTCAACTCGCCCATGGGCGCGTGCCCCACGTGCGACGGCATTGGCCAGCGCGAGGTGTTCGACCCCGAGCGCGTGGTGGCCTTCCCGTCGCTGAGCCTGGCCAGCGGCGCCATCAAGGGCTGGGACCGGCGCAATGGCTACTACTTTGCGATGCTGGAAAGTCTGGCCGCGCACTACGTGTTCGATGTGGAAGCGCCGTTCGAGTCGCTGCCTGCCAAGGTGCAGCACGCCATCCTGCACGGCTCGGGCGACGAAGAGATCGCGTTTCGCTACATCCTGGACAGCGGCGCCAACAAAGGCAAGGTGCACACCAAGAAGCACCCCTTCGAAGGCATCTTGCCCAACATGGCGCGGCGCTACCGCGAGACGGATTCCGTCGTCGTGCGCGAAGATCTGGCCCGCTACCGCAGCAGCCAGCCCTGCCCCGATTGCCACGGCACCCGCCTGCGCCGCGAGGCCCGCCATGTGAAGGTGGGCGAGGGCGAGCAGGCCCGCGCCATTTATGAAGTGAGCCACGCCACGCTGAGCGACGCGCATGGCTGGTTCCTGACCCTGCAGCTCACCGGTGCCAAGGCCGAGATTGCCGACAAGGTGGTGCGCGAGATCGCCACGCGCCTGCAGTTTTTGAACGATGTGGGCTTAAGCTACCTGAGCCTGGACCGCAGCGCCGAAACGCTCTCGGGCGGCGAGGCGCAGCGCATTCGCCTGGCGTCGCAAATTGGCTCGGGCCTCACGGGTGTGATGTATGTGCTGGACGAGCCCAGCATTGGCCTGCACCAGCGCGACAACGACCGACTGATTGCCACCTTGCAGCACCTGCGCGACATCGGCAACAGCGTGATCGTGGTCGAGCACGACGAAGACATGATGCGCGCCGCCGACCACGTGATCGACATGGGCCCCGGCGCAGGCGTGCACGGTGGGCGGGTGATGGCGCAGGGCACGTACGACGAAGTGCGTGGCAATGCGCAGTCGCTCACGGGCCAGTACCTGTCGGGCACGCGCACCATCGCCGTGCCCAAGCGCCGCACGCCCTGGTTGCCGGTGCTGGACCAGCCTGCGCCGGTGGTGGAGGCCAAGACCAAATCGCGCTTTCCGCAGACTGAGGCCAGCAAACGCCGCGCCGAGCAGAAAGCCGAGCGATTGGCCGAGCACCACGCCCGCCAGGGCGCCGTGCAGGCGCTGCGCGTGGCGGGCGCCACGGGCAACAACCTCAAGGGCGTGACGGTGGACTTCCCCGTGGGGCTGCTCACCTGC
>PJUL01001324.1_pt1 | contig 10551 bp, 8 predicted proteins | sample 1512221 | NCBI WGS metagenome assembly PJUL01 (sample SAMN08177667, study PRJNA422409) | Feces metagenome, whole genome shotgun sequencing project.
CGGGTCGCTTCCATCGCTGTGACCGTTGCGGCGGGGGCGCCGTTGCTTCACAGAGATGGACGCTGAATTCCTACTCGATCAATAGACTTATCCTCAGGGGTCTTATTAGAGTTCCTCAACGGGATAGACGGGACGCCAGATGCCGACCAACCTTCCGACCGAATTGCTCCGCAGCTTCGTGGCCATCGTCGACAGCGGTTCGATGCTGCGCGCCACCGAGCGGGTCTTCGTCACCCAGTCGGCGCTCAGCCTGCAGATGAAACGCCTGGAGGAGACGGTGCTGACGCCGCTGTTCCACCGCGAGGGACGGCGCTTGTCGCTGACGCCGGCGGGCCAGACCTTGCTGGGCCACGCCCGCGACATCCTCGCCCTCAACGATCGGGCGGTGGTGGCGCTGACGGGCGACGCCCTTGCCGGCCCGGCCAGGGTGGGGCTGGTGCAGGACTTCGCCGAGACGCTGCTGTCGGGCGTGCTGGCCCGCTTCGCCCAGCTCAACCCCGACACCCAGCTGCAGGTGCGGGTGGCCGGCTCGCCGGAGCTGCTGGACCTGCTGCGCAGCGACCGCCTGGACGTGATCCTGTGCATGGGGGCCTATGACGACCCGGCCGCCGCCCGCACCGTGCCGATGGTCTGGCACGGTGATGCGGATCTGGCCCAGCTGGACGTCCTGCCGCTGGCGATCCTGGAGGCGCCGTGCCGGTTCCGCGACGCGGCGCTGGCGGCTCTGGAGCGGGAGGGGCGGCCCTACCGCGTGGCGCTTGAGACGCCCAGCCTGTCAGCCCTGCGGGCGGCCGTGCAGTCGGGCCTGGCCGTGACCTGCCGCACCAGCCTGTTCCGTCCCGACGCCCAGCCGATCGCCGAGGCGGCCCTGCCCAGCCTGCCCAAGGTGGCCTATGTGCGCCGCACCGGCCCCGCGCCGCACCCGTCGATCGGCAAGCTGTCGGAGCTGATCCACACGGCGGCGCTGGAGCTTTAAGGCTATACTCTTTTTCGCGTCATCCCGGCCGAAGGGCCGCGTAGCGGGCCGTAGAGCCGGGACCCAGGGGCCACCTGCAGTGCGCCGGCCCCTGGGTCCCGGATAAGCCCTGCGGGCTTTCCGGGATGACGAGGAGTAAGCGATTGAATTGGTTGGGCCCGATACGCGCTCAAGTGCCGACCCTTTCTCCGAGCTTCCCCGCGAAGGCGGGGATCCAAGCTGTATTTCGGGGCAAGGCGCGTCCGTGAGCGACCCGCAGACCCCGCTTGGGTCCCCGCCTTCGCGGGGAAGGGCGGTTTGGGGGCGGTCCTGCGAGTGAACGCCGAGCCAGCCTAGCCGCGTCGCACCGTCGCCAGGGCCGCCGCCGCCACCTGCGCGGCCTGGCCGCGGATGTCGGGCACGGCGTTGATCTCCCACCGGGCCCCGCGCGTGACGGGGCCGACCGCGAGCAGCGTGCGGCTCGCCGAGCCCGACACGTCGAGCAGGCGGTTGTCGGCGTCGACGTCCAGGCCCAGGCGCAAGGGATCGGGCCGGGCCAAGCCCCGCCGGATCAGGTCTAGCAGCAGCGGATCGGTCGATCGGGTCACGTCGCCGGTGGGACCCGTGGCGTTGACCACCGCCGACACCGAGAACGGCTGCGAGGCGGTTTCGCCGCGCGGCCGCCAGGCGCCCTCGACGCGGCCGTCCTCGGCTTCGGCCAGGCGTACGATCTTGCCCGCGGCGACCTTCAGGCGGCCCGTGCGGCGCAGGCCCGCGACCCGCGCGGCCACCTCGGGCGACAGACGGTGACGGTGCACGTCCCAGAAGGGGCGCGCATGGCGCAGGAAGGCCTGCTTGTGCGCCACGCTCCAGCCGCGCCAGAGGTCCTGGGTGGCCGGGCGCAGGGCGTCGACGGCGGTGCGCCAGCCGTGCTCGGCGGCCGTTCGGCGCAGCCAGGCCAGGGCGACGAGGGGCGGAATGTCCGACGCCGGCGGCGAGGGCGGCCTGGCCGGCGGTTCGCCTTCGTGCTCGCGCGGCGTGAGGCCGCGTCGCGACAGGGCGATGATCGAGCGGCCCGGCGCCATGTCCTCGAGGCTCAACGCCACGTCCACCATCGTCAGGCCCGTCCCCAGCAGCAGAACCGGGCCGGGCGGCAGGCGGGCCGGATCCCATCGCCAGGGATCGGCCACGTAGGCCGGCGAGGCGGCCAGCGCCTCCGTCACGCCATGCGGACGGCAGGGCGGGGGATTGCCCAGCGCCAGCACGACGGCGTCGGCCAGGATCGGCCGGCCCATGGCGGTGGTCAGCCGCCAGCCGTCGCCGCCGGGCTCCAGCCCGACCACGGCGTCCGGCGCGATCACGAGGCGGCCCGCGCCTTGCGGACCTTCGACGATCTGCGCGAGCAGGGCCTGCAGGTAGCGCCCGTAGTCGCCTCGCGTGGCGAAGTCGCCCGGACCGACCTCTAGGCCGAGGCCTTGCATCCAGTCCACGAAGTCGCCCGGTCGGTCGGGCCAGGCGCTCATGTTGCCCGCCCGCACGTTCAGGCGATGGCTCGGATTGTGGGTGGCGTAGGCCGCGCCCAGGCCGACCGGCGCATTGCGCTCCAGCAGGATCACGCGCACCGCCGCGCCGTCCCGCAGCAGGTTCAGGGCGGTCATCACGCCGCTGAAGCCGGCGCCGACCACGGCGATCACGGGCGTTGGAGGCAGGGCCATGGTCTGGAAACTCTATAAAATCGATAGGAGTTTCTTCGGCGATCGTCGGGCGGTGCGCAAGCCGTCTGTCGAGGATGGTTGATCCTGCTCATTGGCGCTGCTGAAATATGCGCGCCGCCAATGCCGATTATTGCCGCTCGCGATATATAAATCTCTGAATTCTTTCTGAGAAATACTCGTTCGCACCGTTTGGGCGTGCTGGCCATGTTCGCCTCCGCCGACCGTCTCGCGTCGGCTGCAAGGAGGTTCCCATGAGCGCCGTCCTCGACCAGGTCCGCCAGGAGCTGGGCCTGACTGTCACGCCCGTCAGCCCGACCATCGGCGCCGAAGTCGCCGGGGTCGACCTGCGCCAGACCCTGAGCCGCGAGCAGCGCGACGCCCTGAAGGCGCTGCTGCTCGACCGCAAGGTTCTGTTCTTCCGCGACCAGGACATCACCCGCGACCAGCAGCTGGCCTTCGCCGCCAACTTCGGCGAGGTCTACGCTCACCCGACCGGCGGCGTCGAAACCCACCGCGCCGTGCAGCCGATCTCGGCCGAGGCCTTCAAGAAATATGACATCCGCGAGAACCACTGGCACACCGACACCAGCTGGCGCGTGAACCCGTCGTTCGGCGCGGTGCTGAAGGCCGTGCACATTCCCGAGGTCGGCGGCGACACTATCTGGGCCGACGGCCACGCCATCTGGAAGGGCCTGCCCGACGACCTCAAGGCCGCCGTCGACGAGCTGTACGTCATCCACGACTACCAGGACGCGCTGAACCGCTCGGGCGAGCGCTATCCGCTGACGGCGCATCCGGCGATCCGCACCCATCCGGAGACCGGCCAGGAGATCTTCTGGATCAACTACAGCCTCAAGCCGCGCTTCGTGGACCTGGCGCCCGACGAGAGCAGGGCGCTGCTGGCGCGCCTCTATGACGAGGTGAAGCGGCCCGAGCACCACGCCCGTTTCCGCTGGCGGCCCAACTCGGTGGCCCTGTGGGACAACCGCGCGGGCCTGCACTACGCGGTGCGCGACTACGGTGACTTCCCGCGGGTGATGGAGCGGGTGCTGATCGGCTCCGACGACGTGCCCTACCGCGACCGCAAGCCCGCCTGACGCCTGGACGGCGCGGCCCGCCGAAGCCGCGCCGCCGACCTTCCGATTTCTCAAGACCAAGAACGACGCGGGGCCGATGCGCCTCGCGCGGGGGATAGACTTTTGACCTTTGTTTCCTCGTCCAAGACCCTGAAACGCTCGGCCTTCGCGGGCCTGCTGCTGGCCTGCGCCTCGGGCGCGGCCCTGGCCGCCGAGCCGATCCCGAGCGTTGATGCGCCCGACGCGGCGGCCGACGCCCTGGACGGCGTCGTCGTCACCGGCGTGCGCGGCGTGCGCCGCACCGTGGCCGACAGTCCCGCGCCCATCGACGTCATCTCGTCCGAGCAACTGACCGCCACCGGCAAGACGGGCCTGAAAGAGGTGCTCAACACCCTGATCCCGTCCTTCAACCTGCCGGGGGTCAACGGCGGCGGCACCTCGTGGACGGTGCGGGCCATCACGCTGCGCGGCCTCAACGGCGACCAGGCCCTGTTCCTGGTCAACGGCAAGCGCCGCCACACCACCTCGCTGATCAACAACCTGGCCCGGGTGGGGCGCGGCGGCGTGCCGGTGGATCTCGATCTGATCCCGGCCTCCGCGATCGAGCGCATCGAGGTGCTGCGCGACGGCGCCTCGGCCCAGTACGGCTCGGACGCCATCGCCGGCGTCGTCAACATCATCCTCAAGAAGGACACGCAAGGCGGGGCGTTCTCCTACACCGGCGGCCAGAACTATCTGGGCGACGGCGACACCCGCGCCGCCAGCCTGAATTTCGGCCGCGCGCTGGGCGACGAGGGCGGCTTCCTGCAACTGGCGATCAATTGGAAGAACAACGAGGCCGCCTCGCGCGCCGTGCCTTCCCGCGCCCAGTACCTCTACCAGCCGACCGTCACGACCGTCGGCGGCGCAACCACCGTGACCCCCGACCCGCGCGACGCCACGGCCGACCGCTACTTCTGGGGCGCCAGCTACGGCCCCGGCGAAGAGGACATTATCGCCACGGCCTACAACGCCGAGCTGCCCTGGCGCGACCTCGTCCTCTATTCCAGCGGCACGGTCAGCCACCGCTCGTCCAAGAAGGTCACCGGCAGCTTCCTGCCCAACCTCGCGCCCGTGACCGGCGTCACGGCGGGTCGCCCGCTGAACCGCAACTCGCTGCCCGAGGTCTATCCCAACGGCTTCAACGCCCTGCGTCGGATCTTCGAGCTGGACTGGCAGACCAGCCTGGGCGCGCGCGGCGAGAAGGCCGGCTGGGCCTGGGACGCCTCGACCACCTTCGCCCAAGACCACGCCCAGCTGGACGGCCAGAACACGCTGAACGCCACGCTCGGCCCCGACAGCCCGACCTACTTCCATCTGTCGACCCACCAGTTCCAGCAATGGACCAACAACCTCGACGTCACCCGCTCGTTCGAGGGCGTGCTGCCCCGGCCGCTGCAGGTGTCGTGGGGGCTGGAGCACCGCTACGAGCGCTTCCTGATCGAGGCCGGCGACGAGGCCTCCTACATCGTCGGCGACTACGTGATCCCGGCCGGCCAGCCGTTCGCGGGCCTGCGGCCTAATCCGGGCCTCTCGTCCTATGCCGGCACCGCGCCCGAGGACGCCGGCTCGGCCACCCGCCATTCCTATGCGGCCTATCTCGATGTCGGGACCGATCTTACGGAAAACTGGTACGTCGGCGCCGCCGTCCGCCACGAGCGCTACACCGGCGACGTGGGCGAGACGACCAGCGGCAAGCTGACCACCCGCTGGGAGTTCCTGCCCGGCTACGCCCTGCGCGCCACGGTCAGCAACGGCTTCCGCGCCCCCTCGCTGGGCCAGACGGTGTTCGCCACCTCGACCATCTCCGGCAGCCTCTGCCCGGCCGCGCCCAACAACACCTTCCGCGGCGCGCCCTGCACGCCGGGCGAGTACCTGACCTTCCCGACCAAGGTGCTGCGCACCGACACCGCCGAGGCCAAGGCCCTGGGCGCGACCGCGCTGAAGCCCGAGACCTCGACCAACTACAGCTTCGGGATCACCGCCGAGCCGCTGGCCAGGCTGCGCCTGACGCTGGACGCCTACCAGATCGACATCGACGACCGCATCGTCGACACCAGCAACCTCGACCTGTCGGTGACCCAGCTGCAATCGCAGCCGGCCCTGGTCGGCCTCTTGGCGCGCTTCCCGCAGGGGCTGACGGCGACCTACTACACCAACGCCGTCTCGACCCGGACCACGGGCGTCGACTTCGTGGCCGAGTACGGCTTCGACCTGGGCTTTGCCGGCCGCCTCAACCTCAACGCCGCCTACGCCTTCAACAAGACCAAGGTCCGCGACGTCGCGCAGACCCCGGCCATCCTCAAGGCGGTCAATCCGAACCTCGTCTTGTTCGACCGCCAGAAGATCTCCGACCTGACCGTCGGCACGCCGCGTGAGAAGGTGGTGCTGGGCGCGGTCTGGAGCCGTCAGACGCTCAGCGCCAGCCTGCGCACCACGCGCTACGGCGAATACACCGAGGCCGGCACCTCGGCGAACCTCGACCGCACCTACAGCCCCAAATGGGTGGTCGATCTCGACATCGCCTGGGACGTACGCCCGAACACCAACGTCGCGATCGGGGCCAACAACCTCTTCGACCAGTATCCCGACAAGATCGGCATCGTGAACGCCGACCAGGGGACGCTGCAGTACGGCCTGTTCTCGCCCTTCGGCATCACCGGCGGCTATTACTACGCCCGCCTGACCCAACGCTTCTAAGGGGAGGGCGGCATGGATCGACGCCAGCTCATCATCGGTTTCGGCGCGCTCGTCGGGCTCTCTGCCTGCGGCAAGGGCGAGGCCCAGGCCCCGCTCAAGGTCGGCAGCCAGCGCGGCGGCACCAAGGCGGTGCTGATCGCCTCGGGCGCGCTGGAAGGCGTTCCCTACAGGATCGAATGGAGCGAGTTCCCCGCCGCCCAGCCCCTGCTCGAGGCGCTGGGCGCAGGCGCGGTCGACCTGGGCGAGGCCGGCGACGCGCCGTTCCTGTTCGCCTATGCCGGCGGCGCGAAGATCAAGGCCGTGCAGGCCGGCCGCAGCGGCGGTCGCTCCACCGCGATCCTGGTGCCCAGGGACTCGCCGATCCGCGACGCCGCCGGCCTGCGGGGCAAGAAGATCGCCACGGGGCGCGGCTCGATCGGCCATTACCTGCTGCTGCGGGTGATCGAGAAGGCGGGCCTGTCGCCGACCGATGTCGAGGTCGTGTTCCTCAGCCCCGGCGACGCCAAGGCCGCGTTCACGGCCGGCTCCATCGACGCCTGGGTGACCTGGGGCTCGTACGTGGCGCTGGCCCGGCTGCACGACAGCGCCCGGGTGCTGGCCGACGGCGAGGGCGTGCTCAGCGGCAACGGCTACGAGGCCGCCAGCATCAAGGCGATCCTGACCAAGCGGCCCCAGATCGACGACTTCCTGCGCCGCCTGGCCAAGGCCCGCCGCTGGGCCGCCCAGAACCCCGACGCCTTCGCCGCCGTGCTGTCCAAGGAGACGGGTCTGTCGCTCGACATCGCCCGCTGGACGGTCGGCAACTACAAGGCCGTGCCTGTGCCGATCGACGAGACCTCGGTGGCCGAGGCGCGCTCGGTGCTCGACCACTTCCGCGCGGCCGGGGCGATCAAGTCCGACCTTGATGCGGCCGGCGCCTTCGACGCCTCGTTCAACGCGGCGATCGCCGGATGAGCGCCGACTTCGATACGCCCCATTGGGACACGGACGTCCTCGTCATTGGCGGCGGGCTGGCCGGAACCTGGGCCGCCATCGCCGCCGCTCGCGAGGGCGCGCGGGTGATCCTGGCCGACAAGGGGTACTGCGGAACCAGCGGGGTCACCGCCACCGCCGGTCCGGGCCACTGGTGGGTTCCGCCCGAGCATCGTGAAGCGGCCGTCGCCGATCGCCTGAAGCGCTCTCTGGGCCTGGGCGATCCCGACTGGATGGCGCGGATCCTCGACCTCACCTGGACCAGCCTGCCGCAGTTGGCCCGCCACTACGCCTTCTCGAGCGACGAGCTGGGGCGCGTCCAGTACCGCGGCCTGCGCGGTCCCGAATACATGCGGGCCATGCGCGCCCTCGCCCTGGAGGCCGGCGCGACCATTCTCGACCACCATCCGGCGCTGGAGCTGCTGACCGACGCCGACGGCGTCGTCACCGGCGCGGCGGGCGTGGCGCTGCGCGGCGAACGGCCCTGGACGATCCGGGCCGGGGCGGTGGTGCTGGCCACCGGCGGCTGCGCCTTCGCCTCGCGCCTGCTGGGAGCGGCGACCAACACCGGCGACGGCCTGCTGATGGGCGCCGAGGCCGGGGCCGATCTGTCGGGCATGGAGTTCACCAACTACTACACGCCCATGCAGGCCGGCACGAACATGGCCCGCTCGATGAGCTTCGCCTTCGCCCGCTGGTTCGACGAGGCCGACGACGAACTCGACATCCCCGCCGGGCCCGACGTCAGCCCGCATCTGGCCCGCGCCCTGCTGAAGGGGCGGCTCTACTGCCGGCTCGACCGCATTCCGCCGGACATCCGCGAGGTGATGCCGCAGGTCCAGCCCAACTTCGTGCGGCCCTTCGCCCGCATGGGCGTCGACGCCTATGCCGAGCGGTTCGAGGTCACGCTGGTCTCGGAGGGCACGGTGCGCGGCATAGGCGGACTGCGGGTGACCGATAGGCTTTGCCAGACCGCCGCGCCGGGCCTGTTCGCGGCCGGCGACGCGGCCAGCCGCGAGCTGGTCACCGGCGCGATCTCGGGCGGCGGGGCGGTGAACTCGTCCTGGGCGCTGTCGTCGGGGCAGTGGGCCGGGCAGGGCGCGGCGCGCTTTTCCCGCAGCCGTGTCGCCAAGGCCGGCGAGCGCCTGCGCCACATCGGCCAGGCCGGGCTGCGGCCGACCAGCCGCTCGGCCGGCGTCGACCTTCCCGCCGCCGTCCAGGTCGTCCGCCACGAGATGGGCGCCTACGACCGCAACATCTTCCGCACCGGCGCTAGCCTCGAGGCCTCAGGCGAAAGGCTCGACGACGCCTGGCGCGAGATCGCCGCCCACGCCGGCGGCTGGGGCAGGGGGCTGCTCAGGGCCCGCGAGGCCGCCGCCCTGGTCGCCGCCGCCCGCTGGAGCAAGGCCAGCGCCCTGCAGCGCCGCGAGAGCCGGGGCATGCACCGCCGCGAGGACGCATCCGGGCTCGACCCGAGGCTGGCCTCGCGCCAGCGCTCGCATGGCCTGGACCGCGTCGTCACCCGCTTCGAGGCGGTCAGCCCTGAAAGCACCAGGCTGGAGGCCGTCGCATGATCGAGGTCGTGATCGACGACCGCTGCGGCGGTTGCGGCGACTGCGTGGACGTCTGTCCCAGCGACGTGCTGGCGCGCGGGCCCGGCGGCAAGGCGGTGATCGCCCGCCAGGCCGACTGCCAGACCTGCTACCTGTGCGAGCTCTACTGTCCGGAAGACGCCCTGTTCGTCTGGCCCGAGACTGACCGCGTCGCCGGCGTCACGACGCAGCAGGCCCTGGCCACCGGCGACGTCGGCGGCTTCCGGCGCGACAGCGGCTGGGACGAGCACGCGGCTACCCACACCAACCAGCACTGGCGGATGGGGGCGATCTTCGAGCGCGCCCGCCTGATGGCGATCGACGCCGCCGACACCGCTCGAACCGAGGACGGGAGGACTTCATGAGCCATCAGACCCTGCGCGAGCGCCTGGCCGCGCTGCATGCCGAACGTGTCCGCACCTGGGACCCGGCGGCGCTGAAGATCAACATCGACCAGCGCGCCCGCCTGGTCGAGGCGGCCGATCCCGACGAATGGGTCAAGGTCGGCGACAAGGTCGCGCCGTTCGTGCTGAAGGACGTCGAGGGCGGCGACCTGACCCTGGAAGGCCTGACCGCCAAGGGGCCGGCGGTGCTGGTCTTCTTCCGCTTCGCCGGCTGTCCCGCCTGCAACATCGCCTTGCCCTATTACGAGGAGCGCCTGGCCCCGGCCCTGAAGGCGATCGGCGCGACCCTGGTCGCCGTCAGCCCGCAGGTTCCCGAGCGCCTGGGCGAGATCCGCGCGCGACATGGCCTCAGCTACAAGGTGGCATCGGACCCCGACAACGCGCTTGGGCGCCGGTTCGGGGTGCTCTACACCGCCGACCAGGCCAGCCAGGACGCCCAGCGCGCCAAGGGCGGCTTCATCGGCGACGTCACCGGCACGGGCACGTGGGAGCTGCCGCAGCCGGCCGTGGTGGTGATCGACCGCCAGGGCGTCGTCCGCTTCGCCGACGTCAGCCCCGACTGGCTGGTCCGCACCGAAGCCGACCCCATCATCGCCGCCGTCCGCGCCCTGACCCCCGCGCCGGCCGCGGTGTGACGGCAATGATCCTCCCCCTCCGGGGGAGGCAGCCCGGAGGGAGGGGGCGTTTTCAGCTTCCCGGACGGCTTGGGATCGCCCCCCCAAAAAAACCCTCTCCCGGAGGGGAGAGGGAGGGGCCCAGGCGATAGCCTGGGAGGGTGAGGGGTTACGGCGCCAACCGGCGCGCCGGCACGCCGTCGACCGTCCCTAACCCCTCATCCGACCTGCTTCGCAGGCCACCTTCTCCCTTCAGGGAGAAGGATCAGGAGCCGGACGGGGATAGAGCAGCGTGGATCCCCGGCGTTCGTCGAAAAGAGTCTCACGAACTCAACGCTCTACAACTTTCTCATCCAATTCGATCAGACGCGCTGAAACCCGGGTCATAATCAAAGCCGTCCCCGCCATGGGGAGGGCTCTTGGTACCGGCCCAAGCGTGGCGAGGACCGCATCGAGCGGGGCCGCAAGAAGGTCTCGGGAAGGC
>PJUL01001325.1_pt1 | contig 10498 bp, 12 predicted proteins | sample 1512221 | NCBI WGS metagenome assembly PJUL01 (sample SAMN08177667, study PRJNA422409) | Feces metagenome, whole genome shotgun sequencing project.
CGTTGGTGACTTGGGACTCTTCCACACCGAGTTGTTCGGCAATGATTTTTTTGACGCGTGCTTCGATATCGCTCATGGTTTCCCTCTGGGGGTTGTGAATGAATCCGCGATTCTAGCTGCTTAAGGAGAAGCCCCCTAGGCAACCCGCCGTCCGGATGAACCGGCGTTATCTTTCATTAATTACATGTACATGCCGCCATTGACATGCAACTCCTGCCCCGTCACATAGCCCGCCTCACGTGACGCCAGGTACACAACGGCGTGCGCGATGTCTGACGGCTTACCCATGTGGCCCATGGGAATCTGCGCATTGAGCGCTTTTTGCTGCTCTTCGGGCAGTGCGGAAGTCATGTCCGTCTCGATGAATCCGGGGGCTACACAGTTCACCGTGACGCTGCGACTGCCCAGCTCTCGCGCCAGTGCTCGCGTCATGCCCGCCACACCGGCCTTGGCGGCGGCATAGTTGGCCTGACCAGGATTTCCCGACGCTCCCACCACGCTGGTGATGCTGATGATGCGGCCAAAGCGCTGTTTCATCATCGGACGAATAGCGGCGCGGCTCACACGGAACACGGCTTTGAGATTGGTGTCCAGCACCGCATCCCAGTCATCGTCCTTCATGCGCATGGCCAGGGTATCGCGGGTGATACCGGCGTTGTTGACCAGCACATGCAATCCACCTTGCTGCTTGACGATGGCATCCATCAGGGCATCGACAGCTGCCGCGTCGTTCACATTGAGATTGGCACCACGGCAGCCTGGGTAGGCCGACAGCGCCTGGCTGATGCGCTCAGCGCCTTGGTCTGTCGTGGCTGTGCCAACCACTTGGTAGCCGCGCACGGCCAGTTCCAATGCAATGGCAGCACCAATGCCGCGCGAGGCGCCGGTGACCAGCGCCACCTGCGCCGCGGATGAAGATTCGCTCATGCCAGCAACTCCCGAATTTCGGCCAGCGTGGCCGTGTCAAACAGTGCAGCACCCACCAATTCAGGGTCGATGCGTTTGGTCAGGCCGGTCAGCACCTTGCCTGGGCCACATTCAATGATGTGGGTAACGCCGCGCGCTTTGAGGGCCTGCACACACTCCACCCAGCGCACGGGGCCAAAGGCCTGGCGATACAACGCCTCGCGGATGGCGTCTGCATCCTGCAGCACGGCCACGTCTACGTTATTGATCACCGGAATCTGTGGCACGGCAAGCGCCACGTCGGCTAGAGCCGACTTGAGCTTCTCCGCGGCGGGCTTCATCAGGCTGGAATGGAACGGCGCGGACACCGGCAAGGGCAATGCGCGCTTGGCACCCGCTGCCTTCAACACTTCGCAGGCTTTGTCGACACCCGCCTTGGTGCCGGCAATCACGGTCTGGATGGGGTCATTGAAGTTGACAGCTTCCACCACTTCGGCCGAACCCGCACCCAACGACGCCAGCGCTTCAGCACAGCCAGCGATCACCTTGGAAGCCTCCATTCCCAAGATGGCGGCCATGGCACCGGCCCCCACTGGCACCGCATCCTGCATGGCCGCGGCGCGCAGACGCACCAACGGAGCAGCCTGGGCCAGCGTGAGAACACCCGCCGCCACCAGCGCCGAATACTCGCCCAGCGAGTGCCCCGCCACAGCAGCAGGAGCCGCGCCGCCCTCGGCACGCCACACCCGCCAAGCCGCCACACCAGCGACAAGCATGACAGGCTGGGTGTTGGTGGTGAGGGCCAACGCCTCTTTGGGGCCGTCCTTGATCAGCGCACCCAGGTCTTTACCCAGTGCTTCGGAGGCTTCTTGCAGGGTTTGCGCCACTACGGGGTGGTCGGCCCAACCGTCAAGCATGCCCACAGACTGCGAGCCCTGCCCCGGAAAGACAAATGCAAAAGTCTTCATGAAAATCCAGAAAATATGAATGAAATTAGCCTCTAGCGCTTATCCATCAAGCGCTGGCAGCTATAACTTCAAGAGCACCGCGCCCCAGGTGAAACCACCGCCCACGCCTTCCAGCAGCAGCGTTTCGCCCTTGTGGACTTGGCCGGTGCGCACTGCGTGGTCGAGCGCGAGGGGAATAGACGCCGCCGACGTATTGCCATGCTGGTCGACCGTAACCACGATCTTGTCCATGGACATCTTCAGCTTACGGGCCGTGCCCTGCATGATGCGAATGTTGGCCTGGTGCGGGATGAGCCAATCCACATCGGCCTCCGTCAGGCCCGCCTTCGCCAGCGCTGCATGGGCCGCCTTCTCAAGCACCCCCACCGCCAGCTTGAACACCGCCTGTCCATCCATCTTCAGCAGCGGATCTCCCAACACCTGGCCCCCAGCCACATTGCCGGGCACACACAGAATGTCCACGTGTTTTCCATCGGCATGCAGGTCACTCGACAGGATGCCAGGGGTGTCCGAGGCTTCCAGCACCACAGCACCGGCTCCGTCACCAAACAACACGCAGGTAGTGCGGTCATTGAAATCCAGAATGCGGCTGAATACTTCCGCCCCGATGACCAGCGCCTTGCTAGCCGCTCCGGTCTGAATCATGGCATCTGCCACGGACAGGGCATACACAAAGCCGCTGCACACGGCCTGCACATCAAACGCGGGGCAACCGTTGGCGCCAAGCTTGTTCTGCAGGATGCATGCGGTGGACGGAAACACCATGTCCGGCGTGGAGGTGGCCACGATGATCAGATCGATGTCCGCGGGCTGCAGGCCCGCCGCCTGCAAAGCATTGCGCGCAGCTTCCAGGCCCAGGTCGCTGCTTGCCACATCGGGCGCCGCAAAGTGGCGTGCCCGGATGCCGGTGCGCTCCACAATCCATTCATCCGAGGTTTCGATGCCGCGCTGGCCCAGTTCAGCCACCAAATCAGCGTTGGTCAACCGGCGCGGAGGCAAAAAACTACCTGTGCCGGTGATGCGGGAATAACGTCTCATCTAATTAATAGCCGCCGCAACGCCAGGCTGGGGCTGGGCATCTGCAGGCACCAGCAGTGGCGCCGCATGCGCAATCCGGGTCCGGACACGGTCTAGCAGGTTGTTGCGGGCTGCATCATACGCCCGGTTCAAAGCCTGCTCGAAAGCCATGGCGTCGGCCGAACCGTGGCTTTTGAAGACGAGGCCGCGTAGCCCCAACAGCGCCGCGCCGTTGTAACGGCGGTAATCCATGCGCTTCATCAGCGCCTTTAGCACCGGATAGGCCGCGATGGCAGCAATTTTGGTGAAGATATTGCGCGAAAACTCCACCTTGAGCGCGCCAATGATCATGGAAGCCACACCTTCGCTGGCTTTCAATGCGACGTTGCCTACAAAGCCGTCACAGACCACGATGTCCACCGTACCTTTGAAAATGTCGTTGCCTTCGACATTTCCAAAAAATTTTAGATCCCCGGCGTTGCCAGCAGATCGCAACAATTCGCCGGCTTTTTTGATGACTTCGCTGCCCTTGATGACTTCTTCGCCAATATTGAGCAGCCCCACTGTCGGCTCGCCGCCCTCCTTCAAGGCCGACACCAAGGCTGAACCCATGACGGCGAACTGAAGCAGGTGCTCCGCCGAGCAATCCACATTGGCGCCCAGGTCAAGCACGGTGGTAGCACCACCTGCCGCGTTGGGCATCTGGGTGGCAATGGCGGGGCGGTCGATGCCATCCAGCGTTTTAAGCAGGTAGCGCGCGATGGCCATCAACGCGCCTGTGTTGCCCGCAGAAACCGCAGCAGCGGCGACACCGTCCTTGACCTGCTGAATGGCCACCCGCATCGAAGAATCCTTCTTCTTGCGCAGCGCCACTTCCACAGGATCGTCCATGGCAACCACTTCGGAGGCGGCGACCACCGTGGCCCGCTCATGGGAAAACGAATTGAGACTGTCAGCCAAGCCCACCAGCAGCAGGCGGGCATCAGGGTGATTTTCGAGAAACTGGCGGCACGCCGCGAGCGTGACGCGGGGGCCATGGTCGCCCCCCATGCAGTCAACAGCCAGTGTGATCATGGGCGACTTGTCCGGCCGGCCTGAAGGCCGAAAGGTGAAATGCAATAGTCAAAACAAAGGCCCGCGCTACTGTTTTTGTAGCAACGGGCCTTTGGAAGGATCGAAAATCAGGCTTCAGATTTGTTCTTCAGCACTTGGCGGCCACGGTAAAAACCGTTGGGGCTGATGTGGTGACGCAGATGGGTTTCACCGGTGGTGGGTTCCACTGCAATGCCTGGCACATTCAGAGCATTGTGCGAACGGTGCATACCGCGCTTGGAAGGGGACTTTTTGTTTTGCTGAACGGCCATGATGGCTCCTGATCTGGAATAGGTTGGTAAAAACGCGATCAGCCCAAAAAGACACGATGGGGTTCGCGTGAAGCCCACGATTATAACCCAAATGATTTTCGGGGCCTCAGTCAGCCTTTGCCATCTTTGCGCAGAGCGGCCAGCGCCGCAAAGGGATTTGGCTTTTCGGCGTTGGCTTCTTCAAAATCATCGTCCGAGGAAGACAACGGCACGACCGAAGGACACTCATCGTGTTTGGGCACGACGGGCAGGGCCATCAGGAGTTCGTCTTCGATGAGTTCGTGCAGATCGAACTCGCGGCTCATGGCCAGCAAATCCTCCTCACATTCGTCGTCCAGGGCCTCCGCAGTGGCCTCATCGGCCACAAAGCGGAACTCTCGGGCCACTTCCAGTGGCACATCCACGGGGGTCAGGCAGCGCTGGCACTCCATGGGGAAGCTGGCACGCACGTTGATGCGCATCCACACTTGGCCCATGCCACCCAGGGCGGTACGCACCTCGCCCACCGCTTCCCAATCCACCAGCAAGTCCGGGTGCAGGCCTTTGGCCTCCTGCGCCAGGCGTTCGTACTTGAGCAGCGATTCGTGGCCCGCCAGCCGCCCGCCCGCCTGGGCGAAGGCTTTCACGTCCAGGCGCTGCGGGGAGAATTCCTTGGTCATGGCGGCAGTGTAAGAGAATCGGCGCATGCATCAATCCCCCTCCCCGCAGCGCTCTCTGGTATTGGGCTCCACCTCGCGCTACCGGCGTGAATTGCTGGAGCGGCTGGGCCTGCCTTTCACCGTGGCCGCCCCGGACGTGGACGAAACCCCTTTGCCCAGCGAAACCCCGCGAGCGCTGGCCTTGCGCCTTGCACGGGCCAAGGCCCGCGCCGTTTCACGGCATCACCCCGAAGCGGTGGTGATCGGCTCGGACCAGGTGGCCGATCTGTCGGGCCAACCCCTGGGCAAGCCCGGCGATCATGAGCGTGCTGTACAGCAACTGCGCCAGATGCGCGGCCAAACCGTCATTTTTCACACCGCTCTGGCGGTGGTGTGCGCAGCCACGGGCTTTGAAGAGGTAGGCCTTGCTCCGGTGGAGGTCCAGTTTCGCCAACTCTCGGATGAAGAAATCGAACGCTATTTGCGGGCCGAGCAACCCTACGACTGCGCGGGCAGTGCCAAAAGCGAGGGCTTGGGCATTGCGCTGCTGGACGCCATCCACAGCGACGACCCCACCGCGCTCATCGGCCTGCCGCTGATCCGCACCTGCCAGATGCTGCGCGCTGCCGGGTTGGTGCTGCCATGAGCCAACCGACGACTCTCGGCACGCTGTACTTAGTGCCTGCCCCGCTGGATTTTGGCTGCGACAGCCAGGTGCCCTTGCATGATGCGCTGCCAGCCAGCACCCTGCAGACGGCGGCCCGACTAACACATTGGGTGTGTGAGAACGCCAAAAGCACCCGCGCGTACCTCAAGCGCGTGGACGCCTTGTACCCCTTGGCCGCCGCTTTGCAGCAGCAGCAGATCACTGAACTGCCGCGCGAAGTGCACAAAAAGGGAGACCACGGCAGCAAGGGTTCGGCAGCTTTTGATGCCAAGCCGCTGCTCGCCGCCGCGCTGGCCGGGCATGACATGGGCCTGGTCAGCGAAGCCGGCATGCCCGCGGTGGCCGACCCGGGCTCTTCGGTGGTGCGGGCGGCCCACGACCTGGGCATTGCGGTGGTTCCCCTGGTAGGCCCGGTGTCGCTGTTGTTGGCACTGGCGGCCAGCGGGCACAATGGGCAGAACTTCGCTTTCGTTGGCTATTTGCCGCAGGACAACCAGGAGCGCACCCACCGCATCAAAGAGCTGGAAACCCTGGCCCTGAGAACGGGACAGACCCAGCTTTTCATCGAAACCCCCTACCGCAACGCGGCCCTGTGGCAAGCGTTGGTGCAAACGCTGCAACCCTCCACACGGCTGGCACTCGCAAGTGGCCTCACATTGCCCGAGGCCCGCGTCCGCAGCCAGCCCGTGCACCAATGGCGCCAGCATCCAGCGCCACCCGACAACCGCACGCCGGTGGTTTTTGCGCTGGGGCGCTGAGCCACCCACCATCAAAAATTCAAATTTGATAGCACTTAGCGCTTTCCAGATAAGCGCTAGCGCCAGTTTTTATGCCCAAATCGCATAAAAAGCCTATTGCCTACAAATTGCGCCGGCAATGAAAAAGCCCCGGCAGAAATCCTGCCAGAGCTTTTTTATTCTGGGACTGGGGCAATCAATGGCAGCACCGGTGTTCAGGCACTACCGCCCATTTCGCCGTCCCACCCTTAACGCCAGGTAAGAGATACCCAGCCAGGGAAACCCGAATACCTCAGCGCAATTGCGGGCCTGCCAGCGACAGCGATTTGACGGCCCCCACGCCAATCGATGCACCAAACCGCTTGACCAGGCGCTCAGCCACGTTGTCGCGGCGGGTGTAATCGATGATCTCTTCGGCCTTGACCACTTCGCGCGCTACGTAGTCCAGGTTGCCCAGTTTGTCGGCCAGCCCCATTTCCACCGCCTGCTGGCCAGTCCAGAACAAACCACTGAAGGTGTCGGGCGTGGTTTTGAGGCGGTCACCCCGTCCGGCTTTGACCACGGCGATGAACTGCTGGTGGATCTGGTCGAGCATGGTCTGCGCATAGGCACGCTGCTTTTCGGTCTGCGGGCTGAAGGGGTCGAGGAAACCCTTGTTTTCGCCCGCTGTGAGCAGGCGGCGCTCCACGCCCAGCTTCTCCATGGTGCCGGTAAAACCAAAGCCATCCATCAGCACGCCGATGCTGCCCACAATGCTGGCCTTGTCCACGTAGATGTCATCGGCTGCAGCGGCGATGTAATAGGCGGCCGAGGCACAGGTTTCCTCCACCACGGCGTAGATGGGCTTGTTGTGCTTGGCCTTCAGGCGCACGATTTCGTCGTTGATGATGCCGGCCTGCACGGGACTGCCGCCCGGGGAGTTGATGAGCAGCACCAGGGCTTGCGAGCCTTCGTCCTCCAGCGCACTGCGCATCGCGGCCACCACAAACTCCGCACTGGCTTCGGCGCCGCTGGCAATCTCGCCCTTGATGTCTACCACCGCGGTGTGCGGTGTACTCTTGTTGGCGCCGGGCGACGCTTGGCGCAATGCCATGAAGGCGATTCCCGCGATCAACAACAGCCACGCCAGTCGAAAGAAAATCTTCCAGCGGCGGGCACTCCGCTGCTCTTGAAGGGTGGCAAAGGCCAGCTTTTCCAGCGTGGCGCGCTCCCACCCGGGTTCACGCGATGAGTCGCTCACAGATGCTCCTGAATCAATAGCTGCTTGCGCCCACAAATCGGGCGCTGGATTGGTTTTTGGGTCAAAACCCGAAGATTCGGGTTGATGGGGGTCGTTCATGTGTTGCGTCCTGTCACGGTGCGGACGCAGGCGTCAGCGTAGTGAGGGTTCATCCCAAAGTCCGTGCGGGGTCAAAACGCCAGGGGCTTCAGGTGCTGTGCAGTATGCCAGTGCACCACACCTTCGCTTTCAGACAAGACAATTTTTACCAATCCGCCGCGGCACGGCCCACCGGCGCACTCGCCCGTATGGGGCAAATAAGCCGCGCCGTGGGTGGCACACAGAAGCCACTGGCCGGTGTCGTCAAAAAACTGCCCCTCCTGGTAGTCCATTTCCATGGGGACATGGGTGCAGCGGTTCAGGTAGGCATGCGGCAAGCCCTGGTAGCGAATGGCAAACGCGCGGCACGTTTGGCCCGCATACACCACATCGAAAGCCACGGCTGCACCGCCGTTCACCAGCTCGGCACTGTTGCACAGGGCGATGGTTTGCTCTTCGGAAGCGTTCACAGAAGGCCTTTCGCCGTGCACGGCCTACGCATTGCGCAGCAGCCAGTCACGCAGTTCGGCCACCGAGTGCGCCACATGCAGCGGGCCCAAGGCGTGGAAGACGTCGGGCTCGTGCGCGCCATAACTCACGCCCACGCTGGCGCAGCCAGCGTTCACGGCCATCTGAAGGTCGTGGGTGGTGTCGCCAATCATCAGCAGCCGCTCGGGCGGTACGTCAAATTCGGCCATCAGCTCCTGCAGCATCAGCGGATGGGGCTTGCCGGCCGTCTCATCGGCCGTGCGCGAGCCATCGAACACGCCCTTGAGTTGAACCGTGTGCAGGGCTTCGTCCAGCCCGCGACGGCTCTTGCCGGTGGCCACCGCCAGCAGGTGGCCTTGGTTGCGCAGGTCATTCAGCAGGGGCAACACGCCTTCAAACAAGCTCAGATCGTCCTGGTGCCGAACATAGTGAAAACGGTAGCGGTTGCCCAGCTCAGCGTATTTTTCGGGCGGCACGTCGGGGGCGGCATGGGCCAGCGCCTGCATCAGGCCCATGCCGATCACATAGGCGGCCTCTTTGTCGGTGGGCACGGTGCCTCCCACATCGCGCACAGCCTCCCGAATGCAGCGCACGATGATGGCGGTGGAGTCGTACAGCGTGCCGTCCCAATCAAAGGCAATCAGGTCAAAACGGCGGGAACGGGTGGAAGGCATCAGGCGGGTCCAGGCAGGAAGGCGGCCAGTTCGGCGGGCAATTCAGCGTTCAGTGCAACGCGCTCGCCAGAGGCAGGGTGGTTGAACTGTAACCGCCATGCATGCAGGAACATGCGCTTGAGCGACAGCTTCTGAAGGCGCTTGTTCAGGTCAAAGTCTCCATATTTGTCGTCGCCCACAATGGGATGCCCCTGGCTGGCCAGATGGACCCGGATTTGGTGGGTGCGGCCGGTTTTGATGGTCACCTCCAGCAAGGACATTGCAGGCAAGCCCTGCTCCGGCCTGGCTGCAGCAGCGCTGCGAACCTTGACCAGGGTGATGGAACGCATGCCGTCCGGGTCGTCCGCGGTGGTCACGCGCACGCGGCGCTCTCCGTCGGCCTGCAAATATTTGTGCAGCGGCAGGTCGATGACCTTCTTGTTGGCGGGCCAAGTGCCGGTGACCAAGGCCAGATAGGTCTTGCCGGTTTCGCGCTCGCGGAACTGGTCCTGCAGGTGGGTGAGGGCCGAGCGCTTCTTGGCCACCAGCAGGATGCCCGAGGTCTCGCGATCCAGCCGGTGCACCAGCTCCAAAAATTTGGAACCCGGCCGGGCCTGTCGCAGCTGTTCGATCACGCCAAAACTCACGCCGCTGCCGCCGTGCACCGCCACGCCGGCGGGCTTGTCGATGGCAATCAAGTGCTCGTCTTCGAGCAGGATGGGAAATTCGCGGGCGGGCGCGGGGCGCTCGGCCTTGTCGGCCACTTTGTCGGAAATGCGCACGGGCGGAAGGCGCACCAGGTCACCCGCCTCCACGCGGGTGTCGGCACTCACGCGGCCCTTGTTGATGCGCACCTCGCCGCTGCGAATGATTCGGTAGACATACGTTTTTGGCACGCCTTTCAAGTGGCGTATCAAAAAGTTGTCTAGCCGCTGGCCTGCAGAATCTTCATCGACCTCGACCAAGCGGGCTGCGGGTAGCCCCGCAGGGGCGGCGGGCGGTTTGGCCCCTATAATGTGTTTCACCTGCGCGTTGTCATGTAAGTGGTTGATTTGTCTGGAGTTTAGTCCACGCAACCGTTTCTCTCGTGCAGGCAGGTCGATGCCAACGGGTGTCGTGCGCGCAGATTGCAGGCCAGATGCCTGTGGTGGCCCGCATGCCACGCGGCGGGCTGACAGATTGAAACACTGATACGGAATCCCAGAAGCTGGCAGATGCACCCCACCCGGGCGCAGCCTGCCAGCGGATCAAAGCGAGCATGTGGTTGTTGATGGCATGGATGATGACCTTGTGGCGGTGGCTGTTGCCCCCGGCTGCATGCTCAAATCCGCCTTTAGCGCCCAGCCAGCAAGCGCAAGCAGCTATTTTTTTAATAGCAAAACTGCGCTCTTACCACTCGCCCCCATCCACGCGCCCCTGCCTTTCATTGCTGCACTAGAGCGCAGCAAACCCTTGGCATCCCCGGCAATTCCCTTCGTTTCGATGCGTCAGTCCAGGCATTCACAGCTCCTGTAGAGCTTGTTGTATTGGTTTGGAAACTGTGGGCAGCAGCCCACGCAGCCCTCCCTGCAGGTCAGGCTGGCTGTACCGCTGCTGCTCTCGACACATTGAAGGAATCGCATCATGAAGCGGATGCTCATCAACGCCACGCAAGCCGAAGAACGGCGCCTGGCCATCGTCGACGGACAAAAGCTCCTCGACTACGAAATCGAAATTGAAGGGCGCGAACAGCGCAAGGGCA
>PJUL01001329.1_pt1 | contig 10443 bp, 16 predicted proteins | sample 1512221 | NCBI WGS metagenome assembly PJUL01 (sample SAMN08177667, study PRJNA422409) | Feces metagenome, whole genome shotgun sequencing project.
ATAGCGTCGCTCTCGACTACATCGGTATGGCCGAACAACAGCACGGCATCGTCAAAGATCGCGAGCGGGCCTCTCAGCGCGCGGACCTGGGCAGCGATGATCTTCGTTTCGCCACCGCGACCGTTGATCGTGATCGCTGCCTGCGCCCGCGTAAGCACGGACTGCGGCAGGGTGATGGTTTCCGTGATCTTCTCGACTTGGCCGGTTTCGCTGATCGTTGCAGCCAGCAGAATACGGCTGGGCTGGCCTTCGCCGTCGATGGCCACGCCAGAGTGTCGCAATACCTCACTGACGTGCATGCCCATGAATTGGGCTATTCGGTTAGCCTCTTGCATTTTCATTTTCCGCTGTCCGGAAAGCATCCGGGACACGCCCGAAACATCAAGCTCCAGATGCTTCGCTAGCCCCCTTACCGATTTTCCCTGCACAGCGAGACTATCTATGAACCACTGCTTGTCGATTGCCGGTTTCGCCTTGTTCACTTGGCGTACTCCACAAAGTTACCAGTTCATTAATGTTGCAGAAAATGCAACAAGGCGCAAGTTATCCACAGCAGGAACAACAGATGCAATAGCCTGAGGGTGGGGTGGGTTAACCGAACCTATTGACGATGCGGAAAAAGCAACATAATGTTGCGGAAATCACATCGGAGATATTCGTTTGTCCCAGCCTGCTCGCCTTACACCTTGGCAACGGGTGTTCCAGAAGTTTGGTCTTTCGCGGTCGGAACTGGCTCGGCACCTCAACCGCCACCGCTCCAAACTGAGCCGGGCGCTGAATGATCCGGAAGGGCTGATTAACGGCCGGGATCAGAAGATGATCCGCGCTCTCGCGAAAGAGCTAAAGGTTTCCATCACGGCAGATGATCTGGTGTCGAGCGGGCAATGAGCGAACGCGCCCCGATGACGATCCAGCAGCAAGCCGAGTTCATCGACCATATCGTTGACCGCTGCACGGTGAAGTCCGGCGCGCGAGAGGGCGACGTTGCGGCGGAATCGCTGTTGATGCTGACGGCCGAGGATGTCGCTGACCTGCAAGCGCTCGGGCAACGGCTGCATCGGATGGCACCGCATGAAGATGCGATCCGCGAAACGGTGGTCGGCCGATGAGCAGCTTGATCCTGCGTCCGGATCAAGAGGAAGTCCGAACAGCGTTGCGCGTCGCGCTCCGCGAGTTCATGGCCGTGCTGGTGTTCGCGCCAACCGGGTTCGGAAAAACCGTCCTCGCCGCGAAGCTAATCGAACTGATCTTCAAGGCAAACAAGCGCGTGATCTTCTGCGTGCATCGCGTCGATCTGATCACGCAAACCGCCAAGACATTCGAGCGGGTAGGCATCCCGTTTTCCTACATCGCTTCCGGCTACCACTATAACCCGTATCACCGGGTATACATCGCCTCCATCGCGACGCTGAAAAACCGCCTCGGCAAAATCCCGGCTGACTATGTGATGGTGGACGAGGCGCATCTGAGCATCGCCACCGGCTGGGCAAAGGTCGCGCAACATTACAAGACTGAGGGCGCGGTTGTCGGGGAGGCTGGCCAGTATCGCAGGGCACCCGCGAAACTGATCGGCCTGACGGGATCGCCAGAGCGTTTAGACGGCAAGCCGCTAGGCGACGTGTGGGACCATATGGTGATGGGTCCGACCGTCCGATGGTTAATCGAGAACGGCCACCTGTCACGCTACCGCGCGTTCTCTCCTGCCGGGCTTGATCTCTCGGGCGTCCACACGCGGGGCGGGGAATACGTTGCCTCCGAGATTGATGATCTGATGGCCGGCCGGGCGGTACTGGCTGGAGCGGTTCGGCACTGGCGCAAGTATGCACAAGGCAAGCGCACCATTGCGTTCGCGCCGTCCGTGATCCGCGCCGAACAACTGGCCGCTGAGTTTCGCGCGAACGGGATCAACTTCGTTGCGCTCGATGGTGAGACGCCACCGGCTGAACGCCGCGCGGCTTTTCTCGGCTTCGCTGATCGCCAGATTGAAGGGATCGTGAACTGCCAGCTTTTCTGCGAGGGCTTCGATCTGGCCGCCCAGGTTGATCGCGATGTGACCATTGAAAGCGTGCTTGACTACTCGCCAACGAAATCGCTTGCACGCCATTTGCAGAAGCACGGTCGCGGGCTTCGCAAGAAAGATGATCCGGCAATTCTGCTCGATCTTGTCGGCGGGTTCGGTCGCCTCGGCCTGCCGGACGATGACCGGCAATGGTCGCTAGAGGGCCGTCCGAAGTCTGATCGCGAAGTCGAGAACATGACTTGCCCGCGCTGTTTCGCGTGCCATGCGCCTGCGCCGAAATGCACGGAATGCGGTCACGTCTATCCAGTCAAGGCGCGAGACAGCATCGGTGAGGGTCGCGTTCTCGATGAGGTTGAAGGCGAGTTGCAAGAGGTCGATGTTGAAACGATCCGGCGCAATCGCCTGCGCGAACAGACAAGCGCTCGCACCCTGGATGATCTGGTCAAGCTCGCCCAGGCGCGCGGCTACAAGTCGCCAGAGAAATGGGCGGCGCATGTCTACACCGCGAGACAAGCGAAGTCTGAGCAGCGCTATGGAGTGGACGCATGACGATCAGCCTTGCAAGTCCAATTGAGTGCCCGTGTTGCAAACAGTCTGTGCGTGTGCCTTCGCTCGAAATCCTCATCGATCATTACAAGGTGACGCCGCTTGAAGGGCGAATCCTCGGCGCGATCTGGAAGGGCAAAGGAATGCCAGTCCAGACCGAACGGATATTCGATGCGATGTACGCGGATGATCCGGACGGCGGGCCGTCGCCGGGCAAGATGTATCTCGCGTTCAAGGTGGCGCTCTGTCACCTGCGCGCGCGATTGGATGGTTCCGGCGTCACCATTGAGAACGTCGGCTATCGCCGGGGCTACCGGCTTGTGATGGGAGCGAAGTAAATGGCGGGTTCGGTCAACAAGGTGATCCTGATCGGCAATCTCGGTGCCGATCCGGACGTGAAGCGCACCCAGGACGGGCGGCCAATCGCCAATCTGAGCATCGCCACATCCGAGACTTGGCGCGACAAGTCGAGCGGTGAGCGCAAAGAAAAAACGGAATGGCATCGCGTCGTGATCTTCGCGGAAGGTCTGGCGAAGATCGCGGAGCAGTACCTAAAGAAGGGTGCGAAAGTCTATGTCGAAGGTCAGTTGCAGACGCGCAAATGGCAGGACAAAGACGGCAAGGATCGCTACTCAACCGAAGTCGTCTTGCAGAATTACAACGGCACGTTGACCATGCTTGACGGCAAGGGCGGCGGCGGCGGCGATGATCGCGAGGAGTCCAGCGGCGAAACCTCCAGGAGCCAAAACGAATACGCGAATGCCACCGGCCGCTCGCAGCCGCCGCGCCGCGCTGCCGGCACGGGTGGGCGCTCCGACGACATGAACGATGACATTCCGTTCTGAGGTAGCGCCATGGCTGTTTACGTCGATGATATGAAAGCGCCGTTCGGCAACATGCTTATGTGCCACATGTGGGCTGACACGGATGATGAACTGCTGGCAATGGCAGATAGGATCGGGGTCGCGCGTAAATGGATACAAGGGCATCCGCGCCTTTCGTTCGGTCGCCACAAAAAAGCGTCGTGGGTGCATTTCGATATTGCGCAAAGCAAGCGCGTGCTGGCTTTGAGGAACGGCGCGATTTCGACAGACCGCTACGGTCCGTCTGAGCATACCGCCAAACTGGACATCGCGTCGGGTGATCCGGAGCGCGTTGCCTGGGGTCAGAAGAAGCTTGCACAAATCCAAGCGGCTCGGTGCCTCTGATGTCGGAAGCTGACTTAATGCGCTCGCTGCAACGCCTCGCGTCGTCTCTCGGCGCGCGGCTGTTTCGGCAGAACTCGGGTATGGGCTGGATCGGTAAAGCCGAACGGTGCTGGCCGGGCAGGGTGGTGACGCTCAACGCGGGCGATGTGGTGATCCGAAACGCTCGGCCGTTTCATGCCGGCGTTGAAGGCATGTCCGATCTCGGCGGCTGGGTGCCTGTCCTGGTCACGCCCGATATGGTCGGCTCAACCGTCGCGGTCTATGCCCAGGTCGAGGTCAAGGTAAACACGCGGCCGACGAAAGAACAGGTCGCGTGGATCGCGGCGGTCAATGATGCAGGCGGCCGGGCGGGTGTTGCGCGCAACGAACAGGATTTGTCCAACATAATCCTCGGCGTGCGCTGAATAGCTCTTGACGATTCTCTATTGTGTTGTGATTATCGCAACACGCAAATCAGTTGCAAGGGGCAACAAATGTCGTCCGATGTCGAGCGCTTGCGGCGCGACGTTTCTCTGCCCGATACGGCCGCCCGGTTCGGCCTCAAGCTCCAGAAAGATGGGCGCGAGTGGGTAGCCTGTTGTCCTTTCCATGCCGAGGATACGCCGTCCTTTACGATCTTCGTCGGCAACGATCACGTTGAACGCTTCCATTGCTTCGGGTGTCCGGAGCGCGGCGACGTTCTCGACTTTGTGCAGAAGATCAAAGGCGTTCAACTGCCGGACGCGATCAAGATACTCGGCGGCGGCAACGCTGGGCCGAACGTCGCGCCGCGCAACGTCCAAACGCGTGACGTTTATGCGGGCATCGTGCCGGTCGATCCGCCGCGCGATCTGGAGCCGGGCCAACGCGTGAAGCTCTACAATCCGAAACGCGCGGATGATCCCAAGCGCGCATGGGGTTCATTCGTTCCGACGCTGATCCATCCTTACCGCCGCGAAGATGGTTCGCTGTTCGGCTATGTGCTGCGCCACGATCTCGGCGGCGGCGACAAGGAAACGCCTATGGTTATGTGGGTGCGATTGGCAAACGGCGACGAATGTTGGTCGCGGTTTCCTTTCCCGAAACCACGGCCGCTGTACGGCCTCGATACGCTTCGCGCTGCCCGGCAGGTTATCGTGGTCGAGGGCGAGAAGTGCCGCGACGCGCTCGCCAAGGCCACCGGCCGCGCTGTCGCTGCGTGGGCGGGCGGAACGCAGGGCGTGAAGCACACAGACTGGACGCCGCTCGCCGGCCGCAACGTCGTGATCTGGCCGGATCAGGACGGGCCGGGGATTTCGACTGCCAACGAAGTTGCGGAGATAGTCACCGGCCTAAACGCCACCGCCCGAATAATGCAGATCACTGAGGCTGCCTGAATTGTCGTACTCGTTTGCAGACTGGCAAGCCGGAAAGGTGCCGCCGAAAGGCTGGGACGCTGCTGATGCTGTTCGTGACGGCTGGAGCAAGGCCGATCTAGACGCGCTGATGCGCGCGACCGTGCGGCCGTGGGTGCCGCCGTCACCGCCGTCACCGCCGCCGGAAAAGCCTGCGGCTCCTGCCGGTCCTGATGTCGTCGCCGCGCCGGTTCGTGAGGTGCGGACAACAGCGCAAACGCAGGCCGAACCTGCCACGGTTACCCAGCTTCACACGCGCAAGACCGTCAAGGCGGATGATAGCTGGCAGCTTGAACTAGTCTGCAACGACAAGGGCGCACTCAAGCCGGGAGCCACCAAGAATTGGGGCTTGTTTCTGGAGAACCATCCCGAGGTCGCGGGCGTGTTCGCGTTCGACGCGTTCAAGATGCGCGTGATGCTGATGCGGAAACCGCCATGGGACTGGCAAAAGAATTTTTGGGAGCCGCGAGTTCTGCAAGATCGCGACTATTCGGAAGCGGTCATGTGGCTGGAGGCGAAGCACATGGCACCGAAGGCATCGAACATCGGCGCGGTGATCCAGACAATCGCAGAGCGCAATAGCTTCGACCGCCTGACGGAATACCTGCGCGGTCTGGAGTGGGATCGCAAGCCGCGCCTCAAGAACTGGCTGACCTATTACCTCGGCGTCGATGATAACGAATACGCGCGAACGGTCGGCGTGCGCTGGCTGGTGTCCGGCGTGGCGCGCGGCCTCAAGCCGGGCTGCAAGGTGGACACGATGCCGATCCTTGAAGGTCCGCAGGGCGCGAAAAAATCCACGGCGTTGCGCTACCTCTACAGCGAGGCGTTTTTTACTGACGGCCTTTCCGACATCGGATCGAAGGATGCGAAGATGGAAATGCAGGGCGTGTGGGGACTTGAAGTCGCGGAAATGCAGAAGTTCTCGGCGGCCGAAGTCAACGAGGTCAAGAAGTTTCTGACGCAACAGACGGACAGATACCGGCCGCCCTATGGTCGGTCCGTGATCGAAGCGCCGCGCCGCGTGGTGCTGAACGGAACGATCAATCCGGAAGGCAACGCGTATCTCCGCGATCCTACCGGCGCGCGCCGGTTCTGGCCGCTCACTGTCGGCGGGATTGATCTCGACGGAATCGCTGCGGATCGCGATCAGTTATGGGCGGAAGCAGTCACGATGTACGACGCCAAAGCGCCGTGGTGGGTGCAAGAGGACGAGCTTGCCGCCGTCGAAAGCGAACAGGAAAAGCGCACCGATGTGGATGTGTGGGTCGATATGCTTGCGCCTGACTTGAAGGGCAAGACGTCGATCACTCAACTCGACATCTTCGCGATCCTCGGCATTCTGAAAAAAGATGCCGATTGGCGTCATGCCGGGCGCGTCGGCCGCATCATGAAAAAGCTGGGCTGGACTTCCAGCCGGGATCGCAAGAACGGTGATGATCGCGTGGTGTTTACGCGTCCTGAAAGCGACGACGGGCAGGGTTCATTCAAGGGCAAATGGTAAAGGCCGCTCCCCGGCTCATTCCGGGTCTGCGGCCTTTGCTCCATCCGGTTTGCCTTGATTACGCTGGGGAATGCCATGCCCCCGTCGCGGACCAGCGCCGTTCTCCACGGACGATCAAAGCCATGTATCACCAATCTCCCGAACGTGATTGGCAAGGAGTCCCCGCGAGGGGCGTTCGTTCCTGACAACTATCAAGCGCGATGGTTGGCGCGATCTACACATCGCGAGGAACGACTATGGCAAAAGGCAATTTGGCTGCGTGTTTGAAAGTGTCGCTGGTTCATGAGGGCGGGTGGTCCGATCATCCTTCCGATCCTGGCGGCGCGACGATGAAGGGCATCACGATTGGCCGCTATCGGGAGTATTATCCGAACGCGACGAAAGCCGATCTGCGCGCGATCTCCGAAACCGATCTCCAACGTATCTACCGAGACGACTATTGGAACAAGGTGCGCGGCGACGATCTGCCGTATGGCGTCGATTTGGCAACCAATGATTTCGGCATCAACTCGGGGCCGTCACGCGCTGCGCGCTACCTGCAAGCCGTCCTGGGCGTGAAGCAAGACGGTGCGATTGGCAACGAAACCGTTGAAGCTGCGCGCAAGGCTGACGGCAAGGCGACGATTCAGAAGCTTTGCGCGAAGCGCCTCGGCTTCGTCCAGGCGCTGGGCACCTTCGCGGTGTTCGGCAAGGGATGGTCGCGCCGGATCGCGGACATCGAAGCGAAGGCCGTTGCGATGTGGCTGGCGCGCGGCGGCACGATGACTGCCGAAACCCGCAAGGAACTGAACGGCGAAGCTACCAAGGCGGGCAAGGCGGCAAACACGGCAAAGAACGCGGGCAAGGGGACCGTGATCCTGGGCGGCGGCGGCACGGCGGCCACGAATCCGGACTGGCTCCTGATCGCTTGCCTCATTGCCGGCACGCTGATCCTTGCCGGCGTCCTGATCTTCAAGGCTCGCCAGCATCGTGATCGGTCTGAGGCGTATGCAGCGGCGGCGGTAGCGGCTTCGTAACCGGCGCGAGCCATTTCCAGTCGGCGTATTTATCGCCGCGCTGGCGGATGTGAGTGTATCGCTTGAGGCTCGACCAGGAGCGATGTCCTGAAACTGCGGCGGCGTGTGGGATGTTCATCCCTAATTCAAACAATCTCGACACGCCGTCATGCCGCAGATCGTGGAAGTGCAACCGCTGATCGTCCGGCATTTCCTCCGTATTGATCCCCAAGAATGAACACGCGCGAGTGAACGCCGCGCTTACCGCGTCCGTGGTGTACGGGAATATCCTCGCATCGGTTCGCGGCATGGCCTTGATGATCTCAAGCGCCGGGCCGGGGAGGTCGCACCACACATCATTGCCGATCTTCTCGCCGGGGTTCTTCATGTCTCGCACAAGGACGCGGGAATGGTCCTCGTCCAGGTCGGCCCACTTGATGGTTACGATTTCCTCTTGCCGCCGTGTCGAGAATATCGCGAAGGCGATTAAACGGCTCATTGGCGCGGCGCGTGGGCGGCGCTTCTGCCGCTCGGTGAAATGGTCCATCAGCAAATCAAGCTCGGCTATGGTTGGCCGTCTGTCGCGCTCCTTGCTCTTGCCGATGATGCCCAGCTTTCGCAAGCCGATCTGTGCGTCCTTCATGGCCTGCGGATCAAGGGGATGCTTCCAGACCGGCCGCGCGACCGTGAAGATTGCCGCGAGGTGGGACACATAATTTCCGCGCGTGGACGGCTCAACGTCTCTCATGGATGTGGCGAAGCTGGATATGTCGTCAGAGCCGATCTGAGAGCACCGCAGCTTGGCGATGGGGTAGGTCTTGATGGTCCGCAGGACTTGCGCCTTGGTCTTGCCGATCTGCTTTTCGGATTCGGCAATGTATCGATCGATCACGTCGGCAAGCGGCGGATCGTTCTCTGCGATCTTCGCGCGCTCGATGCCGCCCGGCTTCGCTAGTTCATCCTCGCGCTTCGCGATCCATGCGGCGGCTGCCGGTCGCCTGTCGAATGTCTCCGTCTCGCGGTAGACAATCTCGCCCTCGCGCTTGATCCTGATCTTTGCCATATAGGCGGTGGTGCCGTTGCCGCGCTTGCGCGTTACGATGGTTCCCATGGTGGTGTCACAAGGCTCCTGGCGGTGTTACTTTGTGACACTATCAGGATGAAACGCCCGGCGATGTGGGCAAAAACACAACGATCCGCAACACGTCTCGCAACGGTCGCAACGCTTAATGCTCGAAATGTCAACGAAATCAGCGCAAAAATCGCAACACCGTTTCTCCGTCGCACCCATGATGGACTGGACGGACTATCGGAAAATATGAGGGAATAACAGGTGATTAGGTCGGCTGCTTCGCGGCTTGTGACCCAAATGTGACCCCGGCCGATCTAGTCTGACTTCCGCCCCTGCATCTGGTCGCACTCTTTCCGCGCGGCCTCGCGCCGCTTGTCGATCCATGATGCCAGATCGGCAAGATAAACGCCACGGGCGGCCTTCTGGCTCTGCTCGATCCTGACCACCGGCAAGGCGATGTCGCCATTGGTGGCCTTCCGGCTGAACTCTGCCGGCGTGAGGTGGCTAAAGTAGTCGCGGCACACGGCCTCAAGCGGGATCACGGCTGCGCCGTTGTACTGCGCCATGAGAAGGAAAGCGGTGTTCATAGGAAAGCCTCGGGGTGCGTGGTGCCAAAGGCGAACAGGTTGGCAAGTCGCCGCTCAGTCTCAGGGCGCGCGCGCTTCAATTCGGCGCGGATCGCTCTTTCCCAGGTGCGCCGGGCGCGATCGATCTCGCGCCACTGTTGCCGCGTCGTGGTGCGCGGGATCGCGCGCGCGTTGAATGCCAGATGGATCATGTCGCGCGCCTTTCGTCGCGGGCCTTCGCTCTGGCGATTGCCTGCTCCAGCGGTGAAGGCGGCAGGTTCTTCCAGCCGCGCGGCTTGAGGCCGTGCTTCGTCAGGTACGCCTTGGCGGCCTTCTGCCAGACCTTCCGGCCCCAGGACGTGCAATGGAGGTCGTGAGGCTTCGCCGCGCGCAAGGCAGCCTTGCGGGCTTTCAGGTCGGCGTCGGCCGGGATCGTCTTATGCACCTCTGCGATGATCGCGGCGGCTCGGTCAAACCATGTCATTTGATCCATCCCTTTCGCAGCGCGGTTGCGACCAGGGCGGTGGTCGTTTTCACGTCCACCACGCGCCGCGCGTGATTCAGCCGGAAATTAATCGAATGCGGTGACGTGTTGGTTTTTCGTGCGCTGCTTTTGGCAGTCTCTCCGTCAGCGAATAGTTGGACGGCTTCCAGTTCACCGGGTTTAAGTGGGCACTTCGTCATATCTCACGCCTGTAGATTACGCCGTTGATCTCCAGCGTTTCCGGAAGCGGCGAGGGTGCCGCCGCCGCGTCAACGCCAAGTTCCGCTAGACACGCCGCGATGTGCGATTGCTTTAACGCGTCGGCGTGCTGCATCTGATACTCAACCCATGGCCGATCTCGGCCGCCGTTGGTCGCGCGCTCGGAAACCGCGATCAGCGGGCCGGCGCATTGGACCAGGATGATCTTTGTCAGGACGTCCGGCTCCACGATGTTGCCGGTCCAGTAGCGCGACGCGGATTTGCGCGCCTGTGTCTTGTTCGGATTCGGCTCCTTGCGGGCGGCCTTGAAAACGATCCCGCCCTTGCGCTTGAACAGCGCGACCGATGCGAACAGGGTCATGCTGCAAGCCTCGCGCGCCAACTGAAAAAGCCTTGCTTGCCCTTCACCGGAATGAACGGGACCGGCTGCGCGTTCCGCAGCACAAAACCGTAGCG
>PJUL01001331.1_pt1 | contig 10432 bp, 7 predicted proteins | sample 1512221 | NCBI WGS metagenome assembly PJUL01 (sample SAMN08177667, study PRJNA422409) | Feces metagenome, whole genome shotgun sequencing project.
GGGCCACCGCGCGCACGCGGGGACCGCCTGGTGCCGTCCCTGCAGGCTGCGTCAGAACTTCATGTCGGCGCGCAACCACCAGGTGCGACCGGTCTCGTTGATGCGCGTGTTGCCGGGCAGACCAAAGCCGGCGTTGCCCGCCAGGTTCAGGTGCTCGGCATAGGCCTTGTCGAACAGGTTGTCCACGCCCAGCAGCAGCTTGAGCTGCGGGTTCACGCGGTAGCTGGTGTTGAGCGACAGCACGCCGAACCCGGCGCTGGCCCCCAGATCCTGCCCTACCACATTGCCCTGCCCCTGTGCCACGCGGTGCTGGGCCGCCACCAGGCGCCACAGCGCCCCGGCGGTCCAGGGGCCCTGGGCGTAGTCCAGCCCCAGGCGCAGCTCCACCGGCGGTGTCTGCGGCAACGGCCGGCCATCGCTGCGGTTCTGCGCCCAGGTGCCGGCCAGCGTGGCCTGCGCCGCCCAGGCGGTGCTGAGCTGGCGGCTGCCCCCCAGTTCCAGACCGGCACGGCGTGCGTCGACGTTGCGCACATTGGAGGCCATGCCCACATAGTCGAACAGGATGTAGTCCTGCACCACGGCGGCATAGCCCGATGCCCAGGCCTGCCAGCCCTCGCCCTTCCACTGCCCGCCCACATCCAGCTGGGTGGCTCTTTCCGGCTTCAGGCTGGCAAAGGCATTGCCTGCCGTGGCGGTGCTGTTGCTGGGCGAGATCAGTTCCCAGTAATCCGGAAAGCGCTGCACATGGCCCAGGCCGGCATAGACCGTGGCGCCGGACGCCAGTTGCTGCTCCCAGCGCACAAACCCGCTGGGCATGGCGCTGCGGTCGCGGTCGTTGTCGGCCGTGGCAGCGGCCATACCGCCCATGCCCCCCATGCCACCCATGCCGCTGCTGCTGGTGGGATAGCGCCAGGCCTCGGACTGGTCCAGGCGCAGCCCGCCCACCCAGCGTGTGCGCTCGCTGGCCTGCCAGCCCAGCTCGGCAAACCAGCCCCAGTTGGCGAACTTGGCATCCCGCGTCCATGCCTGGGTGTCGTAGGACAGGCTGGGCGTGCCGCTGCGCTTGTCGTGCGGGCTGCGCTGGGCGTCAAAACCGGTGACCAGCTGCCAACCGTCAGCTGGCAGCAGCGTCGCCGCCACCCGGCCTCCGGTGGTGGTGCGGCGCACATTGCTGGCCATGCCGCCCGCCATCATGCCGGTGGTGGGGGCCGTGCGCAGCGTGTAGTTGTCCATCACGTGGTCGGCCTGGTTGCGGTAGATCTGCGCCTCCAGCTTGGCCAGCCAGGGCGTGAGGTGCTGCTTTTCAAAGCGCAGGCCCCAGCTGTCGCGGCGGAACTGTGTGCCGTCCATGCTGCGGCCGCCGTAGCGTGCTTCACCATCGCCCGCGCCGGCGCTCAGCTCCAGCAGGGTGTGGGCGTCGGGGGTGAAACCCACGGCCACATCGGTATTCCATTTGTCCCAGCCGGAAGGCACGCGGCGGCCGTTGCCGTCCTTGTAATCCTGCCCATGGGAATGGTTGGCGGTGGCACGCAGATAGACCTGGGCGTTGCCGGCCTCCAGGTCCACGGTCTGGTCGTTCCGGCCACCGCTTGCACCCAGCAGGCTGGCAGACAGGCGGGCTCCGGGTTCGGTGAATTCGGGCGGCAGCCGGTCAAAGCGCACCACACCTGCCGAGGCACCCGGTCCCCACACCACCGTCTGCGGGCCCTTGACCACCGTCAGTTGGTCATAGGTCTCCGGCGAAATATAGGAGCTGGGCGCATCCATGCGCGCCGGGCAGGCACCGATCAGGTTGGTGCCGTTGGTCAGCAGCGGCAGGCGCGATCCGAACTGGCCGCGGAACACCGGGTCGCTGTTCGACCCGCCGCTGCGCACGGCCGAAAAACCGGGAATGGTCTTGAGGTAGTCGGCCGCATCGCTGGCCGGAATCGGCTGGCGCGGCTGCTTGGGGTCGGCCACCACCTGCACGGGGGAATGGTCGTGCACCGCAGTGACCACCACCTCGCCCAGTGCGCGGCCGGGGGCGTCTGGTGTCGCTTGCGCCGTGTCGCTGGCGTTGGCCGCCACGGCGGCACTGGAGATGCCGATGGCTGGCAACCCGGCCAGCACACAGACCAGGGCGCAGGGCGACCAGCGGAAACGGAACTGCGGGGCACGCGCAGCGGCGGCCCGGGGAAAAACGGAATAAGTTGGCATGCGAAATCCACGCCGCCGCCCACCGGCGCAGGCAGGCACAGGCCATGCGGCCTGCACCCTCCGCACGCGGTCGGCGGGGCTTCAAAACGGGGAAGTTCGCGGCATGCGCTACGGCATACCGCACTCAGACGTGGAAGGCTGCGGGCGGACCGCGTGCCGGCAGCGGCGCAGCGGCCAGGCGCGAAAGCGGCGGCTGCGCCGGGGCGTGCCATCCCAGTCCCTGGCGTGGCACAGGCGGACGGTAGACGAGCACGGCCACCGCGGCCGGCGGGCTGAGGGCGATGCACAGCACGCAATCCGGACCATGGTGACCGCCGTGCTCATGCGCAGGTTCGGATGCACTGCCTGCGTCCGGCTCCGCCGCACTGTGCCTATCGTGGCTGTCGTGGGTTTGCTGGGCACTATGGGAGCCGTGGGAGCCGCCGGTATGGCCAGTGCCATGGGCTTCGGCAAGGCTGGCAGGCGCCATGGCCGCCACCGGCCCTGGCATGGCGCGCACGCGCACCCCGGCCCACAGCGCCACCAGCCAGAGTGCAACGCACAGCAGGAGCACCGTGGTGCCCAGGCGTCGGTTGCGTCGAATCTGCTCCAGCATGCGGGCGATTATCTGGTTCCCTGCCTGCAGTGGTGAACGTTTGCGCGCACATGCTGCCTATCGCCCACACCGGGTGTCGCCTAGATGCCAGATATCTGCGCTGCATCAAGTACGAACCAAGTCCCACTGCATGCCAAGGCAGGCGACAATGCCCCCCATGTCTCAAGACAGTTACCGCCCCCATATGGAAGCAGGCAACGCGCTGGTGCGCGAGGCCCAGCACATTGCCACCGCCGATTTCACCCAGGCACGTGCCCTGTGGCAGGCCGCCGGCAAGGAGTTTTACCGCGCCCACCAGGCCGACCCCGAGCAGGCTGAGGCGGCTTTCCGCCTGGCCCAGGCCTGGATGGCCGAGGCCCATGCCCTGCAAAAGGACGAATCGCCCAACGCGCCCGTGATGTGGGCCAATGCCGCCGCCCAGTGCGAAAAGGCATTCGACCTGGAGCCCAGCAACGGCCGCATCGCCATGACGGCCGCCAGCTGCCACCACTTTGCTGGCCAGCACGACGCCGCCAAGGCCTGGCGCCAGATCGGCGAACACCTGCTGCACGACGATGAAGCCGATGCCGGCCAGAGCCAGCACGGCAGCGGTGGCCCTGCAGAAGGCCGCGGCGGCTGACACTCCGGGCCGCCCCTTCCCGCCCCAGGTGACCTCCGCTTACCGGACGGCTGCCTGGTAGACCTGCTTGAGCTGGGCCACATTGCCCAGCAAGGCCGTGGGGCCGGTGCTGCCCATCAGATACCAGCCCTTGGGGTCCAGAAACACCACCTGCCCTTTCTGGCCGGCCGCCGTGCCCTTGACCTGGGCGTTGTCGAACACCTGCTGCGACGGAATGATGGCGCCGCCGCCGGCCGCCTGCCCGGTGGCGGTGTTGCGGTCGATCACATACAGCCACTGCGGGTTGAGCCTGGCCACATCGTCAAAGGTATAGGCCGTGCCGCGCGCCGGCAACTGCTGTGCGGTGAGGGCCGACTGTGCGCCCAGCACATCGAACAGAAAGCCGAAACGTGAACCCGGCGCCTGGGGCATGATCTTGTCGTTCACCGCCATCAGCAGCAGCCCGGGCGCCGCCTGGCTGGAGAGCTGGCGCAACCCCGCCACCGCCTGCTGCATCCGGTCGACCAGCGCCTGGCCCTGGGCCTGCTTTCCATACAGGCTGGCGAGGGCCGTCACATTGCGCCCCATGTCCTGCAGCATCTGCTGGCCGTTGACCGAGAAGTCCACCGTGGGCGCGATCTTGCGCAGCAGCTCGTACTTGGCGGCGGAGCGGCCGCCCACAATGATCAGATCCGGCCGGATCCGGCTCAGCGCCTCGTAATCCGGCTCGAACAGGCTGCCTGCCACGGGATAGCGGGCAGCGGCATAGCCTTGCAGATAGTCCGGAAACTGCGCCTTGGGCACCCCGGCCACCGGCAGGCCCAGGGTGTGCATGGTGTCCAGCGCCCCCAGATCAAACACCACCACGCGCTGCGGTGCAGCAGGCACCCGGGTCACGCCCTTGGCATGCGCGATGGCAATGGGCGCCTGGGCCGCAGCGGGGCTGGCCGCCCAGGCTCCGGCAGCCATTCCCCAGCCGCAGGCCCCTGCCAGGGCAGCAGCCAACCAGTGGCGGCGCGACGGAGTCAGAGGGGTTCCAAGCATGGCATTCCTTTCAATGAAGTTGACTATTCACAACTTCTTGCAGCATCCATCGCTATTTAACACGCTTTTTTGAGCAAAAAACAACAACATGCAAACAAGAACAATTCGCGATCGTACAGCATGTAACTACAATGTAATGAGAACGATTCCTGTTAACGAATTCTTTACTGCAGCTTCATGTCCCGCTCACTGAATTTCCGCCTTTTTGCCCTCTCCGCCATTGCGATGGCCGCCCATCTGACCGCTGCCCAGGCCGCCACCGACACCGTGCTGGGTGAAACCACGGTCCGCGCCACCGCCGAAGAAGAACTCAAACAGGCCCTGGGCGTGTCCGTCATCACCCAGGAAGAGCTGACCGAACGCGCTCCCGCCAATGACATTTCCGAGCTGGTGCGCACCATGCCGGGCGTCAACCTGACCGGCAACTCCGCTTCCGGCCAGTACGGCAACAACCGCCAGATCGACCTGCGCGGCATGGGCCCGGAAAACACGCTGATCCTGATCGACGGCAAGCCCGTGCAATCGCGCAATGGCGCCAAGATGGGCCGCAGCGGCGAGCGCGACACCCGTGGCGACTCCAACTGGGTCCCGGTGGAAGCCATCGAGCGCATCGAAGTCATCCGTGGCCCTGCGGCCGCACGCTACGGTTCGGGCGCCGCCGGTGGTGTGGTGAACATCATCACCAAGAAGCCCACCGACAAGCTGCAAGGCTCGGTCACCGTCTACGGCAAGTTCCAGGAAGACTCCAAGGAAGGCGATACCAAGCGCAGCAGCTTCAACCTGTCCGGCCCGCTGGCAGAAAACCTGTCCTTCCGCCTGTTCGGCAACATGGCCCACAGCGATGCCGACAGCCCCGACCTGAACCGCACTGCCGCCACCACCACCGCCATGGCCCCCGCCGGCCGCGAAGGTGTGAAGAACAAGGACATCAACGCCCTGCTGCGTTGGGACCTGACGCCCCAGCAGGTGCTGGAGTTCGAGATGGGCGCCAGCCGCCAGACCAACGAATACGCCGGTGAAACCGCCGTCAGCATCGACGCCAATGCACCCATCCGCGAATCGCTGCTGGGCCAGGAAACCAACCGCACCAACCGCAACACCCTGGGTGTGACCCACCGCGGCAAATGGGACTGGGGCACCTCGCGCCTGATCTTCCAGTACGAAAACACCCGCCGCTGGCAAAACCCCGTGGCGCTGGCCGGTGGCCCCGAAGGCTCCATCAGCAGCACCACGGACAAAATCACTTCCAAGCTGGGCAACTACTTCCTGTCCGGGGAAGTGAACACCCCGCTGAAGCTGGGCGGCACCACGCACATGCTGACCACGGGCTTCGAGTACCGCAACGAGAAGCTGGACGATGCCGCAGCCATGAGCCAGACGACGGGCACGGGCGCCAACAACGTCGGTGGCCTGGTGGGCAGCGCAGGCACCCGCAGCGGCAAGTCCGATGCACAGAACTTCGCGCTGTTCGTGGAAGACAACTTCGAGCCCATCCAGAACCTGATCCTGACCCCGGGTGTGCGCTTTGACCACCACAGCCAGTCGGGCAACAACTGGAGCCCCAGCCTGAATGCCACCTACCAGCTGAACGACAGCTGGCAGGTCAAGGGCGGTATTGCCCGTGCCTTCAAGGCGCCCAATCTGTACCAGACCAACAACAACTACCTGTACTTCACCATGGGCAATGGCTGCCCGGTGAGTTCGCCCAGCCTGGGCGGTGGTTGCTACGTCGTGGGTAACCCCGATCTGCAGGCCGAAACCAGCATCAACAAGGAACTGGGGGTTGCGTACACCAACCACAACGGTCTGGACGCCAGCCTGAGCTACTTCCAGAACGACTACAAGGACAAGATCTATGCCGAAATGAACGACGGCACGCCGGTCGTGGTCGGCACCTCCCAGGTCTACCAGTGGATGAATGCCAGCAAGGCCATCGTCAAGGGCTTCGAAGGCAATCTGACCGTGCCGCTGGATGGCAAGAACGGCAACACGCTGAAGCTGGTGAACAACTTCACCTACATGCTGAAGAACCACAACAAGGACAGCAACCAACCGCTGTCCGTGATTCCCAAGTACACCGTGAACTCCACACTGGACTGGACCATCAACGCCAACTGGTCGACCCAGCTGAACGCCACGTTCTACGGCCGCCAGGAACCCCGCACCATCCAGACCGGCGGTGCGGCCTCCACCGGTGCACAGCTGCAGGAAGTGAGCTCCTACGCCCTGTACGGCATTGGCGCACAGTACAAGATCAACAAGTCTTATGCGCTGAACTTCGGCATCACCAACCTGGCGGACAAGCGCCTGTACCGCGAGTCCAACAACTCCGCCGCAGGCGCCTCCACCTACAACGAACTGGGACGCGCCTACTACGTGTCGCTGACCGGCCGCTTCTAAGCCGCGCGCCCCTGTGCCCGGTGCAGCCCCGGCGCTGTACCCGGCAGGGGCAACTTCCAGCGCTTGTCGCAGACTGCAGCACACGCGGACCTGCCCACCCGGGCAGTCCGCGCACCCGCAGCTGTGACACCATCAAGCCTGCAGCTCTGGCTGCAGGCTTTTGCATTGTTTCTTCCCCCTGCCGCCCCATGACATCCCCTGCCGCGCACCTGGATGGCTACGTCACCGACGTGGCCTACCCCGACTACTTCCACCGCGAGCTCATGCCCGTCTGGCTGTGCAGCACCCTGCAGGCATTGGGGCGCCGCACACCCGATCTGCAGCAGCCCTACACCTGGCTGGAACTGGGCTGCGGCACAGGCATCAGCACGGTCATTGCGGCGGCCACCAACCCACGGGGACATTTCATCGGTCTGGACCTCAATCCGGATGCCATCGCCCAGGCACAGGCCCTGGCACAGGCGGTGGGCGTGGCCAATGTGCGCTTCGTGTGCCAGAGCTTTGAGGCCGCGCTGCACTCGACCGATGCCGCATTGCCCCCCTGTGATTTCATCGTCAGCCACGGGGTGTACTCCTGGATCAGCGCCAGCAACCGCGCCGCCCTGCGCCAGCTGCTGGAACGCCACCTGCAGCCCGGCGGTGTGCTGTACCTGGCCTATATGAGCCAGCCCGGCTCCGCCTCCATGGCCGCCGCGCAAAAACTGGCACACCTGACCACGCAGGGCATGGCCGGCGGCTCCACGGACAAGGCCGATGCCGGCCTGGCCCTGCTGCAGCAGATGACCGAAGCCGGCACCGGCTACTGCAGCGAACATCCGCGCATTGCGGCGGAACTGGGCCAGTTGCGCGGCATGGACCGCCGCTACATCGCCCATGAATTTCTGAACGCGCACTGGGAGTCCCTGCACGTGGCCGATGTCATGGCCGATCTCGCACGGGCCGGCTGTGATTACGCCGGCAGTGCCACGCTGCTGGAAAACATCGACGGTGCGTCGCTGCCCGAACAGTCCCTGCCGCTGCTGAACCGCCTGCGCCAGCAAGGCTGCAGCGTGGCCGCCCAGGAAACCTTCAAGGACATTGCCCGCAACCAGAACCAGCGCCGCGACCTCTACCAGTGCCAGCACCCCCAGGGCAATATGCTGTCCGCCGACGCACACCGCCACGCCTTGCTGTCGCAGCGCATCGCCCTGCTGCCTGCCGCACCCTCGCTGCAGGCGTCCTTGCCGGCCGCCTTCACGCTCGACACCCGCATCGGTCCGGTGCAGATGCCCATGGCCCATGTGGCCCCGCTGCTGGCGGCGCTGCAGAAGGGCCCGCAAAGCTATGCCCAGCTGGTGCAGCTGCCGCTGTATGCCCAGCAGCCCGGCGCGGTCAGCCAGTTGCTGCAGCTGCTGGCCTGGGTGGGCTGGGTGCAATTCGTGCGGCCGGACTGGCAGGCCGACGCATCCCTGGCCCCAGCCACATCAGCCATGCTGGAACGCTTGAATGCGGCGCTGGCCCTGCGCCCCTGCGGCCAGCCGGCCGTGCATTACCAGGCCCATGCGGCCGCGGGCAGCGCCATTCCGATGCCTTAAGCGTGTGCCCCGCACCGCGCACCGCGTCGCGGGCTGGGGGCCGAAAACGGGAACAAAAAAGGGACGATAGTGCCCCTTTTTTTTACGCTGCACTGCAGTGCGGCAGCGGCGTCACGAACGGCACGTGGCCAGCATGTCCAGCTCCGGCTTGTAGAGCGGGCTGCGCACATCCAGCATGCCCAGCACGGTGTGGAAGTAGTTGTCGTGGGTGATGCGCTGGTCCACCCCGGAACGGGCGCAGGCCTCTTTCATGCCGGTGCGCGCCTGCAGGCTGCCCGGCCACAGCACCCAGGGCACATGCTTTTGCGTGTCGGGGGCAATCGCATAGGGCAGGCCATGCAGATACAGGCCGTTCTCGCCCAGGGATTCTCCGTGGTCGGACACGTACATCAGTGCCGTCGCGTACTGGTCCTGCTTCTTCTGCAGCCAGTCGATGGTCCTGGCCAGAAACAGGTCGGTTTCGCGCATGCTGTTGTCATACACATTGACCAGTTCGGCATGGCTGCAGTCCGAGGTCACGTGCGTGGTGCACTCCGGCTTGAACTGCTTGGTCTGCGCACTGGAGCGGCGGTAGTAGGCCGGTCCGTGGCTGCCCATCTGGTGCAGCACCAGCACCGCGCCCTTGCTGCGTGCGGCTTCGGGCAGCGCCTGCAGGCGCTGGTCCAGCAGGCCCACCATCAGCTGGTCCAGGCACTCCCCGTCCTTGCACCATTGCTTGACCTCGGCCGGCGTGGCCACCTGGTCGGCCTGGGCGTGGGGAATGCGGTCGCACACGCCTTTGCAGCCGGCCTGGTTGTCCAGCCAGTCCACACCCAGACCGGCGGCCTGCAGCACGTCCATCAGACTGCCGTATTCGAACTTGCGGCCTTCATAGCCCGACTTGCCCAGGTGCGAGAACATGCAGGGCACCGACGCCAGCGTGTTGGTTCCGCAGGACCAGGCCTGGCGCCAGTTGATGACCTGGCGCGCCGCCAGTTCGGGCGTGGTGTCACGCGGGTAGCCGTTCAGGCCGAAGTGGTCGGCGCGCGTGGTCTCTCCCACCACCAGCACCAGCAGCGGCGGCTTGTGCGTGGCGGCAGCAACGGCCGACGCAGCACCATAGCTGCTGCCCAGGGCAGTGCCCTCCGTGATGGCGCGGAACGGCCGGTTCGGCTTGAAAATGGGTTTGAGCGTGACCTGTGCGAACGACACCACCGTGGCCAGGGGGTTGATCAGAAAGCGGATCTCCGTGTGGTTGCGGATCAGCGGCGCCAGCTGGCGGTACATGGCCACGCTGCCCCCCAGCAGGGTGCCCAGCGCCAGCAGCACCGCCAGGGCCGACAGGCCCCAGGCACGCCGCCCCCGGCTTTCCTGCCAGCGCACACCACGGTACAGCCACAGCACCGGCAGTCCGGCAAACACTGCCACATGCACCAGCATGAGCGGACTGAAAAGCGCCATGCCCTCGGTGAAGTTGGTCTGCATCACATTGCGTACCATGCTGCTGTCCATCACCATGCCGTAGTGCAGCATGTAGTACTGCACCACCGCGGACAGCACCAGGATGGCACTCCAGGCACCCCGGCGCAGGCGCGGCCAGGACCACAGCATGAACCACAGGTAGGTGGCACAGCCCACCAGCACCGCCATCACCGCCCGGCGCAGCATCCAGGGATCTGAGAAGTCGTCCAGACCCGCGAGCTTCTGCCACAGCGCCTGGTTCAGCAGCAAGGTGCACCACAGCACCAGCACGCCGGCCACGGTGCGGGGCGACAGCAGCAACGCGGGCCAGCGCCAGCGGCGGCCGACATGCGGCGGCGCAGCATCGGCGGCAGAAACGGAATCGGACGTGGGGAGTGCCACCGCAGCGATGGCATCGCCGCGGCCGGGAAACATATTGTGCATGGGCCCGTACAGTAGGGACCCAAGCTGAACCTGCAGTGAACCCTCTGTTCAGACTCCATTCAGCTCTCGTGCAAAGCCGCCTTTTTCAACACGGACTGCCAGCGTCTCTACACTGGTGTTTTCCGTTCATGATCCTGCACC
>PJUL01001334.1_pt1 | contig 10391 bp, 10 predicted proteins | sample 1512221 | NCBI WGS metagenome assembly PJUL01 (sample SAMN08177667, study PRJNA422409) | Feces metagenome, whole genome shotgun sequencing project.
CCGTCCTTGGTCGCCTTGGTCTCGGTGGTGCCGACCAGGCGCGAGAGGCGGCCGACCTTGATCGGGAACCCCTCGAAGCGCTGGGTAAAGTTGTTGAAGTGCTGGCGGGCGAGCAGGGTGGTCGGGCAGACCACTGCGACCTGCATCCCGGCCATTGCCGCGACGAAGGCGGCGCGCAGTGCAACCTCGGTCTTGCCGAAGCCGACATCGCCGACGATGAGCCGGTCCATCGGACGGCCGGCGGCGAGATCCTCCAGCACGTCGCTGATCGCGCGGTCCTGATCGTCGGTCTCCTCGTACGGGAAGCGATCGACAAATGCGGGATAGCCGCCGGCATCGGGCTCGGCGACCTCGGCGGGGCGGGTGGCGCGCTTGGCGGCAGTGGCGATGAGCTCGCCCGCGATCTCGCGGATCCGCTCCTTCATGCGGCTCTTGCGCCGCTGCCATGCCTCGCCGCCGAGCTTGTCGAGCGTCGCACCTTCCTCGCCTGCGCCGTAGCGGCTCAGAACCTCGAGATTCTCGACCGGGACATAGAGCTTGTCGCCACCGGCATAGCTGAGCGCGACGCAGTCGTGCGGTGCCTTCTGCACCGGGATCTGGGTGAGCCCGTCATAGCGGCCGATGCCGTGATCGACGTGCACCACCAGATCGCCCGGCGAGAGCGTCGCCAGCTCGTTGAGGAAGGCATCGGTCGACTTGCGACGTTTCGAGCGGCGGACGAGCCGGTCGCCGAGCATGTCCTGCTCGGTAAGCATCGAGACGTCGGGCGCGGAAAAGCCGTGGTCGAGTGGCAGCACCGTGATCGCGATGGCACTGTCGGCGATGCCGAGCGCTTCCTGCCAGCTGTCCGCCTTGCGGACGGTCTTGAGGCCGTGATCGGCGAGCAGGCCGGTCAGGCGCTCGCGCGCGCCGTTCGAATAGCTGACGAGCACCGGCTTCTTGCCGGCCTTGCGCAGCTTGGCAATGTGCTCGACCACCGCCTCATAAACATTGGTGCCGGCGGCGCGTTCAGGCGCGAAATCGCGGGGGCCATCGACATTGAAGTCGAGGACGGTGGCGCTTTCGGGCTCGTGGAACGGCGTCGAGGTATGGGCCGGCCAGTCGGTGAGGCGCTTTTCCCATTCGTTCGCAACGAGGTAAAGCGCATCGGCGGCGAGCGGACGATAGCTGCCCGGATCGGCGGACTGGGCGCGGACACGGTTGGACTGATAGTCGGCGATCGCCTCGAACCGGGCCTCGGCGGCGCCGGCATCGCCCGCATCGCGGATCAGGATCGCGTCATCGGGGAGATGCTCGAACAGTGTCTCCAGCCGCTCCTCGAACAGCGGGAGCCAATGCTCCATGCCGGCGAGGCGGCGGCCATCGCTGATCGCCTGATAGAGCGGATCGCCCGTAGCGGTAGCACCGAACTTCTCGCGGTACCGGGTGCGGAAGCGCTTGACCGATTCCTCGTCGAGCAGGGCTTCAGAGGCGGGGAGCAGGGTGAAGCCGTCGACGCGGCCGGTGGTGCGCTGGTCCGACGGATCGAAGGTGCGGACGCTTTCGATCTCGTCGCCGAAGAAATCGAGACGGAGTGCCTGCTCGGCGCCCGAGGGGAAGAGATCGACCAGGCCGCCGCGCACCGCGAACTCGCCGGAATCGTTCACCGTATCGACGCGGACATAGCCATTAGCCTGAAGCAGCACCGCGAGCTTGTCGAGGCCGATGCGCTCGCCCGGCGCTAGCCGCGCGACGAGCTGGCGGATGCGGAACGGCGTGAGGGTACGCTGGGTAACTGCGTTGACGGTGGTGACGAGCAGGCGGGGCTTGTCGCTGGCCGTCTGAAGCGCGTGTAGCGTGGCCAGCCGCTCGGCCATGACACGCAGCGTCGGACTGGCGCGGTCATAGGGAAGGCAATCCCAGGCCGGAAAGCTGAGGACCTCGAGCTCGGGCGCGAAATAGGGTGCGGTACCCACCACCGCGCGCATCGCCGCCTCGTCGGGCGCAATGAACACGGTCATCCGCCCGGTGCGGGCCAGGTCCGCCAGCATCCAGGGGATGAAGCCGGCGGGAGCGCCCGCGAGGGTGAGGGGCTTTTGCGCGGAGAGAATGGTCTTGAGGTCGGGCATCTTGGCTCAGCTAAAAGCCCTCTCCCCATCGGGGAGAGGGTTGGGAGAGGGAGTTATCTGGAAATCGGGACGTAATTCAGGGCCTTGAGGGCGGTCATTAACGTACCGGCGAAGCGTTCGGGTGCAGGCTCCACGCCCATCGCCCAGGCCATGATGTCGACGTCCTGCTCCTCAAGCAGTTCCTCGAACAAATCCATTTCGCTCTCGTTCCAGCCGGCGCCATGCCGATCGAAGAAGCCGCCGATCAGCAGATCGGCTTCCTTTACGCCGCGGTGCCACGCGCGGAAGTGCAGACGCTTGAGACGGATTTCGCGGTCCATGCAGGTCCTCAACGGCCAATGGCCGGCAGCGCGAAAATGCGCGGTCGGCGAGGGGAATATGGCTATGCAGATAAGTCCCCCCGGCCCGGAACGCCAGTCCACAACTTAATCGCGCCATTATCGCGCGATCGCGCCCGCTTCGCCGGCGATTTTCCTATGATGGAAGATACTCTGCGTAGGGGCTGTTCCAAATGCGTTTCGTGATGCTGAAGTCGATCAATGGCGACCCGATCCTGGTGAACATCGCCGAAGTCCGCACCGTGGCGACGATCAACATGGCGGGTGACGATGTCGGCGTCCTGTCGTTCGACGGTGCGCATGAAGTGGTGGTCGGCTCGACGGTCAACGAAGTCCATGCCGCGATCGAGGCGGCGGGGCAGGCGATCGCGCCGGCGCGCAGCGCGGCTGCCTGATCCGGTTCGCGCCCTCTAGCGGGGCGCCCTGACAGCGACTAGGTCGGGTCCGATGCGGCCCGACATCCTCAATCCGCTCTTTGCCGAAGTCACGGCGCTCAAGGGCATTGGCGCAGCGCTTGCCAAGCCGCTGGAGCGGCTCGGGCTGGCGCGCGTTGTCGATGTCGCCTTCCATCTGCCGACCGGCTTCATCGACCGGATCCCGCGTGACGAGCTTATGGCGTCCGATGTCGGCCGGATCATCGCGATAGAGCTGACCGCGGCCAATTACCGTTTCGGGAGCAGCCCCCGTTCGCCCGCCCGGGTGCAGGCGGTGGACACCCACGGCAATTTCGTCAGCCTGGTCTTCTTCGGCGGCAATTCGGGCTGGGCGAAGAAGCTGCTGCCGCTCAACGAGAAGCGCTGGGTTTCGGGCCGGCTCGACCAATATGGCCAGGAGCTGCAGATCGTGCACCCCGAAGTCGTCGTGCCCGAAGAGGCCGAGGGCGGTGGGCGCGAGGCTGTCTATCCCTGTTCCGAAGGCATCACTTCCAAGCGGATCGCGGCGATGGCGGCGCAGGCGATCGAGCGCGCACCCGATTTGCCCGAATGGATCGAGCCGAGCCTGAAGGAACGGCACCAATGGCCGGGCTGGAAGGAAGCGCTTGCCCGGATCCATGCCGATCCCGCCGACGCAAAGGCGCGCGAACGGCTCGCCTATGACGAAGTGTTCGCCAACCAGCTTGCGCTGATGCTGGTGCGCGGCGAGGCGCGGGCCAAGCGTGGCCGTTCGTTGCAGGGCGATGGGCGGCTGCGCGACAAGCTCCAGCTGCCCTATACGCCCACCGGCGCGCAATCGCGGACGATCGGCGAGATCGAAGGCGACATGGCGCAGAGCCAGCCGATGCTGCGCCTGCTCCAGGGCGATGTCGGCGCGGGCAAGACGCTGGTGGCGACGATGGCGCTGCTGATCGCCGCCGAGGCGGGGGCGCAGGGCGCGATGCTGGCGCCGACCGAGATTCTCGCCCGCCAGCATTACGAGAATCTCTCGCGCATGCTTGCCGGGCTCGACGTGCGGATCGCGATCCTCACCGGGCGCGACAAGGGCAAGGTGCGCGAGGCGACGCTGATGGGGCTGGCCGCGGGCGAGATCGACATCCTGGTCGGCACGCACGCGATCTTCCAGGCGGGCGTGACCTATCGCGACCTTGGGCTGGTGGTGGTGGACGAGCAGCACCGCTTCGGTGTGGCCGAGCGGCTGATGCTCCAGGCCAAGGCGCAGGTACCGCCGCACCTGCTGGTGATGACCGCGACGCCGATCCCGCGCACGCTGCAGCTCGCCTCGCATGGCGAGATGGACGTGAGCCGGCTCGACGAGATGCCGCCGGGCCGCCAGCCGATCCAGACCACGGTGATCGCTGAGGATAAACTCGATGCTGTCGTCGCCGGGCTCGGGCGCCATCTGGAAGCGGGGAAACAGGCCTATTGGGTGTGCCCGCTGGTCGAGGAGAGCGAGAAGACCGATCTCGCCGCCGCCGAGCATCGCGCGGCGACGCTGACCGCGCGGTTTGGCGCAAAGGTCGGGCTGGTCCATGGCCGGATGAAGGGGCCGGAGAAGGACGCGGTGATGGCGCGCTTCGCCTCGGGCGAGCTGGGCGTGCTGGTCGCGACGACGGTGATTGAGGTCGGCGTCGACGTGCCCAACGCGACGCTGATCGTGATCGAGGCGGCGGACCGGTTCGGGCTGGCCCAGCTCCACCAGTTGCGCGGGCGCGTCGGGCGGGGTGGGGGGCAGTCGCACTGCATCCTGCTGCGCGGCGACAAGCTCAGCGAGACATCGCGGGCGCGGCTGGCGCTGATGCGCGACACAACCGACGGCTTCCTGATCGCCGAGCGCGACCTGGAGCTACGCGGCGCGGGCGAGATCCTTGGCACGCGGCAATCGGGCGAGCAGACCTTCCGGCTGGCGACGCCGGAGAGCCTGGCAACGCTGATCGCGGCGGCCAATGCAGATGCGCGGCTGCTGGAGGATCAGGACCGCTCGCTGCATTCGCCTCGCGGCGAGGCGGCGCGGGTGGCGCTGTATCTGTTCGAACGGGATGCGGCGGTGAGCCTGCTCAGGGCGGGGTAGCCCTGCAAGCTTTCACTGGATATGCGTTGGATGCCGTTTGAGGAGCATCGATGCATGCAGAAGAATCGGAAGGGCCTGCTCGTCGCCATCGCAATGATCGTCGCTGGCCTGATTGCGTTTTTTCTTTTTCTCTTCGTCACGGGGCATGATCCCGACGAGCGGCCGCTGACGCTTTTCGAGTGGGTACTGGCCGGAATACTGATCGGCCCGGGGTTCGGCTATCTGCTCAAGTGGCGCAATAGCCAGAGCGGCAAGGGGTAGGCTATTTCGCCTTCACCATCGCGGCGATGAGCTCATAATAGCTGGCGAGGTCGATCGCGCGCTCGAACTGGCAGCCGATGCGGCCGCCCAGGGCCCAGCGGACTTCCGCCACCACCGTGCCTGCGTGCGGCAGCACCACGCGGATGCGGTCGCCGGTCTGGAACTCGTCCTCGCAACGCGCCATCAGGCCATGCGGCGAGATGTTGACGACGATGAAGTTCAGCTGCTTCGCGTCGGGACCGAACGCGCGCGCACGGTAATAGACGTCGTCGCGTCCTTCCCGCCGGGGCTCCGAATAAGCCAGGTTCGATCCAACACTCACGCAACGCCCCACAAACGCTTGAGGTACGGTTGCGATAGTAACGCTACCGCGTGAATCTCGTTGCAACGAAGCTGCTTAACACCAACTTATCGGAGCATCCGGAAGGTTACGCAGTGACGAGCAGGCCGTGCTTCTTCTTGCCGAAGCTGAGCTTGACCTGGCTCGTCACCGAAATGTCATAAGCCGAGTCGCTCACCACCTGGTCGTCGACACGGATCGCACCCTCGGCGATCTTGCGGCGGGCCTCGCCCTTCGACGCGCAAAGCTCGAGCGCGATCAGCGCGTCGACCACGTTGATGCTGCCCCCTTCGACCGCATAAGTCGGAAGCGAACCGCCGGCCGTGCCTTCCTCGAACACCTTGCGGGCGGTCTCGGCGGCTTCCTCGGCCGCGGCGCGGCCGCGGCACATGGCGGTGGCTTCGTTGGCGAGGATCTTCTTGGCTTCGTTGATCCCGGCGCCCTCGAGCGCTTCGAGACGAGCGATCTCTTCGAGTGGCAGATCGGTGAACAGGCGCAGGAAGCGGCCGACATCGCGATCGTCGGTGTTGCGCCAGAACTGCCAGTAGTCGAAGGCCGAGAGCTGGTCGTCGTTGAGCCAGACGGCGCCCGACATGGTCTTGCCCATCTTGCCACCGTCCGCCGTGGTGATCAGCGGGGTAGTGACGCCGTACACCTCGGTGCCATCGACGCGGCGGGCGAGCTCGATGCCGTTGACGATGTTGCCCCACTGGTCCGACCCGCCCATCTGCAGGCGGACCGCGGCGCGGCGCGACAGCTCCAGGAAGTCATAGCCCTGGAGGATCATGTAGTTGAACTCGAGGAACGACAGCGACTGCTCGCGATCGAGGCGCAGCTTGACCGAATCGAAGCTGAGCATGCGGTTGATCGAGAAATGCCGGCCAATGTCGCGCAGGAAGGGAATGTATTCGAGCTTGTCGAGCCAATCGGCATTGTCGACCATCACCGCGTCGGTCGGGCCGTCGCCGAACGTCAGGAACTTCTCGAACACGGTCTTGATCGAGTCGACATTGGCGCGGATCACCTCGTCGGTCATCAGCTTGCGCGCCTCGTCCTTGAACGAGGGGTCACCGATCTTGCCAGTGCCGCCGCCCATCAGCACGATCGGCTTGTGGCCGGCCTGCTGGAGGCGGCGTAGCAGCATGATCTGGACCAGGCTGCCGACGTGCAGCGACGGCGCCGTCGGGTCGAAGCCGATATAGCCGGGGACGATCTGCTTCGTCGCAAGGGCGTCGAGCGCCTCCGGGTCGGTGACCTGGTGGATGTATCCACGTTCGGAGAGCAGGCGGAGCAGATCGGACTTGAATTCGGTCATGATGCGGGCCGCATAGCGGAGGCGAGCGCTGCTGTCATGCCCGTCGGAAAGCCGCGGAAAGTCACAAAGGTCCTGACACCCATCGCGTGCGCGGGTGGCATCGTGCGCGCACAACAGGCCGAGCGGACTTTGTCCGGTCGGCGCAGGAAGGTCGGCAGGCTGTGCATCTGCAAGGGTAGAGCAGACGAAATCCTACATTTGAAGCGAATTTACGCCGGATCGCCGTGCGGGCGGAAGCCGCCTTCAGGCCTGCGGTGTGCCGATCGCATAGGCGGAGAGGATTGTCGCCAACAGTCCCGGGAAACGCGCATCGACTTCGCCGCAACGCGTGGTGTTGCGCATCTCGATCCCTTGGCGCTCCGAGCGGATCAGCCCGGCCTCGCGCAGCACCTTGAAATGCTGGGACAACGAGGATTTCGGGATGTCGCGCTCGCCGACGCGGGAGAAGGTCGAGCAGCCCTGGACGCACCCTTGGCCGGCGACCTCGGCGAAGATCGCCGCGCGCACGGGATCGGACAGGGCGTGGAGGATCGCCTCCACCGACACGTCTTCGATCGAAGGGTGAAACAGGGGTCGCATGATTTTTATCTAGGGGCTCTTGAAGCTTGGTTCAACAGTTCCGAAATCCTGAACTATGGAAGTAAGGAGCCATTCCGGCGATCTGCCCATGGAGAATTTCAGTCATGTCGAAGCTCGCAGACAAGGTCGCGATCGTTACCGGAGCATCCAAGGGCATCGGTGCCGGCATCGCAAAGGCGCTCGCGGCGGAGGGTGCCGCGGTGGTGGTCAATTACGCATCGAGCCGGGCCGGCGCGGATGCGGTGGTGCGGGACATCACCGATGCCGGCGGCAAGGCGATCGCCGTGCAGGCCGATGTCGCCAAGGCCGATCAGGCGCAGGCGCTGGTCGATGCCGCGATCAAGGAATTCGGCCGGCTCGACGTGCTGGTCAACAATTCAGGCGTCTATGAATTCGCCTCGCTCGATGCGACGACCGAGGAACTCTATCGCCGCACCTTCGACGTGAACGTGCTCGGCGTGCTGCTGACCACGCAGGCGGCCGCCCGCCACCTCGGCGAGGGCGCGAGCGTGATCAACATCTCGTCGGCGGTGACCAGCCTCTTCCCGGCGGAATCGGCAGTCTATACCGGCACCAAGGGTGCGGTGGACGCGATTACCGGCGTGCTCGCCAATGAGCTTGGCCCGCGCAAGATCCGGGTCAACGCGATCAATCCCGGCGTGGTCGAGACCGAGGGCACGCATGCGGCGGGCTTTGTCGGCTCGGAGTTCTTCGACGCGATCATCGGGCAGACTCCCCTGGGCCGCGTTGGCTATCCGGACGACATCGCCTCGATCGCAGTGTTCCTGGCTTCGGACGATGCGCGCTGGCTGACCGGCGAGAAGCTGACCGCCAGCGGCGGCCTGCGCTAAAGCCAGTGGCGGGATGGGGCTCTTCAGCCCTGTCCCGCTTTGCCTCGCGGCGCAGACGGCCGCGTCACCATCCAGATGCCGGCGCAGACCAGCAGCAGTGCGGCGAGATAGCTCCAGTGGAGCAGCGACTCGCCGAGGAAGATCGCCGAGAGCGCGACGCCGAACACCGGAATCAGGAAATTGAACGCCGCGATCAGCCCTACCGGATTGTGCTTCAGCAACAGGCTCCACAACGCAAAGGCGACCGAGGAGAGCAGGGCGAGATAGAGCAGCAGCGTGCCAGAGGGCAGGGTGAGCGCCGCGAGATGACCATGCCCGCCCAGTCCGACGGCGGTCAGGATCAACCCGCCAAGACCAAGCTGCCAACCGGTCATCACCAGCGGATCCATGTCGCGCGAGATGCGCTTGCCGTAGATCGAGGCGGCGGCGAGCACAAAGGCGGCGATGATCACGAAGCCCTCGCCGAGCAGGCTGAAGTCGAAATCGAGATGGCCGTTGCCGCCGAGGTTCACCACGACGACGCCAAGGAATCCGACCAGACAACCCAGCGCCTTGCGGCTGCTCAGCCGGTCGTCGGCGTAGAGGAAATGGGCGATCACCACGCTGAAGAATACGCCAGTGGCGTTCATGATCGAGGACTTCACCCCGCTCGCATGTGCCAGGCCGATATAGAAGAAGACATATTGGCAGGCCGTCTGAGTAAGGCCGAGCAGTGCGACCTGGCGCCATTGCCGGCCGGGCAATGCGAAGATCCGGCGGCCGGTTACGGCGGCAAAGGCGAGCAGGATCGCGCCCGCAGCAGCGAAGCGATAGCCGGCGAAGAGCAGCTGTGCGGCCGTATCCGCCTTGCCGACGCCGAACAGAGCATAGCCGTTCTTGATCGCGGGATAGGCGCTTCCCCACAACAGGCAGCATAGGGTGGCGAGCAGGAAGACACCGGTGCGGGACTGGTAAAAGCGAACGGACACACCGGCCCCCTAGCGCGTTTCTCCCGGACGCAAAATCGGCTCCCCGTTCCGATAGATGCGCAATCCAGATTTCGCGGCGAAATCGCCTTTGGATCGGTGTTACGCTAGGTAGACGGGATGTCGATCCGCATCCCGCTCGTTCCACATCCTGATTATCCGCCACGCAGCGTCGAGGGCATCGAGGTCATCGCCGACCTCCGGCGTGGAGCGAGCGTGCTGGAGTATCGCGTGGCCGGGCAACCGCCGTTGATCCCGTCCCCCGCAGCGGCGGAGCGTACCGACGAGCTCTGGAAGCACACCTGTTTCGAGCTGTTCGTGAAGCCTGATGGCGGCTCGGGCTATTTCGAGTTCAACTTCGCCCCCTCGACGGCATGGGCGGCCTATCGATTCGACGGATATCGCGAGGGGATGCGCGATCAGCCGCTCGCCGCGCCGGAGATCACGTCGCTGGAGAATGGCGTTCGCGTGGCAGTGGATCTGGGCGGGCTACCCGCGGGGACGTGGCAGGCCGCTATCACCGCGGTAATCGAAGAGGCCGACGGGACCAAATCCTACTGGTCCGTCGTGCACGGCACGGGGAAGCCGGACTTTCATGCGGATGCGGGCTTCGTGATCGAACTGCCCCTGCGCGCTTAGCCGTGGCACGGCGACGATCCGGCTTGCGTCGCGCGTCGCTTCCCGGCACCTCTCGCCGCCATGAAATTCGGCATCGACCGGCTGCTCGCCGACCCTGAGCTTCGTCGCCCCCTCGAAGGCAAGCGCGTCGCGCTGCTCGCGCATCCCGCATCGGTGACCGAGGACCTGACCCATTCCCTGGACGCACTTGTCGCGGCGGGGATCAACGTCTCGGCGGTGTTCGGGCCGCAGCATGGCGTGCGCGGCGACCTGCAGGACAATATGATGGAGTCGCCGGACTATACCGATCCCAGCTACGGGATGCCGGTGTTCAGCCTTTATGGCGAAGTGCGCCGGCCGACGGGCCAGTCGATGGGCACGTTCGATACGATCCTGATCGATCTGCAGGATGTCGGCTGCCGCATCTACACCTTCGTGACGACCCTGCTCTACGTACTCGAGGCTGCGGCCGAGCATGGCAAGAGCGTTTGGGTGCTCGATCGACCCAACC
>PJUL01001340.1_pt1 | contig 10345 bp, 14 predicted proteins | sample 1512221 | NCBI WGS metagenome assembly PJUL01 (sample SAMN08177667, study PRJNA422409) | Feces metagenome, whole genome shotgun sequencing project.
CTCGCGCCAGGGAACGAACTGGCCGTCCAGCCAGATCCATCCGTCGCGATCATCGAAGGGAACGAGAGACATCGGTCCAAGACCTCCTTATTTGGAACCCGGTCCTTAGACGCCCGAGGAGCCCGAAGGTCAAACGAAATGGACACCCTCGCATGACGCCACACGCTGATCCCCGCCTGATCCTGCGCGAGGAGGAGCTCGACGGCGGCCTGGAGTTGATTCTCCTGGCCGAGGCGGCGCTGTGGGCGGCGGTCGACGGCGTGCTCGAGACCGAAGGCCCGGGCCTTGGCCGGTCGCACTGGCGGGCGGCGTTCCTGCTGCGGCGGCGTCCGGGCATCGGCGTGCAGGACCTGTCGAAGCTGACCAGCCTGTCGAAACAGGCCGCCAGCAAGACCCTGTCGGACCTGCAGCGGCTGGGCCTGGCCGAGAAGGCGGCGGGCGATCTGGATGCGCGCCGGCGGCCCGCGGTGCTGACCGAGGCCGGCAAGGCCTTCGAGGCCCGGGTCAGCGAGCGGCTGCGGGCGCTCCTGGGGCGCGCCTATCGCACGGGCGGGCTGGACGGCGTGCCGGGCGCGCGCAGGATCCTTGCGGCCCTGGCCGGTCCGCGCCAAGGGGTTGGCGTCAATCGAAGGGAGGCGCTGTGAGCCCCGAGGAAAGACGCGACCGCCACCTGCTGGTGGTCGACGACGACGACCGCATCCGCGACCTGCTCAAGCAGTTCCTCAGCCGCGCCGGCTTTCGGGTCAGCGCCGCGGCCGACGCCGCCCACGCCGATCGCCTGATCGGGGTCATGGACTTCGACCTCCTGGTGCTCGACGTGATGATGCCGGGCGAGGACGGGTTTTCCTTCACCAGGCGCGTGCGGGCCAAGGGCGGCGAGGTCGGCCGCATGCCGATCCTGATGCTGACCGCGCGCGACACCACCGGCGACCGCATCGCGGGCCTGACGCACGGCGCCGACGACTATCTGGCCAAGCCGTTCGAGCCGCAGGAACTGCTGCTGCGCATCGAGTCGATCCTGCGTCGCGCCGCGCCCAAGCCGATGGGGCCGCAGGAGATCGTCATGGGCGACTGCGCCTTCCTGCCGGATCGGGGCGAGCTGACCCGCGGCGGCGCGCCCGTGCGCCTGACCGAGGCCGAGGTCGCCCTGCTGCGTCGCCTGGCCCGCGCCGTGCACGAGCCGGTCGACCGCCTGGAACTGGCCCGCGACACCGCCGACGCCACCGGGCGCGCGGTCGACGTGCAGGTCACCCGCCTGCGCCGCAAGATCGAGCCCGACCCCAAGAACCCGAGGTACCTGCAGACCGTGCGGGGCGTGGGCTATCGGCTGGCGCCGGATTGAAGATGGTCGTGCATCGAGGAACCTCCCCCCTTGGGGGAGGCGGCCGCAGGCCGGTGGGGGGGCGTTTTCAGCTTCCGCAGCGCCGGGCTGATTTCGCAAGAACGCCCCCCTCCGTCGGCTGCGCCGACACCTCCCCCTTCAGGGAGAGGGTCTAGCTCATGCGCCTGCGCACCCGCCTGTTCATTCCCCGCCAGATCAAGCGCTGGCTGCCGACCTCGCTGTTCGGCCGCAGCCTGTTGATCATCGTCCTGCCGGTGGCGGTGATGCAGATCGCCGTCACCTGGGGCTTCTTCGACGCCCACTGGGAGACGGTGAACAGCCGCCTTTCAGAGGGCCTGGCCGGCGACATCGCCTGGGCCGTGGCCACCTATCAGGACGATCCCAGCCCCGCCGCCGTCGACCGCATGGCCCAGCGGGCCGAAGACACCATGGACCTGTCGATCGCGCTGCTGAGGGGTCGCGAGCTGCCCACGGGCAAACGGCCGGCCATGTTCGCCTCGCTCGACCGCTCGATGCAGCGGGCCCTGGAGGAGCGGCTGGACGAGCCCTTCTGGTTCGACGCCTCGGACCGCTACACCGCCCACGTGCAGATCCAGGTGAAGGTCAAGGAAGGCACGCTGCGGATCTACGCGCCGCGCGATCGCGCCTTCGCCACCCAGGGGCACATCTTCATCCTGTGGATGGTGGTGGCGACGATGCTGCTGACCGCGATCGCCATCCTGTTCATCCGCAACCAGGTGCGGGCCATCGAGCGCCTGGCCGACGCCGCCGACGCCTTCGGGCGGGGGCTGGACCCCGAGTTCAAGCCGCACGGCGCGCGCGAGGTGCGCCAGGCGGCCCAGGCCTTCCTGGCCATGAAGGCCCGCATCCAGCGCCACATCGAGCAGCGCACGGCCCTCCTGGCCAGCGTCAGCCACGACCTGCGCACGCCGCTGACCCGGCTGAAGCTGGAGATGGCGCTCTCCGAGCCGGGGCCGCAGGTCGAGGCCATCAAGCGCGATCTCTCCGAAATGGAGCACATGATCGACGAGTACCTGGCCTTCGCGCGCGGCGAGGGCGGCGAGGCCCTGCAGGCGGTCGAGCTGGCGCCGCTGATCGCCGGGGTCTGCGCGGCGGCCGAGCGCGGCGGGGCGCGGGTCGAGACCGTGCTGGAGCAGGACCTGACCGCCAACCTGCGGCCCAGCGCCTTCAAGCGGGCTCTGGCCAACCTGGTCGACAACGCCGCCGCCCACGGCGACACCGTCCGCGTGACGCTGGAGGCGCGGCTGACCGGCGGGGTCAACATCGTGGTCGACGACGACGGGCCGGGCATTCCCGAAGACCGCTACGAAGAGGCCTTCAAGCCCTTCAACCGCCTCGACGAGTCGCGGAACCAGAATGAGAAGGGGGTCGGTCTGGGCCTGGCCCTGGCCCGCGACATGGCCCGCGGGCTGGGCGGCGATCTCGTGCTGGAGCGCTCGCCGATGGGCGGGCTGCGGGCGGTGATGCGGCTGCCGGGCTGAGCCTGAGCGACGTCCGTTTCCGTCGTCCCGTCGACACAATATGGCCGGGTAATTCTGTGAATGCCACTATCGGTTGACTCGCCGTGATGCGTGCGCTTCCGATACCGGCGTTCCTCAAGGAAGGGCCGGGTCATGAAGATCAAGGACATCCAGCAGCAACTGGCCGCGCGCGGCTACACGCCAGGGCCGATCGACGGCATCTGGGGGCGGCAGACCATCGCCGCCGTCCGCCGGTTCCAGAGCCGGCACGGACTGGAGGCCGACGGCGTGGTCGGGCCCCTGACCCTGGCGGCCCTGTTCCAGGGAGCGCCGGCCGCGGCCGCCCCGACGCCGTCGTCGCTGACCGGCTTCGACGATCCCAGCCTGGTGTGGTTCCAGGAGGCGCGCCGCCTGATCGGCACGCGTGAGAAGCCCGGCGCCGGCAACAATCCGGAGATCCTCGACTGGGCCACCGAGCAGGGGCTGAAGAACAGCTACACCGGCGACGACATCCCTTGGTGCGGCCTCTTCGTCGGCCACTGCGTCAGCAGCACCCTCGACCGCGAGGCCACGCCCTCCAGCCTGCTGTCGGCCAGGGCCTGGGAGCGGTTCGGGATCCCGATCGCGCCGACGCCGGGGGCGGTGATGGTGTTCTGGCGGGAGAGCCGGACCAGCGGCAAGGGGCATGTCGGCTTCTATGCCGGCGAGGACGACACCGGCGCCTTCCGCATCCTGGGCGGCAACCAGTCCGACAGCGTGTCGCTGGCCTGGCTGGGCAAGGACCGCTTCCTCGGCGCCCGCTGGCCCGCCACCGTGCCGCCGCCGATCCCGCGCCCGGTCAAGGTGGCCCGCAACGCCAGCCTGTCCTGGAACGAGGCCTGAGGGGCTGGGGCGGGGCTGGCCGCCGTCCCGCGACCATCAGGCGGCGGTGAGGGGCGCGATCGCTTCCAGGTCGGCGCGGCGCTCTATCACCGCCTTCGACAGGTCGTGCTGGACCTGCAGGTTCATCCAGAACTGGGCGTTCATGCCGAACACGCGCTCCAGCCGCAGAGCGGTGTCGGGGGTCACGGGCTGGGTCTCGCGGGCGAGGCGCTCGATCCGCGTGCGATCCTTCAGGCCCATGGCCTTGGCCAGCGCCCCGGCGGTCAGGCCCAAGGGGGCCATGAAGTCTTCACGCAGAATCTCGCCCGGATGAGGCAGGGGGGTGACGAAGTCGAGGTCGAGGAAGGTGGCGCTCATCGTTGCGTGTCCTCAATGATAGTCGCCGAACCAGACATCCTCAGGCCCGTCCGCGCCCCAGCGAAAAGTGATGCGGAACTGGTCGTTGACGCTGACCGACCATTCGCCCGCCCGGTCGCCGCTCAGCGCGTGCAGGCGATTGCCCGGCGGAATCCGCATCTGCGCGACGTCCGTGACGGCGTTCAGCTGAGCGAGCAGCCTGCGTGTCCGCCGCACCAGATCGGCAGGGAACCCCTTGGGCGTCTGACCCAGGAACACAGTCCTGGCGGCGTCGCTTTTCCAACTCCGGATCATTCGTGTCGCCATAAAATGTAGCGCGTTGCGCTACGCCTGTCCAGTATTGTGTAGCGCGTTGCGCTACGTCGTTACTGGGGTGAGGTTGGCGGAAAGCTTAACTTTGGAGGGAGCTTCGGCGCAATCGCTACCGGCGCGCTAGAACCCCGCGCCGACCTTGGCCAGTTGCTCGGCCATCTGCTTCAGGCGCTTGTCGAGTTCGGCCATGGTGCGGTTCAGCGCGCCCTCGTCGTCGCGCCAGACCTGAAGGGTGCGGGCCCAGACGGCGGTCATGGCCGCCAGGCGCACGGGCGTGGCCTCGACCCCGGCGGCTTCCAGGATCGCGCGGGCGGTCCTGGGAAAGCGCACGGCGGCGTGCGCCAGGCCCTCGGACTTGGCGATGGCGATCAGGGCGTGGCGATGCGGCTCCATCGCCTCGACCCGGGCCATGGCCGCGTCGAACAGGCGGTCGTGGGCGGCCGCGCCCTCGCCGGCGTCGGCGTTGAGGGCCGCCTGGTCGAAGCGGCGCGACAGGTGGGAGAGCACCTTGGCCTTGCTGTCGGCCTTCACGTAGAGCTCGGCGAACGGCGCCCCGGCGGCCACGGCGATGTCGCGCAGGGCGATCTGGGGCCAGGGGCGGTCGGCGGCCAGCGACAGGGCGGCGGCCGCCGCGCGGTCGAGCAGGTCTTCGGCGGGCGTGGTCATGGACGAAGACATGGCGGCGCGCGCCCGGGCTGGCAAGGCCGGGCCTTGCCTCGCGGCCGTGGTTCGGGGAAAGGAGCCGCCATGAGCCTTTCCCACTACCGCTGCGACTGGACCCACGCCCACGCCGACGAGCCGGTCACCCTGTTCTACGAGGTCGACGACGAAGGCCGCGTGCTGCGGATGGTCGACATCTACCGCGACGGTCGCCGCGAGCGCGACACGGTCGCCAACTATTTCGGCCCCGACGCCGAGAACCTGACGGACGGCGACTTCTTCGAAAGCACCGAGAACCTGCGCGCGGGCTACGAGGCCGTCGACGGCGACGAGCGGATGTCGCTGGTCCAGGTGGACGCCGCGGCCTTCGACGCCGCCTGGCGGCTGGACGCCTGATCTCAACTGAAGCCCAAAGAAACTTGTCATCCCGGCCGGAGGAGCGCGTTAGCGATCCGCTGAGCCGGGATCTCCCACGTCGGCAGGCTCGGCAAGCGTGGGAGGTCCCGGCGCTCCGCTTCGCTACGGCCGGGATGACAGGCTATATCGTGCGATGCCCTGGGCTTGGGCAATGGGTTAGGCCCTCTACCCCAGCAGCCAGCGCAGCCCGCCGGCCGCGATGACGCCGATCGGCACGACGGCCAGCATCGGCAGGCGCAGGGCCGCCAGGAAGGTGACGGCCAGGGCCAGCAGGTCGGCCGGGCGCGGCGAGACGAAGTGCGGGGCGATCACCGCGATCAGCACGCAGCCGGGCGCGGCCTCCATCAGCGCCGTGGCGCGCGGGCCCAGCGTGCGGTTGCGCAGCACCAGATAGCCGCCGATGCGGGTCAGGTAGGTGACGGCGGCCATGGCCAGGATGGTCGCCAGGACGGGCAGCGAGATCATGCGGAGGCTTCCTTCCTGTTCGGCGCGGCCCACAGCCAGGCGGTCAGCAGGCCGGCCAGCGCGCCGGCCGCCACCGTCCAGGCGCCCGGCGCCAGAAGGTGGCCGCTCGCGGCGACGGCCAGGCTGACCAGCCAGGGGCGGGCGGCCCGGAAGGTGGCCCACATGCCGCGCAGCAGCACCAGGAAGATCGCCGGGAAGGCCATGTCGAAGCCGAGGGTCTCGACGTTCCCCAGCACCGGCCCGACCATCGCGCCCAGCGTCGTGAAGGCGATCCAGGCCAGCCACATCGGCAGGGCGACGCCCAGATAGTGCGCCAGGCTGAAGGTCCCGCGGGCCTTGGCGTCGGCCAGGGCCATGGCCCAGCTTTCGTCGCACATCAGGAACAGCGCCGGCAGCACCCGGCGCTTGGGCAGGGTCTTGAGGAACGGCGCCAGCGCCGCGCCCATCAGCAGGTGGCGGCTGTTGACCATCAGGGTCACGGCCGCGATCAGCAGCAGGTGCGGCGGCGAGGTCCACAGGCCGATGGCCGCGAACTCCGATCCGCCGGCGAAGTTCAGGCCGGTCATCAGCGGCGTCTCGACGGCGGACAGGCCCTTCTGGGCGGCCTGGGCGCCCAGCACGAGGGCGAAGGGCGTGAACCCGGCGGTCACCGGCAGCGAGGCCAGCAGGCCGCGCCGAAATTCGGATCGCGATCGGTCGCGCCCGGATTCAGGACGCAGTTCGGAGAGCCGCTCGCCAGGCATGGCGGCGGGAGCGCAGGTTTCGATTGTCATGGGCGACCGGGGGAGGGCGGTTGCGGGAAGGATTGGCAGCCTAGCGCAAACCCTGCGCAATCGGGTTGCGATCATGCTCCCATATGATCGATGATTGGCATCAGAGCGAAGCTGATCGCCAAATCTTGGTTCTGGATTCCATGAAGCTGGACGACATCGATCGCCGCATCCTTCGCGAACTGCAGAAGGACGGCCGCATCCAGAACGCCGAACTGGCCAAGCGGGTGGGCCTGTCGCCCTCGCCCTGCCTGCGCCGGGTGCGGATCCTGGAGGAAACGGGGGTCATCGCCCGCTACGTGGCCGTGGTCGACGCGGCCAAGGTGGGGCGGGGCCAGACCTTCTTCACCCGCATCTGGCTGAACTCGCAGCACGAGGACGCCGTCGACCACTTCGTGGCCGAGATCAACAAGATGCCCGAAGTGGTCGAGTGCTACGTCATGCTCGGCGACTGCGACATGCTGCTGCGCGTGGTCGCCGCCGACATCGCCGCCTATCGCCGCTTCCAGGCCGATCACCTCAGCCGCATCCGCGGGGTGCTGAACGTCAAGACCGACATCCCGGCCCAGACCGTGAAGCAGACCTTCGCGGTGCCGCTCTAGAGTTTCACCTTCTCCCATAGGGAGAAGGAGGGGCCCGCGCCGTCAGGCGTGGGAGGATGAGGGGTTACGCCTTCAACCGGCGTGCCGGCACGCCGTCGGGCGCGTCACCCCTCACCCTCCCGTCGCGATGCGACGGGCCCCTCCCTCTCCCCTCCGGGAGAGGGTTGTTACTCCGCGGCCGCCGCCAGTTCGGCCGCCGGGCGGTACTTGTCCAGCCAGTGCGCGTACGGCGCCGGCAGCGTCGCCCAGGTCGGGCGATCCACGCCCAGGATCTGGGCCAGTTCGTAGGGGTAGTGCGGGTTGGCCAGGTGGGCGCGGCCGATCATGACCAGGTCCATCTGCTCGCTGGCGACCAGGCTTTCGGCCAGCTTGGGCGCGTCCAGGCCCCAGGACGAGGCCACCGGCAGGCCGGCTTCCTCGCGCACGCGCTTGGCGATCGGGCCCAGGAACGGCGTGCCCCAGGGGATGGCCGTGTTCGGAATGGTGAAGCCGACGCTGACGTTCAGCAGGTCCAGGCCGCCGGCCTTCATGCGGCGGGTCAGGTCGATCGACTCGGCCAGGGTCTGCTCGTCGTGGCCGTCATATTCGAGCACGCCGAAACGGGCGGTCAGCGGCAGGTTCTCGGGCCACTCGGCGCGGACGGCCGCCAGGGCCTCTTCCATGAACCGGCCGCGGCCGTGCGCGTCGCCGCCGTACTGGTCGGTGCGGTGGTTGGAGTGGTGCGAGAAGAAGCTCTGGGCCAGGTAGCCGTGGGCGAAGTGCAGCTCCAGCCATTCGAAGCCGGCCTCGCGGGCGCGGCGGGTCGCGGCGGCGAAGTCGGCCTTGACGCGCTCGATGTCGGCCAGGGTCATCTCGCGCGGAACCTTGGGCAGGCCCGCGCCGTAGGCGATGGCCGAGGGGGCGATGGTCTCCCAGCCGCGCGGATCGCCGTCGGCGATGTGGTCGTCGCCTTCCCACGGACGGTTGGCGCTGGCCTTGCGGCCGGCGTGGGCGATCTGGATGCCCGGCACGGCGCCGGCCGCCTTGATGGCCGCGGCGATCCTGGCCAGGCCTTCAGCCTGCTCGTCGGTCCAGATGCCGGTGCAGCCGGGGCTGATGCGGCCTTCGGGCGAGACGGCCGTGGCCTCGACGATCACCAGGCCCGCGCCGCCGCGCGCCAGGCCGGCGTAGTGGGGCAGGTGCCAGTCGGTCGTGACGCCGTCCTCGGCGCTGTACTGGCACATCGGCGGAATGGCGATGCGGTTGCGAAGCTGGGCGTCCTTCAGGCGGAAGGGCGTGAACAGTGCGGACATGCGGGCGGGTGCTTTCGGGGAGGAAAGGGAATGGAGGCGGCAGAGGTGTAGGCCCGACCGGTGCGTCTCAAGTGCCGGTCGGGCGCAAGACCTGTGCCTTGGGGGCACAATGCCCGTTATTCGAGCGGCGCTCGCGAGCGCGCCGCGCGGGCCAGGCCGTCGAGCCAGGCCTGGTGGGCGTTGAGCATCGGGTTGGGCAGGGTGGCCGCCAGGTCGCGGGCCGGCCCGCCGTTCTGGGTCTCCTGGGTCAGGATCCGCAGGCGGCCGCCCGGCAGGTCTTCCAACAGCCAGGCGTGGTGGACGTCGAGCCGGGCCTCGCCTTCGCCCTCGACCCAGCCGCGCCAGGCGATACGGGCCGGCTCGCCCGCGACCGGCGGGACGAACTCGACCACCTGTCCTTCGACGGGGAAGCCGAAGGTGGTGAAGGAAAAGCGGGCGCCGTCCGCCAGCCTTGGGCCGGGAACGTCGTGAAACGCTATGTCGGCGGCGTTCTCGTAGTAGCTCGGCCAGGCCGTGGCGGTGGCGAGATAGGGCCAGGCGTCGGCGGCGGTCAGGTCTGGGACGATGATCTCGTTGGAGACGAAGTTGTCGGTGGTTCCGGGCAGGTAGCCCTCGGGCCAGCGGATGGCGTGCATGGGGGGAAGCCTTCAGGCGGGGCGGGGAGGCCCCTGGACCCGGCGAGGGATGCGCCCTAAGCCGTCATAAGGCCAATCGTCATTCGATATCGGATTCATCAGCATGCGCGATATCAAGACCCTGGATCTGAACCTGCTGAAGACGTTCGACGCCCTGATGGACGAGCGCAGCGTCACCCGTGCGGCCGAGCGCCTGGCCCTGACCCAGCCGGCGGTCAGCGGCATGCTGGCGCGCCTGCGCGAGGGGTTCGATGATCCGTTGTTCGTGCGCGCGCAGCGCGGCGTCACCCCCACGGCGCGGGCGCTGGAGCTGGCCGGGCCGGTCAGGCAGGTGCTGGCCGAGGTCGAGGCCTTGCTGCGCCCTGCGGCCTTCGATCCGGCGACGGCCAGCTTCACCCTGACCCTGGCGGCGACCGACTACGCCCTGCAGGCCATCGTCGCGCCGTTCATCGCCGCCCTGCGCGCCCGGGCCCCGAACATGGTCGTCGCCGTCAGGCCGATGGAGGACGCGCGGGTGCTGACGCAGTTCGAACGGGGTGAGGTCGACATCGGCTTCATGTCGCCTGAGACCCTGCCGCAGGGCGTGCATTCGCAGCGCCTGTTCGACGAGTCCTATGTCTGCGCCCTGCGCGCCGACCATCCCGACGCCGCCGGACCGATCCTGCTGGATCGGTTCTGCGAACTCGACCACGCGCTGGTCTCCTATTTCGGCGAGCCGTTCTTCGGCCCCACCGACGCCGCCCTGGCCAAGCTCGGGCGGCGGCGAAAGGTGGCGCTGTCGGTGACCAGCTTCCTGATCCTGCTGAAGCTGTTGCGGACCACCGACCTGATCGCCGTCGCGCCGCGGCGCCTGCTGGACGACGCCGAGGGCCTGGTCTTCCAAGATCCGCCGGTGGCGATCCCCGGCTTCACCAAGCTGGCCGTCTGGCACGAGCGCACCCACCGCGATCCCGGCCGCCGCTGGGTGCGCGAGCTGCTGTTCGAGATCGCGGGCGAGAAGGTCTAGGGCGGATCGACATTCATCCAACCGCGACGCCCAATAGGCCGATTTTCCCCGCGAAGGCGGGGATCCAAGCTGACGTTCAGGCTTGGGCGCGGCCGTGGACTATCGGCGACCTCGGCTTGGGTCC
>PJUL01001342.1_pt1 | contig 10340 bp, 11 predicted proteins | sample 1512221 | NCBI WGS metagenome assembly PJUL01 (sample SAMN08177667, study PRJNA422409) | Feces metagenome, whole genome shotgun sequencing project.
AATCCCGCCAATGGCTATGTGTCGCTGCCCCTGCCGGAAGCGGATCGCGGCAACGAATTCAGCGTGAGGACCCTGTGATGCTTGCTCCCGATTCCCCCGAGCGTCCCGTCGTCGCCGCCAAAGCGCCCGGGCGGATCGATCAGGCGCTGCGCCGCCTGCTGATGAAGCCCGCCGCCATCGTCGCGAACGAGGAGTTGAGCGACCGCTTCCGCCTGATCACGATCGAGGGCCCGGCGCTTGCCGACATCGTCTGGACGCCTGGCCAGAAAATCCAGGTCGCGATGGGCTCCGCCTTTGTGGCGCGGACCTACACGCCGATCGAATGGAACGTCGCGGTCGGGCGCACCTGCATCCTCGGCTATGCGCATGGCGACGGTCCGGGCAGTGCCTGGGTGCGCAACGTCCAGCCGGGCGATGCCTGCGACCTGTTCGGCCCGCGCGGGTCGCTCGATACCAGCCGCCTGCCGGGGCCGCTGGCGGTGTTCGGCGACGAGACCGCGATCGGCCTCGCCTATGCGCTTTCCCGCCAGCATCTCTTCGTCACCAGCCATTTCGAGGTCGATGACCCGGACAGCGCCTGCGTCGCGGCCGAGCAGCTCGGCCTCGGCCGGGTATCGTTCTTCCCGCGCCGCCCCGAAGATGCGCATCTGGCGGCCGTAGAAGCTACTCTCCCCGCGCTGATCGCCAGCGGTGCCAGCTTCGTCCTCGCCGGCAAGGCCGCGACCGTCCAGCGCCTGCGCCACGCGCTCAAGCGCCACGGCGTGCCGGCCGAACGCGTCCTCACCAAAGCCTATTGGGCACCCGGCAAGAAGGGACTCGACTGACCACGAAAAAGGCCGGAGCGTCGCCGCCCCGGCCTTTCCTGTTTCCCGATGGGAGTGGGAAAAACGTGTTAGCGTGCCGCCACGCGCGTGCCCGGCTTCACCCAGGCTGCGGTTGCGTCGCCGGCGCCGGCGCGCACGAAGCAGGTCTGGCCGCTGGCCTTCACCTGGCGGCACAGCGCGTTGGCGCCGTCGCGGTCATAGCCGCCGACCGACAGGCGATAGAAATTGCCGGCCTTGGTCGAAATCTTCGCGCCATAGGGAGTCTGGCCGGCAAGCGCCGCCACGCGGTCGTCCATGCGGTTCCACGCATCGCGCGCCACCGCCGGGTTCACATAGGCACCAAGCTGGACGTAGAAATTGCCGCGTGCCGGCCTGGCGATCGCTGCGCTCTTCTCGATCAGGCGCGGCGCCTTTGCCGACACGGCGACGGTCGGCACAGCGGCGCGCATAGCGGCCGCCGAAACCTTCTGCACCACTTCGGCGCGCGGGCCGAAAACGACGCCGGCATTGGTGCCGGCTACCGGATTGGCCTCGGTCATCGCCACGGCAGGCGCCGCCGCGGCAACGGCTGCGGTCGAAACGCCGGCCTCGGCGGCAACCGCCTCAGCATTGGCAGGCACGCCCGGCATATAGGTATCGACCGCTTCGGGGACCTGCACCGGCTGCACCGGCTGGGTCGCGGCGGCGGCGAGCATCACATTCTGCTGCGCGAGCGCAAGCTGCTGCGGCTGGCCGGCATCCTGCACCGGCGTGACGTTGAGCAACGCGGCGACCTGGTCATACGCGTTGGTCGGGCGGGCGAAGCTCAACCACTGCATCATCCGCGCATTGAGCTGGTCCGGCGCGACGTCGACCGACGCGACCTGCTTGGCCTCGGCCCAGCGGCCGGACAGCGCCAGCGCAAGGGCGAGGTTCTGGCGGGTCTTGGCCGTGGCGTCCTCGGCGCGCGCAGCGGGTCCCAGGATCTCGACCGCCTTCACCGGATCGCCGGCCAACGCGAACGCCAGCCCGCGATCGGCCGCGGGAATCGTGTCGGCATGGCCGTCGAGCATCGCGCGCGCACCCGCCCAGTCGCCACCGGCGATCTTGGCGAGCACCTGGTTCAGCGCCACGCGGCCGTCGCCCGGATTGAGCGTCAGCGCATCGCCCAGCGCCTGGTTCGCCGAAGCGAAGCGGCCGGCGAGCAGATAGGCCTGGCCCAGCAACGCGCGATATTCGGCATTCTGCGGATCATTGGCGACCGCGGCCTCGGCATGGGCGACAGCGTCGCCCGCCTTGCGCTTCTCGATCGCCTTGCGCGCCTGGCCGGCTTCCTGCGCCGCCTTCTTCGCATTGGGCGCGTCGGTCGCGAAGGCCGAGAGCGCGAAGCCCTCGGTCGCGATGACGCCGGCCAGCGTACTGCTGGCCGCCAGTGCCGAAAGGCCGATCACGAACTTGCTACGGATCTTCATCATTCAGTCCTTAGCGTTTCCCGGCCGGGCCGACCTGGCGCGCGAGCGCCTCGACCTCGGTCAGCGATTCGAGAAAGGCGTCGAGCGCCTCGGTCACGAGCTGCTGCGCCGAACGATTGGTGACCGCCGATGCGAGGCGCAGGCGCAGATGCCGGTCATTGTCGAGGCGGAGCGTGAACGCCGCCTTGGATTTCTTCGCCACGTCGCGGGCGACCCGCGCCGCCGCGGCGGGCGCGAGCGGACGCGTCTCGACCGGCGCTGGCATGGGCTCGGGCGCAGGCGTCGAGGCAACCGGCTCGGCCTGGCTGAACCGCGCATCGAGCTGCTCGATCTGGCGCAGCACCTGCGGCTTCGGCGCCGGTACCGGGATCGGTTCGGGGGCAAACTGGGTGGGGTGGACGTTGGCGTCGTCGCCCATGTCGTTCCAGCCCAGATCGTCCTGCGCGGTCGTCGGGTTCATCCCGACAAAGCCCTGCGGACGCATCGCCGGCTTGGCCTGCCCCTTGCGGGCGAGCAGGCTGGACGAGAGCGAGGCGGTGGGTTTCGGATTGCCGAGCATATCAGCTCACCACCCTGCGGCCGAAACCGCCACCCGGGCGCGGCGCGCCGAACTGGTTCACCGGAGTCGGCGGGGCGAACACGGTGCGGCGGAAATTCTTCTCCAGCCGGTCGTTGATATAGGTCCACAGCGCTTCGACCTCGGCGGCCGAGCGGCTCCTGGGGTCGGTTTCCATCACGGTGCGGCCGTCGATCATCGACGCGGCGAAATCGGTGCGATGGTGCAGCGTGATCGGCGCGACCGTGCCGTGCTGCGACAGCGCGACGGCGGCCTCGCTGGTGATCCGCGCCTTGGGCGTCGCGGCGTTGACCACGAAGATCAGCGGCTTGCCCGCGCGCTCGCACAGATCGACCGTCGCACCCACGGCGCGCAGGTCGTGCGGGCTCGGGCGCGTCGGGATCACGATCAGCTCGGCGACTGCGATCACGCTCTGGATCGCCATGGTGATCGCCGGCGGCGTGTCGATCACCGCCAGCTTGAAGCCCTGCTGGCGCAGGATCTCGAGGTCGGAGGCGAGCCGCGCCACGGTGGTCTGGGCGAAGGCGGGCAAATCCGTCTCGCGCTCGTTCCACCAGTCGGCCAGCGATCCCTGCGGATCGATGTCGATCAGCACGACCGGGCCGCACCCGGCCCGTTCCGCCTGAACGGCGAGATGCCCCGACAAGGTCGTCTTGCCGGATCCGCCCTTCTGCGATGCCATCGCGAGAACGCGCATGAACCCCCTCGAAATACCAGTTACCCGAGAATGGGGATGCCATGCCGGCGTCTAAGAATGGGTTAACGGCGTCCACCCCCGGGATTCTGCGGATGGAACAGCGCCAAGGAGTTCTTTCAAAAACGACGGTAAACTGGCAGTTAGCCTTGATTGCGCGGTGGGAGTGGAAGGTCGCATGAAGCTGGTTGGGTTGATCGCTATGGCCGGGCTGGCACTGGCCGCCCCGCTGGCGTTCGCACAGGAAAATCCGGTCAAGACGGGCGTCGAAGCCTGGGAACGCGGTGACTACAAGATTGCCGTCGATCGCTGGCGCGGCCCTGCGATGAAGGGCGATTCCGACGCGCAGTTCAATCTCGGCCAGGCCTACAAGCTCGGCCGCGGCGTGAAGGCCGATCTCAACCAGGCCGAAACCTGGTATGGCAAGGCCGCCGCCCAGGGCCATGAACAGGCCCAGGCGAGCTATGCCCTGGCCCTGTTCGCCAATGGCAAGCGCGATGCCGCCGCCCCCTGGCTCCAGCGCGCCGCCGGCCGCGGCGATCCGCGCGCCCAGTATGTGCTCGGCACCATGTATTTCAACGGCGACGTCGTGCAGAAGGACTGGGTCCGCGCCTATGCGCTGGTCACCCGCGCCTCCCAGTCGGGCCTTGCCGAGGCCTCGGGCGCGCTGTCCCAGATGGACAAGTTCATGAGCGTCCAGGATCGCCAGTCGGCCTTGGCACTCGCCCGCAAGTTCGAGGAAGAGGCCAATCGCCCCGCTTTGCCCGGCACCACCCAGCCGCCGATCGAGGTAGCGAACGTGCCGCCCCGCACCACCGCCCCGACCCGCACGCCGCCGCGCGTCACCGCGACGCCGGCCCCCGTGCCGGTACGCACCGCGCCTGCCATTCGCGACGGCGGCTGGCGGCTCCAGCTCGGTGCGTTCGGCGATCCCGGCAATGCCCGCAAGCTCGGCGGCCAGCTCGGCGGCCGCTTCCCGGGTCGCTCGGTCAGCTATGTGAAGGCCGGCAGGCTCACCAGGGTTCTGGTCGGTCCCTTCGCCAGCCGCGGCGAAGCGGCGGGCGCATGTCGCGGCCTCAGCCCGTGCGTGCCGGTCAACGATTGACCGCCTGACCGGACCGAATTGATCATATCGCAGTTGCAACAAAACCCGGATCGTGGCGTTAGGGCGTCATGTTCCGGCTTTTCGCGCTCGTTCCGCTCCTCGCCCTCAGCTTCCCCGCTTATGCGCAGGAGGATGAGCCCAGGCCGCCCAAGCGCTACCGCGTCTCGCTCGGCCCGCAGCTCTCGCCCAATTATCCGGGCGCGGACAAGGTCCAGCTGAGCCCGCTGGTCGACGTCGCGGTCGCGCGCGGCGACGATCCCTTCCCCTTCGAGGCGGCGGACGACAGCTTCGGCTTCTCGATCTTCAGCAAGAGCGGGGTCGAGTTCGGCCCTATCGCCAATTTCCAGGGCTCGCGCACCCGCAAGGAAGTCGGCGCCCCGATCGACGAGGTCGGCACCACGATCGAGCTGGGCGGCTATGCGCAATATTGGCTGGCCAAATCGCTGCGCCTGCACACGGAGCTGCGCCAGGGCGTCAACGGCCATGGCGGCCTGATCGGCAGCGCCGGGCTCGACTATGTCATGCGCGATCGTGACAAATGGCTGGTCTCGATCGGCCCGCGCGTCACCCTGTCCGACGCAAAGTATCGCCGCGCCTATTTCGACGTCACCCCGGCGGTCGCCGCCCGCACAGGCTTGCCGGTCTATCGCGCGGACGGCAGCGCGGTGCACGCGCTCGGCGTCAGCAGCACCGCCACCCGCCAGTTCAGCAAGCGTTGGGGCGTGTACGGCTATGCCCGCTACGACCGCCTGACCGGCGACGCGGCGGACAGCCCGATCACCCGCAGCAGCATGGGCAGCCGCGACCAGTTCTCGGGCGGCCTCGGCCTGAGCTTCACCTTCGGCAAGGGCGTGCGGTAAGGGCCACTGCCTTCGTCTCGTCCTCGGCCGCCCATTCTCTTTGTGATCCCTGTCTCCTCCTTCGTCATCCCCGCGAAGGCGGGGATCCAGAGTCGCGAGCGGCTGTACTCTGCCATCCTGGATCCCCGCTTCCGCGGCGATGAGGAAGGCCGGATGAATGACGGACCACTTCAATCCAGCGCCTCTCGATGATGCTACTTCTTAGCAATGGACCGCACGCCAGCAGTCTACATCATGGCCAGCAGGCGTAACGGCACCCTCTACACCGGCGTCACTTCAGCCGTGCCCGGTCGCGTCTACCAGCATCGTGGAGGCATCCTCGGCGGCTTCACCCGTGAGCACAACTGCAAGCGCCTCGTCTGGTTCGAAATTCACGAGGAAATGGAGTCGGCGATTATTCGCGAGAAGCGGATCAAGAAATGGAATCGTGACTGGAAAATCCGCCTGATCGAAGAAGGGAATCCGACTTGGCGCGATCTGGCCGAGGATTGGGGTTTCGATCCGCTCGAGGATGCGAACAAATAACCGTATTGCGCCCAACCTCCAGACCCGTCGCCCTCCACCCTGGACCCGTCATCCCCGCGAAGGCAGGGATCCAGAGTCTCGAAGGACATCGCGCTGCCACTCTGGATCCCCGCCTTCGCGGGGATGACGAACAAAGAGGGCGCGAGGGAGGGCTTTGGAAGAAGGCCCTAAGCCTCCACCCACTCCCCGCGCGCAATCCCCTGCGCATAGAGCAACGCGGTCAGATCCCCATGATCCACCCGCACGCCTGCGGCCGCAGCAACAATCGGCTTGGCGTGATAGGCGACGCCCAGCCCGGCCTCGCGGATCATCGCCAGGTCGTTGGCGCCGTCGCCCACCGCCAGCGTGTCCGAAGCGTCGAGGCCCAGCTCGGTGCGCACCGCCAGCAGCGTCTCCAGCTTGGTATTGCTGTCGACGATCGGCCGCTCGACCGTGCCGTCCAGCGCGCCGTCCGCGATCCCCAGCCGGTTGGCGATCATCCGGTGGAAGCCGATCTCCGTCCCTACCGGCTCCGCGAAGCGCGTGAACCCGCCCGAGACCAGCACGCAGGTCGCCCCCCGCGCCCGCATCGTCCGCACCAGCGCCTTGGCACCCGGCATCAACCGAACCCGCTCACGCAGACATTGCTCGATCGCGCTTTCGGACAGTCCCTTGAGCAGTGCCACCCGCGCATCCAGCGCCGCGCCGAAATCGAGTTCGCCGCGCATCGCCCGCTCCGTCACTTCGGCGATCTGCGCCTTGATCCCGGCATAGTCCGCCAGTTCGTCGATGCACTCGACGGTGATCATCGTGGAGTCCATGTCGGCGATCAGCAGCTTCTTCGCGCGGCCTTCCGCCGGCTGCACGGCCACGTCGGTGAGCGGAAACGCGCCTTCCAGCGCGCCGCGGGCCGCGTCCGGGTGTATCGCGAATTCCAGATCCGCCGCACGCCCTTCATCGATCCAGCGCCAGTTTCCGGGTCCGCAATGCACCGAAGCAAGGCGATCCGCTGCCTCGGAAAGCTGCCCTGCGGTCAAACCGTCTGCTATAAGCGTCGCAATGAACACGTGCGTCCCCTTCGATACGGGATGGGCTTCCCCCCTTCCCGTTCGTGCTGAGCTTGTCGAAGCACCGTCCTGTTTTCCGCGATGGAAGGACGGCCCTTCGACAAGCGCAGGGCGAACGGAGATCCGGGCATGAGTGCCTCGCTCCCAACGGTCGCGCTCATCGCAGGGCCAACCGCGAGCGGCAAGTCCGCGCTCGCACTCGCGCTTGCCGAAAAGCACAATGGCACCGTGATCAACGCGGATTCGATGCAGGTCTATGCCGATCTGCGCGTCCTCACCGCGCGTCCGAGCGTCGAGGAGGAGAAGCGCGCACCCCACCGCCTGTTCGGCCATGTTGATGGTGCCGAGGCCTATTCCGCCGCACGCTGGGCGGCAGAGGCGCGCGCCGCCATCCATGAAGCCCATGAAGAGGGCCGCCTGCCGATCCTGGTCGGCGGCACCGGCATGTATCTGCGCACGCTGGTCGAAGGCATCGCCCCGGTGCCCGAGATCGATTCCCTGATCCGCGCCGAAGTCCGCGCGCTCCCTGTCGAACAGGCCCGTGCCGAGCTCGAACGGCTCGATCCGGAGGCCGCCGCCCGGCTCGGCCCGATCGACAGCCTGCGCATCGCCCGCGCGCTTGAAGTCGTCCGCGCCACCGGCAAACCGCTCGCCGCGTGGCAGGCCGAGCGCCATGGCGGCATCGCCGGCGACGTGCGCATCGCCGCCACCATCCTCCTCCCCGACCGAACCTGGCTCGCCGACCGGATCGATCGCCGCTTCCGCCACATGGTCAATGTCTCGAAGACCGAGGTCGAGGCGCTGCTCGCCCGCACCGACATTCCCGACGACGCGCCGGTGCTCCGTGCCATCGGCGTGCGCGAGGTCGGGCTGGCGCTGGCGGGCGAGAGCGATTTCGACGAGGCGCATTTCGCCGGCTCGCTTGCCACCCGCCAATATGCCAAGCGCCAGTACACCTGGTTCCGTCGTCAGCCACCGCCAGACTGGGAACGCACGAAAGAGACAGAAACAAACAGACTCGCCGAGCAATTCGAAACAAAATTGCGATAAATGCGCTTGACGTGTAGTTTTCGTGCGAGTAGCAGCGCCCTTCAGCGGTGCGTGTCGCACTGCAACAGAAGGAGGCCGATGTGACCGAGAAGAGTGGAGCAGACATCCTGATCGAGACGCTGAGCGATCTCGGTGTGGAGGTCGTGTTCGGCTATCCCGGTGGCGCGGTGCTTCCCATTTACGATGCCATCTTCAAGCAGGATCGCATCAAACATATTCTTGTCCGCCATGAGCAGGCGGCTACGCACGCGGCGGAGGGCTATGCCCGCGCAACCGGCAAGCCGGGCGTCGTCCTCGTCACTTCGGGGCCGGGCGCGACCAATGCGGTCACCGGCATCACCGATGCGCTGATGGACTCGATCCCGATGGTCGTCATCACTGGTCAGGTCCCCACGGCCCTGATCGGCACCGACGCCTTCCAGGAGGCCGACACGGTCGGCATCACGCGCCACTGCACCAAGCACAATTATCTGGTGAAGGATCCCGCGCGGCTGGAGCCGACGATCCGCGAGGCCTTCTACATCGCCACCTCGGGCCGTCCGGGGCCGGTCGTGATCGACGTTCCAAAGGACGTTCAAGTCGCCACCGCGCGCCGGTCCGAACAGGGCCCGATCCAGCACAAGACCTATCGCCCGCAGACCGAGCCCGATGCCGCCGCGATCGAAAAGGCGGTCGACATGCTGGCCGCTGCCGAACGCCCGATCTTCTACACCGGCGGCGGAATCATAAACTCCGGTCCCGAAGCTTCGCGCCTGCTGCGCGAGCTGGTCGATGTAACGGGCGCGCCTGTTACATCGACGCTGATGGGCCTCGGCGCCTTCCCCGCTTCGGACGACAAGTGGCTGGGAATGCTGGGGATGCACGGCACCTATGAGGCAAACCTGGCGATGAACCAGGCCGACCTCATCATCGCGCTGGGTGCCCGGTTCGACGATCGTGTCACCGGTCGTCTGGACGCCTTTTCGCCGAACAGTGCAAAGATCCACGTCGATATAGACCGTTCGAGTATCAACAAGAATGTCCGCGTCGACCTGCCGATCGTCGCGGATGTCGGTTCGGCGATCCGGGCGATGATCGATGCGTACAAGCTTCGCAAACATCCGAAGCCCGATCTGTCCGAATGGTGGAGCCGCATCCAGGGCTGGCGCCAGGTCGGCTGCCTCGAGTTCCAGGAGGCCGATCCCAAGGTCATCATGCCCCAGCGCGCCATTCGCGCGCTTTGGGAGGCGACGAAGGACAAGGCGCCGATCATCACCACCGAGGTCGGCCAGCACCAGATGTGGGCTGCCCAGCATTTCCACTTCGACGATCCCAACAAATGGCTGACTTCGGGCGGTCTGGGGACGATGGGCTATGGCCTGCCGGCCGCGATCGGCGCCCAGCTGGGCAACCCGGACGCGCTGGTGATCGACATCGCCGGCGAAGCCTCGATCCAGATGAACATCCAGGAGCTGGCCACGGCGACCCAGTATCGCCTGCCGGTCAAGATCTTCATCCTGAACAACGAATATATGGGCATGGTCCGCCAGTGGCAGCAGCTGACCTATCAGTCGCGCTATTCGGAGAGCTATTCTGACGCCCTGCCCGATTTCGTGAAGCTGGCCGAGGCCTATGGCTGGAAGGGCATCCGCATCGACACGCGCGACCAGCTCGACGCCGGCATCGCCGACATGCTCGCCTATGACGGGCCGGTCCTCGTGGACTGCAGGGTGGCCAAGCTCGCCAACTGCTTCCCGATGATCCCGTCGGGCGCCGCCCATACCGAAATGCTGCTCCAGTCGGCCGAAGTCTCGGGCGAGATGGACGACGAAGCCAAGGCGCTGGTCTGAACCCATGCATATCAAGGAAGAAGCAGTCGAGCGGCACACGCTCGCGGTCATCGTCGACAACGAGCCGGGTATCCTCGCCCGGATCGCCGGCCTGTTCACCGCACGTGGCTACAATATTTCGTCGCTCACCGTGTCGGAGATCAGCGACGACGATCTGATCAGCCGGATCACCATCGTCACCGAGGCTTCCGCCACGGTGATGGAGCAGATCATCGCCCAGCTCGAGCGGCTGGTGCCGGTGCACAAGGTCACCGACCTCACCGCCTTCGGCCCGCACGTCGAACGCGAGCTCGCGCTGGTGAAGGTGGCGGGCACCGGCGAGCACCGGATCGAGGCGCTGCGCCTCGCCGAAGTCTATCGCGCCCGGGTGGTCGACGCG
>PJUL01001344.1_pt1 | contig 10290 bp, 9 predicted proteins | sample 1512221 | NCBI WGS metagenome assembly PJUL01 (sample SAMN08177667, study PRJNA422409) | Feces metagenome, whole genome shotgun sequencing project.
AGCCTTCGGGCAAGCGCGCTGCCAGGATGGCGTCGATCCGCTCGGGCGACAGGGCGTAGTTTTGCTCCAGCCAGGCGGTTAGCTCGAGCGGGTCTTCAATCATGCGCAACGTATCGACAATGGCCCAACGCTCCTCGAGGGGCAGAGAGAACCAGGGCTGACCGAAGCGGGTCTTGGCCGACAGTTCCGCGGCGACCTCGTCGCCTTTCATCTTGCTGCGGCTTTCAGTTTCCTTATTGAACCGCGTGCCGGTCGGCGCGCGGGCCGTTTTGCGCAGGGCACTGAAGCTGGCCTCCCGCTGGGCCTTCAATTGCGTGACCAGGGCGTCGCGCTGCTCGAGAGTCAGCTTTTCGGCATTCTGGGCACGATCGACGATGGCGAGTTCGTTGACTTCCTTATAGAGCCGAAATTCCTGAAACAGTGGATGGGCGCGCGGAAGACGCTTTTCGGCTGGGTTGAAGCTGCAATGCCCCACCTGAACGGGTTTCAGCGGGCGCTGGTAGAAGATGACGGTTTCGAGGTGCTGCCGACGCTCCTCGGTGAGCATTTGGGGATAGTGGGCAGCCTGCGCGGTCCAGATGGCATTGAATTCGTCCCGAAGAAGGCTGCGTTCGGGATAGAAGCCATAGCCTTCTTCGAGCCTGTCGTCCTTACCCGGCATGCGGGAGGGGCGAACCCGGACCCATCCGCCTGCGAGGCGGCGGCGGTGGAGATATTCGCCGAACGTGCGCGCACCGACATTGCCGATCTCGGCTTTGAGGCGAGAGATGCCTTCGGCAATCTTGCCCTGATCGTTGTCGCGCTTGTCGGTCTTGCGGTTGGATTTGAAGCCACGGCGCTGGTTGAGATGGAACAGCGCGCGGCCGATATGATGCAATGGCAGCTTTTCATCGAGCGCACGGGCACGCAGGGCATAAACATCGCTGGCAACCTGGCCGGAGCGCTTGTCATTGGTTTCGGTGACCAGCGCCCGGCGCGCGGCCGGATCGTCCGGCATGAGGCCATATTCGATCAGGGTACGAATGACGGCCTTGCGACGACGCTTATAACGGTCGCGGCGGCGAGCCATGCCGCGGGCAAGGCGCCGACCCTCGGCGAGCGACGTGCCGGATTTAGGCTCACGGCCATCTGAAAAGATGCGTGCACCGGAAGCAAGGATACCGACAGGATCGTTCAGACGATCAAGTTCAAAAACGCACCAGCCGATGGAATTGGTGCCAATGTCGAAGGCGAATGATTTTGGCAATGCTTATCCCCCTAAGCGTTATGCTCTCAGAGGATTTAGAGAAAGGCAATATTGGCATACGGTCATGCTCGAATATGACCGTCTTCCCTGTTGCATTTTTTGGATGATGCGTCATATTCCGTCTACTGCCTAGCAGTTCAGAAATCGCGGTCTGGCTGTTAACAAGCTTCGACAGCACCAAATAAGGCGCAGCCTGCGGGCTGCGCCTTTTGTTTTCGTAGGCTGGGCCGGCGAGGTTAAGGCCACCCCATCAAATGTGCTGACACTATCGACAACGCCTGAAAAGGCAAAACCACCGACCGATTTCTCGGTCAGTGGTTTTTTTGGTTGCGGGAGCAGGATTTGAACCTGCGACCTTCAGGTTATGAGCCTGACGAGCTACCGGGCTGCTCCATCCCGCGTCAAACACTGCGCTTGCCGCGCGGTGTGAGGGCTATATAGGGGGTGTCGCGGCAGACCTCAACCCCCTGCGACAGTTTTTTGACAAGCTGGGGAAAGTCCGACGACGAGCGACCTTAAATCATCGGCAAAGACCGCTGGAAGACTTCCACGACCCGCCGGGCTGGTCTAGATATTCCCTCCGCTTCTGATCGCCTTCATGGATTTTCTGCATGCAATTCAACACGCTCGGCCGCACTGACCTCAAGGTTACCGATATCTGCCTCGGCACGATGACCTGGGGCAGCCAGAACACGCAGGCTGAAGGTCACGCCCAGATCGCCATGGCGCGCGATGCTGGCATCAACTTCATGGATACGGCAGAGCTTTACGCCGTACCGGGAAGCCCCGAAACCAGCGGACGCACCGAGGAGATCATCGGCAATTGGTTCGTTGCAAATGGTGATCGGCAGAACTGGGTTCTGGCCAGCAAGATCGGTGGCGGCGGGTCCTCTTTCCTGCGTGGCGGCAAGCGGGCCGATGGCGCTTCGATCCGCGAGGCGCTGGAAGCCAGCCTCCGCCGTCTCAAGACCGATTATATCGACCTCTACCAGATCCATTGGGCCAGCCGTGGCCATTATCATTTCGAAAATTACTGGTCATACGATCCGAGCCAGCAGGACACGGGCGATGTCCTCGCCAATATCACAGACATGCTCGGAACCTTGGGCGAACTCGTCCGCGAAGGCAAAATTCGCCATATCGGCGTTTCCAATGAAACGACCTGGGGCATAGCACAATGGCTGCGTATTGCCGAGGAAAGCAACTTGCCGCGCCTCGTTTCGGTGCAGAACGAATATAGCCTTTTGCGGCGCCTCTTCGATCATGATCTGGCAGAGCTCAGCCGCCACGAGCAGGTTGGGTTGCTGGCCTATTCCCCGCTCGCGGGTGGATTGCTGACCGGGAAATATTTCGGCGGCGCCACGCCTGCCGGTAGCCGCAAGGATTATCAGAAAGGCTTCTGGCGGCTCAATGAGCAGTCAGACCGTGCCACGCAGGATTATCACGCCCTCGCCCACAGGCATGGCCTTGATCCCGTACACTTGGCGATTGCCTTCTGCCGCAGCCGCCCCTTCATGGCCTCAACGATCATCGGCGCGACCAGCACCGGGCAATTGCGCCACATTCTGGATGGCACGGACCTGCGCCTGTCGAGAGATGTGCTGGCCGACATCGATGCGGTTTATCGCAGCAATCCGCGCCCGATCTGAACCCTAGCCAAACAGCGTCGCGGCGATATAGTCGGGCACGATCTGCCCAGCGCTGGAGAGCCTATTTGTGACGACATTGCTGACTTCGGCTTTTCCGCTTCTGGTCTATCTGGCCTATAATATCGTTGTGCCGCAGGTGGAAAAGCTGCGGCCATCGCTCTCGGCGATCATGAACATGCAGCGCCGACGCTGGGTGGCAAATGCAACGCGCCGGGAGAGCCCGTTTGATGCCATCCTGTCCGGCAATATTATGGGCTCGGTGAGCTTTCTTGCCTCCACATCCGTGCTGCTGGTGCTCGCGGTCTTTGCTGTTTTCGGCCAATTGTCGGCGCTGATGGAAGCGCTGGATTCGCTCTCGCTCGAACGCAGCTATTCCGTGCTGGATGTGCAGATCCATCTCGGCGTCATGCTGACCATGTTCGTGCTGGCCTTTTTCGCCTTCACCCTGTCACTGCGCCAGTTCAATCATTTCTGCATCATGCTCGGCGCCCTTGATCACGACCGGGACACTACGGACGAAGAAATCGACTCCATCGCGCGGATGAACGCGCTTGGCGCCAAGAACTTCAACAGCGGCATCAGAGCCTATTATTTTTCCGTGCCAACCGTCGCCTGGTTCGTTTCGGAATGGTTGAGTATTGCCGTCTGCCTTGTGACAGTTCTCGTCATTGTCCATCGGGAGTTCTTTTCGTCCTCCCATCGCACCGCCGCCTCCGCAGCCCTGATTGCGGCACGCCAGCGCATGCAGGCCGATGCGCCCAAACGTGACAATTTATGACGTTGACATTCAGGAATGGACGGCGTTTATTCCGCGCCGTTGAGACCCCATTTCGGCCCCTGCCATGCTTGTCTGCCAATGCAACATGATCAGCTCGAAAGAGATCGAGGATATTGTCCTTGATCTGCTGAAAGCCGATCCCTGGCAGCTTGTCGTACCCGCGAAAGTCTATGCCGAGCTCAATCGTCGCGCAAAATGCTCCGGCTGCGTGCCGAATGTGGTGGACATTATCGTGCGGGTCACCGAAAACTACCACGCACAGCAAGCCCATGAGCCCGCTGAGCTGGTGAACATCCAGTCCGGGCTCGAGAAGCTCAAAAAGCAACGGATTGGAGTACGTCGTGAAAGGCGAACCACAGGTCATCGAGCGGCTTAACGAAGCCCTCTTTCTTGAACTCGGCGCGGTCAACCAATATTGGGTCCACTTCCGGCTCCTCGACGATTGGGGCTATAAGCGCCTTGCCAGCAAGGAACGCGCGGAATCCATCGAAGAGATGCACCACGCCGATAAGCTCATCGAGCGCATCATCTTCCTCGAAGGCCATCCCAACCTGCAGCGCGTGGCCCCCCTGCGCATCGGCCAGACCATCAAGGAAGTGCTCGAAGCCGACCTTGCCGGCGAATATGACGCGCGCGCAGCATACAAGGCCAGCCGCGAGCTCTGCGAGGAACTTGGCGATTACGTTTCCAAGAACCTCTTCGAGGAACTGCTCGCTGACGAGGAGGGGCACATCGACTTCCTCGAGACCCAGCTCGAATTGCTCGAAAAGATCGGGCCGGAAAAATACGGCCAGCTCAACTCGGCACCCGCCGACGAAGCAGAATAATTCAGAAGCGCCCGGATCAAAATCCGGGCGTTTCCTTTTCAGGAAGTCATTATGGAATTTCACGCCGGTCGGTTATTCGACCATGTGCATCTGCGCGCCCGCAACTTCGCCAATACCAGATATTTCTACGAAGCCGTGCTGGAGGTGCTGGAAATTCCAATCACCGCCAAGGGCCATGGCTGGCTTCAGGTCGACGAATTGTTCATCGACGCCGCCGATGCCCGCACCATTCCGACCCATATCCACCTCGCTTTCCGGGCGCGTGACAAGGCAATGGTCGATGCTTTCCATAAGGCTGCGATCCGGGCCGGTGGCACCGATAATGGTGCGCCGGGCGAACGACATTACCACCCAGGATATTATGCCTGTTTCGTGCTCGATCCCGATGGCAACAATATCGAGGCCGTTTACCACGGCCCCAGCCGTCGGTCTGCCGAGTCAGTTACCATCACGCCCGAAACATAGGCGCGCTTATTCCTCGATCGGCTGGAACATGGCATTGAGCTGCCGCACGATCTCGTCGGTTGGCATTACGGAATCGGGCAGCATTTCCGGCGCATCCGGCACCACGGCGACATAGGGCACACCGCTGGGAAATGCCCCGAAGCGCTGGAAGAAGGTCACCATGTCATCGAGCACCGGCATGCGCCAGCGCCACAGCGCGCCCATGGCGATCACCGGCTCCATATGGCCAAAGCCCTCGTAATATTGCGTCGTCACCCAAACGCCCTGGGCCCGCAAACGATCGGCAAAACGATCCGTGTTCTGCATGCGCACGATGGGATCGCTTGTGCCCGTCACCAGATACATGGGCGGCGATTCAGCGGTGATCAGGTTGATCGGCTGCGTTCCTTCGGGATTTGCAGCCTGGCCAAATGCTTCCTGGACCTCAAAATATTCGAACGGGTAAAAGTCATAGGGCCCGGAAAGGGCCGCGACGGCCAGGATCGGGATAGTGACCCCATATTCCTGACGAAACGAGGGATCGAGCGCCAGCATCACCGCATTATAGGCACCGGCCGAATGACCTGAGAGGAAGACCCGATTGGGGTCGCCGCCATAATTGGCGATGTTATCCTGCACCCAGCGCAGAGCACGGGCGCTGTCTTCGATAAAGGCTGGATAGCGCACTTCCGGCACCAGCCGGTAATCGGCAATGACCGTGACAAAGCCCCGCGACGCCAGCGCCCTGCCGACAAATTCATATTCACCGCGCTCGCCCCGGCTCCAGCCGCCGCCATAGATGAACATGACCACCGGCGCGGCAGCACCGCGCTGTTCTGGGGCATAGACATCCAGCCTGTGTCGGGGGCCATCGGCATAGGCGATGCCATTGCCGACCTTAGACGTGCCGCCATCCATGGCGGCGGGCACATTGAACGGATCCATGATCGACACGCCATGCGCCGTTGCGGGCAGCAGGGCGGCAAGAATGGCAAGAACTGCAAAGGCGTTACGAAGCGCAATCATGGTGGGGGTCGACATCGGAAAGTGTTGAAATGGATGGGTTTACTGGAGCATCAAACCGGCGGAATTCTGACGCCGGAATGGGCGAAGGCAGGCGCGCCGTTTGTCGGTCGCTGGCCTGCCCTCTGCTTAAGCGCGGTAACTCTGCGCCGACTTGGTTAACAGACTGTTAACGTTTACCCTAACGCTTCAGCCGTTCAAGCAGCAGTCCGGACACATGTCCGTCAGCAGGCAAACCCGCTCTTTGTTGATAGGCCATGACCGCCGCGCGCGTCTTCGGGCCAACCACGCCATCGGGCGTACCCACATCATAACCGACGCGATTGAGCAGGGTCTGGACTTCGGCGCGCTGCGCCTTAGTGAGCGAGTAATCCCCCTTCGGCCAGGCCGTGGCAAAATCGCCGCCGCCAATGATCCGGTCGGCCAGATGCCCGACGGCCAGAGCGTAGGAATCGGAATTGTTATAACGCTTGATCACATCGAAATTGGGCAGGAGCAGAAAGGCCGGCCCGCTCGCCCCGGCGGGCATATAGAGCCGGGCAATATCGCCGGCCCGGGGGAAATCCCGCCCGGAAACGCGCGTAATCCCCAAACTCCGCCACTGGCTGAGCGGCGCCTTCTCCAATTGCCTTGCGGCATTGAAATCGAAATTCTGCGGCAGCTTGACTTCATAGCCCCAGGTCTCGCCCGGCCGCCAGCCAAAGCTCTTGAGATAATTGGCGGTGGAGCCGAGCGCATCGGGCACCGAATTCCAGATGTCTTTGCGTCCGTCGCCATTGTAATCGACGGCATAGCTCATGAAGCTGGTCGGCATAAACTGGGTATGACCCATCGCACCGGCCCAGGAGCCGGTCATGTTATTGGCGCTTACATGTCCTTCGGTGAGAATGCGCAGCGCCGTGAGCAGCTCCTTGCGGAAGAAGCTTTCGCGGTAGCCATTCTGGGTCAGCGTCGCCAGCGCATGGATGGTATTGTTACCGCCCATATAGCCGCCAAAATTGGTCTCCATGCCCCAGATCGCCAGCACGATTTCCGGCTGCACACCGAAACGCTGCTGCACGCCGCCCAGCGTCTGCGCCCATTCGGCGCGCATGGCCCGACCCTTATTGGTCTGCGCGGTATTGACGCGCCGCTCGATATATTGCTGCACGGTCTGGGTGAATTCGGGCTGGCTGCGAGTCAACTCCATGACTTTGGGCAGCGGGCTGTAGCTGGCAAAGGCGGCATCGAAAGCCTGTCGGCTCACCCCGGCGCGCTCCGCCTCCGGCCAGAGCCCGCGCACGAAGTCGGCCGTGTTCGCAAAGGTCGGCGCGCTGGTCAGCAGGGTGAGCGCAAGGGCAGCGCCAATTTGACGAAGACGGGGGAAAGCTCGGGTCGACAAAAACATTTCGGCCTCTCGATACGCAAAGACAGGGAGTCTCATGTCAGCCCGCATGCCGACATGGGAACGCGACCGCCCCCACAGCGCGTATCTCTATTTTAACCGCTTCAATTAAGATCGCCTTAAGGCAAAGCCGACCGCGTCATGGCGGCGATCACGAAAGCGTTGGTGGCTTCAATTGCCGCCCTCATCGGCGCCCCAAGGCGCAGCGAGGCCGGGCACATAGGACACGCGCGGCGTCGGCTTGCGAATATCGCGCTCGGCAAACAGCCGCCACACCGTCTCCGAATAGAGCCGCCCGGCACCCCATTGTTTGCCCGCCAGTGTCTTGATCCGCGCCCGCAATTTCATCGAGGTCTGGGTAAAGGCCACCAGAACCGGCGGATCGAGATCATCGAGAATGACATTGGCATGCTCGCTGGCCAGCACCACCTCGAACGCATCGCGCATGGCCTGTTTCACCGCTTCGATATCACTGTCATAGGCCACTTCGACCTCGGCGACATAGAAAGAGAAGCCGCGCACCATATTGGAAACCTGATCCACCGACGAAAACGGGATCAGATGGATGGTGCCGCTCATGTCGCGGATCGTCACCGAACGGATAGTGAGCTTCTCGACCGTGCCGGAGCGTCCGGCCACTTCGACCGCATCGCCCTCATTCATCACATTCTCGAACTGGATGAAGATGCCGGTGATAATATCCTGCACCAGCTTCTGGGCGCCAAAACCGATGGCAAGACCGACAACACCGGCACCGGCGAGCAGCGGCGCGATATTCACCCCGATCTGCGCCAGGGCCAGCATCAGCGCAAAAATGGCAAGCGCGACGGTAAAGGCATTCTTGAACAGATTGAGCAGCGTTTTTTCGCGGGAGGTCGGAATGCGCCCGACCTTGGTATTGAGCCGATATTCGACCCAGGACGCGACCACCACATGCAGCACGATCGCTACCAGAACGATCAAGGCCGCCGACACGACCGACCCGGCAACCGCCAGACCTTCATCGCTGCCAATCCAGCCGACGAAATCAAACAGCGCCCAGGCCTGTCCGATGGCCACAATGACGCCGACGATGACCACCCAGCGGACCACGCTCATGACGCCGGGAACAAATGCCCGCAGGCGGCTTTCAAGCAGCGGCAGGCGCTGGCGCACATCATCGGGCAGACTGAGGCCGGCACTGACAAAGCGCCCGATAAACCCCACCACCAATGAGCCAATGCCAATGGCAATAAGAGACTGGATCGTTGCGCCCAGCATGAATGGCAGAGCCGTATCCGGATTGGCAAACCAGACGACCAGCAGCGCCACCAGATAGGCAATGGCCAGCACATGCCAATGCTGCCCGAAAGCGGCGAGCAACCGGCCCAGCCCGTCATGGTTCCGCCGCTCGGAGATTGCGGCCAGCCAGTTGCGCACATCCTGCTTGTTTTGCAGCACGATGATAATGGCGATGGTGACGGCCGTGGCCATGACCAAGATCTGCACCGCCCCACCTGCCGCCCGCGACACGACGCTGTTCAGCATCGGCGCGACGAACATGAAGGTATAGCCAACCAGCGAAATCAGCCGCGCTGCCCAAAAAGACCAATAGGCCGCATTCTCGTCGCCCACCGGCAGGAACCGCAGGCCATGATGGCGCGGTGCCAGAACAAGGCGGATTGCCAGCTTGCTCGCTTCGACAATGAGAAAAGCATTGAGCAGCAGCGACTGGTTGATCCCCATCTGCCCGGTGGGATTGACGCCGGTATTGAGCGCAAGAACATAGCCCAAAGCCCAGGCGATGATGATGGAGGCGACATCGATCAGCCCAACGAGCAGCAGAGCCCCAAGCTTGCGACCCAAGCCTTTTCCCTCGGCATCATCGGCAATGCGACGGGTCAGCCTGCCGGTCAGCAGGCGCAGCAACCAGAAGCTGCCAACCAGCCCGACAACCACGATGCTCAGATTGATGGCGAGGTTCCGCACCACGTCCGCATCGGCGCTGACGCCGACGGTAAAGACCTCATGAAAATTCGACATGGCCTTGCCGAAGGAGCGCACACTGGCCGAAGCCCCCTCGGCCACGCTGCGGGTATATTCCGCCAATTGCCGCGCAATACTGAGATCAGGCGGGGCGACGGGCGTCGCCTCTGCCGCTTCTGCCGGCGCGGCCTGACGCAGAGTTTCGATCAGCGCCTGACGCGCAGTGTCATCCTCAAGAATGCGAATGAGCTCATCGGCGGGCGTAACCGCCGGAGCGGTCTCCTGAGCCTGAACGGGAACGAGGAGAAAAAGCAGGGCAAACAGGACCAGCAAACGCATTGATATCATCACATAAAAATCGTTGCGCGTAGCATGGCTGTTGCATCGGCAAGGTCAAGCCACCCGGTGATGACAATTGCATGCCCGGCCGATCACTGCGCAAGATGTGGCGCCAGCCGACGCAGGAACGCCTTGCATTCGGCAAGGACATGGCCTGCCGCTTCGCCCACATCCTCGCGCCCGCCCTCGGCCAGCTCGGCAAGCGCCTCAAGCAGGCCGCCGCGCTCCTCATGCAATACGGCGTCGATATCGAGATCAGCGGCGGTTTCGAGTGCCTGCCGCATCTCCTGAAGGCGCATGAGATTGGAGAAACTGGCGTAAAGCCTGCGGGCAATGGCTGGATCACGCCGCCAGTTCTGGCCGGCAAAGATTGCGCTGGCGCGCTGCCCCGCCCCCAGACAGTCGAAAGCTTCGCACCCGTCATAGCCGAGATCTTCGCGCTTGGCGTGAATGGTGCAGCTGAAGTCCTGCGCCAGATAGTGGCAGGGCACACCCGCACTCTTATCGTGCGCGAACTGTTTTCCTCTATCGAATGATAGGGCAGTGCAGCATAGAGCGAAGCAATTTTGGCAGTTTGGAGTGAATGATTGCTGTTTCATATTTTGCCTTGAACGCAAAAACCCCTCATCGTTTCC
>PJUL01001348.1_pt1 | contig 10238 bp, 10 predicted proteins | sample 1512221 | NCBI WGS metagenome assembly PJUL01 (sample SAMN08177667, study PRJNA422409) | Feces metagenome, whole genome shotgun sequencing project.
TCGCCGACCTGGCGGTCGAGCTCGATGACCGCGCCGGTATCGAGCTTGAGCAGGGACGAAACTGGCATCTTGGTGCGGCCGAGCACGACCGAGACGCGTACGGGCACATCGAACACTGCTTCCAGATCGGCGGCGGTCCGCTCGATATGAAATTCGCTTTCTTCGCCGCGCTCGCTGGGCTCCATCGCATCGAATGTGAGGCTTTCGGAGGCGGTGATGTCGTCTTCAGGATCGCTCATTGGCCGTGCTCCTCATGATCAGTTGGGCCGGGGGCGGCGAGATAGGCTGCGATCTGCCGGTCAATTTCGCGCGCTGTTTCGGCAATGTCGCGGACGACGCCGCCATCGACCCATTCAAGCCGCCCATCGCCGAGGCGGATATCGGGCTCACCCATCACCACCAGCCGCCCGGAAAACCCGGATTGTGCCATTTGCGCAGTGGCATTGTCGCGGATGGCATTGGCGAGATCGGGATGGCAGCGAATAACCAGATGCGGCACGCCGCCAAGGCTGGCCAGACATTCGGCGATCAGGGCCTCAAGCTCGGCCTGCGGATAGCGCGCCACCAGATGCAGAGCCAGTTTGCGGCCAATGCTCAGCGCCAGCTCGATTGCTTCCTGGCGATGGCTGGCCATGGCCTCATCCAGCGCCTGAGCCATGGGCGTGGTTTGTATGGCCAGCGTGCCGGCGGCCGAGGCAATGGTCTGGGCCGACATATTGGCAGCGTTGCGTTCGCCCGCCGCCAGCCCTTCGGCATAGGCTTCCTCGCGCGCCGAGGCGATCAGCTGGGCCACGACGTCCTCGGGAATGGTGGGCACGGGTGGCGGCGCCGGGGTGGGCGGCGGCAGATCGTTGGCGACCTCGTCGGACAGGGGGCGGTGCTCCAGATCAAGATCGAAGGTAAAACGGGCGAGCCGGGCCATTGCGCTACGCCACCATCTGATCGTCGGAATTGGTCTTGAGGATGATGATCTCGCCCTTGGCCGCGAGATCCTTGGCGATGCCGACCATGCGGGTCTGGGCTTCGTCCACATCCTTGAGCCGCACCGGACCCATATCGTTCATATCGTCCTGCAGCAACTTCGCGGCGCGGCCCGACATATTCTTGAAGAACATTTCCTTGACGTTGTCATTGGCGCCCTTGAGTGCCAAGGCGAGTTCGCGCTTGTCGAGGCGGGCCAGCAGAACCTGAATGGCGGCCATGTCGAGACGGGCGAGGTCTTCGAAAGTGAACATGAGCTGCTTGATGCGCTCGGCGTCGTCTCGATTGGCTTCTTCGAGATTGGTGATGAAGCGGGCTTCGGTCTGGCGGTCGAAGGAATTGAAGATTTCCGCCATCTGTTCATGGCTGTCGCGGCGCTTGGTGTGATTGAGCGTCGACATAAATTCGGTGCGCAGGGTCATCTCGATCTTTTCGAGGATTTCCTTCTGCACCGGATCGAGGCCAAGCATGCGCTGCACCACATCCATGGCCAGCTCTTCGGGCAATACGGCCAGGACCTGTGAGGCATGGGACGTATCGATCTTGGAGAGCACCACGGCGATGGTCTGGGGATATTCGTTCTTGAGATAGGCGGCCAGCACGTCGGCCTGCACGTTGGAGAGCTTCTCCCACATATTGCGACCGGCGGGACCGCGGATTTCCTCCATGATGGCGTCCACTTTTTCCTGAGACAGGAAGGAAAGCAGCAGCCTTTCGGTGGAATCGGTATTGCCCGAGAGCGAGCCATTGGAGGAAACAGTGGTGACGAACTCGATCATGAGATCGTCCAGCATGTCCTGGGTAATCGGGCCCAGCCGGGCCATGGCGCGGGAGAGCTGACGGATTTCAAGCTCGTCCAGCTCCTGAAAAATGGGTTTGCCGTAATCGGGGCCGAGCGCCAGCATCAGGGCTGCGGCCTTTTCGTCGCCCTTGAGCAAACGCTGTTCGCCACCCACCTGCAATTGGGTGGTCGATGCTGTCTTGATTGCATCGTCTGCCGGGGCGGATTGAGAGACAAGAGCCATGATGTTTACGCCGCGCTACCCAGCCAGTCGCGCACGATGAGCGCGGCTTGCTTGGGGTTTTCTTCGACCAGGGTGCCCACTGTCTTGAGGGTTTGGAGCTGGGTTTCGCCCATGGATTTTGCGTTTGCGACCCAGGCTGGCGTCTTGTCGCGGGGCGTCGCGTCTTCTTCGCCATCCTGCGTGGCGACGGTGCCGTCTGCCAGAAGCGTGCCGTGCTGGCCCAGTTCGGCTGCCTGAGGCAGGGCCAGAGGTTCGGTTTCGGGCGTTAGCACCTTCTTGAGGAGCGGGCGCATGACAAAGAACACCAGCGCCAGCGCGATGAGCAGGGTAACGGCCATTTCCGCGCCGTTCATCAGGTCATCACGGGTGAAGTCGAGCAGGCCACCGTCCTGATCGGTGCCCGGTGCGAGCAGGTCGGGCCGCTCGGCGAACTGCATATTGATCACTTCGACGCTGTCGCCGCGTTCGGCCAGATAACCGGCAGCCGAGCGCACCAGCGTCAGAATCTGGGTGATTTCGTCGGCGCTGCGCGGGGTATAGGTCATGTTGCCTGCGCCATCGTCGGCATAGGTGCCATCGACAACAACGGCAACCGACAGGCGCTTGATCGAACCGGCTTCGGTCACAGCCGTCTGGGTGGTCTTGGAAATCTCGTAATTGATGATTTCTTCGGCGGAGGTGCCCTGTTCGGTCAGGCCCAGCCCTGAGTCACTGCTGGCGCCCGGCAGTTCATTGGCGACGGTCACCTGACCATTATTGGCGCCACTGAGGTTTTCGCTCTCGCGCGTCTGGGTCGAGCGGACAACCTGACTTTCGGGGTCAAAGGTTTCCTGCGTGGTGGTCGAGCGGTTGAGGTCCAGTTCTGCGGAAACTTCGACGCGGGCACGACCGGCGCCGACCACATTGGCCAGCATGTCCTCGATGCGGGTGCGCAGGCGGCTTTCGATCCCGAGGCGGCGCTCGTCGCTCTGGGCGGAAATGAAGCTGGTTTCATCCTCGGCGGAACCGGAGGCGAGCAGATTGCCCTGATCGTCGACGATGGAGACGCGGGTTGGCGTCAGCCCTTCGATGGCGGAGGCCACCAGATGTTGAATGGCGCGGATTTCGCCACCCGACAGTGCCCCGCGCACGGACAGCACGATGGAAGCCGTTGGCTCCTTGCGCTCGCGGCGGAACAATTCGCGTTCGGGCAGAACCAGATGGACGCGCGCGCCCTTGATGCGGGTCAGCGAGGCGATGGTGCGGGCCAGTTCGCCCTCGAGCGCGCGGACATTGTTGATGTTCTGCACGAAGCTGGTGGCACCCAGGGTCGATTGCTGGTCGAAGATTTCATAACCGACCTGTCCGCGCTGCGGCAGGCCCTGACCGGCCAGCGTCATGCGGGTCGTGGTGATCTGATCGCGGGGAATAAGAATGGTGTCGCCTTCGCCGCGCAGGTCGTAGGGCACATTGAGCGTCTGCAACTCGGTGATGATGGCCGAGGAATCCTCAAGGCTGAGGCCCGAATAGAGCGGCGCCATCTGCGGGGTCTGCGCCCGCATGATGAGAAAGCCGAAGAAACCGAGCATCAACACGGCCACTACAGCCATGGCCGCAAGGCGCGGCATGCCGATCCGGTTAATAAGGTTGGTCAGACTTTCCACGCCACCACTCTGAAATCCCGCTATGGCGCATTGGTTTTTTCAATGCGCTCAGCGACTCACTCGCGGTCGTGGAGCCCCCAGACCGATGGGCAAAAATTACCTAGCGGATGGTAAACAAGTTATTAACCGGCTGTTCCGAAATGCGAAAACGGGCAAGAAATGCCGGGTGTAGTTAATATCAGGTGATTCCGATGATGCGCGTTTTAGGGCGGCTGACCTCGATCAATGTCCGCAAGGTGGTGTGGGCGCTCGATGTCCTGGACCAGCTTTATGAACGGGAAGACTGGGGCTTGCCGCTGCGCGACCCCAAAGTGCCGGAATTTCTCTCGCTCAATCCGAATGGCACCATTCCCGTGTTGATCGACGGCGATTTCTCGATGTGGGAGAGCAATGCGATTCTGCTCTATCTGGCCGACAAGGACGAGAGCGGCCGGCTGTTGCCGCATGATCGACAGCAGCGCGCGCTGGCCATGCAATGGCTGAGCTGGCAGGTTTCCGATCTCAATCCCGCCTGGATGTACGCGGTTTATGCCCTGCTCCGGAAGGTGCCGGGATATGACGATCCCCAACAGATCGAGGCATCGATCCAGCGCTGGACGGCGCGCATGCAGGTTCTTGAAGGAGCATTGGCAAAAGGCGGGCCGTTTATTCTCGGCGAGAATTTCTCCGCTGCCGATATTGCGCTGGCTCTATCCTGCCATCGGTGGTTCCAGACCCCGTTCGAGAAAGTGTCCCTGCCTGCCGTCGAAGACTATTATCAGCGTCTCAAGGCGCAAGCGCCGGGCGCGCGCTGGATGGCTGCGGAATTCAACTGACGCAAAGAAAGACCCGCCGGATCGCTCCGGCGGGTCTGGATTTGTATACCGATAATTCGGCCAGCCCTTTTCAGGGCTTTGGGCGTGATCGTTAAGATCAGCCCTCCCGGTAGTGCTGGATCCAGGTGGTACGAAGACCAGCCAGACCATGCTTGTCGATTGCAGCCTGCCAGTTGAGGAATTCATCAACACTGAGCGTATAACGCTCACAGGCTTCTTCAAGGCTGAGGAGGCCCCCGCGTACGGCGGCGACAACTTCGGCTTTGCGACGGATCACCCACCGCCTCGTATTGGCAGGTGGCAGATCCGCAATAGTAAGCGGACTACCATCCGGGCCGATTACGTACTTTACGCGCGGACGCATTTGTACGGTCATTTTACTCTCTACTCAAACCTGACCATATGAAGGCAGAGTAGAGGAGCAGCCTTAAAATACCCCTAAGGGGAAACTTACAACAGGTTAAGAAAAGCGCAGACGTTTCAAGCAATTGAACTGGGACGACAGGGGCAGGATTCTGCTCGCTATCGCCCTGTCACCGCCAATAGTTTCCGGCACGTCCGGGGAGGTGTTTTCTCCCGGCAGGCGGCCGATCAACCCGTTGTGGTGTCGTCGTCTGCGCCATCTGCATCGTCTTCGGGGTCCGGCGTCGCCACGGGCGGCGGTGTCACCGTTTCGCTGACGAGCTTGACATTGGTGACGTCCTTGAGCGCGACCTTGTTGCGGCCGACCGTCAACATGGGCTCAGGGCCGGAGAAGTCCACAGCAGTGACCACGCCCACCGAATTGGTACTGATGGCCACGGTATTGCCAGCGACATTGGTGCCCTTGATCTCGATGGAATAGATGCCGTCAGGCTGAATATTGCCGTCCGAACCCTTGCCGTCCCAGAGGAAGGCGCCGTTACCGGCATTGAGCGAGCCTTCTTCAATATAGACCACACTGCCGGCGGCGTTCTTGATGGTGACCGTGGCATTGGCGACATTGGTGGCCGCATTATAGGTCCAATATGCGCCGCCATCCTTGAGTTCGGCGGTCTTGCCGGAGGCAGAAACTTCCTTGCCGATATAGGAGACGGCGTCGGAGCGGGCGGTGCTCTGGGTATTGAGCAGCAGCGCCTCCAGGAAATCATTGGTCTTGAGCTGCTGTTCGACGCCGGTGAATTGCACCAATTGCTGGGTGAACTGGTTGGTGTCGAGCGGGTCGAGCGGATTCTGGTTTTTCAATTGCGTGGTCAGGATCGACAGGAAGGTGTCGAAATTCTGCGCGATGGTGCTGCGCGAGAGATTGCTTGTGCCCGTAGTGCCGGAAACGCCGGAAACCGCCATGTCGCTATTCCTTACGCAATAATGTTGACGCCGCTGGCCTGCAGGCTGCCGCGATAGAGATTGACTGTGGGAGGCACTTCATCGAGCTCGGCGGTCGCCGCGTCATCGCCGCCAAACAGCGGGTTGGTGTCACGCTCGTTCCGATCCTGCCCGGCAAAGGGGTTCTGCTTGAGCGAGAATTCGAGATTGGTCTTGCCGCTATCGAGCCCGGCCTGTTGCAGCGCGCGTTCCAGCGCCCGCTGGTCGCGCTGCATCAGATCGAGCGTTTCCGATTTTTCGACCGTCAGCCGGGCATGGACCTGCCCGGATTTGTCGATGTCGAGCCGCACATCGATTTTGCCAAGTTCGGGCGGATCGAGCCTGATCTGGAAACGGGTATTGCCATCCTGCACCTGCCGGGCCAGCTCAAACGCGATCTGGGGCAGGTTGAGCTGTTGCTGGCTGGTCTGGTAACCGGCCTGAATGACGCGCGGGGCCGCTGCCGGATCGATGCGCAATACGCCATTGTCAGGCGTGGCTGCGGCGGTTGCCTGTGTCGTGCTAGCCGGTTCGGCGGGGGCAGGGGCGGGCGCCGCAGCGCGCGTGTCGCGTCGGGGGGCGTCATTGTCGCGGGCCGGCGGGCGATCGCCATTATCGCTGCTTTTGCCGTCCAGTTTAACAGCGTCCGCTGCCGCAACCGGCTGCGCATTGGTGTCCGCAGTCTTGCCGGTCAGCACGGTTTCATTGGTCTTGAGCGCCGGCGCGGCCAGAACCGGTTCTTCGGGAACTTCCGCTTCCGGCTTCAAGAGAGCGGCAAGGCGGCTGAGGGCGGCTTCGACTTCCTCGGCCGGTGCGGCACCCGGCTTCATGCCGATGGCCGCCAGCTTGTCCTCTGTAGCGGCACCCTGTTCGAGGGCTGCCAATAATGCGGCAAGCTTGTCGCCAATGGCCTTGAGCTGATCCTGCGCAGCGACCTGATTGGCGGGATCGGTGGCGCTGGCGTCTTTTATTTGCGCCAGCATCTGGCCAAGCATGTCGGTGAGGCTGTTTTCCGTTGCTTCAGCACCGTCAAGCAGGGCCGCGAAGTCTTCCGGCACCGGTAGATTGGCGAGATCAATGCCAAGCGCCTCGGCCAGATTGGCCAAAGCAGTGTCGATCCGCTCCACCATATCGGGTTCGAGCAGTTCGCCGCGATCCAGGCCCGCCTTGAGTTCGCCCAGCGCTTCGACCAGATCGATTATAGGGGTGGGATCGACGGGAACGGTTTGATCCGGCTGCACATCGATGGCAGCGGCAATCGCGTCATTATTCCCGGTATTGTCGTCGCCAGCAGCCAGCCGGGCAAGCTTTTCAAACGCGCTCTCCGCCTTGTCGCTGGACTTTTTGGCAGCAGGGGGCGTTTCCGTCGGCTTTTCATTGAGCAAAGCGGCGAAAGCGCCATGCGCTTCCTCGGGAACGCTGGCGCTTTTCTGGCCATTGAGCGAGCGGCTGCTGACCGCGCCATTGGTCCCGGTAATGATGGTCAAATGTGAAGCCACGATGGGCGCACCCGAAAACAGACTAATCCAACGCCCTACAATGCAAGCGGCTTGCCAAGTTTTTCGGCGGCAAAAAATCCTTATTTCTCAATCAATTGCCAAAATGCATGCGCCGATATCTACCGGCGCGCCGGGGCAAAGCTGCCGTGCACAGGGCAAAAGCTGCCGGGCGGGAATGGACAGGTTGGCTGCTTGGGCGTAGAACCGCGCCCTACTCTTTCCGCTGGCCCTTGAACCCAACCGGATGCAGGATAAATGTTGAACTCGCTTGATATCGCCAAGCGCCCGGAAGACACGCGCGTCGTTGTCGCCATGTCCGGGGGCGTGGATTCTTCAGTCGTTGCCGGAATGCTCGCCCGCGAGGGCTATGAAGTGGTCGGCGTCACCCTCCAGCTTTACGATCATGGCGAAGCCATACATCGCAAGGGCGCGTGTTGCGCCGGGCAGGATATTCACGATGCGCGCCGCGTCGCCGCCAAGCTGGGTATTCCCCATTACGTTCTCGACTATGAAGAGCGCTTCAAGGCCTCGGTGATCGAGCCCTTCGCCAATGCCTATCAGCAGGGCGAAACCCCGGTGCCCTGCATTGCCTGCAATCAGTCGGTCAAATTCGTCGACCTGATGACGGTTGCCCGCGAGCTGGGCGCCGATGTTCTAGCCACGGGTCACTACGTGCAGACCCGGCTGGGCGGGGATGGTCGTCGCCATCTGTTCCGTCCGGTGGATAGTGACCGCGACCAGTCCTATTTCCTGTTTGCCACCACGCAGGACCAGCTCGATTTCCTGCGCTTTCCGCTGGGCGGCATGGGCAAGGCCGAGGTGCGGGAGCTTGCCCGTGAATTCGGCCTCGAAATTGCAGAAAAGCATGACAGCCAGGACATCTGCTTCGTGCCGCAGGGCAAATATGCCGACATCATCGCCAAGATGCATCCCGAAGCGCTGAGCAAGGGCGAGATCGTGCATCTGGACGGTCGCGTGCTGGGCGAGCATGAGGGCATCGTTCATTACACGATCGGGCAGCGCAAGGGGCTGGGCATCGCAGCCAGCGAGCCGCTTTACGTGGTCAAGCTCGACCATCGCTCTGGCCGGGTCATTGTCGGGCCGCGCGAGGCGCTGAAGACGCATACGGTGCGCCTGCGCAACGTCAATTGGCTCGGCGGCCTGCCGCTGGCAGAGGCCAGTGCGGGCAATGGCGCGCCGGTCGAGGTCAAGGTTCGCTCCACCCGTGGTCCGCAGCCTGCGGTGATCCAGATGCGCGATGGCGATGTCTATGTGACGCTGGTGAGTGGAGAATATGGCATTTCACCGGGCCAGGCCTGCGTGTTCTATGCCGATGACGGCGTGACCAGCGAAGTGCTGGGCGGCGGCTTCATCGCCGAAGCAGTGCCGCAGGCGCTGGTGGCTTAAAACCCCTCATCCGCCCTTCGGGCACCTTCTCCCACAAGGGGAGAAGGGGGGCACCGAGTTTTGACATACACCGGCTCACCCCTCTCCCCTCGTGGGAGAGGGTGGATCGCGCGCAGCGCGAGACGGGTGAGGGGGCTAATTCCCGCTCAATTGCTCCGCCGTCGGTTCTTTCGCGGCATTGGATGCTTCCTTGAGGGCGTGGTGATAGCCCAGCCCGCCCATCATCATCGAAATGGTGATGAGCAATACCAAAGCGCCCATGGCGAGGAGGAAGAGGCGGGTGCGGTTGAGGCCGAATAGGCCTTGTTTCTCGTCCGTCATGGTGGGGCCTTCAAAAAAGTAAAAAAATCCTGGGACAGGCCCAAAGGAATACAGCGGGTCTGGCATCTTAGCTTCTAGAATAGCCCGGAGAGGCAAGAAGTGCATGCACAGATGATGGGACTGACCGCCGCACCCCCGCCGGACCCGGCAGCGCTGACAGAGGCGCTGGTCGTGCGTGCGCGCAATGGTGATCCCGAAGCGTTCGCCGAGCTGATCGAGGATCATTATGATCGCATCTATCGCACGGCCTGGCGCTGGTGTGGTCACCGGGACGATGCCGAGGACATAGCGCAGGATGTCTGCGTGAAACTGGGCCGGGCCATTGCGGGTTTTGATGGGCGCAGTGCCTTTTCGTCCTGGGTCTATCGCATCACGCTCAATGCGGTGCGTGACTGGCAGCGGGCGGGACAGCGGCGTGGGCGCAATGCCACGGCCTATGCCGAGATTGCCCCGACAGAACAACAGGCCGAACAGGAAGAGGCGGCGACCAATAGCCAGCTCTGGGAAGCGGTGCGGGGTTTGCCGGAGAAACAACGCGACGCGGTGCTGCTGGTCTATGCCGAAGAGCTGAGCCATGCCGAAGCTGCCGCCATCATGGGCATCAAGGAAGCGACCGTGTCCTTCCATGTGCACGAAGCCCGCAAGACATTGAGGGTTCTGCTATGAGCCAGAACAACGATCCCTTCGACAGTCTGAAGTCTGTGGTGCCACCCGCTCCGCGTTCGCAGGCTCGCGCCAATGCGCTGGCGGCTTCACGCGCGGCTTTCGAGGCCGAGCAGGATAAAAAAACCTCGCACCGGACCCAAGGAACAGGTTTTAGCGCGCGTCTCACTTCCATCTTCACATCCCTCAAAAGGATTTCGATCATGGATATGCGCCTTCCTATCGGCACCGCCGCCATTGCCCTGCTGGTTCTGCCGCTCGGCGTGCAGCTTTACTATTCCACCGCCATGACACCGGGCGACCTGGTGGTTCGCCAAGAGGCAGCTCAGCCTGCGCCGACGGGTGAAGCGGCTAGTGCCGCGGCCGATGGTATCAGCGCAATTGCCCCAATGGAGGCGGAGGCCCCGATGGTATTGGCTGAACCTGCGCCGATGGCTACCGATTTTGCGGCCCCACCGGCCCCTGCGCCGGCCATTGCCAGAAACGCCGGGGCGCCTTTGGCCGATCACGCGCAGAATATGGCGGTGCCTGTCGGCGAGA
>PJUL01001351.1_pt1 | contig 10223 bp, 11 predicted proteins | sample 1512221 | NCBI WGS metagenome assembly PJUL01 (sample SAMN08177667, study PRJNA422409) | Feces metagenome, whole genome shotgun sequencing project.
AACCGCGAGGCATCGCGGTTTAGGCGCTTCACCAGCCTTACCGGTGTAACGAGCTGGGGGTATTGAGAGGAAGTCTGAATGCAAACCAATTTGCTGAAACCCAAGGCGATCAATGTCGAGCAGCTTGGCCACAACCGTGCCAAGGTCGCACTGGAGCCGTTCGAGCGTGGCTACGGCCACACGCTGGGCAACGCCATTCGGCGTGTCTTGCTCTCGTCTATGGTGGGTTACGCAGCGACTGAAGTCACCATTGCGGGTGTTCTGCACGAGTACTCGTCCATCGACGGCGTTCAGGAAGATGTGGTCAACATCCTGCTGAATCTCAAAGGTGTGGTGTTCAAGCTCCATAACCGTGACGAGGTCACGCTGAGCCTGCGCAAGGATGGCGAGGGCGTTGTCACTGCCCGTGACATCCAGACTCCCCATGATGTCGAGATCGTGAACCCTGACCACGTGATCGCTAACCTGTCTGCCGGCGGCAAGCTGGACATGCAGATCAAGGTGGAAAAGGGCCGTGGTTACGTGCCTGGCAACATGCGCCGTTATGCCGACGAGTCGACCAAGTCGATTGGTCGGATTGTTCTGGACGCATCGTTCTCCCCGGTGAAGCGCGTGAGCTACACCGTCGAAAGCGCTCGCGTGGAGCAGCGTACCGATCTTGACAAGTTGGTCGTCGAAATCGAGACCAATGGTGCGATCACCGCTGAAGATGCCGTGCGCGCATCGGCCAAGATTTTGGTGGAGCAACTGGCTGTGTTCGCGCAACTCGAAGGCGGCGAGCTGGCTGCGTTCGACGCACCTGCAGGCCCACGTGGCAATGCAACGTTCGATCCGATCCTGCTGCGTCCCGTAGACGAGTTGGAACTGACCGTGCGTTCCGCCAATTGCCTGAAGGCCGAGAACATCTACTACATCGGCGATCTGATCCAGCGCACCGAGAACGAGCTGCTCAAGACCCCGAACCTGGGCCGCAAGTCGCTCAACGAAATCAAGGAAGTGCTGGCCTCGCGAGGTCTCACGCTGGGCATGAAGCTCGAGAACTGGCCGCCAGCTGGCCTGGACAAGCGCTAAACAGCCGCCTTATAATCGCGGGCTTCCCCCATTCATGGGGAGACCGGTTTCCAAGTCCCCCGCAAGGGGGACTTTTCGTTCTCCAAGGCATGATGCCGAAGAGAACAGTGCCTCGGGAAGTACCTGACACGGCTGCCCGATTTAATTACATAAACAGTAGAAGGAAAGCACCATGCGCCACGGACACGGCCTCCGCAAACTCAATCGCACCAGCTCGCACCGCCTTGCGATGCTGCAAAACATGATGAACTCGCTCATCGAGCACGAGGCCATCAAGACCACGGTCCCCAAGGCGAAGGAACTGCGCCGCGTGATCGAGCCCATGATCACCCTGGCCAAGGAAGACACCGTGGCCAACCGCCGCCTGGCCTTCAACCGCCTGCGCGACCGTGACAGCGTGACCAAGCTCTTCAACGACCTGGGTCCCCGCTTCAAGGTGCGTCCTGGCGGCTACACCCGCATCCTGAAGATGGGTTTCCGTGTGGGCGACAATGCACCCATGGCCCTGGTTGAACTGGTCGACCGCGCTGCTGAAACCGAAAATAATTCGGCAGCCGCTGAATAATAGGGTATAATTTACTTCTTACCGCGCGATGGAGCAGTCTGGTAGCTCGTTGGGCTCATAACCCAAAGGTCGGAGGTTCAAATCCTTCTCGCGCAACCAAATAGCTGGCTCATCAAAGCCAACGAAAAACGCCCACTTCAAGTGGGCGTTTTTGTTTGTGCCGAATTTAGTTTTTGGTGAAATGGGATGCCCCGTGCGAGGCACACGGGGGAAGCGGTTAGCCCGCAAAAAGATCTGCTTTGGCTGCCCTGGTGATGGCGACCACGCAGGGGTGGGTGATACGCCGCTCTACAGAGATGGCGAAAAACTCCTCAACCAACTCCGTCGACCGCCCAATCACTTCTACGCCAAACTGCGCAGTAGTCTCGTCGTCCAGGACGGACGGCGAGGTGAAAACGCCTCGGCCCTCTCTGCCGAATGCGTTCATCAGCGCGCTGTCATCGAACTCTCCCACTAGGCGAGGTTGCAACTGGTGTTTGTTGAGCCAGTGGTCGAGTTGCTGGCGTACGGATGACATCGGCCCTTGAATGAGCATGGGCGCCCCATGAAGGCATTCGGGGAACCGGCCTTTGAGTTGACTCTTGAGTGTGGGTGCGCACAGGAAACTCATTCCACTGGTGCCCAGCGGGTGGTTGAATGCCTTCACCCCGATTTTTTTGGATACCGGTTCGTCCGCCAGTACCAGATCGAGTTTGTGGAGGCTCAGTTGCGCAATAAGCTCGGGAAACTTGCCCTCATGGCAGGTCATGTGCACCTGCTGCGGCATTCCAAGGGCTGGTTCTAGCAAGTGATACGCCACCGACTTCGCAATGGAGTCCGCCACGCCCACCCGAAACTCCAAGGGTTTCTCTTGGCCGCGTGACAGCCGCACGGCGCTTTCCAGGTCATTGCCCAGCGCGAAGATTTGTTCCGCGTAGCCCAAGGCCACGCGGCCTTCATTGGTCAATTCCAGGCCACGTCCGCGTTTTCTGAACAGGTCGTGGCCTAGCCACGACTCTAGTTGCTTGATCTGCCCGGACAAAGTCTGCGGAGTGGTGTGCAACTGCTCGCTGGCCCTGGCCACCCCGCCAGCTTTGGCGACAGTCCAGAAATAGCGCAAGTGCTTGAAGTTCATGGTGACAACACATCGAAAAATTCGATGAATAAACTTTGATAAATCGAATATACGCGAAGTGTTGAAGTCCCTATATTGAAGGCTTGGCCCCAGTCTGCGCGGTGTTTGCAGCTGGATCTTTTTCAGTCTTCCCAAAGGAGTAGCACGATGCGAATCACGACAAGAGGGCAATTGGCGGTGTCTGCGATGACCGACCTCGCACTGCGCCAGAAAATGCGGCCCGTGGCACTCTCCACCATCAGCGCCCGCCAGGGCACATCACTGTCTTATCTGGAGCAGCTTTTCAGCGCTTTGCGCCGCGCAGGCCTGGTAGAAAGCACCCGTGGGCCGGGCGGTGGCTACACACTGGCGCGCAAGGCCGAGGATGTGTCTGTGGCTGAAATCATCCTGGCCGTCGAGAATCTGAAGGCAAATGATCTCCAGAGCATGGGCCCCACGCAGGCTGCGCAGGTGAAGTCCATGACGGGTGAACTGTGGTCCACCTTCAACTCGCGCGTGATGGACTACCTGCAGTCCGTCAGCCTTCAGGACTTGGTGGCACAGCAACTGGCGAAGGGTGTAGTGGCCGACGAAGCGCCGGCCCTGGCAGCAAAGCCCAAGCTCGCTCCCAAGCCGCGGCCATTGATGGCTCGGGTGGGGGTGCCCAATTCGGTGTTCGCGCTCGGGTCCATCCCGCTGCTGCAGCGACGGTAAAAGTGCCAGTGAAGGAGGCCGCGGCCGGCTCAGGCACGCGGCAGCCTGCTGTATGCAGGCGGTGACGACGGCCGTTGCCTAAGCCGCGTACACCGCGTCCAGCGAGCGGAAGCCTTTGATCTCGATGGGGTTGCCGCTGGGGTCGTGGAAGAACATCGTCCATTGCTCGCCGGGTTGTCCTTCAAAGCGCACTTGCGGTTCCAGCACAAAAGCGGTGCCTGCCGCTTTGAGGCGCCCCGCCAGCGCATGCCATTCGGGCAACTCCATGATGGCGCCGAAGTGCGGCATGGGCACCAGATGATCGCCCACATGGCCGGTGCGTGCGCTGTGGAAGGGCGTGCCCAAATGCAGCGAAATCTGGTGGCCAAAGAAGTCGAAGTCCACCCAGGTGTCGGTACTGCGGCCCTCCTGACACCCGAGCACTCCGCCGTAGAAGAGGCGGGCGGCATCGAGGTCGGTGACATGAAAGGCGAGGTGAAAGAGGCTGCGCATCGCACCAAGGATAGCAGTCCGCTTGCAGTGGTTCGCGGCCATGCCGGAAAGGGCTACCGCTGTTGGCGAGTGCCTGCTGGTGGGCGCCGCCACGTTCGCCTGGTGTGTGGTGAGCGTGGCCAAAGCCAGACCCTGTAGGCAAAGAGCGCCGGTTCCAACGGCGCCGCGGTTCGCCGACTCTTCAGCGTTTGGGCGGTCGCGCCAGCATCTCCGCCGTGTTGGTTTTCCGGTCTGCATTCACGCGCTGTACATGCGGGCGCTCGCCCATGCGGGTGAGGTATTCGCGCACAGGCAGCTCGGCCAGATAGTCGCGGCCATAAATGATCTTGGTGGCCGAGGCCACCAGTGGCAGGTGCACGATGGCGGCGCAATCGGCCAGCGTGAAGCTGTCGCCTGCCACATAGGGGCTGAACTTGGCCAGCTGGCCGAAGGCGGCGATGTTCTTTTCGAGCTGCGCACCCACCTTCTCACGCGCAGCTTCGCTTACCGAGCCGCCAAAAAAGGCCTGCGGATAGAGATTGCGCGCCACCAGCTCCAGGTGAAGCTCCAGAAAGGTGATTAACTCGCGCACCTTGGCGGCCTGGTACGGGTCGGCAGGAATCAGTGTGGGCTGTGGATGGGCGGCCTCGATGTAGTCGGCCATCACGGCCGATTCGCACAGTGGGCCCTGCGGCGTGCGGAGGTAGGGCACCTTTCCCAGCGGACTGGCGCTGCGGTCGGTTTCGCCCACCCAAGCCAGTTCCTCGGTGAAGGGCAGGCCTTTTTCAAGCAGGGCCAGCTTGACCTTGTTGTAGTAGTTGCTGGCCGAGAAGCCGCAGAGTGTCAGCATGGTTTTGTCTCCGGTAATTGGGTGGAATGCAGCAAGCATCCTAGGCGCGGACCCGCTCGGCGTCCGTCGCGCAGATGACCCCGGGCAAGGCGTGGCGTGTGCTGCCACCTACAATCACGCGCTCATGCCATCCTCCCTGCAAACCCTTCGCAGCATTCGCTGGCTCGCCCGTCTGGTGCTGGCGTGGTTTGTGGTGTCAATGGGCGTGGCCGTGGCGTCGCCGCTGGTCAACCCGCAGGCCATGGAGTTGATCTGCTCCGGCTCGGGCGCCATCAAGCTGCTGGTCAAAACCGACGACGGTGCCAAGGAAATGTCCAGCCACACGCTGGATTGCCCCCTTTGTGCGCATGTGGGCGCGCCACCCCCCGCCTTGCAGGCCCCGCTGCCCGTGGTTTACCCACTGGCGCATGCGCTGCGCGCCATCCCGGCTGCGCACATTGCTGCGCGCACCGCTGCGCCACTGCCCGCGCGCGGACCTCCGGTGATCTCCTGATTAGCTAACATTTTGATAGCTGTTGGCGCTTGATGCACAAGCGCTAGCGGCCAATTTGGCTCGAAATTCAGGCGTTTCCATGCACAGCCGTTGCATAGCGCCGAGCAGAGGCGTACAGCAGCGTTGCCTCTGAAAGGAAAACACCGATGTTCCCCGAAACTATGAAAAAGATAGCTGTCAGCGCAGTTTTTATGGGCGCTAGTGGCTTTTTTGGCCTCGCCTCCGCCCATGTGGTGCTCGAATATCAGGTCGCCCCGGCAGCCGCCAGCTACAAGGCCACGTTCAAGGTGGGCCACGGGTGCGGCGCGTCGCCCACGCGGCAGATAGCCGTGGACATTCCTGCAGGCATGCGTGGTGCCCGCCCTATGCCCAAACCGGGCTGGGCTCTGGAGGTGCAGCGCGAAAAGCTTGCGCAGCCCTACACCAGCCATGGCCGCAGCATCACCGAAGACGTGGTCCGCGTGACCTGGACGGCCAAGACCGCAGACGACATGCTCCAGAGCACCCACTACGACGAATTCGTGCTGGTGGCCACCACGCCCGAGCAGGCCGGTGCAGTCTACTGGCCCGTGCGCCAGGTTTGCGCCGAGGGGCGCAACGACTGGGTGGACGTGCCCAAGGCCGGGCAGAAGATGTCCGACCTGAAGTCCCCAGCCGCCGCGCTGGAAATCCTGCCCGGCGCGGGAGCGGGTGCCCACAATCACTGATCCACTGCCGCTTTCCTCGTGGGCTTCAACGGCTTCCGGTCTGCCTTCTGCCGGTCTTTTACAAACATTCTTTTTTCCCTCTCCAAGGACATCTGCCATGAAAAAACTGCTTCACACCACCGCTCTGGCCGCCACACTGGCGGCCGCATTGACCAGCGCTTCGGTCTGGGCGCAAGCCGCCGCCGTCAAGGTGGAGGGCGCCTGGGCCCGCGCCAGCGTCCAGGGCCAAAAAGGCACGGGCGCGTTCATGCGGCTCACGGCCCCGGACGGCGCGCGCCTGGTCCGTGTCGAATCGCCCGCTGCGGGCGTGACCGAAGTGCACGAGATGAAGATGGAAGGCGACGTGATGAAGATGCGCGCCATTCCCGCACTGGATCTGCCCGCAGGCAAGACGGTGGAGCTCAAGCCCGGTGGCTACCACGTGATGCTGCTCGACCTGAAGGCGCCGCTGGCCAAGGACACCGCCGTGCCCCTGACGCTGGTGTTCCAGGACACCAAGGGGGCTGAGAGCAAGCTCGACCTCAGCGTGCCTGTGGCCACCACGCCCCCGGGCGGCGCTGCAGCCACAGGCCACGGACACGGCCACAAGCACTGAGAGGGAGGGGGCGGGAATCTGCCACTTCCGGCCGCAACGCATTGGAGTAAGCTGTGTTCCCTTCACAGACCCCACCTCTTGCGGAGCGGCCATGAGCGACACATCCAACTTTGGTTTCGGCAAATTCGTCCCCGGTTTTGACTTTCTGCAAAGCTTGGCCAAAGGGGCGTCCAGCAGCATTCCGCAGTTGCCCAACCTCTCCAACTGGGTGGCCCCCACCATCAGCGTGGAAGAACTGGAAAAGCGCATCGAAGAACTGAAGGCCGTGCAGTTCTGGCTGGAACAGAACTCGCGCGCGCTCGCCGCCACCATCCAGGCGCTGGAGGTGCAAAAGATGACCCTGGCCACGCTCAAGGGCATGAACTTCAGCATGGGCGACGTGGCCAATGCTTTCAAGCTCAAGACTGCCGACACCGTGATGAGCGGCGTGCAAAAGGCCGCGGACACCGTCACGGGTGCCGCGGAGGCCGTGACCAGCGCGGCGGCACGTGTGACGGGCCGCGCAGCTACCGAGGAAGAAGCGCCGGACGAGGCCGACGCCGAGCCGGCTGCAAAAGCCAAGCCCCAAGCCAAGGGCAAAACAATGACCGCCGCTGAACCCGCTGTGGTGGACCCCATGCAGTGGTGGGGCGCGCTCACCAGCCAGTTCCAGCAAATCGCTGCCAACGCCATGAAGGACGCGGCCAAGCAGACCGCCATCGACACCACCAAGAACATGGCCACAGGCTTGGCCAAGGAGGCCCTCAAGACGGCCACCGGCATGGCCAGCCAGTTTGCCGCCAAGGGCATGCAGACCATGCAGGGCAGCGACAAGCGGCCAGCAGCATCCAGCGCGGCCAAGAAGACTGCCGCAGCCAAAAAGCCTGCAGCCCGCAAAACCACCACGAAGCCTGCCGCGAAGCCCACTGCCAAGAAAGCCAGCACCACTGCCGCCCGCAAGCGAGCGGGCTGACGCAGCGCCTGCGGTCGGCGTGCTGCAGCGCGCTACGCCCCGGGCACGGAGACCATCACCATGAAACTATTCCCCACCGGCCACGCTACCCACCCGCAGTGGCGCATGGCGGCCGCGCTGGTGCTGGCGCAGTTGCGCGCGCAGATGGCGCTGCCCGACCACGCGGCAGCCCCTACGCTGGGCTTGCTTTACATCACCGACCACTACGCCAACGACGCCCAGGCGCTGTTTGACTACCTGAGCGCCGAGTTGCCCGAGGTGACCGACTGGAGTGGCACCGTGGGCGTGGGCGTTTCGGCCAACAACGCCGAGTATTTTGACGAGCCTGCGCTGTCGGTGATGCTGCTGGATGTGCCGGCCGACCAGTACCGCGTGTTCTCCGGGGTGGCGCCGCTGCCGACACATGCGCCTCGCCAGGGCAGCGGCTTTGTGGCCCACACCGCGTTGGTGCATGCCGATGGCCACACGCCCGAACTGGCCGAGTTGCTGGCCGAAATGGCGGTGCGCACCGAATCCGGTTACCTGTTTGGCGGCCTCAGCGCCAGCCGCACGGCCAGTGTGCAGTTTGCCGTGGGCGGCGATGGCAACATGGCCGGGCAGGGCGGCGCCAGCGGGGTTTTTGACGGCGGCCTCTCGGGCGTCGCATTTGGGGCCGATGTGGCCCTCCTGTCGCGCGTTACGCAGGGCTGCCAACCGGTGGGCACGCTGCACACCATCACCCAGGCACAGGACAACGTGGTGCTGCAGCTGGACGGCGATGCGGCGCTGGATGTGTTGCTGGATACGTTGGAGGTGTCACTGGATGGCGATCCTCAGCCTGCGCTGCGCAAAGTGCGGTCCACGCTGGCTGGGCTGGTGAGTGCGGGCGAGCAGCCGCAAGGTCTGCGTCGCACCGGCCACTTCGGTACCGACACGCGGGTGCGCCATATCGTGGGCCTGGATGGAGGTCGTCGTGGAGTGGCTCTGGCTGAGCAGGTGGAGGAGGGCATGCACCTGGCCTTTTGCCAACGCAATGTGGCGGCTGCGCGTGCCGACCTCATGCGCATCTGCGCTGAGATTCGCGAAGAGCTCTCGCCTGAAGAGCTGGAGCCCACGCCCTTGCTTTCCGGGTGGAGCGATGGAGCGCAGGAAAGCGGCGCCACGCCGGACGCCACGCGGGCCGTCAGCCCTGCGCCGAGGGGAGCGCGACGCATCTGTGGGGCGATTTATGTGAGCTGCTCCGGCCGCGGCGGCCCACACTTTGGCGGGCCCAGCGCAGAGCTTCAGATCGTGCGTCACGCGCTGGGAGATGTACCGCTGGCCGGTTTTTTTGCAGGGGGCGAAATCGCCCACCATCATCTCTACGGCTACACCGGGGTGCTCACTGTGTTTGTGGGCAACGAACCAGAGCAGGGGTGAAATGCGCCGCTTCCTGCGGCGCTTCCCTTTTGCCCGATTGAATAAGCCAACGGTTCAAAAAGCGGGAATGCTCAGGAAACCAGGGCTTCCTCTGACTGGGCCCCTGCATCGGGCGGCACGCGAGTGGCCAGGATCTTGTCAATGGTCTTGCCATCCATGTCCACCACCTCCAGCTTCCAGTCCTCCCACTGCACCGTGTCCGTCACCTTGGGCAGACGGCCCGTCAGCAGCATGATCATCCCGCTCAGCGTGTGGTAGCGCCCCCGCTCCTCCTCCGGCACCGTCTCCAGGTTCAGCCGGTCCTTGAGCTCCGGCACCGGAATGTGCCCATCCAGCAGCCAGCTGCCATCCTCGCGCTGCAGCGCCCAGGATGTCTCTGGATCGCGCGGCTGGAACTCCCCCGTGATCGCCTCGATCAGGTCCTGCAGCGTCACAATGCCCTGCACCTCGCCGTACTCGTCGATCACAAACGCCATGTGCACATCCGACAGGCGGAAGTTGTCCAAGAGCTCCATGCCGGTGATCGTCTCGGGCACATACAGCGCCGTCTGCAGCGGCTGATCGGCCAGGTTGTGCGCCTCATCGCGCAAACGGCGCGACAGCCACTGGCGGGCGTTGATCACCCCCAGGATGTTGTCCATGCCCCCCCGCACCACCGGAAACCGCGCATGGTCCGACGCTTCAATGCACTGGAGGTTTTGTTCAAACGGCGCATCCACATCCAGGCAAACCACATCGCCGCGCGGCACCATCAGCGAACCGATCTGGCGGTCATCCAGGCGAAACACATTGCGCACCATGGTGTGCTCATGCGACTCGATCACCCCGGCGGTGGTGCCTTCCACCAGCATCGCGTGGATCTCTTCTTCCGTCACCGGGCTGCCGCTGGTCTCCTTGACGCCCAAAAGGCGAAGCAAGGTGCGCGTGGAAGTGGAGAGCAACAACACAAACGGCTTGGTCGCCACGGCCAGCAGATTGATGGGCCGGGCCACCAGGCGGGCAAACGTCTCGGGGTAGGACTGGCCAATGCGCTTGGGCACCAACTCCCCCACCACGATGGAGAAATAGGTGATCAGCACCACCACCAGGCCGGTGGCGGCATAGCTGCCAAAAGGCATGGGCACGCCCAGGGCCTCCAGCCACAGGGCCAGAGGCCCGGCCAGGGCGGCCTCGCCGACGATACCGTTCAGGACACCGATGGAGGTGATGCCGATCTGGATGGTGGAGAGAAAACGGGTGGGGTCTTCGCCGAGTTTCACGGCGGCGGCGGCGCCGCTATCGCCCTCATCGACCAGTTTTTGCAACCGCGCCTTG
>PJUL01001354.1_pt1 | contig 10157 bp, 11 predicted proteins | sample 1512221 | NCBI WGS metagenome assembly PJUL01 (sample SAMN08177667, study PRJNA422409) | Feces metagenome, whole genome shotgun sequencing project.
GGGGCTGGAGCAGGTGGTGGGGGCGTAGGCGTGGGTGATGGTGCTGGGGTGGGTGCCGGGGCGGGCGCTGGGGGCGGCGCGGGCGATGGCGTCGGCATCGGCATCGGCATCGGCATCGGCATCGGCATCGGCATCGGCATCGGCATCGGCGCGGGTGATGGCGCTGGCCCCGGCGCAGGCGCAGGGGCTGGCGGCACGGTGGGGGCTGGTGCCGGTGCGGGCGGCGGGGTGTTGTCCTGGTCCGCGTCACCGCCGCCGCCGCAGGCGGTGAGCAACAGCGTGGAGGCAAACAAGGCGCACAGGCGTGCGGAGGCTGCGGTGGGGTTCTTGGTCATAGTTTTTAGAGTGAAAAGTGCCTCTGGCGCTTGTCCATAAAGCGCAAGTAGCTATCATTTTTGATTCTCTGGCTCACGGAGCGGCACCACGCGCAGGCTGCCGTCCTGCTTCTCCAGCGTGCAGGCCAGCGTGTAGCTGCCTGGCATCAGCCCGCCGCCCTGCAGCACGCCCGTGATCTGCCTGCGTGCAAGCTGCACGCGGGTCTTGCGGTAGTGGGGCAGCACGGCGGGCAGGGCGTGCCAGCGGCTGGTTTCGCCGGGGGCGAGCGGGCCCAGGTCCACGTCCGTGCCGCGCTGGGGCCAGCCCTGCCACACGTGCTCGAAGGTTTCTGCGCTGTCGTTGCGGATGCGCAGGCGGATTTCGTTGGAGGCGTGGGCGCGCAAAGTGAGCCACAGGCCCGACAGCGCCAGGAAGGCGCGGCGCACCATCACAGCCCTTCCAGGTCGTTCTGCAGATCGCACACGCGGGCGCGGCGGCGGGCCAGCGATGCGCCGCCCTGGTTCAGCGCGGCGGACGTGCCCTGGTCGGCGTAGAGCGTGGCGTCCCACTGCGCCTGGGCCTTGTCGTAGGCCAGCCAGGCGCGCTGGGCGGCGCGCAGGGTGTCGGGGCTGGGGGCTTTTTTCAGCAAGGCGGCGTAGACGCGGTTCAGTTCCTTGTCCCAGGCGATCAAGGCGGCGCTTTGCGCGTTGGCCAGATCCACCGTCACGCCGCCGCTGCGCTCGCTGGCCTGGGCCAGGGCGGCGTCGATGGGGTGGGGCGCAGGGCGGTTGCAGAAGTGCGGTTCTGCCGCGTGGGCGAGGGTGGCGGCCAGCGCGAGGGCGCAGGCGGCGATGCGTCGGTGCATGGAGTGCCTTCTTTCGTTCGTTTTATCGGTTCACGGGATGGACGCAACATGCGCCAGCAGCAGCGGCAGGTGGCGCTGCAGATCGCGTGCCTGCACGGCGGTGTGGTGGCCGCTCCACGATCCGTCGTCCGCCATCGCATGGCGGCTCATGGGCACGCCCAGGCGGGCCAGCAGCGGCTCCTTGTCGTGCCACTGGCGGGAACCGCAGCGCAGTTCCACGAAGACCTGCCCGCGCTCGCGCGACATGCGCAGCGTGAACGGCGCGCGGGCGTACGTCGCCACGCAGTTGTCGAAGGCCGCAGGCGTGTCGATGAAGTCGGTGAGCGCAAAGCCGTGCTCCGATTCCAGAAACCCGAAGCGCTCGCGCCACCCCTCGGCCAAGCTCATGCACCCACCGCCAGCAGCATTGCAAACGTGGCCAGCAGCGCCATAACGGTGTACACCGCCACGGTGCCGCTGCTGGCAGCCGCCACGCTGGCCAGCGGCGCCCAGCCGCGCTCCTGTGCCCAGCGGGCCATCTGCCGCGCCAGGAACAGCGCCGCCACCCAGGCCAGCGCCAGCAGCAGCGCCAGGCCGCCCAGCAGGCGCCCGCCCTGCGTGGTGTTCATGCCGTTGCTGCCCAGCAGCGCGGTGAACATGAAGAACAGCGCAGGCCCCAGGTTGGCGGCGCCCGCCAGAAGCATGGCGATGCGGGGCACGGTCATTCCGCCGCCGCGTAGCTCAGCAAATCGAGCGACTGCGTGTCCTTGGGGTTCCACGACAGGAAGTCCGAGCGCGCGATGACGGAGTAGGTCTTGCCCTGCTCCAGCTTGCCGCCGGGCATCAGCGCCTCGGTGCGCGGGTCTACATAGAGCATGGTGGTCAGGCCCTCGCTGCTCCGCAGCAGCACGGCCTTCTTGCCGTTCTTCACCTTGGCCTCGTTCACGTAGGCGCTCTTCACACCGGTGGGCGGGTTCAGGCTTTCCACGGTGCCCGACAGGCGGGTGATCTTGCGCCAGGTCTTGCTGTCCTGCGGCTTGACGGACTGGCCGTTTTCGGCGGCGTCGGCCTTTTGCAAATCGCCCAGGGTGTTGTAGGCGATGGTCCAGTCGGCGTGGCGGGTGTCGCGGCGCAGGTGGTCCGCCGCGCCCATCAGGTTCTCCGTCCAGTTGCCGCAGGCGTTTTTCTTCTTGCACAGCGGCCAGGCGGTCTTGATCCAGCGGTTCAACTGCTCGGCCTTGTCGTGGCTGCCCATCTCCAGCGCCACGCCCGCGCCCAGCACGGCGGCTGCCTGGCCCTGCTCGGGCGCGGCCACCAGCACGGCGCCGTTGCCCACGTCCAGCTTGCCTACGCGCAGTTGCCGCATCATGGCGTGGGCGTATTCCTCGGCGCTCTTGCCGTTCAAGTCCTTGACCAGCAGGGTGACGATTTCCACGCCGGTCTTCTCCGCGTGGTCGCGCATCTGCTTTTCAAACTGGGCGCGTATCGCGGGGTCGAGGATGCCGAATTCGTCGTAGATGAACTGGCCGCCCTTGGATGGCAGCGCGGCGTTGTCGGCCTTGGGCAGCACCTGGGCCACGGCGGGCGCGGAGGCCGGGATGGGCGTGGGCGCGGCGGCGGGCGCCGGGGCGGCTGCGGTCGCGGGGGCAGGCGCGGCGGTGGGTGCCGCAGCGGGCGTGGGCGCGGGTGCGGGCGCCTTGGCCACGCTCACCGGCTTGCCACCCTGGCACGCGGCGCCGCCGCCTTGCAGCTCGCACGCTTCCGTCCAGCCGTTGGCGATGGCCGCCAGGCGCTTCTTGCGGCCGGGGTGGGTTTCGCCGTCCTTCTCGGGGATCAGCGTGGCGATGGCGCGCTGCGCGTCGGCCAGCGGCGCGCCCATCTTGTAGAGCACGAAGCCGCTGAACTTGTCTGACTCCAGCTCGATGGGCGGCTGGCTGCCGCCGGGCACGATGGTGTGGCCCGACAGGTGGTGGCCGATCTCGTGCGCCATGATGCTCACGGGCGCCCAGTTGTTAGCCTTGGTGGCCTGGATCACCTCGCCCATGAACGACGGGTTGTAGGCGATCACGCGGCGCGGCACCTTGTCCGGCCCGGCCATGATGACGGCGGCGGCGTTGGGCACCTGGCCTTCCACCACCACGAAGTTGGCGGGCAGGCCGGTGTATTTCATGATCTCGGCCACCACCTGCTTGCCGGTGCCGCCGCCCTTGGACAGGTCGGGCGGCGAGAAGGCCACGGGGCTGCCGTCATACGAGCACGCCTGCAGCGTGGCGGCCAGGTCGGCCACCAGTTGCGCCTTGCTGGGCTTGGGGGTTTGCGCGGCCTTTTGCGCCAGCGCGAGGCCGGTGCCCGCCAGGCCAGCGAGCACGGCGCAGGCAACGGCGATGGGGCGGATGGAATGCTTCATGGGGATCATGGGAACAAGGCTCCTGGGGGTTCAACAAAACAGATCAGTGGACAAGGGCGGCGACCCGCAGCACGCGCTGGGCCAGCTCCGCCTGGCCGCGCGTGCCGGTCTTGGCGTACAGGCTGGCGAGCTGCGTGCGCACCGTGGGCATCTTCACGCCCTGGGTCTCGGCCATCTCGCGCGGCGTCATGCCCTGCAGCAGCAGGGGCAGCAGCGCGGCCTCGGCGGGCGTCAGGCCGTAGAGGGCGCTGCACACGGGCATGGCGGCGTCGGCGTGGGGCAGGGCCTCGGGCACCAGCACGAACTGGGCGACGGCCTGCCCGCGCAGCGGCGTGGCCAGCGCCACCACGGCCTGGTTCTGCAGCGTGTGCAGGCGCGCCGACACGGGCGTGCGGGCGGTCAGGCACGCGGTCAGCAGCGGCGGCAGCGCGGCGTGCACCTGCGCGAGCTGCAGCGGCTGGCGCGCGTGCCAGCCGCTGGCGTGGCGCAGCAGCACGCGGCATTCGTCCTCCACGCCCAGCCAGTCGCGGGCGTGGCCGTTCAGGTAGCGCACGGCGCCCTGGGGGCTCACGTGCATCAGGCCCAGGGGCAACTGGTTCAGCGTGGTCTCCAGCGCCTGGCCGTGCCGCTCGGCCTGGCGCAGGCGGCGCTGGGCGCGCATCAGGCTGCGCACCCAGGGCGTCACGGCGCGCAGTTGCGCGAACTGCGCGGGGGTGAACTCGTCCTGGCCCAGGTCGTTGTACATGGCCAGCACGTGCAGACCGGCATCGGGCGAGCTTTCGACAATGCTGTTGGCCATCGCGTCGATGCCCAGCGGGCGCAGGTAGTCGGCCCAGAAGGCGGTCTTCTTCAGCGCGCTGGTGGGGATGAGCTGCTGGCTGAGCGATCCGCCGCGCGCCAGCGCCGCGTCGTGTTGCAGCACCAGCGCCTCGCTCCAGGCGTCCTTCACCTGGATGAGGGCGGCGTAGCGCTCCAGAAAGTCGTCGGGCATGCCCCACTGGTGGGCGGCCAGCGGGTCGCCGTCGCCCGGCAGCGGGCAGAACAGCACCAGCTTGCGGGTGCCCAGCATCCGGCCCAGGCGGCCCAGCAGGCGCGGCGCCATGCCGGGTTCGCCCAGGGCTTCCAGGCTCTCGGCCATCAGGGTGTCGAAGTTCATGGGGTGCGGGCTTTCATGGCTGGCGTGGACTGTAGAAGCGCAGCGTGCGCCGTCACATCATTCAGGTGGATGATGCGCCGGACTTTTTGCACGTTATGCGGCTTCCATGCGCCAGAGCACGAACTCCACCACCGCCCGCGCATACCACTGCGTGGCCTGCCACTTGAGCAGCGCGAACAGCGCGCCCGCCACCACCAGCCGTACGGCATCGCGCCGCGCATCCACCTGGTAGAACTGCGCCAGCGCCCCCATGAATACCGCCGCCTGCAGCGCCGTCATGTACCAGGGCGACCACTGCTTGTGCCACTTGAGCAGCTCCGGCGAATGCGCCAGCACCAGCGGCACCTGGTTGGCCATCTGCAGCGCGATGAACACCGCCTGGCAGTACAGCGCCAGCGCCAGCAGCTCCGTCGCGTTGTAGCCGCCCCGGCGGCGGAACACCAGCCAGGTGCTGGCGAACGCCGCCACCGCGCCCAGCGAGAACGACCACTTGGAATAGCCCTTGACCAACTCGTACATGCGCGCCGCCGCCTCGCTGGGAAAGGCGGGCTGCAGGTAGTCCGTGCGCGCCAGCACCACCAGCAGGAAGCCGATGGAAAGGAACAGCAGCGTGAGCGGGTGCGGATGATCCTTGCGCTGCCCGCGCACGTACTCGCGCGCCATCGCGCCCGGCTGGGGCAGCACGCGCAGGGCCTTGCGGATGGCGTCCCACTCGAACCAGCGAAAGCGCGCCCACGCCTCCTTGCGCACCGTGGCCGCGCCCATGCGGCCCGCCTTCTTCTGCCCGCACTGCGCGCAGTAGGGGCCGGTGAGCGGGGCGGCGCAGTTCAGGCAGGCGGTGGTGTCGAACAGGGCGTCGGTGGTGTCGTGGGGCACGGGGGCGGGGTACTCCTTTTTTGATAGCTTGCAGCGCTTGATGGACAAGCGCCAGATGCCAAAAAGACTAGATATCCTTGCGGCCGCGCAGCGCCACGAAGCCCGCGCCCGCTGCCATGAGCGACATCACCAGCAGCGCCCATTCGCTCAGGGTGGGGATGGCGGCGGCGTTGACTGCGCCCGGCCCGAAGCCACCGGCAGTCACGACCAGGTTGCAGGTGGCTGTGGGCGGGTTGAAAGGCCGGGGGCCGACCTGGAAGAGCCAGGTATTGGGCTGCAGTGGGTCATCGGGCATGCGAACCCTGCTGCCGCAATTGCCGGAGATGGTGGCGCCCGGGCCCGAGGGCGCTGGCGAGATGGCGCAAATCTGCTCGGGGCCCGGCAGCGGAAAGTCCGTGCACGTGATGGTGAACTGGCCCGGCGGCTGGCTGACGCCGTTGATGGTCGCGTACTGGGCCTGCGCGCAGAGCGGCGCCGCCAGGACGGCGGCCAGGGCCAGGGTGCGGCGGGAGAAAAACTTGGTCATAGGTCGATGGTGCGAAGTGAAAAAACAGTGGCGCCAATGTAGAAATCGCACCCCGTTCCGCCCATCCCCCACCTGGATGAAAATCGACCTGTCGCAACATCATTCACCTGAACGATGACGCGCGCCCCTTGCGCCCCTACCATCCGCCCATTTTTTCCCGAAAGGACACCCCTTGCACCCAGCCCTGTGCGACCTGCTGGCCTCCGTGGCGCAGCAGGAGCGGTTCAGCGAATCCCTGGCGCGCTACGCGGGCAGCTTCGGCGCTGACCTGCTGGGCGGAGCCTTCCTGGCCGAGGGGCTGGATCAGCTCGCGCAGTGGGGCTCCGAATTCGCCGCCCACCCCGAGGTGGACTACTGGCTGCAATCCCCATCGACCGAGGGCGCGCCCGCCCTGCTGGCCATGGGCGTCACGCCCGAGGCCGCGCAGCGCTACGCCACGCACTACCGCCTGAACGACCCGCTGTGGGGCGACGCCATGGCCCGCCGCGCCTCCCTGGGCCTGCGCCAGGGCGTGTGGGTGGCCACCGATGCGCCCGTGCAGGCCCAGCGGGGATTTCGCCACAGCGAGATCTACAACGACTTTCTGCGCGAGTACCGCATCGGCACGCGCATGTTCGGGGGCAGCCAGGGCGCAGTTCGGCCGGTGGGCAACCTGTTCATGTCCATCTTTCGCGATGGCGGAGACGAAGGCTTCACCCGCGAGGAGATTGCGCGCTTCGAGCACGAATTCGTCGTCGTCCGGCAGGCCGCCTACCTGCACCGAGAAATGGTGGCCTTGCGCGCGCGCACCCAGGGGCTGGAGGCGCTGATGGAGCAACTGCCGATGGGGCTGCTGTTCTTTGACACTGCCGGGCGGCTGCTGCATGCCAACGCCCGTGCCCGCACCCTGAGCGAGCGGCCGCAAAGCGCCACGTTGCGTGCCCTGTTGCGGGTGCCTTTGCTGGCCAGCACGGCCGATGCGGCGTTGCGCGCGCTGTTCCAGCAGTCTTTGCAGGCGCAATGCGGTTGTGTGGAGCTGCCTGGCGGCTTGCTGTTGGTGACGTTGCCCGTCGGCGATCTGGCGGCCCTGGGCGTGCACCAGCGCTCGCCGGGCGTGGCCTGGGCCGTGCTGGAGCGCAGCCTGGGCGCAGAGGCTGCCGTGGCGCTGGCACGCCAGGCCTACCGGCTCAGCCCCGCTGAAGCCGATCTGCTGCTGGCGCTGATGCGCGGCCAGACTCCGCAGGATTTTGCTGACGCACGGGGCTCGCGCATCACCACGGTGCGCACGCAAATGAGCGCGCTGCTGGCCAAGACGCGGACCCAGCGCCAGCAGGACCTGGTGGCGCTGGTGGCTCGACTGATGCTGCTGGCGCCGGGGCAGGTGTCGCAGCAGGCCATGCTCAAGGGCATGGCCATCGTCTGAGCGCGTGTTTCTGAGGCGTGCCGGGGCGCCCGCGGCCCATGTTGCAGTGCACTGCATAATGCGCCCCACGCGGTCCGGCGGGCCTAGGCGGGGCCCGCGCTCCGCCGCTGGCACCCTCGGGCCACCGTCCATTCGCCATAGAGGAGACAACCAGCCATGGCCCAGAACGTGCTCGCCGTGTACCCCGGAACCTTTGACCCCATCACCCTGGGGCATGAAGACGTGGTGCGCAGAGCCACCCAGTTGTTCGAACGTGTGATCGTGGCCGTGGCGGCGGGGCACCACAAGAAGACCTTGTTCAGCCTAGAAGAGCGCATCGAGATGGTGCGCGAAGCCGTCAAAGCCTACCCGCAGGTGCAGGTGGAAAGTTTCTCGGGCCTGCTGCGCGACTTTGTGGTTTCGCGCGGCGGCAAGGCCATGGTGCGGGGCCTGCGCGCCGTGACCGACTTCGACTACGAATTCCAGCTGGCCGGCATGAACCGCAGCCTGATGCCGCAGGTGGAAACCGTGTTCCTCACCCCCAGCGACAAGTACCAATTCATCAGCAGCACCTTCGTGCGCGAGATCGCCGTGCTGGGCGGCGAGGTGACCAAGTTCGTGTCGCCCTCGGTGGAGGCGCGCCTGGCGGCCAAGGTGCGCAGCCTGACGCCACCCTGAGAATTTCAAGTCAAATTGGCCTCTAGCGCTTGATGGGTAAGCGCTAACAGCTATAAAAACAGTAGTTCAATGCAGGCCTGCCCGCCACTTAGCGCGGTGCAGCCAGCGCTTGCTCTACCTGCTGCGCCACCTCAGCGGCCTGCTGCCGCAGGGCTTGCAGCATGGGCGCGGCTTCGGGCAGGGGCGGGCGGTACAGCGGCAGCAGCGCCGTCACGCTGAACGGGATCGAGAACGCCAGCCGCCGCAGCACCAGCCGCTGGGCCGCCGCAGCGGCCAGCGCCGTCACGGGGTTGACGATGGCCAGCCCCAGGCCTTGCTCCACCATCGCACACACGGCAGCGGCGCTGTGGGTTTCCACCCGCAGGGTGCGCCCCACACCCGCCTCTGCAAACCGAGCGTCGATGATGCGGCGGTAGGGGTCGTCGGCAGACAAACTGACAAAGGCCTGGTCGGCAAAGTCGGCGGCGTGCAGCGCCGGCTGCCCCGCCAGCGGGTGGCCCACGGGCAGCACGGCCACCTCGTCGAGCGTGAGCAGCACTTCGGCCTGTGTGCCCGGCGGCGCAGCGACCTGCTCGCACAGGCCCAGGTCAAACCGCTGGGCGCTCATCCATTCCTCCAGCAGCGGCGATTCCTGCGGCGTGATGGACAGCCGCGCGTGGGGGTTGGCCTGCACCAGCCGTGCTGCCGCACCCGGCAGCAGCGCATGCGCCAGCGCTGGCAGGCACAGCACCGACAGCTGCACGGCGTCTGAACGGCCCAGCGCCACCGCGCGGTCGACCACGCGCTCCAGCCCCTGCCACGAGCGCTGCACCTCGTCCCACAGCGCCAGCGCGCGCGCATTGGGGCGCAAGCGGCCCTGCACACGCTCGAACAGCGCATAGCCCAGCAGAGATTCGAGCCGCGCCAGCTCTCGGCTGACCGTGGGTTGCGAGCTGTGCAGCAGGTCGGCCGCGCCGGTGGCGCTGCCTGCGGTCATCACGGCACGGAAGACTTCGATGTGGCGGTGGGTGATGCGCTGTGTGAGGGACGCGGCCGGTGTGAGCGGGGAAGGGATGGTCTCGGGCATGACCATGAGCATATCCATAGTGAATGGATGGTGGAAACCAAAGCATTCGACCAAATACCCCGGCGCGGGCATCATCCTCGCACCATTCACACCTTGCTGTTGGCGCACTAGCGCCCGGCGGTCCTCGGAGCCTTTGCATGTCCAACCCTTTCTCTCCCGCCCAGTTGTGGGCCTTGGCCGATCAGTTCGGCACCCCGCTGTGGGTGTATGACGCGGCCACCATCCGCCAGCGCATTGCGCAGGTGTCCAACTTCGAGACCATCCGCTTCGCACAAAAGGCCTGCTCCAACATCCACATCCTCAAGCTCATGCGCGAGCAGGGTGTGAAGGTGGACGCCGTCTCACGCGGCGAGATCCTGCGCGCGCTGGCGGCGGGCTACACGGCCGGCGGCGAGCCTTCGGAAATCGTCTTCACCGCCGACCTGTTTGACGCCGCCACGTTGGACTGCGTGGTGGAGCACGGCGTGCCCGTCAACGCAGGCTCCATCGACATGCTGCACCAGCTGGGCGCGCGCTCGCCGGGCCATGCGGTGTGGCTGCGCATCAACCCCGGTTTTGGCCATGGCCACAGCAACAAGACCAACACAGGCGGCGAACACAGCAAGCACGGCATCTGGCACACCGACCTGCCTGCGGCACTGGCCGCGATCCAGCAGCACGGCCTGAAGCTGGGGGGCCTGCACATGCACATCGGCTCGGGCGTGGACTACAGCCATTTGCAGGAAGTGTGCGGCGCCATGGTCAACCTGGTGCGCACGGCGCATGCGGCGGGGCATGACCTGCACGCCATCTCGGCCGGCGGTGGCCTGTCCATCCCCTACGGCAGTGTCGACCCGGTGGTGGACACGCAGCATTACCACGGCCTGTGGGACGCCGCGCGCCAGCAGGCCGAGGCCATCGTGGGCCAC
>PJUL01001355.1_pt1 | contig 10154 bp, 9 predicted proteins | sample 1512221 | NCBI WGS metagenome assembly PJUL01 (sample SAMN08177667, study PRJNA422409) | Feces metagenome, whole genome shotgun sequencing project.
ACGCGCGCCGCGCTGATCAATGCCGCCCGCACCGGCGACATCGAAAAGCTTCGTCCCATTATCGAGGAGCAGGAATTTCCGCCCAATGTGAGCTTTGGCGAGTTCGACGATGCTTTGGACTATCTCAAATTCGCCTCGGAGGACGATGACGGTCGCCAGATTCTTGGCCTGCTGGTTGACCTGCTCGATCAGCCCTATGCCTTTTATCCCGATAGCGGCGGCGAGACCTCTTACATCTGGCCCTATCTCTCCGAAATCGACCCCAACGCCATGACACCCGACCAGCAGGTAGACGCCTATCGCCTGCTCAACACCGAACAGATCGAAGAACTGAAAGAATTCGGCGCCTGGTACTACTGGCGCCTCTACATCAGCGAAACCGGCGAATGGACGGTTTTCGTCGCGGGGGATTGAGGGTGGGCGGGCAGCCCACTATTTCTTCAACTGATGTTCAAATTGCGAGTCTGATGGCATGCCACTCGATCACTTCATCAGCCAAGTGCATCTTAAAAATTGGTATGATCCAAAGCTCGGCAAACGTATGCATGCCATCCGCAAGACCGATCTGAAACAATACCAATGTGATTCAGTCAGCCAATGCCGTGTCGAGGAGGGCAATACCAACACCTATTTGGAAGATCAGCGGGCGGTCGAAGAGTTCCTAAAAAGCGTTGAGGGGCGATATAACGCGTCCGCCGATGAACTCCGCCAAGGCAATCCGACCGGAGAGGCAATTTACTCGATTGCAGGCTTCGTCAGTTACGTGATGAGCTGTTCACCTGCAGCCATGCGCATCAATATCCCTATGTTTGCGGGCGGTGTCCATATATTGGCCGAGATGCTTGATCGGCGGGGTGAGCTTCCCCAGGCGCCTGCCGAATTAGGTGGCGGTACGATTGGCGAAATGATCGCTGATGGCCGCGTTGTCGTGAATGTCGATCCAAAGTTTCCGCAAGCTGTTGGCATCGGAACAATCATGGATCGGATATCATCATTTGGAAATTTTGCTTGGGATATCCTTATCAACGCCCATGAGGACACGCCATTCTTCACATCGGATTACCCGATCGCCAATGAAGATACCCGTGATCCCCGAATCCTGAACCGCATTGTCCCTTTGGCACCCAATCTGGCCGTTAGAATTAAGCCGAACATTCGTGGAATTAGGGCTAAAGGGTTTGATTTTAAGGATTTCCGGTACCGAACGTTGAAGCTATCTAGAAGTGAAGTGGTCGATATAAATCGACGCTTGGTTCGGTCGGCAGAGGCAGTGGTGTATCACTCGAAAGAATTGAGCTGGATCCCCGGTTTTGTGGCGAAGAACCGCAATTACCGCGTTGAGGGGTGGAACGAAAATTTCGACACTGGAGGAGGGATACTCCAGCTATCGAGGCAAAATACGCGTCCGTATATCTATGAAGTGGAGGAAACACATGAATGAAATCTGAAGACTGCGTGACGAGATGAACAAACTTGAGGGAATGCTACAAGGGGTCGACAAGAACATCGACTTCATCGCGGAGCGAATGGCGAACAAGGCAATCCTCTCATATCCCAATGAAGTCGGCGACGATGGGCTTGGAGAAATTCATGCGCGACTGACGCAGCTGGCTGACAAAATCATCAACAACATGGAGCACGTACACAAGGACCTGATCGCGGCCAAATATCCACGCTGAGAGAGAAGCAGAAGACGGTAGTTTCTGCTTATACAGCTCCGTTGCCATAAACAGACGGCAAGAATCCCACCCCATTCCTGACCCTACCCCAGCGCCTCCAAAAACCGCATCGGCTGACCCAAGCTCGGTGTCACCAGATCGCCCTGCCACATGACCTTGTTACCGCGCACGACCGTGCCGACGGGCCAGCCGGTGACGGTGACGCCGTCATAGGGGGTCCATCCGGCGCGGCTTTCGATCCAGTCATTGGTGATGGTTTGCTGCCGCTTCATGTCGACAATGGTGAGGTCGGCATCGTAGCCCACGGCGATACGGCCTTTGTTGGCGATGCCGAACAGGCGATTGGGGCCGTGGCTGGTCATGTCGACGAAGCGTTGCAGGCTGAGTTTGCCCGCATTCACATGGTCGAGCATGGTCGGCACCAGCGTCTGCACGCCAGTCATGCCGGAATGGCTCTGAGGATAGGGATGATCCTTTTCTTCGCGCGTATGCGGCGCATGGTCTGAGCCAAGAATATCGGCCACGCCATTGGCGACACCCTTCCAGATGCCTTCGCGGTGCGCCTTGTCGCGGACCGGCGGGTTCATCTGGGCATAGGTGCCAAGGCGGGTATAGGCGGTCTCGTCCAGCGTCAGGTGGTGCGGAGTGACTTCGACGCTCGCCACGTCCTTGTGGTCGGCGAGATAGACCATTTCTTCCCTGGTCGAGATATGCAGCACATGGATGCGCTTGCCGGTCTTGCGGGCAAGATTGACCAGCCTTGTGGTGCAGCTCATCGCCACTTCGGGCGAGCGCCAGACCGGGTGGCTCGATGGATCACCGTCGACACGCAACCCCTTGCGCTCTTCGAGCATATATTCATCTTCGGAATGGAAGGCGGCGCGGCGGGAAATAGCGCGCAGAATGGCTTCCACTCCGGCATCGTCCTGCACCAGGAGCGAACCTGTGGACGAGCCCATGAACACCTTGATCCCCGCGCAGCCCGGCAGCTTTTCCAGCATGGCCAGTTCGCCGACATTTTCGTGGGTGCCGCCGATATAGAAGGCGAAATCGCAATGCATACGATTGGTGCCGGCGGCGATCTTGGCCTCGAAGGTTTCGCGCGTCGTGGTCAGCGGATTGGTATTGGGCATTTCAAAGACGCCGGTGACCCCGCCCATCACCGCGCCGCGCGAACCGCTTTCGAGGTCTTCCTTATGCGTCAGGCCGGGTTCGCGGAAATGCACCTGCGTATCGATGACGCCGGGCAGGATATGGAGGCCCTTGCAATCGACGATTTCGGCGGCACTGCCCTCGATTGTGCCCAGCGCGGCGATGCGACCGTTCTTGACCGCAATATCGGCCAGCCCTTCGCCGTCATGGTTGACCAGAGTGGCGTTCTTGAAAATCACGTCGTACTGGACCATGTCTTTTTTCCTGCTGCTGGTCATCTCTGGCCGGTTTAGCACGGGTGTTCCGAGAGGCAAGCCAGATGACGACCTATCTCCGCGCCGACCGCGCTCTGTTCCGCTTTTCCGGCACCGATGCGCATAAGCTGGTCAATGATGTGGTCACCGGCGAAATGCCGAGCGAACCGGGATCAGCGAGCTGGTGGGCGCTGCTCTCCCCGCAGGGGAAAATCCTTGCCGAGGGCCTCGCCGTCTGGCGGGACGAGGCGCTCTGGCTCGATACCCACATTTCGGTGGCCGACGATTTCTTCAAGCGCATGCGCATGTACAGGCTGCGCGCCAAGGCCGAGATCGATGACCTGCGCGAAACCCACCGCGTCGGATTTTCTACCGATGAAGTCCCCGGCGCCGCCCGCGACCGGCTTGGGCCGGTGCAATTGGGCTGGCAGGTGATTGCGCCCGTCGAGGAAGCCGAAAACTGGGTCAAGGATGACAGCGCCTATCACGCCGTCCGCATCGCCGCCGGCATCCTGCATCAGGGCAATGACTTTGCCGCCAATGACGCTTTCGCCCATGATCTGGGCATGGACATTCTTGAGGGCATCGACTTTGCCAAGGGCTGCTATGTGGGGCAGGAAGTCGTCTCGCGCATGAAGCATCGCGGCACGGCACGGCGTCGCCCGGTGATAGTGCATGGCATCAACGCCGAAAGCGGCAGCGCGGTGATGGCGAATGGGCGGGAAGCCGGAACCATCGGGCAGGTGGTGAATGGCGAGGCCGTCGCTATCTTGAGGCTGGACCGGATCAGCGATCCGGGCGCGGTGAGCGTTGGGGATAAACTGGTGCGGCTCGAACTTCCGGTCTGGGCGACTTACAAATTTGGTGATGAAGACCCCCACCCGGCCTCCCCCTGAAGGATGGGGAGGAGAAGAGAGTAAAGCGCGCTCGATAGGTCCCTCCCCCTATTAGGGGGAGGTTAGGTGGGGGTTCGCCCTCGCATTCACCGCACATTCTCGAATCGGCCTCATCTGTTAAGCTCGGCGCTCACAGTCTGCTAACCAGATCGTTCCTGATGTCACGCCAAAGCTCCCGAGCCTGGCAGCGTATGCTGTCCGGTCGCCGTCTCGATATTCTTGATCCCTCGCCCGTCGATGTCGAACTCTCCGACATCGCCCATGGTCTGGCCCGCGTTGCACGCTGGAACGGGCAAACCATTGGCGATTATCCCTTTTCTGTCGCCCAGCATTCGGTTCTGGTGTTCGAGCTGTTTCGCGCCGCCAGCCCTGATTCCAATGCCATCGCCCAGATGCAGGCGCTACTGCACGATGCGCCGGAATATGTGATGGGCGATATCATCTCGCCCTTCAAGGCGGCGATGGGCGGCAATTATAAGGACGTTGAAAACCGTTTGTTGTCAGCTATTTACCTGCGCTTCTCCCTGCCCGCGACCATGCCCGCGGCGATCAGCAAGCTGGTCAAGAAGGCCGATCAGGAAGCCGCATTTTTCGAGGCAACCCACCTCGCCGGGTTCGATCCAGTCGAGGCCCGCAAGCTCTTTGGCGAGCCCGGCCCTTCTGCCTTCGACATGGACGCGTTTGACCGGCTGATCCGCCCCTGGCCGACCCATCAGGCGCATTCCAAATTTATCGAGACATTTGAAAGTCTTAGCGCGCTTCTGTGAGTGACGTGGTCGGTTGAAATTAACCATAATTTAACTTAGGCGTCGCCGCCCGATAGCAGCATGGTTACTGATCCGTTAAGGCATATGTGCCGAAATGAAACAGATCAGGTGTCCATCATGAACCTGCCGACCCGTCATATGCTCCTTGGCATGACTTTGGGCGCGATCTGCGCCAGCGCCCTCGCGGCCATGGGCCCGGGCTATGTCATGGAGGCCTTTGCCGACGAAATGCCGGCAGGGTTCGATACCGACAAGCTGGTGAAATTCGACGACCGGGAATATTCGGTCAGCTACGCCGATTGGGTTTCCACCGATCCGCTTTCGACCGCAATGGTCAAGAAGATCGAGGCGGGCAAGGTGAGCTATGTCAGCATCACCACCACCGCGACCGGCACCTATTCGACCGATAGCCTCACCTCAAAGCACGTGCTCTATCCTGGCATCGATGTGCAGCGGGTCACCTCGCCCGCCGACAACTGGTTCGCGTTCTGGTCAGCGGGCAAATGGCAGGGTTTTGCCAGCAAGAACGGCAATTCCTTTATCGCCGTGAACACGCCGGTCAACCGCTAGAGCGCTCGATATTGGACTGAAATCCATCCCCTCGATCGTCACCACCCGGTTTATCCGGGTGGTCCATGCAGTGCTGCGGCAAAGCTGGATTGCCCGGACAATGACGATGGAACCGGAACCGCCTAGCCGAACAGCCAGCCCTTCTTGAACTTATAGAAAACGTGCAGGCCGATCTGGGTCACCTTGTCCATGCGCGGCGCCCAGGCGGGACGCACATAGGTGGCGTGATAATGGGTCGCGTCGCCCACTTCGGTCAGATAAAGCTCGCCACTGGTGACCTTTTTGGCAATGTCTTCGGCCTGTGCCCAGGGCTCGCGCTCATTGACCACATCGGGAATGCCGTCACAGGCAAATGAGAACTGGCAGGCATTCTTGCGATGCTGGTTCTGGAACACCACGCCGCAGATCGTGTCAGGATAGCGATGGTCCTTGGTGCGGTTCATCACAACCTGCGCCACAGCCACCTGCCCGCGATAGGTTTCGCCGCGCGCTTCAAAATAAATCCCGGTGGCAAGGCACCAGAGTTCGCGGTCGGACACCTGCGTGGCCGCCAGATCCTGCACGGTAACGGGCGTATCGGCGCGGGCATAGGCCAATTGCTCGGGCATGACATCCGGCATGGTCACGCCCAGATTGTCGCGGCTGCCCGGCGCAATCCCGGCAATGGCATCAAGCGCGGCGGCGGCATTGGGGTGGAGCGAAGCCACGGACATACGCGGACCGGCTTCAGGGGTCTCCCCCGCATCGGCAATGCTCGACTGGCCGAAGGCGGCAGGATCATTGGGCGAACGCAGGGCAGCAATCTGGATACGGGCTTGCTCAAAGCTCATGGCAATAGCCATGGCATCGACAAGGGGCCGCACGCGATCAGTCTTCTCGGCGCGATTGGGACCTTCAAATACAGCCGAGGTAAACAGAGTATCGAACGAACCGGTGATGACCGGATCAACACCGGATGCGGTGAGGCTGGCGAGGGAGAATTCCTGAGCTGGCTGGCCCGGCACGCCATAATCGCCCAGAGGGCCGGAACCGGGGCCAAAAGCACCATTGGCGAGGCCGATATAGGCAAGGGATGCGACGACTCCCGTTGTCACCAGACGGACAACGGCAGATCCCCGGCTAACCGCTCTGACCCGGTGCGGACGCACCTGGGGCCGGTGGGAAAAGGCCATAAAAGCTACTCAACGCTACGCTACACAACAAACGCTCGGCAAATGTGACGCTTAAATGCCGACGATTGTGATCATCTCTTATTAGGGTTAGCGGGGAGTAAATGCGCTTGCAGGCCGCGAAAAGGCGGTAGCGTGGCGAGGATGGGGCAGGTTGTCTTCCGCAGCGACGGCCACCCTGAAACGCGCCAAGCATCAGGGCTTTCAGCGCCTTGCCTCGCTAGGATGACAATTGCGTTATGACTGCAACCTAGGCTGGTCCGTTTCGACGGAAGCGGCTCTTTCGCCTCCCTCCCCCTTGAGGGGAGGGACCGAGGGTGGGGGTGGTTGTCTGGATCACTGAAGGACCCCCACCCCGGCCCTCCCCACAAGAGGGAGGCTGAGCAAAAACCGATGATTCCGTTAACGTCTCTACGAACAGGCGGCGACGACAGGCGCGACACTCTGGGCAAAGCTGTCCACGCGGAAGCGTACCGAGAGGGTTCGGGCGCTGGTGGGAGTAACCCTGACCGTGAGATTGGTCACGCCCGCCAGATTGTCGATAAAGGCCAAGGCGTCGCGGCTGTTGTCGATGAGCACTGCGGTGTTGGAACGATCGACCGGCAGGGTGCTGCTGCGCCGCGTCAGATCATATTGCAGGGTCATGCCCACATCATTGCCCAGCGAGGACAGCGTATTGCCGGCAAAGCCAAAGGCCACCTGCAAGCCATTGGCCTCGCAGGACACCGTGATCGTCGCCGGGGCACGGCCACTCGGACGCGCCGGGATCAATTGCTCGGATTCAAACACCACCGCATCGGCATCGGACGGCGCGGCATTGGTGCGGAAAAGATCATCATAGCAGACCAGTCGGGCCGCATCGTCATCAAGACCAGCGCATTGCACGCCAGTCTGTGCGGCGGCGGGTGCGGCAATAGCCAGCATTGCTGGGAGAACCAGTACTGCAAGAACTCTCTTCACGAACGCTATGTCCCTTCCCGTCATGCCGGAGACCCGGCGGCCTATGTGGCTTATATGGGTATTGTTCTTGCCAGTTTAAGTCGAAGCCTGCGCCAGCGTCAGCCGGGCAACCGGTACACGATAGGGTGAGCACGACACATAGTCGATGCCGAGTCCGGCGAAAAACTGGAGCGAGACGGGGTCGCCAGCATGCTCGCCACAAATACCGATCTTGAGGCGCGGATTGGTCGCCCGCCCCCGCGCAATGGCGATCTCGATCATCTCGCCGACGCCCTTTTCGTCGATATTGACGAAGGGATCGCGCTCATAAACGCCCTTGCGCTGATAGGCCGCGAGGAAGGTCGGCGCATCATCGCGCGAAATACCGAAGGTGGTCTGGGTCAGATCATTGGTGCCGAAAGAAATGAAATCCACCATTGAGGCGATATCTCCGGCTCTGAGGCAGGCGCGCGGCAATTCGATCATCGTACCAAAGGAGAAACGCACCCGATCCGAGCGCGCCAGCCCCGAATTTTCGAGAATGGCAAAGGCCCGCTCGCGCACCCAGGCAACTTCCGTCGCGGTGGAGACGAAGGGCACCATGACTTCCACCGAAACCGGCTCGGCCTGTTGCTCGCTGGCCGCCCTCGCCCCCGCCAGAACGGCCTGCATCTGCATCTGCAGGATTTCGGGATAGGTGATGGCCAGCCGCACGCCGCGATGACCCAGCATCGGGTTGATCTCGGCAATCCTCTCCAGCCGCAGCCGCAAGGCGCGGACGGCCACGCCCAGCGAAGCCGCTGTCTCCTCGATCTCCTCGTCTGTACGCGGCAAAAATTCGTGCAGTGGCGGATCGAACAGGCGCACATTCACCGGCAGGCCCTGCATGGCCGCAAACAGCGCCGAGTAGTCCCCGGTTTGATAATCCACCAGACCGGCAATGGCCTTGGAGCGCGCATCCTCGTCTTCGGAGAGAATCATGCGCCGCAAGGCGACCATACGCTCGGGCGAGAAGAACATGTGCTCGGAGCGCGCCAGACCGATCCCTTCGGCCCCGAAACTCTGCGCTGTCTGCGCCGCTTCGATGCTTTCGGCATTGGTGCGCACCGCAATCTTGCGGCTGGCATCGGACCAGTTGAGCAATTTGCTGATGGCGCCGCCGATCTGGGGCTGCGCCAGTGGCAAGGTGCCGAGATAGACCGCGCCATCGCTGCCATCGATGGTCAGCCGGTCCCCGGCACGAAACTCCCGGTCGCCGATCCAGCAGGTCATTTCCAGCGCATTGACGGCGAGCGTCCGCACGCCCGCAACGCAGGGCTTGCCCGTAATACGCGCAATCACCCCGGCATGGCTCGACATGCCGCCGCGCGCGGTCAGAATGCCGGTTGCCGCCTTCATGCCCTCGATATCGGCAGGGCCGGTTTCGTTGACCACCAGAATGCAATGCTTGCCCCGCGCCCGCAGGCGCGCCGCGTCTTCCGCATTGAAGACGATTATGCCGCTCGCTGCGCCGGGGGAAACACCCAGGCCCAAGGCGATGGGCGAATTGCCTTCGGCAGATTTCAGCCGCGGGTGGAGCACCTGAGCCAATCGGCTGGCGTCAACGCGGGTGACGGCGTTGTGCGGCGTCCATACCTTGCGCGCCACCCGGTCCACAGCCGCTTCCAGTTCGGCCCCGGCGCTGGCCTGCACCGAGCGCGCCGACAGGAATTGCACCGCGCCGCGATGCACCGCCACAAGACAGTTCATATGCTTGCCGGCCTTGGCGTCGAGCAGGGCGATCAGCGCATTCACATTTTCGGGCAGGCGCGGCAGGGCGCTGCCGGCAAGCGGCGCCGGGCCCATGGCGCCAGTCACCGGATTGCGGGTGACGAATTGCTCAATGGCCCCATCGGCCACGGCCTGCACCAGCACGATCTGCCTTGCGCGGTCATCCTCGCCCCTCCCCGTCCAGCCGCGCCCGGAAAAACCGTAGCTCTCGAAGGCCTGCTTGATGGCCCGGGCCAATGGCCGCGCTGGATCAACCGCATCTTCCGGGGCCGCGGGAGCGGCAATGCCGATCTTTGCGGGCATCAACCCGCCATTATGGGTGGCGGCAGATGTGCGCACGACCAGCAGCGGCGGCTTGCCATCCTTGTCCACCAGCTTGAACAGGCACGCGACCCAATGGGTGCGCAACCTTATGTCGCGGCGGCTGCGTTCGGCCTGCAATTCATCCCAGGCGGCGCGGGTAATGGCGATGGTCGGCACGGTGGGGAAACCGGCTTCGCAGACGCGAAAGATCCAGCGCGCCTTGCCTGCCAATAGTTTGAGTTGACGCGCACTCAGTTCGGCCTTGCCCAATGCGGGGGCAATCGCAAACATTTCCTGCGCCAAACTCACGGCTTATTCCCTTCCCAAGCTCCACACACATATTGCCCATGCCCCGCGCGGCTGCAACAGCACTTGACTTGCCGGGGCGCTGAAAGCATCTGATCTGGCATGGAAAAAAGGCCGCACCTCGACATTCTGCTCTGCGCACCGCGCGGATTTTGCGCCGGCGTTGACCGCGCGATCCAGATCGTGGAGCTGGCGCTCCAAAAATATGGCGCGCCGGTCTATGTGCGCCACGCCATCGTGCATAACAAATATGTGGTGCAAAGCCTTGAGGCCAAAGGCGCGGTGTTTGTCGAAGAACTCGACGAAATTCCCGACACCGAGGCCCCGGTGGTGTTTTCTGCCCATGGCG
>PJUL01001358.1_pt1 | contig 10127 bp, 10 predicted proteins | sample 1512221 | NCBI WGS metagenome assembly PJUL01 (sample SAMN08177667, study PRJNA422409) | Feces metagenome, whole genome shotgun sequencing project.
GGACCAGTTCCGCGCCCTCGACCTCGTCCGCCTCAAGGGCCTGCTGGCCGCCCCGGTCGTGGTCGACCTGCGCAACATCTACAAGCCCGCAGAGATGGTGCGGGCCGGGTTCACCTATGCCTCGGTGGGGCGCGGGGCGAAGTAGGCCCCTACCCGCCCTCGCCGGCGATCAGCGCCGCCTTCATCGCCTGCGCCTGCTCGGGCGAGACGCCCATGGCGGCGAGGATCGGCGAGGGGGTGCGCGTATCCCAGCTGCTGCGCGGGCCGATGGTGATGCCGCCGTCGACCACCAGGTGCGTGCCGGTGACGAAGGCGGCGTCGTCGCTGGCCAGATAGAGGGCGGCGCGGGCGATGTCGTCGGGCAGGCCGGCCTTGGCGATCGGCTGGATCTTCGGGCCGATCTCGGCGACGCGGGCCGCCATCTGGTCGGCGACGTCGCGCGGCAGGCCGATCGAGGCGCCGAAGATCGAGGTGGCGATCAGGCCGGGGCACAGCGCGTTGACCCGGATGCCCAGCGGCGACAGCTCGGCCGCCGCGCAGCGGCTCATGTGGATCACCGCCGCCTTGGCCGAGGAATAGGCCAGCGGCCCGAAGCCGGCCTGCAGGCCGGCGATCGAGGCGGTGTTGATGATCGAGCCGCCGCCCCGCGCCAGCATGGCCGGCACGGCGTGCTTCATGCCCAGCGCCGGACCGCGCACCAGCACGGCGAAGGTGGCGTCCCAGGCCTCGCCGGTGATCTCGGCCGCGCCGTGCGGCGCGCCGCCGTGGCCGGCGTTGTTGAACAGGATGTCGAGCCCGCCGAAGGCTTGCGTCGCCAGATCGATCGCCGCGGCGATTTCGGTCTCGACCGTGACGTCGCAGCGGGCGAAGCGCACGGCGTCTGGAAAGCGCTTTTCGAGGATCTCGCCCTTTTCGACCTGCAGGTCGGCGGCGATGACGCGGGCGCCCTGCGCGACGAACAGTTCCACGGCCCCCAGGCCTATGCCCGAGCTGGCTCCGGTGATGACGGCGACCTTGCCGTCCAGACGTCCGCCCATGCGGCTTCCTCCCTTGGCTCGCGGCCTCTGGAGGCGGGCCGCTCAGCGCGGGAGGATCATGGAATGGCCGGCCGCGCGCGGCCAGTCTTACCCAGCGTCAGTTGGCGGGCGAACCGAAGACGCGGTTCGGAAACGGCCGCCCGACGGCCGGCCGTCGCGTCACCAGGCTGAAGACCAGCCACAGGGCGCACGGAACCAGCATCACCACCCAGGCCAGCACGAGCCCGGCCAGGCCGAAGGCGGCGCAGACGCGCTGCCAGGCGTTCGGCTGTTCGATCGCGCGGCGGCGCGGCTTTTCGATGTTCAAACCCATAGGTCCCCCACGGACGTCGGTTTAAGGCTTGAGAACCGGCGCCCGACGATACGCCTCGGGCGAAACTTGGTTTTTCTTCTTGCCCGGCTTGAGCTGCCGCGCAAGGGCGTTCTTGGCGTCGACCATCGCCGGACCGAACAGATGCCACGGTTCGACGCAGTAGCGGGTGAACAGGCGCTGCGGATCGGCCATCAGCCGGAACAGCCACTCCATGCCCACCTGGCCCATCCAGCGCGGCGCGGCCAGCTGCACGCCGGCCTCGTAGTCGAAGGCGCCGCCGACCGTGAAGCCGACGCAGGGGTCGAGCTTCTTGTGGTTCTCCAGCAGCCACTTCTCCTGGCGCGGCATGCCCATGCCGACCAGCAGGACGTCGGGCTTGTAGGCCCGGATCTTCTCGACCACCGCCTCGTTCTCGAGACTGCCGTCGGTGACGTCGAAATAGCCCTGATGGCTCTCGACCTGGGCCGTCGGCCAGTCGCGGCGGATGTTGTCCAGCGCCGCCTCGGCCACGCCCGGGGCGCCGCCGACGAAGAACACCTTCCAGTTTTCCTTGGTGGCCCGCGCCCAGAAGTCGTTGCGCCAGTCGAGATAGGTGCAGCGGTGGAAGCGACGGCTGGCCCGGCCCACGATGCGGGCCCAGAAGATCAGCGGCACGGAATCGACCTCGATCAGGTCGGCCGACTTGAAGAAGTCGACGATCTGCTGGTCCTTCTGGATCAGGTAGAGGCTGTGCAGGTTGTGGTTGGCGACGACCGCGCCCTTGCCGGCCGCGATCCGGCCCGCCACGAAGTGGAAGACCTCCTCGGGGCGCACGAGATCCATCTCGCCCCCGAGCACCTTCACGCGCTCTTCGGGACGCCGGTTCATGCGAAACGGGCGGCGCGCCTCCAGAGGATACGCGTCGCGAGCAGGAAGGAACATCTGAACCCCGCCTCCGACTATTCGAAGAGCAGCAATAGCTCAGGTGACCTAACTGCTTCGCTAAAGGACGTCCTTAGCGAGATTTAACCGTATGATTTTACTGCTGTTTCATTATGGGACGGCGACCCCTCTCCTCGCGTCATTCCCGCCCTTGTGGCGGGAAACCCTCTGTCAGCCGCAAAGGCGGATGAGGCGGACTGCTAAGCAGTCCGCTTGCGCTTCACCTGCGAACGGAACCAGGGGTTCCCGCCACAAGGGCGGGAATGACGGGCGTTTAGATTGTCACCACGACCTTGCCCATGGCCTTGCGGCTGGCGAGGTGGGCGATGGCGTCGCCGGCTTTTTCCAGGGGGAAGCGCTCGGAGACGTACGGCTTGATCTTGCCGGCGGCGTAGAGGTCCATCAGCTCGCGGACATTGGCCGCGTGGCCGGCCGGATCGCGGGCCACGGCCGCACCCCAGAACACGCCGACGATGTCGCACGACTTCAGCAGGGTGAGGTTCAGCGGGATCTTCGGGATGCCCGACGGGAAGCCGATCACCAGCATGCGGCCGCCCCAGCCGGCGGCGCGGATGGTGGCCTCGGAATAGTCGCCGCCGACCGCGTCATAGGCCACGTCCCAGCCGTTCGGACCGCAGGCGGCCTTCAGCTGGTCGGCCAGGGCCTTCTGGCCGTCCTTGTCGAACGGGCCGCGGGCGTAGACGACGCCGGCGTCGGCGCCGCGCGAGATGGCCAGATCCACCTTCTCTTGGCTGGAGGCGGCGGCGATGACCCGCGCGCCCATGGCCTTGCCCAGCTCCACCGCCGCCAGGCCCACGCCGCCGGCCGCGCCGAGCACCAGCAGGGTCTGGCCCGGCTTGAGGAAGCCGCGGTCCTTCAGGGCGTAGTAGGAGGTGCCGTAGGTGAGGATGAAGGCCGAGGCCTCGTCGAAGGGCATGGCGTCGGGGATCGGCGTGCAGCGCGCGGCCTCGACCGCCAGCTTGTCGGCCATGCCGCCCCAGCCGGTGGAGGCCAGCACCCGCTGGCCGACCGACAGGGTGGTCACGCCCTCGCCCAAAGCCGCGACCACGCCCGAGACCTCGCCGCCCGGCGCGAAGGGGCGGGTCGGCTTGAACTGGTACATGTCCTGGATGATCAGCAGGTCGGGATAGTTGACCCCGCAGGCCTTGACGTCGATCAGCACCTGGCCGGGCGCGGGGGTCGGATCGGGCAGCTCCTCCAGCACAAGGGTCTCGGGTCCGCCGACCGCCTTGCTGAGCACCGCCTTCATCTCGCTTCTCCCGTCTTTTCTGTTTAGAAGCCCGACGCTAGCGCAGGCCGACCGGTCGAGAAAGCCAAATGTCAAACAAACGTTTTACCCTCGCCCTGCACGGCGGCGCCGGCGCCAAGCGCGGCCATGACTATTCGGTGGAGATCGCCCACATGCGCGGCCTGATCGAGGCAGGGCGCGAGCGGCTGGCCGCCGGCGCCTCGGCGCTGGACGTCGTGGTCGAGACGGTGGCGGCGCTGGAGGCCTCGGGCCTCTACATCGCCGGCAAGGGCGCCTCGCCCAACGCCGCGGGGGAGTACGAACTGGACGCCAGCCTGATGGACGGCGCCACCACGCGCGCCGGCTCGGTGGCCGCGCTGCAGGGCTTCGCCAGCCCGATCCTGGCCGCCCGGGCGGTGATGGAGAAGACGCCGCACGTGATGCTGGCCGGCGAAGGCGCCATGAGCTTCGCCCGCGCCCAGGGCCTGGCGACGGTCGAGGATCCGGAAGCCTATTACACCCGCGCCGGCGCCTTCGAGGACAACGCCGCGCCGGACGTCTTGCCTACGGGCACGGTCGGCTGCGTGGCTCTGGACCAGGAGGGCCGCCTGGCCGCCGCCACCTCGACGGCGGGCGTGTTCGGCAAGCTGCCGGGCCGGGTGGGCGACAGTCCCGTCATCGGCGCGGGGGCCTGGGCCGACGGCTTCGCCGCCGTCTCGTGCACCGGCCAGGGCGAATATTTCATCCGCACCGCCGTCGCCGCCCAGATCGCCCACCGCATCCGCTTCGGCGGCCAGAGCCTGGACGAGGCCGCCAAGGGCGCCATCGAAGGCGTCGCCGAGCTGGGCGGCCACGGCGGCCTGGTGTCGGTCGATCGCGAGGGCAATGTCGCCATGCCTTTCGCGTCGAGCGGCCTCAAGCGCGCGGCCCTGCTGCCCGACGGGACCATCGTCGCCGAGGCGTTCTGAGGCGGGCCAGCGCTCGCGAGCTTGAGCCGCCTTTTACCGAGCATCCCCGCGAAGGCGGGGATCCAAGCCGCGTCTGCGGATGATCCACGGCCGTGCTTCCTCCTGAAAGTCAGCTTGGATCCCCGCCTTCGCGGGGAAAGTCGGATTGGGAAGAGGCTAGGGGGGGGCGACTGTCGATCCGCCCTAAGGTGAGACGCGAAAGGGCGTGCCAACCGGGAGGCGAGCGGGTTAGCTTCGCCTCATGTCGCGTCGCGTCGCCGCCCTTCCCATTCTGCTGTGCCTGGCGGCCTTGGCCCAAGCGCTCCCGGCGCGCGCCGACGTCGCGCTGGACGCCGACTGGATCCGCCGGGTCGAGACGGGCGAGGTGGCGCTGGGCGTGCGCGCCGATCCCAGCGTACACGGCGGCGAGGTGCGCGCGGCCATCGACATCGCCGCCCCGCCGCAGGTGGTCTGGCGAACGATCCTGGACTGCGACCGCGCCGCCCGCATGACCCCCGGCGTGCGCCGCTGCACGGTGCTGTCGCGCTCGGCCGACGGCCGGGCCGAGACCCGCGAGCACCGGGTGAAGTGGAGCCTGCTGCTGCCGCCGCTGCGCTCGGTGTCGGAGCTGACCCTGTCGCCCTATCGCAGCATCGTCTTCCGCTGCATCGACGGCGACATTCGCGACTGCCAGGGCCGCTGGCTGCTGACGCCGCTGGCCGGCGGCGGCACGCGGGTGCTCTACGAGAACCGCGCCAGCGCGCCGTTCGGTCTGCCCTCGGGCGTGGTGTCCTCGGCCATGCGCCGCGACGTGCCCGCCGCCCTGCTGGCCCTGAGACGCGAATGCCTGGAGACCCGCCCGTGACCCCTGCCCCGCCGCCCGAACCCCTCTGGCTGTTCGACGGGGTCTGCAACTTCTGCTCGGGCTCGGTGCGGACGGTGCTGGCCATCGATCGCAAGGGGATCATGCGCTTCACGCCGATCCAGTCGGACTACGGCCGGCAGCTGGCCTTGGCCCACGGGATCGATCCGGACGATCCGGCCAGCTTCCTGCTGCTCGACGGCGGAAAAGCGCTGGAGAAGAGCGCCGCGGTGCTGGCGCTGCTGAAAAGGCTGGGCGCGCCGTGGTCGTGGCTGGCGATCATCGGCGTGGCTCCCGAGCGCTGGCGCGACGGCGCCTATGACTGGCTGGCGGCCAACCGCTACCGGCTGATGGGCAAGAAAAGCAGCTGCATGGTGCCGACGCCGCAGCAGAGAGCCCGCTTCGTGCTGGAGCCGCCGACCGCATGACCCTGCCCCGTAAACGCGTCGTCCTGGTGGGGGCCACCGGCGTCTTCGGCTCGCGCCTGGCGCGGATGCTGGCCCGCCGGCCCGATGTCGAGCTGGTGCTGGCCGCCCGGCGCCCGGGACCGCTGGAGGCGTTCCAGGCCGAGCTGATGCAGGATCGCCCCAAGGCCCGCATCGAGGTCGCGGTCGTCGATCGCGAGCGGCCGAAGACCCTGGCCGCCCTGAAGCCGTTCGTCGTGGTCGACGCGGCAGGACCGTTCCAGGGCCAGGACGCGGCCTTCCCCGCCGCCGTACTGGCGGCCGGGGCTCACTATGTCGACCTGGCCGACGCCCGCGACTTCGTCGCCGCCTTTCCCGAACGGCTGGCGATTCCGGTCAAGGCGGCCGGCCGCTGGGCGATCACGGGCGCGAGCTCGACCCCGGCCCTGACCTGCGCGGCGGTCGATCGCCTGACCGAGGGCTGGAAGCGGATCGACCGCATCGAGGCGGCGATCTCGCCAGGCGCGCGGGCGCCGCGCGGCCTGTCGGTGGTGCGGGCGATCCTGCGCTGGGCCGGGGCGCCGGTGGCGGTGTTCACCGACGGCCGCGAGACCGAACGGCCCGGCTGGAGCGCGCCCCGGCGCCTGGTCTTTCCAGGCCTTGGCAGGCGATGGGTAAGCCTGGCCGAGACCCCCGACCTCGACCAGTTGAAGGGCCGCTACGCCCCGACGCGCGACGCCCTGTTCGGGGCCGGGCTGGAGCTGGCGCCGCTGCACCTGGGGCTCTGGGCCTTGAGCCTGCTGCGCCGCTGGAAGCTGCTGCCGGCGCTGGAGCCGCTGGCCGTGCTGCTGAACGCCGGGGCGGGCCTGCTGGCGCCGTTCGGCTCGGACCGGGGCGGCATGACCGTGCGAGCCGAGGGCCTGGACGCGGCGGGCGCGCCGGCGCTGGCCCGCTGGAGCCTGTGGGCCGAGGAAGGCGCGGGTCCCAATGTGCCGGCCGCCCCTGCGGCGGCCATGGTCGCGGCGCTGCTGGACGAGCGCCTGGGCGAGGCGCGCGCCGCGCCTTGCGTCGGCCTCGCCCCGCTCGAAGACCTGCTGGCGCCGCTGGCCGGCCTGCCGATCGAGACGCGGATCGACCGCGCCGCCCCGGCCGCGCCGGGCCTCTTCCCCCGCGTGCTGGGACCGGCCTTCGACGCCCTGCCGCCGGTGGTGCGGGCCGCCCACGACGGCGCGGCGGCGGTGACAATGGAGGGCCGGGCGCGCGCCCGGGGCGGACGCGGACTGGCGGCCCTGGCCCGGCGGCTGCAAGGCCTGCCCGCGCCGGGCGACCACGCCCTGGCGGTGAGCATCACGCCGGAGGCCGGCGCCGAGACCTGGAGCCGGCGCTTCGGCGCGCGGACCTTCCGCTCGCGGATCGCGGGGGCGGCCGACGATCCGTTCGCCTTCGAGGAGACGGTCGGTCCGCTGACCTTCCGCTTCCATGCGGCGGCGCGCGGTGAGGGCTTTTCCTGGATCTTCGAAAGCTGGCGGCTGGGCCCCCTGCCCCTGCCGGCCGCCTGGGGTCCGAGGGTGCGGGCCTACACCTTCGCCCGCGACGGGACCTATCGCTTCCGGGTGCTGGTGGCCCATCCGTGGCTGGGCGTGGTGTTCGGCTACGCCGGGCGGCTGGGCGGCGAACGTTAAGGCGTATCGACACTCAGCTATTCGCGACTTTCAAATCCGCGCATCCCCGCGAAGGCGGGGACCCAAGCTGGATTTCAGGATGAGGCGCGACCGTGGATCGTTTCCAACCTCGGCTTGGATCCCCGCCTTCGCGGGGAGGCTCGGTGAAAAATGAGCTCAGGCCGGTGAATGTCGATCAGGACCTAGGCGTCCATCCGCCGGAAGACCGCCATGGCCTGACCGACGCCGGAGACGTCGCTGGGGATGGTCTCGACCAGGCGCCAGGCCGGAGCGGCGCGGCGGGCGAAGCCTTCGGCGGTCATGTAGCCGCACAGCAGGTTGGAGCCCTCGGCCCCGCGCTGGCGGATGAGGAAACCGTCGGCGGCCAGGCGGTCGGCGAATTCGGCGGCGGCCGGGATCTTTTCGTCGAAGAACGACAGCAGGGCCAGGCCGCCGGGCCGCACGACCCGGGCCAGCTCGGCCAGCCAGGCCTTCAGCGGCTCTTCGGTCATGTGGGTGAAGACCGAGGTGGCGTAGACGAGGTCGAAGGCGGCCGCCTCGTAGGGCAGGGGCGGCGTCTGGCGCGACAGCACGAAGCGGCCGGGCAGGTTGGCGCCGGCCCAGTCGACCAGCTTGCCGTTGATGTCGCAGCCCGACAGCCGGGCCCGGGCGCCGAGATAGCGCGACACCCGACCGCAGCCGCAACCGAAGTCCAGCACGTCGGGATGCTCGGAAAGCGGCCGGTCGTGGCGGGCGGCGACGGCCTCGACCAGGTCGGCGGCGGCGCGCCCCTGGGTCAGGAAGGCCGCGGCGTCGGCGTGACCGGCGGTCATCACCCGCAGATAGGCCGGCGGGACCGGCAGGTCCTCGACGGCGACATCCTCGGCCGCCGGCTTGAGGGCCTGCAGGTGCTGGAAGATGGCGAAGGCCGCGTCGGCCAGACCCAGGCGGTCGAGCACGCCGATCAGTCGCCGCCTCATGACTTGCCCCGCCTCATGATTTGCGCAGACGGGGATTGAGGGCCGGGCGGCAGATCGACAGCAGCAGGATCAGCGGCGCCAGCATGACGGCCGCGACATAGCGCTGCCAGGTGTCGGCCCGCTTGATGAAGTAGCGCGACAGGCCCACGCCCTTGTGGAACTCGACCTTGACCGGGTGCTCCAGGCTGGTGTGGCCCAGGTGAATGACGCGGGCCTGCGGGTGGAACAGCACCTGGCCGCCGGCCTGGCGCGCCCGCCAGCACAGGTCGATGTCCTCGACGTGCAGGAAATAGCCCTCGTCGAAGCCGGCCAGGGACTGGAAGTCGGGTCGGCGCAGGGCGAAGCAGGCGCCGGAGATGGTCGGCACGGGCGCGGGCTCGGCCGGCAGGGGCTCGTGCTCGCGGTGGATCTCGAAGCGGGCGAAGCGCTTCACCTTCTGGCTGAGCTGCGACAGGCTCATCAGGGTGGTGACCGGCGTCACCTCGCCCCGGCGGCCGCCGCGCTGCTCGGTGCCGTCGACGTTCATGACCCGGGCGCCGACCACGGTGGGGACCGGCTGGTCGCGGAAGGCCGCGACCATGGCCGGCACGCAGTCCGACTGCAGGTTGGCGTCCGGATTGACGAAGATCAGGTATTCGCCCTGGGCGATCGAGGCGCCGAGATTGGCGCCGCGGGCGAAGCCGACATTGCCGTGGCCCTGGGCCAGCTGCACGCGCGGCTCGGTCAGGCCCAGGGCCCGCAGCATCTCGGCGTCCGACGGCGAGGAGCCGTTATCGACGATGACGAACTCGTCGACCATCGGCTCGGCCAGCACGTGGCGGATGCTGTCGACCAGCGCTTCTCCCGTCCAATAGACGACCATCACCACCGAAACCAAGGGTTTGGCGGGACGTGCGCCTGCGGCGAGGACCGTAAAGGACGGGAGAATGCTGTTCATCAGACCTGCGCAGGCTCTCGAACGTCTTGCGGCGCCTTGGCGCGCACGAGGTCGGGCGGGGTGGCTTCCTGGCCGAGCACGACGAGCGCGTCGTCGAGCGACAGGATCTGCTGCCCTTCGCCGCCGAGGCGACGCAGGGCGACCTGCCCCGTCTCCGCTTCCTTACGCCCGACCACTGCGATCACCGGAACCTTGCCGAGGCTATGCTCACGAATCTTGTAGTTGATCTTCTCGTTACGAAGATCGACTTCAGCGCGCAATCCCATAGCGATCAACCGCTCGACCACCGTGCGCGCATAATCGTCCGCATCCGACGTGATCGTGGCGACGACGACCTGGGTCGGCGCCAGCCAGAGCGGCAGGTGGCCCGCGTAGTTTTCCAAAAGAATCCCGATGAACCGCTCGAACGACCCCAGGATCGCGCGATGCAGCATCACCGGCCGCTTCTTGGATCCATCCTCGGCAACGTATTCGGCGCCCAAACGTTCCGGCAAAACGTAGTCAAGCTGCAGCGTGCCGCAGGTCCACTCCCGCCCGATGGCGTCCTGAACGATGAAATCGAGCTTGGGCGCGTAGAAGGCGCCGTCGCCCTCGGCGATCACCGGCTCTACGCCGGCCAGGCGCGCGGCCTCGGCCAGCATGCCTTCGGCCTTGTCCCAGAACTCGTCCGAACCGGCGCGCAGTTCCGGACGGGTGGCCAGGGCGATGTACTTGGTCGTCATGCCGAGGTCGGCGTGGATCATCCGCGTCAGGCGGATGAAGCGCTCGGTCTCCTCGACGATCTGGTCCTCGCGGCAGAAGATGTGGGCGTCGTCC